>OLZF01000046.1_pt1 | contig 116848 bp, 100 predicted proteins | sample 1674391 | NCBI WGS metagenome assembly OLZF01 (sample SAMEA103958166, study PRJEB25191) | human gut metagenome | biome: human-associated habitat [ENVO:00009003]; feature: intestine environment [ENVO:2100002]; material: feces | place: Germany | collected 2013/2015
CAAATTTGTGCAAATTAAACCAAAATAATTCACTATATTTGTGAATTAAATTGATTGAAAATGAATGAGTTTGGCTGTATAATAAGACCAACAGTTGAGAACAAAACGAAACTATGAAAAATCAGTCAGGAGGAGAGCACATGATTTACACGGTTACATTTAATCCATCCTTGGATTACATCGTATCCGTTGATGCATTTCAGCTTGGATTTACCAACCGCACCAGTTCAGAACTAATTCTTCCGGGAGGAAAGGGAATCAACGTTTCTACGGTTTTGAAGAACCTTGGAATCGAAAGTACGGCGCTTGGATTTACCGCTGGATTTACCGGAGATGAGATCCGTAGAGAGGTAGAGCGAATGGGTGTGAGAGCGGAATTTATTCGGATTGAAGAAGGAATTTCAAGAATCAATCTGAAGTTGAAATCGATCGACGGTACGGAGATTAACGGATGCGGACCGGTTATTGGTCCGGAAAAAGTGAAAGATCTGATGAAAAGACTGGATGCCTTGCAGAAGGGGGATGTTTTGATTCTGGCAGGCAGTATCCCGGCTTCGCTTCCGGATGATATCTATCGGGATATCATGAAAAGACTGGAGGGAAGGGAAGTGATGATCGTGGTGGATGCCACGAAGGATCTATTGTTGAACGTTCTGGAATATCATCCATTTTTGATCAAACCCAATAATCATGAACTGGGAGAAATCTTCGGGGTGGAATTGAGAAGCCGGCAGGAGGTGTTCCCCTATGCGCAGAAACTTCAGGAGATGGGTGCCAGGAATGTACTGGTTTCTATGGCAGGAGAGGGGGCGGTTCTGGCAGCGGAAGACGGATGTATGTTTGAGGCTCCGGCTCCCAAAGGAAAATTGATCAATGCAGTTGGTTCCGGGGATTCCATGGTGGCAGGCTTCATTGCAGGCTGGATGGAACAGAAAGATTACGGTCATGCCTTTAAGATGGGAATCGCCGCAGGAAGTGCCAGTGCTTTTTCGGAGTACCTGGCAACACAGGAAGAGATTGAAACGATCTATCATAAAATTGTATAGAAGGGAAGTGCGGTATGAGAATTACGGATTTGCTGGATAGACGGAGCATCTGTCTGGATGCTGCTCCGAAATCAAAAAGTGAGGCGCTCGATCAGGTTATTCATCTGATGGTCAAAAGCGGAAAGATTAATGATGAGGAGGCATACCGGGAACAGGTTTATGCAAGGGAAGAAGAAAGTACCACCGGTATCGGGGAGGGCCTTGCCATTCCCCATGGGAAATGCAATGCGGTAGACAGACCTGGTCTTGCTGCTATGGTGGTGAAAGACGGCGTTGATTTTGATGCACTGGACGGAGAACCTGTTACATTGATTTTCCTGATTGCAGCACCAAATACAAAGGATAACATTCATCTTGATGTTTTAAGTAAGCTGTCTGTCCTGATGATGGATGAAGAGTTTTCGAAAAATCTGAGAAATGCACGGACCGTAGAGGAATTCCTGGAGATCATTGATGATGCGGATCATGAGAAGGCAGATATTGATGAGCGGTTGGCAGATACCGGGGAAGCTAAGGCAGGACAGATCAGGATTTTGGCAGTTACCTCCTGCCCGACAGGAATTGCACATACGTATATGGCGGCAGAAGGAATTGAGAAGGCGGCAAAGGCAAGGGACTGTTTTATCAAGGTGGAGACCAGAGGTTCCGGAGGTGCAAAAAATGTATTGAGCGGAAAGGAAATTGAAGATGCGGATTGTATTATCGTAGCAGCGGATGCCAAGGTGCCGATGGAGCGGTTTGACGGAAAGAAAGTGATTGAATGTCCGGTGTCCGATGGAATCAGTAAAGCGGATAAGCTGTTAGAACAGGCGATTGCCGGTACCGTGCCTATATACCATGCAGGCAGTGCGGCAAAAACATCTGCTTCTTCTACCCAAAAAAGCGGAGGAATCGCTCATCAGGTTTATACGCAGTTGATGAACGGAGTGTCTCATATGCTTCCGTTTGTCGTGGGCGGCGGTATTTTGATTGCGATTGCATTCCTGATTGACGGTCTGAGCGTAGATATCAATACACTTCCGGTAGAGGAGAGAGCTGCTTTTGGTACAATTACCCCGGCGGCAGCATTGTTCAAGGGAATCGGCGGAACCGCATTTGGCTTTATGCTTCCGGTGCTGGCGGGATTTATTGCTATGGCAATCGGTGACCGACCGGCGCTTGCAGTAGGCTTTGTCGGCGGAATGATGGCATCTCAGGGAAAATCAGGATTCCTTGGTGCATTGGTTGCAGGTTTTGCAGCAGGATATCTGATTCTCGGTCTGAGGAAATTGTGTGAGAAGCTTCCGCAGGCGCTTGAGAAGATTGCTCCGGTATTGATTTATCCGGTAGTTGGAATCTTGTTAATGGGAATTTTTATGAATTATGCAGTGGAACCGGTCATGGGCGGCATTAATACAGCCCTGAACAACGGATTGACGGGTATGAGCGGTTCCAGCAAAATAGTTCTGGGTACAATTCTGGGAGCAATGATGGCCATTGATATGGGTGGTCCGTTTAATAAAGCGGCATATGTATTCGGAACTGCGTCCATTGCAGCGGGAAATTATGAGATTATGGCGGCAGTTATGATCGGTGGTATGACTCCGCCTTGTGCAATCGCGCTTGCGACCTTGCTTTTCAAGGATAAGTTTACAAAAGAGGAACGGGAAAATGGTCCCATGAACTTCATCATGGGATTGGCATTTATCACAGAAGGGGCGATTCCATATGCAGCTTCGGATCCGCTTCGGGTACTTCCGGCATGTATGATTGGTTCCGGAGTGGCAGGTGCGCTGTCCATGCTGTTCAACTGTTCCTTGATGGCGCCACACGGTGGAATTTTCGTATTTCCGGTTGTCGGAAATGCATTGATGTACCTGGTGGCTTTGGTGGCAGGAACTTTCGTATCGACAGCATTGTTGGGCGCTCTCAAGAAAAAAATTGTGTGATTAAAATAATAAAAAAGGAGAATTGTATCATGAAAGAATTCAAGTATGTAATCACAGACGCAGAAGGAATCCATGCACGTCCGGCAGGGCTGCTTGTAAAAGAGGCAAGCAAATTTAAAAGTGCGATCAAACTGGTAAAGGACGGAAAATCCGGTGATTGTAAGCGGATTTTCGGAGTTATGGGACTGGCAGTGAAGGCAGGACAGGAAGTGACTCTTACGTTTGAAGGAGAAGACGAAGAGGAGGCTTTTGAGGCAATCAGCAGATTTATGAAAGAAACTCTTTAAAAGTTATGAGGAAGTAAGCGATTGCGGAACTCTTACAATATCAATTTAGCGTTTCGCAATCGCCTGTGAGGAAGCTTTGAGAGGAGAAGGATATGCGGATATATCAAGGTAAGAGTGTTTTTGGTGGAATCGCCATAGGGAAGATCAGCGTTTACAAGAAGCGTGAACAGCAAGTAAAGCGTGTGAAAATTGCGGATGCGGCGGCGGAAATTGCACGCTATGAGTCCGCAAAGAGCATGGCGCTCACCCAGCTTCAGGAGTTATATGAGAAGGCTTTGCAGGAGGTTGGAGAAGCAGACGCTGCAATTTTTGAGATTCATCAGATGATGTTGGAGGATGGAGGATACAATGAATCTGTTGTAAACATTATAAAGACGCAAAGTGTCAATGCAGAATATGCTGTTGCATCCACTAGTGACAGTTACTCCCAGATGTTTGCGGATATGGATGATGCATATATGAGAGAACGTGCCGCAGATATCAAAGATATATCAGAGCGGGTGCTTTCTGTCCTGAATGGCAGCAGTTCGGAAAAGATGAATATGTCGGAGCCTGTGATCATTCTGGCAGAGGATCTGGCGCCTTCTGAGACGGTTCAATTGGACAAAGAGAAGGTATTGTCTTTTGTGACCGTGCATGGCTCTGTGAATTCTCATACGGCGATTCTTGCAAGAACTATGGGAATTCCTGCATTGATCGGTACAGTGATTCCGTTGGATGAATCCGTTGACGGCAAGCTTGCAGTGGTGGACGGAATTCATGGTATGGTATATGTGGAGCCGGAGGAAGAGACTTTAAAGGAGATGGAATTGAGGCTTCGGGAGGAGCAGGAGAAAAAAGAACTGCTTCTGCAGCTGAAGGGCCGGGAGAATGTAACACTTGACGGGAAAAGAGTCATGTTATATGCTAATATCGGTGATATCAAAGACCTGTCCATGGTGCAGCAAAATGATGCAGGCGGCATCGGACTGTTTCGCAGTGAATTCATCTATCTTGAGAAGAATCATTATCCGACAGAAGAAGAGCAGTTTCTGATCTATAAAACGGCCGCAGAGGCCATGGAAGGCAAAAAAGTGATTATCCGTACCCTGGATATCGGAGCAGATAAGCAATGTGACTATTTTGAGATGGAACAGGAAGAAAATCCTGCGTTAGGATTTCGGGCAATCCGAATTTGCCTGACGCATCCGGAAATCTTTAAGACCCAGCTTCGGGCGTTGTTCCGGGCAAGTGCTTATGGAAATCTGGCCATCATGTATCCGATGATCACAAGCGTATGGGAGGTAAAGCGAATCAAAGAATTGGCAGAGGAAGTAAAGGCAGAGCTTCAAATGCAGGAGATTGCCTATGGGAATCCGGAACAGGGAATCATGATCGAGACTCCGGCAGCGGTGATGGTCAGTGAAGAGCTTGCCAGGGAGGTGGATTTTTTCAGTATCGGGACCAACGATCTGACGCAGTATACACTGGCAGTGGATCGCCAGAATCCGAAACTGGATATATTTTATGATCCTCACCATCCGGCAGTACTGCGTATGATCTCTATGGTTGTGGAGAATGCCCACAAAGCGGGAATCTGGGTCGGAATTTGTGGCGAACTGGGTGCGGACCCGGAACTGACAAAGGAATTTCTGGCAATGGGTGTGGACGAATTGTCTGTATCTCCCGGAAGAATTCTGCCTATCCGTAAAACGATTCTTGAGACGGATGTGGAAGCGTATAAGAAGGAGAACATGAGATAAAGTATCGGGAGGAGAAAGATGCTGACGGAAAAGCGGTATGATGTGATATTGAAATTGCTGGAGAAGAAGAAAAGTGTTACCGTAACAGAACTGAAGGAGATTTTAAATACTTCGGAGTCTACCATAAGAAGAGATTTGAACACACTTGATCAGGCGGGACGTCTGGTCAAGGTCTTCGGAGGGGCTGTGACAGCAGATGCTTCTTTTACGTCCGCAGAGCCTTCTGTGGCGCAGAAGGAAGGACTGCATAAGGAGGAAAAGCAGTTGATTGCCCGTTATGCAGCATCTTTGATTGAAGCGGAGGATTTTGTATATCTGGATGCCGGGACTTCAACTGGTCATATGATTCCTTATATTACGGAAAGAGGTGCGACTTTTGTCACGAATGCTGTGGATCATGCAAAGCGGTTGGCGGCTGCAGGTTTCCGTGTGCTGCTGATCGGCGGGGAACTGAAAGGAACCACAGAGGCAATTGTCGGAAATCAGGCAATTTTAAATATTCTGAATTACCATTTCAGCAAGGGCTTCTTCGGAACCAACGGTGTCAGCAAAAAGGCGGGATATACGACACCGGATTACAATGAAGCATTAGTGAAAAAAACAGCGTTGGAATCCTGCCAGAAAAGCTATGTGTTATGTGATCATTCCAAGTTTGGAAATATCAGTTCCGTAACATTTGCTCCCATGGATGCATCGGTGATTCTTACGGATCAGAAACCGCCGGAAATCTTCCAATCCTGTGATCATATAATTGTGATAGAAAACTGACATGTCTGCTGACGCAGACATCACCATTCATGAAAGTCGATTGCTCCGCACTTTGTGCTCCCGCAATCGCCGCCAGTATTCGTAATCCGGGCTGTCGCCCTCCTTACTCATACTGGCTTGCCCGTCCAATATCCATGGTCCTGCGCGTGCAGGCACGCTCCGGTTCATGGCTGCTGTCCGGAACTTTCATAGTAAAATAAAAGAAAGCTTTCAATCCTGAGTATCTGAGATAATCATGGTTGAAAGCTTTCTTTTATTTTGTATGTCAGGCAGACTTTCTGTGAAATATTCAAAATTGGGCTATAAATAGGCCGTAAGAAACAATTTAAAATAATACTTAGGTTATATACAGTACGAAATTTTGTGATGCCTGGTAAGAATGGAGAATTGTTTATATGGCAGATGAATATAGAGATGTGGTAAAACATCTGAAGGCCTATCGCAAAGAGATGAGTATCAATCAGGAAGAGATGGGTAAAAGAATGGGGTTGACGCAGAGTCATTATTGTAAAGTTGAGAAAGGGCAGTTAATTATATCTTATAAGAGTCTGCAGGAACTTTTGAAAAATAATATGGATATTGATTATCTGATTACAGGGAAAAAGTCTGCAACCAGTGCATTGGATCATTTGATGGACCGCTGTTCACAGGACGAGCGGCCGGAATTGATGGAGTTGATTGTCTGGGCTGTGACTCAGGGACTTAAGACTTTGGAGAAAGAGGTACAGATGGATTATATGCAGCAGGTAGAAATTCTGTATCAGCATGTGCATACGAATAAACCAATCTGGTATATTCTGCGTTGGGTAAACAGGCTGACACAGGAGGAGATGGCGTCCCGGCTGGGTATGAATATCAAGAGATATCGAAAGCTGGAAAAATCTCAGACAGTGGCAGACGCGGCTGATTTTGCGGTTTTGTATAAGAAAATGGCTTATCCCCCTTCTCTGGTCATGAGCGGAAAAGCATATTCACTTGGAACCGTGAATGAAATCTGGAATTGTCTGGACCCGAAATTGGCAGAAACCTTATACTCTTATATCGAGCGTGGATTGGTTATTATGAAAAATACCATTGGCAACAGCGGGGAGGGAAAGAAATAAAAAGGAGATACACAGGAAACTGCAGAAAGTCAAGTGATTTTACGGTTGACAAGAGAGTCTACACATGTTATCTTATTAGTTAAGAAAAGGAAAAGCAAAATGCTAGGACGAGGATTAGTACATCAGTATTTCGATTCCAGAAAGCTGCTGGGTGATGTGAAGCAGTAGAGAGAACTTTTGGAACTGCCCTCTGAGCGGCTGCCTGAAATTCTTTGGAAAAGTAGGCGCAGACGGAAGCCCACCGTTACACGGGCAGGATATAAGATTGATAGAATCCGTATCCCCAGAGTGTGTGAAGCTTTCACAAATAAGAGTGGTACCGCGCAGGACTTGAATAGCAGTCGTTCGTCTCTTACAGATAAACTGTAAGTACGAAGGGCTTTTTCTTTTGCAGGCAGCGGGTGCAAGAGCTGCAGAAACAGAAATAGAATAGAAATAGGGAGGAAAATGAATCATGATGAATCCGAACAAGTATAAGAGACAGTATTATATGCCGCCAGCAGGTTATCAGGAGTGGGTGACAAAGGAATATGTGGAGAAAGCTCCGATCTGGTGCAGTGTTGACTTACGTGACGGAAACCAGGCACTGGTAATCCCGATGAGTCTGGAACAGAAGATTCAGTTTTTTAAATTACTGGTAAAAATCGGTTTTAAGGAGATTGAGGTCGGATTTCCGGCTGCGTCAGAGACTGAATATGAGTTTTTACGTGCGCTGATTGAGCAGAATCTGATTCCGGATGATGTTACCGTGCAGGTGTTGACACAGGCAAGAGAGCATATTATCCGTAAAACTTTTGAGGCACTGGATGGTTGTAAGCAGGCAATTGTTCACGTTTATAATTCTACTTCCTTTGCACAGCGTCAGCAGGTATTTAAAAAATCTAAGGAAGAGGTTTTGAAGATTGCCGTTGACGGTGCAGAACTCTTGAAAAAGCTGGCAGATGAGACTGAGGGTAATTTCCGTTTTGAGTATTCACCGGAGAGTTTTACAGGAACAGAGCCAGAATATGCGCTGGAAGTATGTAATGCGGTGCTGGATGTCTGGAAACCTACGGCGGACAGAAAAGCAATCATCAATCTGCCGAGTACCGTACAGCTTTCCATGCCCCACGTTTATGCAAGCCAGATTGAGTATATGAGCAAGAACCTGAAATACCGTGAGAATGTGATTCTTTCTCTTCATCCTCACAATGACCGTGGATGCGGTGTCAGCGATGCAGAGATGGGTATCCTGGCAGGTGCAGACCGGATTGAAGGAACCTTATTCGGTAATGGAGAGCGTACTGGTAATGTGGATATTGTAACGTTGGCTATGAATATGTATTCGCAGGGCGTAGATCCTGAGTTGAATTTCTCTGATATGCCGGATGTCTGTGAAAAATATGAATCTTATACAGGAATGAAGGTGGATGAGAGAAGTCCGTACAGCGGTGCACTGGTATTTGCTGCATTTTCCGGTTCTCATCAGGATGCGATTGCAAAGGGAATGCATTGGATTGAGACAGAAGATCCAGAACATTGGACAGTGCCGTATCTGCCGATTGATCCTACCGATGTGGGAAGAAATTACGATGCAGATGTCATCCGGATCAACAGTCAGTCCGGAAAAGGCGGAGTAGGTTATATACTGGAGACAAAATACGGTCTGAATCTGCCACCGAAGATGCGGGAAGCTATGGGCTATGCAGCCAAAGCACTTTCCGATCATCTGCACAAAGAACTCTTGCCGGACGAGATTTTCACGCTCTTTAAGCAGACCTTTGAAAATGTAGTGACTCCGTATCATGTCAACGGTGTTCACTTCAGACAGCTTCCGGACGGCGGAATTGAGACAGAGGTTACTTCCGGATTCAATGGAAGTAAGGAGATTACAACTACTGCAGTCGGTAATGGCCGTCTGAATGCAGTAAGCAATGCGATGAAGAAAGCATACAACCTGAAATTTGATCTTGTTACGTATCAGGAACATGCATTGGAGCAGAGTTCCAGTTCCAAGGCGATTGCGTATGTGGGTATCCGGAAACCGGACGGCAGCCTTGCCTGGGGTGCAGGTGTGGATGCCGATATTATCCGTGCAAGTATTGATGCGTTGATTACGGCTATTAACAATCGATAAGAAAATTTTTGAAAATCCAGAAAAATGTGTGCAGTAAAAAACAGCAAGAAAGAAGCTGCTATAAATTAAGTTTATAATATTAATTAAAATTAGAGTAAGGGGCTGTCGGTTAGTAACAATTTTTAGTCCCATTAACAAAGAATAAGAACATTCCCACAAAAATCAAGAGTTTTTAATACTTGATCTTCTTGTGGGAATGTTCTTTTCTGTTTCTCGAAAGAACGGTAATAAAATTTTCATTTTCCTTGATATTGCAAAAATAACCTTCCGTCTGGAAAGACTGTATCTGACGGTTCGAGATCCCGTATGTTCGCATGGGATTTCTCTTTCCGTTCTTCTCATTGATTTTCATGACTTTCTTTTTATCCCCGTCTTTTTCGGCATCATATTTATATAAGCATCTGGCTTTGCGCTCACATCCGCTGCAGTCGTCGCATCCATACATCTGGAAGGTCTGGATATAGCCTTCCTGCTGTCTGGTTTCTATGTGGATATGCAGCAGTTTTTTCCGTTAGGGCAGATATAATAACGTTCATTCTCATAGACTATCCACTTTATGGTGTAGTATTTACTGATATCTTCTACATACGCACGGGTCTTTCTCTTTTTATGATCCTGAAGCTTGATATAACCAGAGACCTCATTCTGTTTCTGATACAGGCGGAATTATGATAGATGATGAATATGAGGACTTTATGATGGGAACACCGAAAGGAGGAAATCTTTCACCATTATTAGCGAATATCATGCTAAATAAACTTGATAAGAAAGTAGGGAAAAGAGACCTGAATTTTGTGCGGTATGCTAATTTAAGAAAAATTCTTTCTACTCGATCGGTTCGGGCATCCGGCAGAGTGTGAAGGATTGGGGGAGAAAAGTTTTAACTTCTGGTAGCTATTGAAGAAAAATTATTGTATAATTAGAAAAAATGAAATTTCTGGGGGCAGATTTTTGTTTTGATGCACTATCTTTGGTGGGGCGATAATTGTGAAGATTATGAATCGTTATGAAAAATGGATGTATGGAAGGGAGAAAGGTGATAGGATGAGAAGGACAGGTGAAAACAGCCGTGTTTCCAGCCAGCATAACAGGGGTCTGATTTTAAGACTGATTGCTACAGGTCGATGTCATTCCAGGATTGAGTTGGCCAGAGAAACAAAGTTAACAAAGATGACAATTACGAACATTGTTGCGGAGTTCCGCCGGAATCATATTTTAGAAGAAGCAGAAGAACGGCCCAATGATATCAGAGGCCGTAATCCAATTACCGTCAAGGTTGCACCTGAGGCGCCGAAAGTGATTGGTGTATTGATCGGTAAAACTTATTGTGAAACTGTGCTCTGCGATTTAAATCTCCAGATATTAGAAAGGGAAAAGAAAACTTTTGGTTCAGAATTGACGGAATCCGCTCTGATTGAGAATATCTGTCATTTGATTGACCAGATGCTTCAGAAAGAGCAGAAAATTTTGGGGATCGGTATTGCAAGTATCGGGCCGATTGATGGAACCCGTGGAACAATCCTGAATCCATCTGATTTTTATGGTATTCAAAATGTTGAAGTAACAGAAGCATTACGAAATCGTTATGATTATCCGGTATTTATGGATCGGGATGGGAATAGTGCTGCTCTGGCAGAGGCTCTGTACGGAGAGGGAAAGGAAGATCACGATTTTATTTATCTGGGAATAGCGGATGAAATCAATTCTGCTGTAATTACAGAAGGAGAATTGTTCCGTAATCGTAAGGGGTATGCGCCTGAGATTGGACATGTATGTATTAATCCTCATGGGAATTCCTGTATTTGCGGGCATCACGGCTGTCTTCAGGCTTACGCGGGAAGCGGTGTTGTGTTGGAGAAGCTGAAATCGGCGACAGGAGAAAACAGGACATTTGAAGAATTTTGCAGTCATGTTTCTGAGGGGAAGACAGATCAGATTTTGAAAGAAATGATGGAAGATCTTTCCGTTGCTTTGGTCAGCAGTATTAATCTGCTGCATCCGGAATCAATACTTATTGGAGAAGAGGGTGTATATCTCCCGGATCAGTATCTGGAGTATCTGGAGTGTAACATCAATGCCAATAAGTTTATACAAGGCCAGTCTGATATTGCAGTGAAGCGGGCAGGCTTCCGAAAAGATGCCCGGCTGCTGGGAGCGGCATGTAACGTGATTCTGGAGGTGTTTAACGGTAATATTCCATTTCAGGCCGAGACGGAGTAACAATCAAAAATAAAACAACGTGTGTCTGTTAAAAAGAAATCGGAAAGTACATCGAGAAAGATGTTCTGTCCGATTTCTTTTTTAATTGCGTACGGGAATGTGTTTGAACAAAGATCCTGCGCATTTCGTTCGATTATTTTAAAGTGAAGCAGATTTTAGGGAAACCGGGATTTTCTGGTCAATAAGCATCAAATCCGGTTTCACCAGGCAATCATAAGCCAGGATCCTGACTCCCAGTTCTGCTGCTTCCCGGAGTGCATCTCCAAAGGCAGGATGGGTGGTATCGTTTGGCTCTAAGTGATCAATTCCCTTCATCTGAATGACAAAGAGAAGATAGGATTCGTATCCTTGTTTCTGACAGGAAATCAATTCCTGGATATGTTTGATTCCGCGTTTGGTTGGAGCATCCGGAAATCGGGCAACGCCATGATTTTCCAGTGTGACACCTTTTACTTCCATAAATGCTTTGCGGTCACCGTCTTCAATATAAAGATCAAACCGGGAGCTTCCGAAAGTGACTTCACGGCGGATGACAGCATTTGCAGAGAACAGATTTCCGTTCGCAAGCCATTCCGCAGCGGCAAGATTGGGGGCTTGAGAATCCATGTTGATCAGAGTTCCGTTTTTATTTACGGCTATCAGATCGTATTTGGTTTTGCGGGAGAGATTATCAGATTTCTGAATAAATACTTCGGTGCCTGGTATCAGCAGTTCCCTGCAGCGTCCGGTATTTTTGACATGGCAGATTTCAGTAACTCCTTTTCGGGAATTTAATTCAATATGGGCGATAAAACGGTTGGGGCGGGAAAGAAAGATCCCTTTCTCAATATGATGATAAATCATAGCAGTATACATCCTTTTTTGTAGTTAATCAATAGGCGATTGCGAAATTCTTCGAGAATCGGTGTTCTTTGCGGATGGTGCCATTATACAGGAAAGAGACGTATGGATGCAAGTGAAAAAAAATCGGATGTTGGAGTCTTTGTATTTTATAATTTTCGAAAATAAATAATATAAAAAATATTAAATAAATTTTGAATTATGGCAAATGAGGGGAGTTCACGATGTCTGTGAACTCCTCTCATTTGCTGCAGGGTCTTTTATTTCATAGACTCTGTTGTAGTCTTTGGTTTCCGGATCTTTGCAGGTTTCGGAGCGGTTTTGTGCCAGAAAACGAGTCAGCTGATAGCAGTCGATCCAGATTTCGTTATTCCCGTCTTTCTGTGATTCGTCAAAAATCAATTGTAAGCCCCAGTGAAGATGAACAGTTCCGATATTGTTTACATTTTCAGTGGAACTGTATCCGGTATGCCCCATATAACCGATCACATCACCGGCCTGTACGATACTTCCTTCTTTCAGTGTCTGATAGTAAGGAAAATTCTGGCGTAGATGTGCATAGTAATAGTACCGTTTTTTATCAAAACTTCGGATACCGATCCGCCATCCGCCATACTGATTCCAGCCAAGTGCTTCTACATAACCAGATTCTATCGCTGTAATTGGAGTACCAATCTGTCCCATCATATCATGTCCAAGATGAGGTCTGCTGTATCCATAGGCCCGTGGTTTTCCGAAATCATCATAATCATAGTATTCGAACCCTTTTGCAATAGGAGAAAATGCTTTTAAGCCGTATTTGGTTTCCCAGGTTTTTTCACCGTTTTCCCCATCAATCTGAATTTCATAGGTTCCAACCATACCGTCAAGTACTGCTGTATAGGCTTCCAGATAGTAGGAATAATATTTCTTATCTTTGGTCATCTCTTCTAGTGTGGTTTCATGATTGATCAGAATTTCTGCTATGGTATCCATATCGGAAGAATGATAATCAGAAAAATCTCCCCCGTTTCTGCAGGCAAGATAGGCAAGCAGAGAGATCCAGTGTAATTCCACTTCCTGTCCGTGCGTTTTTACATCCCACAGATAGGCATCTTCCAAAGCCTGATAGCAGACGTTGAAGTCCACCCATTTTATGTAATCTTTCTGTTCGTTTTCCGTGTCCTGTTGTTCAAGATCGCTTACTTCCGAGTGTACGAAGACAGGGAAATTCAGGTTCTTAAGTGTATTGCCGATTCCAATGCACCCCAGGAGAAATCCGGACCCGAGGATCAGTACAATTCTTTTTTTCTTCCAATATTTTTTCAAACAGCTCTCCAATATTAGGAAATCTCATTTTATATTTACGCTGTTTTGTAAATAATATGAATGTTCAGAATGGATTTACAAGTCGGGGCAGCACATTCTCGGGTTTGTCCAGGATCACCAGATCAGCACGATAATCCTGATGGTGGGGTTCCTTATGGATGAGTACAAGGTTGCTGCCGCTGAAATACTTGATATAGTGGTGAAAAACATCTGACTCCAGAGTGGTTCCAAGCAAAAGAAGAGTGTCTGCTTTTTCAACCTCCAGTGCAGTTCTTGTCATAATCTGACTGTCAAGCATCTCGCCGTAAAGCAGAAGCTTGGGGCGGATTGTATAGCCGCAGGATTCACAGCGGGGCACTTTCTCGGAGCTGAGCACGTAATCTTTGGCGTAGATACGTTGGCAATGAGGACAGATGAAGTGATTGGCTGTTCCGTGAAGGTGAATCACATTCTGGCATCCTGCTTTTGTATCCAGCTCAAAAACGTTCGTTGTAATAATGCACTTGAGAAGCCCCAGACGTTCCAGTTCTGCCATTGCATAAGAGGATGGACCGGGGGTCAGGTTTAAAGTGAGCATTTCCTCTTTGAAAAATTCATAAAATTTTTCAGGTCTCGTGTTAAAATAAGCGCTGGTATAGATATATTCAGGGGATACTCCATATTTTTCTTCGATTTCATAGCTGTAATTTGGAGATTTCAGGCTGGAGAGACCGCATTCTTTCAGCATACCAGAACCGCACAAGGCTACGGTATGAGTGCTGTTGTTAAGGATTTGTTTTAGATAGGAAAGCTTGTCCATCGACATAAAAACACCTCGTTTCTTTTGAAAGAATAAATTTTCTCTTGTTTTGCTTGTGATGACATTATTATACTATAATAAAGGAGAAAATTCATCAAAATTCTTATAAAAATTTAAAAAATATTATATTGTTGTAGACATAACAGAAAAAAGATAAATTTACAGAAAAGTCTTTTATTGCTTCTGTAAATGGTATATACTTACAATATAGTAAGTAAACGGACTCCATGACCCTGCGTGTGCCAGCACACTCCGGTTCATGGCTGCTGTCCGGGACTTTCATAGAAAGGTATTACAAGGAGATGATCGTTTCATGATTTTCAGAACATTTGTAGGAGCAATAGACAGGGTGTAATGACAGAAGCAGAGATTCATAAGAATGAATAGGAGGGAGTTCTATGCTGGAACAAATTGATTTGACCAAAAAGATGACGAAGAAGGACTTTAAAGGGCGTATGGAGGTGTTGGAACCAGAATTGGGGCGTCTTCAGCGGAGATGCAAAGAACTGGGGATTCCGGTTATGATCGTCTTTGAAGGGTTTGGTGCGGCGGGGAAAGGGTATCAGATCAGCAGATTGATACGTGCGTTGGATCCCCGGGGATTTTCTGTGTATGCGGTTGGAAAGGAGACAGAAGAGGAACGTATGCACCCGTTCCTGTGGCGTTTCTGGACAAAGACACCTGCAAAAGGACAATTTGCACTTTATGACCGGAGCTGGTATCGAAAAGTATTGATTGATCGGTTTGATAAAGTTACACCGAAGAGTCAGCTTGCTTCTGCCTATGAGGAAATCAATTCTTTTGAACGGCAGTTGGCTGATGGAGGCACGGTGTTGATAAAACTATTTCTCTGTATTTCAAAGAAGGAACAGAAAAAAAGATTTCAAAAACTGCAGGATTCACCATTCAGTGCATGGCGGGTGACGAAGGATGACCTGAAGCGTAATCACCAGTTCGATGAGTATAAGCAGATGAATGATGAAATGTTGGAAAAGACGGATACCGACTATGCCCACTGGACGTTGATTGAATCTATGGATCGGGAATTTGCCACAGCAAAAATCTATACAGCAGTAATTACAACACTTCAGGCGGCAGTTCAAAAAAGGGAAACACAGCTTGCTGAAAAATCAGTCCGGAAAACAAGGCGGGTAAAAAAAGAGGAAGAACAACCGGCAGCAGAGCCGATACAGAAAGATGAGGTGCTTCGGACCTCCAGTCTTCAGAATGTAGATTTGTCTCTGAAATTGACACAGGCTCAGTATAAGAAAAAGTTATCGGAGCTGCAAAGTGAGATTACAAGACTTCACGGGGAATTGTATCGGCGGAGAATTCCTATGGTAATCGGGTTTGAAGGCTGGGATGCCGGAGGAAAGGGCGGTGCCATCAAACGTCTGACAGAAACCATGGATCCGCGCGGTTATCAGGTAAATCCTGTATCTGCACCAAATGACATAGAGAAAGTGCATCATTATCTCTGGCGCTTCTGGCAGCATATGCCGAAGGATGGTCATATTGCCGTCTTTGACCGAACGTGGTACGGAAGAGTAATGGTGGAGCGTATTGAAGGTTTCTGCAGTGAGCATGAGTGGCAGCGTGCTTATCAGGAGATCAATGATATGGAGAAAAATCTCCATCAACACGGGGCAATTGTTTTGAAATTCTGGATGCAGATTGATAAGGATGAGCAGGAACGCCGTTTCAGAGAAAGGATGGAGAACCCTGAAAAACAATGGAAGATTACGGATGAAGACTGGAGAAACCGGGAAAAGTGGGAACTCTATGAGACGGCAGTGGATGAAATGCTGGTTCGAACCTCTACCACATATGCTCCGTGGATTATTGTGGAAGGGAATTGTAAATATTATGCCCGTATCAAAGTGCTTCAGTCAGTAGTGGATGCTGTACATCAGCGTCTGTCAGCCGAACAGAAGGCGGAAGAAGAGAAAAACTAAAGAAAGAATGCTGCTCATTAATATTTTATAAAGTCGTCGGGAATTGTTGACTTCCGAAAAAAAGATGCGTATTATTCATAAGTAAGAGAACTGTGAAGGGAGGCAGCATATGAAAGAAGTGAAATCACCGAAGAAGCCGATGGCTTTTTATTATCTTGTAGCCATTGTAGCCATACTTCTGATGAATGCATTGTTTTTTCCAAAAGTTTTGGAACGGCAGGTGAAAGAAGTTGATTACGGTGTCTTTAAAGAGATGATAAGGGAAGGTGATATCGGTGCCGTACAGATTGAGAAGGATGATAAAATCACATTCACGGATAAATCCGGAGAAAATTATTATAAAACAGGATATCTGGAGGATGCGGATCTGATTTCTCAATTGGAGGAAAAGGGGATTTCCAGATACGGAACCCCGATTGTGGAGAAAGCTTCTCCGATTCTTACGTTTTTGATTTCCTGGCTTTTGCCGATTGTGCTTATGATTGCGGTGGGACAGCTGTTGATGCGCCAATTGACAAAGAAGATGGGCGGAGGCATGGGAAATGCCATGAGTTTCGGCAAAAGTAATGCGAAAATTTATGTACAGTCGGAGACCGGTATTAAGTTCCGCGATGTAGCCGGCGAAGATGAGGCCAAGGAGGTTTTGCAGGAAATTGTAGATTTTCTGCATAATCCGCAGAAGTATACGGAAATCGGTGCCAAGATGCCGAAAGGAGCACTGTTGGTGGGACCTCCGGGAACCGGTAAAACATTACTTGCAAAAGCTGTGGCAGGTGAGGCAAATGTTCCGTTCTTTTCCATCTCGGGTTCTGAATTTGTAGAGATGTTTGTGGGTATGGGCGCCGCCAAGGTTCGTGATCTTTTTAAACAGGCGAATGACAAAGCTCCTTGTATTGTATTCATTGATGAGATTGATACAATTGGTAAAAAGCGTGACGGCGGCGGATTCAGCGGAAATGATGAACGTGAGCAGACGCTGAATCAGCTGCTGACAGAGATGGATGGATTTGACGGGAAGAAAGGAGTGGTTATTCTTGCCGCCACCAATCGTCCGGAGTCCCTGGATCCGGCATTGCTGCGTCCGGGTCGTTTTGACCGCCGGGTTCCGGTGGAGCTTCCGGATCTGAAAGGTCGTGAGGAGATCCTGAAAGTACATGCAAAGAATATCCGGATCAGTGACAATGTGGATTTTGCATCCATTGCCCGGGCAGCTTCGGGTGCAAGCGGTGCAGAATTAGCCAATATGATTAACGAGGGGGCCCTGCGGGCAGTCAGGGATGGACGGAAGTTTGTGACTCAGGCTGATCTGGAAGAGAGCGTGGAAGTTGTCATAGCCGGATATCAGAAGAAGAATAAAATTCTTTCGGATAAGGAAAAACTGATCGTTTCTTATCATGAAGTAGGACATGCGCTTGTGGCTGCTTTGCAGACGCACTCTGCACCGGTTACCAAAATTACGATTATTCCAAGAACATCGGGCGCATTGGGATATACGATGCAGGTAGATGAGGAAGATCATAATCTGATGTCGAAAGAGGAATTAGAGAACAGGATTGCAACATTTACCGGAGGACGTGTGGCGGAGGATCTGGTATTTCATTCTGTCACCACCGGTGCATCCAATGATATCGAGCAGGCGACAAAGATGGCTCGTGCTATGATTACCCGGTTCGGCATGAATGACGAAATCGGAATGGTTGCTTTTGAGACGGTAAATAATCCATATTTGGGAAATGATACGACTCTGATGTGTTCAGAGCAGACGGCATCTGAGATTGATAAAAAGGTAATTCAGGTTGTGGGACAGGCATATGAGAAGGCGGAGCATCTGCTGAAAGAGAATATGGCGAAGTTACATGAACTGGCAAAATTTTTGTATGAGAAGGAAACGATTAACGGGGAGGAATTTATGGAAATTCTTCAAAGAGAGCCGGAGAAATTGACTTCTTTAACAAAAGAATAAAGTGAGAAAACATCCGGCTGTATTTGGGCGGATGTTTTTTCGTGAAAGGAAAAAGCATGATAATGAGGAGTTGTTACGAAAGTGTGAAAAAAGGGTAGAAAGGATTATTGAAAATAACGGATTCCGGATCGAAATTTCATGAAAAAAGTATAAATTTAGGGGTGTCGTATTTTAGAATTCTATGATATAATAAATGCCATGGAGCGTTTTGTAATATAAATGTAATAAATTGTAAAATATTAAGTTTACATAAGAGGAGTAGCAGGGAGTATGAGGAATAAGAAGATGAGGAATACGAAGGCGGCAGGGATTGTGCTTGCATTGGTGCTGACAATTTCCAATGTTTATCCAGTTATGGCAACATCGGCCGCCGGAGGAAAAATGCAGGAGCAAGTGCAGAGTGGGAAAAAGGAAGGAAAGGTTATTTTTCTTGATACCAAGGCTGGAAAGGATGAAGCGGACGGAGCTTCAGAGAAAAATGCGGTAAAATCACTGGATCAGGCACTGAAACTGACAGGTGAGAAGGGCAGGATCATACTTTGTGGGGAGACAAAGTTGGATGAAGCGGAAAAGACAAAGATTCCCGCAGGAATTCAGGTTCAGACTTTAAAAAATTATCAGGACTCTCTGGTTGTGACAACACCGGAGGCAACGCCGACACCAGAGGCTGCAGCAACGCCGGAAGTGACGCCGACACCGGAGGTTACGGCAGCACCGGAAGCGACGCCGACACCAGAGGCTACAGTAACGCCAACACCGGAGGTTACAGTAACGCCAACACCGGAGGTTACAGTAACGCCAACACCGGAGGTTACGGTAACACCAACACCACAGATTACACCTCAGCCGGGAGTGACACCGACACCGGAACCAACGGCAGGACCGGAAGATATGGAAATTCCGGAAGAAAGCCCGATTGTTTCAGACAACAATACGGAGGGGCAGCAGGAAAAAGATAAGCAGCAGGACGGTGGATTGGAAGAAGAGAGCACGGAAGATAAGAAGCAGGAGAATGAGACGAAAGTAAGTGATATTGAAGACCAGCAAGTTGAAGAGAAGAAAATGATGGCACTTTCTGCAAATGTTGCTTATGAGTCTGAGAACGAAGGTGACGAGACCAGTTCAGTGGATACAGAAGAAGAACGCACAGCAAAAGCAGCGGAAACGGCGAAAGAGGATCAATTGTCAGCGCTTGCCACAGCAGCTAATACAGCAGGATCCGGTAAACGTTCAATTGGAAGCATTCTGGTAGGGAATACAGATGATTTTTATCAGAGTGCCAGTGCAGGAAACAGCACAGGAAATAATAACAATAGCTCTAATAAAGGGAATACTTCATCAGGCGGTGGAAGCAGTACATCAGGGAATGGAACGAAGTCTTCAAATAAGGGGAGTAATTCTGGCTCTTCCACAACAAAAAAGAGTTCTTCCGGAAGTACTGCCAAGAAAGTGACAACACAGACGCCGTCGAGAACCTCAGGCAGGTCCAGAGCATATGTGAAGACCGGTGATACGAATCAGGTGCTGCCGCTTACTGTATCTTCTGTGATGGCATTGCTGATGGGTGTCTCACTTGCAGGAATGAAGATGGAGAGAAAGCGTAATTGTATGCGCGCGCAGGCAGCAGAAGAATGGAATACGTTCCATGAGGCATGCAGATTTTGAACAATTCCTAACATATTGTGAACAACCCTCCCATATAGTATAAATATGGGAGGGACTTTTTATGAATCAGACACAGCCGGTTGTACAAAAGATGTTACGTGTATTGAAAGCACTTCTGGCAGCATATCTATTGACTACTGTTTGTCTGATGATTCTTGCATTTCTTCTGCTGAAACTGGATTTGAATGAGGGGAATGTGAATATTGGAATCATCATAACGTATCTGCTGTCTTGTTTCCTCGGGGGCTTCATTTTGGGAAAGACCATGGGAAGGAGAAAATTTCTCTGGGGCATGGGGCTTGGTGCGGCTTATTTTGTGATAGCGCTGGTGATTTCAGCAATTGCATATCAGGGGATGCCCTCTGTAGCTACCCATGTGATCACTACGATGTTGCTCTGCGTCGGAGGAGGCATGGGAGGGGGAATGCTATCATAAAAAAACACTTTAAAAATTGAGAAGGCTATGTTATAATCATATCTAGCTAAAATATAAGGAGGAACAAGCGATGAAGCATATCAAAACTTTGAATACCAAAAGTTTACAGAATACAGTGAAAAAAGGCGGATGCGGCGAATGTCAGACTTCCTGCCAGTCTGCATGCAAGACTTCTTGTACTGTAGGAAACCAGAGCTGCGAACATAAAAACTGATTATGCGACCAGACCCTGATTGGTCTGGTGACAGGTCTGTGGGAGAATTCCTGCAGACACGCTCTAGTGAACGGGACAGTACACTAGTAATAGAACGCAGAGAAAGAATCAATGTTCCCAGGCCGTAAGGTTATGGGAACATTGTCTTGAAGGGAGAAGGCTTTTGATACATCAATATAAAAGCAATGGATACAACATCGTGCTGGATATTAACAGCGGTTCGGTTCATGTAGTTGATGATCTGGTATATGACGTGCTGGAACAGATGCAGAAGTCCGATGACGGAGAAGAAATCAGCCGTAATCTGGAAGTCAGGTATCCGTTGGACGAGATAAGAGAAGCAGTGAAAGAATGCGAAGAATTGAAAAGACAGGGAATGTTGTTCACAACAGATATTTACGAAAAGGCCGTGGATGCTTTTCGGGACCGGCCGGTTGTTGTAAAGGCACTTTGTCTTCACATTGCGCATGACTGCAACCTTGCCTGCCGTTATTGCTTTGCTGAGGAAGGTGAATATCACGGAAGAAGGGCTTTGATGTCCTTTGAAGTGGGGAAAAAGGCTTTGGATTTTCTGATCGCCAATTCCGGAAGCAGAAGGAATCTGGAAGTGGATTTCTTCGGCGGAGAACCGCTTATGAACTGGCAGGTGGTGAAGGATCTGGTTGCCTATGGCAGGGAACAGGAAAAAGTACATAATAAGAATTTCCGTTTCACATTGACAACCAATGGAGTTTTGTTAAATGATGAGATCATGGAATTCTGCAATCGGGAAATGGGAAATGTCGTTTTAAGCATTGACGGAAGAAAAGAAGTTCATGATTTCATGCGTCCCTTCCGGAATGGAAAAGGAAGCTATGATCTGATTATACCGAAATTCCAGAAATTTGCGGATAGCCGGAATCAGGACAAGTATTATGTGCGCGGCACATTTACACATTTCAATCTGGATTTTGCGAAAGATGTCCTGCATCTGGCAGATCTTGGCTTTAAGCAGATTTCTGTGGAACCGGTCGTGGCTCCGCCGGAAGCCGATTACGCCATCCGGGAGGAAGATTTGCCGATCATCTTTGAACAGTATGACATTCTGGCAAAAGAGATGATTCGGCGGGAGAAAGAAGGAAGAGGGTTTAATTTCTTTCATTTTATGATTGATTTGACAGGAGGTCCCTGCGTGTACAAACGTTTGTCCGGCTGTGGTTCGGGAACGGAGTATCTGGCGGTCACGCCGTGGGGAGATTTCTATCCCTGTCATCAGTTTGTGGGGAATGAAGCATTTTTGCTCGGCAATGTGGAAGAAGGTGTCGTGCAAAGAGATCTGATCTGTGAATTTCAGCAGTGTAATGTCTATGCCAAAGATGAATGCAGAAACTGTTTTGCGAGATTTTACTGCAGCGGCGGGTGTGCGGCAAATGCCTATAACTTCCATCAGAAGATTACCGCTGTTTACGAGGTTGGATGTAAGATGCAGCAAAAGCGGATTGAGTGTGCATTGATGATAAAGGCAGCATTAGCTGAAGAATAAATCTCAAGACAAAGGGGAAAAAAGACATGAAGAAAAATCAAAGTATCATCACTCTGATTGTGACGTTGCTGGTGACCGTTCTTCTGGGATTTACGGTGGTTGCAGGCTGGGGGCCTACAGGAACCGGTTCCATGAAGAATATTCGTACCGGGCTGGATCTGTCCGGAGGTGTCAGCATCACCTATCAGGCAAAGGAGAGTAATCCTTCATCAGAAGATATGCAGGATACGATTGGAAAACTTCAGAAACGTGTAGAACAGTACAGTACAGAGGCTCAGGTTTACCAGCAGGGAAGTAACCGGATCTGTATCGAGATTCCGGGAGCATCGGATGCCAACGCAATTCTGCAGGAACTGGGCAAGCCAGGTTCACTGCTGTTTCAGGATCCGGACGGAAATACGGTTCTGGAGGGAACGGATATTGCCGATGCGCAGGGAGTAACGCAGTCAGATCAAACTACAAATCAGAGAGAATATGTTGTTGATCTGACGCTGAATGACAGCGGCAAGAGCAAATTTGCAGAGGCTACACAGGCGAATATCGGAAAAAGCATTTCCATCGTTTATGACGGAGAGGTGATCAGCGCACCTACTGTCCAGACGGCAATCACTGATGGGAAATGTCAGATTACCGGCATGGAGAGCATTGATGCAGCCAGAGAACTGGCTTCCACCATTCGTATCGGTGCGTTGTCATTGGAACTGGAGGAGCTGTACTCCAACGTTGTAGCTGCACAGCTTGGACAAGAAGCACTTAGTACCAGTGTTGTGGCAGGTTTGATCGGGATTATCCTGATTGTTATCTTCATGATCTGTGTTTACCGGGTTCCTGGTATTGCGGCAGGATGGTCACTGATTCTTTATACATTCCTGATGTTGGGGGCTTTGAATGCATTTGATTTAACACTGACTTTGCCGGGAATCGCAGGTATTATCCTGTCGATTGGTATGGCAGTGGATGCAAATGTAATTATCTATGCCCGTATCCGTGAGGAAATTTCAGCCGGCAGAAGCGTACGAAACGCTATTTTAGCCGGTTTCCAGAAAGCTTTTTCTGCAATTTTGGATGGCAACGTTACAACACTGATTGCAGCTGGAATTCTGTATTTCATGGGAACAGGAACAATCCGCGGATTCTCTATCACACTTGCGCTTGGTATTGTGCTGTCTATGATTTCCGCACTGCTGATTTCCAGAATGCTGATCAGTGCTTTGTATGGTGTTGGGTTTAAGGATGAAAAATTCTTTGGGCGTCAGAAAGAACGCAAGATTGTAAATTTTGTTGGAAAGAGAAAAATTTTCTTTATACTTTCTGCAGTGTTGGTTCTGTCTGCACCGGCGGGAATGGGTGTGTTCCAGGCAAAGGATGGACACACGCTGAATTTCAGCCTTGAATTTATCGGAGGTACTTCCACAACAGTAACTTTCCCGGAGGATATGAGTATCAGTCAGCTGGACAGCGATGTGCAGCCAGTGGTTCAGGAAGTAACCGGTGATGCCAATATTATGTTCCAGAAGGTTGTTGACAGTGAAGCCGTTATTATTAAGACACGTGAACTTACCGTAGAGGAGAGAGAGACGCTGAATCAGTCTCTTGCAGATAATTTCGGTGTGGATAAAGCAGCAATTACAGCAGAGAATATCTCTTCTACCATGAGTGATGAGATGAGATCGGATGCGATACTTGCGGTGATCGTGGCTGTTATCTTTATGTTGCTGTACATCTGGTTCCGGTTCAAGGATATCCGGTTTGCTTCCAGTGCCGTACTTGCATTGGTACATGACATCGTCGTTGTAATTGCATTTTATGCATGGTTCCGGTTCTCAGCAGGTACCACATTTATTGCAGTGCTGCTTACTATTTTAGGTTATTCTATCAACGGAACAATTGTTATCTTTGACCGTATCCGTGAGAATCTGCCGATTATGCGCAAAGATGATCTGGATGTGATTGTGAATACATCAATCACACAGACGTTGACAAGAACGCTGTACTCATCACTTACAACGTTTGCAACAATTTTTGTTTTATATCTGATGGGTGTTCCGGCAGTCAAGGAATTTGCTCTGCCTATCATCATCGGAGTTGTCTGCGGTACTTATACATCTGTATGTATCACGGGTCCGCTTTGGTATGTGCTCAAGACGAAACTGGGCAAAAAGGTTTCCGCTCCGGCGAAAAAGAAATAAGAAAGACAGGGCTGCTGCAGATATTGCGGCGGCCCTTTTTGAGGTAATTAGATGGAAAAATGGGTAGTAAAGGCAAAAAAAGCTGATTTTCAGAAAATCGGAGTGGATTTTCACATTGATCCGGTGATTGCAAGGCTGATACGAAACAGGGATGTTATCGGATATGATGCAATGGAAGAATACCTTTATGGCGATTTGAAAAATCTTGCAGATGTCTGGCAGCTGAAGGATATAGAAAAGGCTGTGGAGCTGCTGAATACAGGTATTCGTGAAAAAAAGAAGATTCGGATTATCGGTGATTATGATATCGATGGGATTATGGCAACATATGTCCTTTTGCGAGGTCTGGAACGGGCAGGGGCCAATGTAGATACACAGATTCCCAACAGAATTACAGATGGATATGGCTTGAATGAATCCCTGGTTCGTGAAGCGGCCCGGGAGGGTGCTGAGATGATTCTTACCTGCGACAACGGAATCGCTGCCTCAGAGCAGATCAGAATTGCCAGGGAATTGGGACTGCAGGTAATTGTAACAGATCATCACGAGGTACCATATGAAGAAGGAGAGGATGGAGCACGTAAGTTTATTCTGCCTCCCGCAGATGCAGTAATTAATCCCAAGCAGGCTGATTGCGGGTATCCGTTTAAAGGACTCTGCGGAGCTGCAGTGGCATGGAAAGTAATCTGTGCCCTGTATGAACAAATGGGGATCCCAAAGTCTGAGACAGAAGAATTTTTAGAATATGTGGCCATTGCCACAGTAGGAGATGTAATGGAACTTCAGGGGGAAAACCGTATTCTGGTAAAGGAAGGGCTAAGACGTCTGCATACCACAGAGAACCAGGGACTTCTGGAATTGATGCGGGCCAATAATCTGGAACCGGAGCAGATAAATACTTACCATATCGGTTTTATACTTGGACCATGTCTGAATGCCAGCGGACGTCTGGATACAGCAAAGCGTGCGCTCGAAATGCTTTGTGCCAAACAGCCGGAGGAAGCTGCCCGGTTGGCGGGGGATCTGAAAGCCCTGAATGACAGCCGCAAAGAGATGACGGTAAATGGAACAGAAGAGGCAATACGTCTTGTGGAAGAATCTGATCTGAAGAAGGATCGTGTTCTGGTTGTATATCTTCCAGAGTGTCATGAAAGTCTGGCAGGTATCATTGCGGGAAGACTAAAAGAACATTATCATAGACCTGCGTTTGTATTGACAAAAACGGAGGAAGGGATAAAAGGGAGCGGTCGTTCGATTGAAGCTTATTCAATGTATGAAGAACTTTGCAAATGCAGGGAAGTGTTGACAAAATTCGGCGGGCACCCGATGGCAGCAGGGATATCTCTGAAAGAAGAAAATATTCAGATACTGCATAAGAAATTAAATGAAAATTGTACGTTGACGGATGAGGATTTTGCGGAAAAAGTGGTAATTGACATGATGATGCCTATTGCTTATATCAGCAGAAGACTAATTCAGCAAATAGATCTTCTTGAACCCTTTGGGGCTGGGAACAAAAAACCTCTTTTTGTGCAGAAAAATTTGAATGTCAGTCGTGTCAGAATTCTGGGCAAAAACCGGAATGTGGCAAAAACTCAGGTGGTTGATGAGCATGGTTATGCTATGGATGCGTTGTATTTCGGAGATGTGGAAAAGTTTCAGGAATATGCGGCCGGACATCGCCGAATGATGCTTACTTATTATCCCACAATTAATTCTTATATGGGGCGTGAGACACTTCAGATCACAATACAAAATTACCGATAACAGGAAAAAAGTTGATTCCATCAGAAAAGAATGCTATAATTTGTATTGTGATGTCAAAAATAACATTTTAACGAATAAAAGGGGTGCCTGATATGAAAAAGTTAGAAGATTATGTAGTAAGTATTCCGGATTTCCCGGAGGCCGGTGTTGTTTTTCGGGATGTGACCAGTATTCTTCAGGATGCTGACGGATTGCAGCTTGCGATTGATTCGCTGCAGAGACTGCTTGAGGGAGTTGAGTTTGATGTGCTTGCAGGAACTGAATCCCGTGGTTTTATTTTCGGCGTTCCGGTTGCTTATAATATGCATAAGCCTTTCGTACCAATTCGTAAAAAGGGCAAGCTTCCCCGGGAGACAATAGAATGCAGTTATGAACTTGAATATGGAAGTGCCACGATAGAGATGCACAAAGATGCCATCAAACCGGGACAGAAAGTAGTCCTGGTGGATGATCTGATTGCAACCGGAGGTACCATCGAAGCGTGTGCAAAGATGATGGAGGCTCAGGGTGCAGAAGTAGTCAAGATTATATTTCTGATGGAGCTGGCAGGTCTGAAGGGCAGGGAAAAACTCCAGAAATATGATGTTGCTTCTGTAATTTGTTATGAAGGAAAGTAAAATACGAGTTACCATTCACTGAATTAATTTTGGCATAAGTGAGGAAATGTATGGACGCTGATACAAAGATTCTGGAAAAGGAAAAACTAAAGCAGGAGATTGAAGCCATGGATGCCGGCGTGAAATCCATGAAGGATTTTACCAGTCCTGATGTGCTGTATCAGGAGTTAATTGCCAGTGTGAAAAGGTATCATCCATCGGCAGATATTTCGCTGATTGACAAAGCATACCGGACAGCCTATGAAGCACATAAATTACAAAAACGCAAATCAGGGGAACCTTATATCATTCATCCGTTGTGCGTCGGAATCATTCTGGCAGATCTGGAACTGGATAAAGAGACCATCGCCGCAGGACTTCTGCATGATGTGGTGGAAGACACCATTATGACGGTGGAAGAACTGAAGGTGGAATACGGAGAAGAAGTTGCTTTGATCGTGGATGGAGTCACGAAGCTGGGACGTCTGAGCTATTCGGTTGATAAGGTGGAAGAGCAGGCCGAGAATCTGCGTAAGATGTTCCTGGCGATGGCAAAGGATATCCGGGTGATTCTGGTGAAACTGGCTGACCGTCTTCATAATATGAGGACGGCAAAATACTGGTCTCCACCCAAGCAGAAAGAAAAGGCAAGAGAGACGATGGATATTTATGCTCCCATTGCCCAGCGTCTTGGTATTTCCAAAATTAAAGTGGAACTGGATGATCTTTCTCTGAAATATCTGGAGTCGGACGCTTATTATGACCTAGTAGAACAGGTGAATATGAAAAAAAGTGAACGGCAGGACTTTGTGGATGCGATTGTAGAGGAAGTGAAGCATCATATCGACGAGTCGGGAATTGAAGGGCAGGTTTCCGGACGGATCAAGCATTTCTTCAGTATTTATAAAAAGATGGTCAATCAGCATAAAACATTGGAACAGATTTATGACTTATTTGCTGTGCGGATTATTGTGGAAAGTGTGAAGGATTGTTATGCGGCACTTGGAGTTATTCATGAAATGTATACTCCGATCCCCGGAAGGTTTAAGGATTATATCGCGATGCCGAAGCCAAATATGTATCAGTCTTTGCACACGACGCTGATTGGACCCAACGGGCAGCCTTTTGAGATACAGATCCGTACTTTTGAGATGCACCGTACTGCAGAATACGGGATTGCCGCCCATTGGAAATATAAGGAGGCGTCGGACGGAAAGACATCCGGTCCGGAGCAGGAAGAAGAGAAATTAAGCTGGCTGCGCCAGATTCTGGAGTGGCAGCAGGATATGTCAGATAATAAAGAGTTCATGAGCCTGTTGAAAAGTGATCTGGATCTTTTTGCTGATAATGTTTATTGTTTCAGCCCGGCAGGGGATGTAAAGACACTGCCGAGCGGCTCCTGTCCCATTGATTTTGCCTATATGATACATTCGGCTGTCGGCAACAGGATGATAGGGGCGCGTGTAAACGGGAAAATAGTTCCAAATGAATATCAGCTCCGCAACGGTGATCGTGTAGAGATTCTCGTTTCCCAGAACTCCAGAGGTCCCAGCCGCGACTGGCTGAAAATTGTAAAAAGTTCACAGGCAAAGAACCGGATTAACCAGTGGTTTAAGGCACAGCTCAAAGAGGATAATATCTTAAAGGGCAAGGAGATGCTGACGAATTATGCGAAGCTGAAAGGAAAGACGCTTGGGATTTATCTGAAACCCCGGTTTATGGAAACAGTTATGCATAAGTATGGTTTCCGTGACTGGGATTCGGTATTAGCAGCTTTGGGGCACGGAGGCCTGAAAGAGGGACAGATTTTAAATAAGCTGATGGAGGCTTATGAGAAGGAGCATAAGGCGCAGATTACCGATCTGGAGGTGCTTCAGTCTGTTGCCGTAGAGGGAAAGACAGAAATACCGGTAACAAAATCCAAAGGGGGGATTGTTGTACGCGGCATTCATGATGTGGCAGTCCGCTTTTCCAAATGCTGTTCTCCGATTCCGGGAGATGAAATTGTGGGCTTTGTTACCAGAGGGCGTGGAATTACGATCCATAGGACAGATTGTATCAATGTGATGAATCTTCCGGAACAGGAGCGCGCCCGTCTGATTGATGCGGAATGGGAACCGGACAGCCTTCATGGAAAGACGTATACGGTAGAAATTAATGTCTATGCCAATAACCGTACGGGATTGTTGGTTGATCTGTCTAAATTGTTTGCAGAACGCAAGATTGATATCAGCGCAATGAATATCCGTACCAGTAAACAAGGGACGGCTACGGTTGATATGGCATTTGATGTGAAGAGTAAGGAAGAATTAAACAGCCTGATCGAGAAGATACGTCAGGTGGAGAGTGTGATTGATATAGAACGTTCGAGAGGATAGTAGAATGGCTAAGATTGAGATTCGTAATCTTGTTTTGGGAATGGTGGCAACAAACACTTATTTCGTGATGAATCAGCAGACGAAGGAGATGCTGCTGATTGATCCGGCGGATGAACCGGAGACGATAGAACAGCAGGTGCTCAGGATGGAGGGAGAACCGAAGGCGGTGTTGTTGACACACGGGCATTTTGACCATATGATGGCTGCATCTGCTTGTGCTGCGAAGTATGGAATTTCGGTTTATGCCCATGAATTGGAGGAAGAAGTGCTGGAGAATGCGCAGTATAATCTGTCTGGTCGATGGATGCATGCATATACGATGAAGGCCGATCGGCTGGTAAAGGACGGCGATATCCTGAACCTTGCAGGTTTCAGGATCTGTGTATATCATACACCGGGGCATACCCAGGGAAGTGTCTGTTACTATCTGCCGGAAGAAGCCGTATTATTTTCCGGAGATACGATATTTGCCCGGTCTTATGGCAGGACGGATTTTCCAACGTCCAGTATGAAAGATATGCAAAAAAGCGTGGCAAAGATTCTTCTGAAATTGCCGGATAATACGGACATTTATCCGGGACATAATGAAGCCACAACCATTGCCATAGAAAAGAGGTACAATCCCCTTGCTTAGCATGAGTCTGAAGTTTAATAAAAAAGATTTTGAATATGATATCTATTCTCTGATCCGGGCATTTTACCCGGGCAGTGAAATTAAAATCTGGTATGATGGGGAAGAACCTCCGCAAGGAGAATATGTATACACCTATGAGATGGAATACAGACCGGATTCTGTGATGTTTGCAGTCTGTAAGGAGGGCAGTCTGATTGGCAGTGAAACCATTGTTCTTTCGGAAGGTGCACAGAGGACAGACCGGAAAAATCAGATAAAGAATCTGGTGTACCGTACTCTTGTGGACATTACGGGGACGGAGCTTCCATGGGGGAATCTGACAGGAATCCGTCCAACCAAGATTCCCATGCGTTTGCTGGAAGAAGGCAAATCGAATGTGGAGATTGCCAGGTTTATGCGTGAGACATACGGAACCAGTAAAGAAAAGACTGCACTTGCGATTGCCACTGCCAACAGAGAACGTGCAATTTTAAAAGAGATTGATTATGAACAAGGGTACAGCCTGTATGTAGGGATTCCATTTTGCCCCTCCATCTGTCTGTACTGTTCTTTTGGCTCCCATGTGCTGAAAACCTGGTCTCATATGGTAGAGCCGTATCTGAAAGCATTGTTTCAGGAATTATCCTTTATCAGCGAACAGATGAGAGGAAAAACCCTGGATACGATTTATATTGGCGGCGGAACCCCTACGACACTGGAAGCAGATCAGCTGCGCAGACTTCTGGTGCATATCCAAAGGGAGTTTCCGATGGAAGAATTAAAGGAATTTACGGTGGAGGCAGGAAGACCGGATACCATAACACGGGAGAAGCTGGCTGTTCTGAAGGAATTTCCGGTGAGCCGTATCTCCATCAATCCTCAGACGATGAATCAGGAAACACTGGATCTGATCGGCAGGAAACACACGGTGGAGGATATCAGAGAAAAGTTCTGGACTGCCCGTGAACTTGGGTTCGATAATATAAATATGGATTTGATTGTAGGGCTGCCCGGGGAGCACAAGGAGCAGGTAGCTCATACATTAGAAGAAATGAAAAAGTTGGATCCTGACAGTCTGACCGTTCATTCGCTTGCTTTGAAGCGGGCAACCCGATTGAATCTCTTTAAGGATCAGTATGAAGAGATTTCCTTTGAAAACAGCAGGGAGATTATGCAGATGACGGAATCCTGTGCCCGGGAGATGGGAATGGGTCCGTATTATCTGTACAGACAGAAGAATATTGCCGGCAATTTTGAGAATGTGGGTTATGCAAAGCTTGACAAAGCCGGAATATACAATATACTGATAATGGAAGAGAAACAGACGATTATAGCGGCGGGAGCAGGGGCTTCCACGAAGTTTGTCTTTCAGCATGGAGAGCGGATTGAACGGGTGGAGAATGTGAAGGACCTGAAAAATTATGTGGAGAGAATCGATGAAATGCTGGAACGAAAACGTGACGGAATCAAAAAATATTTATGATGCTGGAAACCGGAAGCATATGCTTCAGTATACGTTGTCTGAGCAGATCAGCCATGGAATGGATGTCAGTAATCTGGCATATGATGTGGCGCGTGAATTGGGGCTGGAGGAGGCAGTTTGCCATGAACTTGCAATTGCAGGAATTCTCCATGATGTGGGAAAGATTATTCTGATGGAAGAAGTTGATGAACAGGAAAATCCGTTGGTTGTAGAGGAAATCAGATTCGTCCGCATGCATGCCGCACAGAGTTACGAGGTTGCAAAAGCTCACGGTTATTCGGATTTTATCCAGGAAAGTATCTTGTACCATCACGAGAATTTTGACGGAAGCGGTTATCCTTATAATCTGTCCGGGTACAAGATTCCCTTTGGCGCCAGGATCTTAAGAGTATGTGATGTTTACTGTGCATTGACTTCTGACCGGCCTTACCGTAAAGCATTTGACAGAGATGTGGCGGTGGAGTTGATGATTGATGATATTAAAGATTTTGATGTTGGAGTATTTCTGGCTTTCCAGAAAGTGCTGCATGAAAAAGAGCGGACGTCCGCCAGGATCGGCGAACTGACTGTGAATGAGAGAGGAGAGATAGAATAAATGGCTTTAAAGAAAAAACCTGTAACGGGTATGAAAGATATTCTGCCGGCTGAGATGGCAATCCGGGATTATGTGATCCGTCTGATTAAAGAAACTTATGGTACTTTTGGATTTTCTTCCATGGAGACTCCTTGTGTGGAACACATTGAAAACCTGAGCAGCAAGCAGGGAGGGGAAAATGAAAAGCTGATTTTCAAAATTTTAAAACGTGGTGAAAAGCTGAAATTAGAGGAAGCTTCCTGTGAGGCTGACCTGGTGGACAGCGGTCTGCGCTACGATTTGACGGTCCCGCTCTGCAGATATTATTCCAATCATGCCAATGAATTACCGGGTCCGTTCAAAGCACTTCAGATGGGAAATGTGTGGAGAGCAGACCGTCCCCAGAGAGGGCGCTTCCGTCAGTTTATGCAGTGCGATATTGATATTTTAGGAGAACCGACGAACCTTGCTGAAATTGAGTTGATTCTGGCAACGACTACGCTGCTGGGAAAACTGGATTTTAAGAATTTTACGATTCGTATCAATGACCGCCGGATTTTGAAAGCTATGGCTGCTTACAGCGGATTTCCGGAAGCGTCTTATGACACGGTATTCATCATTCTGGACAAGATGGATAAGATTGGTCTGCATGGTGTTGCCGAAGAGTTGGAAAAAGAAGGATTTGCAAAAGAATCCATTGACAAATATCTGGAACTTTTCAAAGAAGTGACGCCGGATATCAGGGGTGTAGCATTTGTGCAGGAAAAATTGGGCGAGTATCTGGATGCTGCTTACGCGGAAGGGCTTCGCACGATCATGGAAAGTGTGGATGCAGTGAAGAGTGCCGATTTTAAAATTGCTTTTGATCCTACGTTGGTACGCGGAATGTCTTACTATACCGGACCGATTTTTGAAATCTCCATGGATGAATTCGGCGGTTCTGTAGGCGGAGGCGGCCGTTATGATGAAATGATCGGAAAATTTACAGGAAGTCAGGTTCCTGCCTGCGGTTTTTCGATTGGTTTTGAGCGTATTGTAATGCTTTTGCTGGAACGGAATTATCAGATTCCAGGTGCAGCATTAAAGAAGGCATATCTGGTGGAAAAGAATATGCCGTCCGATAAGATGCGGCGTATTATCACGCAGGCATGTGAGGAACGAAAGAACGGCATTCAGGTGAATATTGCGGTCATGAAGAAGAATAAGAAATTCCAGAAAGAACAGCTTCAATCCGAAGGATATGAAGAGATCGTGGAGTTTTTCGCTGATCGTATGTAAAAACAGGAAGCGTTAAATACTTCAAAGGATAGAATCTGTAAGAGTACAGATAAAAATGATTGACGGAAGTTTGGAGGAAAAAAAGAATGGCAGAGTCTATGAAAGGCATGAAGAGAAGCCATCGCTGTGCGGAGGTTACAAAGGCTGAGATTGGTCAGAAAGTAACATTGATGGGCTGGGTGCAAAAGAATCGTAACAAAGGCGGAATCATCTTTGTGGATCTGCGTGACCGTACCGGTATCATGCAGTTGATTTTCGAGAATGGAAGTATTGATGAAGAAGGATTTGAAAAGGCTGCGAAGTTGAGAAGTGAATTTGTAATTGCTGTGACTGGTACTGTGGAAGCACGTTCCGGAGCAGTGAATCATAATCTGAAAACCGGTGAGATTGAGGTGCGGGTGGATTATTTAAGAATCCTTTCCGAGTCTGATACGCCGCCGTTTCCGATTGAGGAGAATTCCAAGACGAAGGACGAGATTCGGCTGAAATACCGTTATCTGGATCTTCGCCGTCCGGATATCCAGAAAAATCTGATGATGAGATCTCAGGTTGCCATGCTGACACGTCAGTTTATGGCAAAAGAAGGATTTCTGGAGATTGAGACACCGATGCTTACAAAATCTACACCGGAAGGTGCCCGTGATTATCTGGTGCCAAGCCGTGTGCATCCGGGTAAATTCTATGCATTGCCTCAGTCGCCGCAGTTATTTAAGCAGCTTTTGATGTGTTCCGGTTATGATCGTTATATTCAGATTGCAAGATGCTTCCGTGACGAGGATCTGCGTGCAGACCGTCAGCCGGAGTTTACACAGATCGACATGGAGCTTGCATTTGTGGATGTGGACGATGTGATTGATGTCAATGAGAGATTGTTGGCTTATCTGTTCAAGGAAGTACTGGATGTGGAGGTACAGCTTCCGATTCAGCGGATGAGCTGGCAGGAGGCAATGGATCGTTTTGGTTCTGACAAACCGGATCTGCGTTTCGGCATGGAGCTGCAGAATGTCTCAGATGTAGTGAAAGACTGTGAGTTCGTAGTCTTTAAAAATGCCCTTGAAAATGGCGGATCAGTCCGTGGTATCAATGCCAAAGGACAGGGTACAATGCCAAGAAAGAAGATTGATAAGCTGGTAGAGTTTGCTAAGGGTTATGGAGCAAAGGGTCTGGCTTATGTGGCGATTCAGGAGGATGGAAGTCGTAAGTCTTCTTTTGCAAAATTTATGACCGATGAGCAGATGGATGCTCTGGTACAGGCAATGGATGGACAGCCGGGTGATTTACTTCTGTTTGCTGCAGACCGGAATAAGATTGTCTGGAATGTTCTCGGTGCACTGCGTCTGGAACTGGCAGAGCAGATGGGTCTGTTGGATAAGAATGAATACCGGTTTGTATGGATTACCGAATTCCCGTTATTGGAGTGGTCGGATGAAGAGAACCGCTTTATGGCGATGCATCATCCATTTACCATGCCGATGGAAGAGGACTGGGATAAGATTGATACCGATCCCGGTGCCGTTCGGGCAAAGGCATATGATATCGTGCTCAATGGTACGGAACTGGGCGGCGGTTCTGTCCGTATTCATCAGGATGATATACAGGAGAAGATGTTTGAGGTTCTTGGATTTACCAAAGAGCAGGCGTGGGAGCAGTTTGGATTCCTGCTGAGTGCATTCCAGTATGGGGTACCGCCTCACGCAGGACTGGCTTACGGTCTGGATCGTCTGATTATGCTGATGGCAAAAGTGGATAGCATCCGTGATGTAATTGCGTTCCCGAAGGTGAAGGATGCGTCTTGTCTGATGTCGGAAGCGCCGAATGTGGTTTCGGAGAAACAGTTGGAAGAATTAGGGATTGGGATTACAGAATTAGAAGAAGAATAGAAATTGACGGCGCCTGCGGGGCTTTGCCCCTCGGGCGCGTTTTCGGTATGGGGACGAGCCTTGCGGGCTTTTTCAACCGTCTCATTCCCACCGCGGATTCTGCTGACAAGGCACGGGGCGGTTTCGCGGAATGGGAAGTTCTAAGTGAAGTGGCGGCGCCGAAAGATGTGAACCAATGCAATTCGCACCAAAGCCTGTATGGCTTTGCTGCTCAGTGCATTTTGGATGCGGGACTTGTGGTCCCGCATCCATCACATCTTTCGGCGCCGCCGTTTCACTAAGAACTTCTGCAGTCCGCTGCAAATGCCCCGTGTCTTGTCAGCAGAATCCGCGGTGGAAATGAGACGGTTGGAAAGCCGCAAGGGCTCTGGGAGGTGAGTGGGTTATACTATAGTAGTACATGTGGAGACAAGTTGTTTGAGGGGGATTTTGAGATTTCGTGGTTGACGGGAGGGGGCAGGTTTTTTTATACTGAAGATGGAAGTATAGGAACGGCAAGTGAAAATACAAGGAGATGAAGTTATGGCGAATTTAAAATTAAAGAAGACAATATTGGAAGTGGTTGATAATCAGTTAAAGGCGAATGATCCTCCATGTACGAAGGATGCTTATGAAAAATTGCTCGATGCCGGGTATTCGGATTCTGAAGCTAGGGATAAAATTGGTGCAGTAGTATTGAGCGAAATTTATGATATTATGAAAGAGGGGGAATCTTTCGATGAAGAGAAATATAGAAACAGTCTTGAGGAGTTGGTAACGCAAAGTATTGATTATGAGGATGTTCATCACATAGAGACAGAATGGGATGTGTGGGATGATTTGACTCAAAAAGGATATGAATGTTTTATAGAAGAAAAATCAGAGGAAGGTTTGTCTTTCTGGCGGGATGCGTGGAAAGTATTTTGTTCTATGATGGAACAGAATTTGGAACTATATACACTTTATGAATTTGTAGATCTACTGGATTATGTATATCCGATTGACGGCTGGCTTGAGGATTATGAAATGGAGTTGGGAAATGCCGGGAAATATGAGGAAAGAATGGAGTTTTGCCAGAAAGTATTGGAATTGTTTGACTGGCAGGAAGAGGATGACAGTTGTTTTAGGTGCGGTATCGGAGAATCCCTTTTTCGAGAGGGAAAGGTTGCAGAAGCATATGAGTATTATGAGAAGTGGCTGGCAGAAGATCCGCAAAACATAAACGGAATCAATAGTTTTAGCTGGATTCTTTTTGAAAATGGAGAGGTTGGGAAAGCGTATGAAGTGGTAAGAAGAGTGATATGGGGTACTTCATGCTACGTGGACAATGCGGTTCTTTTTATGCGTGCGAAACAATTGGCTGAGCATGTCGGAAAAGAAGATGAGAGTAAATGGTACCAGCAGCAATTAGACAAGTTTGAGAAATCCATCGGAAAATGGGAAATGGACGAAGACGAGTTTTTTGATGAATTTACGGCACCGAAGCAGATTCCGGTTGTAAAAGAGAAGAAAATATATCCAAATGATCCCTGTCCGTGCGGCAGCGGCAGGAAGTACAAGAAATGCTGCGGAAAGCGGTAGTTATGAAATTGAAAAAAGACTATCGTAATTCCATTTGCTTTAGAGAATGGAATGGAGAGTTTGCGTTGGGGGTGATTATATGGAGGAGATAGATGGGATGCAGATTAAGGAGCGGAAGGCGATGGAAAGGAGAGGGGGAAAGAAAGGAAGGGAGAAGATTGAGGTTTGGGTTGAAGGGGTCAGATTGGATGTGCTGAGATTGTTGGGGGAGTGCTGGACTTTTTTTGTATTGGTTGGGGTTGCTAATTTGTTGGGGATGATTGTTGGAGGAGTGATTTCTCATTTTACGTATATCAATTTTTATGTAGGGGATGCGGGAGAGGGGGTTTCGGAATTTAGTCTGGCTTGTGTATCAGTTGTTCCGATGGCGATTGTGGTTTTATTGGGAGGAGCAGCTTTTTTTGTTTTTCGCAGGAAAATCAGGAGGGGGAGCAACAGGCTGGCCGTTCTGGTTTTTGATTTGTTTGGGATTTTGACTGTTGGGGTTGAGATTTATTTTATTGTTGAGCGGTTTGCTTATTATCTGGGGAAGAATTTTTTTAGTAATTATTCTTTTTGTGCGGAAGCGGTTTATTTTACAGTATGTCTGATGATGGGTTTGCTGCTCGGTGGTATTGCGGGTGAGAAGAAAATTGTTATCGGTGCCGTGGTGACCGGAGGGATGATGGCAGTTTTATTACTTACCGGGGTGAATTTGTATCTGGTGTATCGGGGAGAGGAATTCGAATGGTTTTTTGGGACTTATGAGTATGGGATGCAGTTATTTGGGAGCAGTGTCCTGATGAATTATTCGATTCTTTCGCTGGCCAGTATTTGGGGGATGGTGGTCAGGACGGCTGGTCTTGTGTTGGCGGGTATTTGGTTAAAGGGGGTATGGAAGCGATGTAGGGGGCAGGAAGCGTTGGTGTTTCAAAGAATGGAGATGATGGAGCAAGCGGAAAGGGCTGATGATAGAGAAAAAGCAGAAGTTGGGGACAACGATGATGCAGTGGAGAAAATGGAATTGTATGGGAGAATGACAGCACCGCCGTTTAGTCCGGGGGACAACAGGGAGTACGAATGATGGTTTGAAGAAAATGGTTTGTACCATCCGAGGCGTTTGTTTTAGAAACGTTTGGGGATGTACAAACCATTTTTATGATAACGGTTGTAGTGAACAGTTATTAACTGTTTGAAATTTAGATCGTACCTTTTGATTTGGCTACCTTATCGAATTCATCCTGGATTTCCTGGGATGGAGATTTGGTTGCAAGGCTGAAGATGACAATCATCAGGATACTGATGGCAAAACCGATGGCCAGTGAATAAAGGCCTGTATATGTACCGAGTGTCTGACCGCCGATAAGGGGGATGTAATCCCAGATAATAACGGTAAGACCGCCGGAGATAATTCCGGCAACTGCTCCGGCAAGATTGGTGCGTTTCCAGAACAGTGACAACAGAACGATTGGTCCGAAGGCGGAACCAAGACCGGCCCAGGCATTGGATACCAGTCCCATGATGCTGCTGTTCGGATCCCAGGCAATCAGGAAAGCCAGAACTGCCACAACCAGAACCGTAATCCGGCTGATCTTCAGAATCTTGCCGCTGTCGGCATCTTTGCTCACAAAGTTATGATATAAGTCTTCCGATACAGAAGAAGCAGTAACCAGAAGCTGTGAATCGGCTGTTGACATAATAGCAGCCAGAATACCGCAAAGGAAGAGGCCTCCAATAAAAGGAAGAGCGAGGTCCTGAGTAAATATCTTTATAATCATTTCGATGAAAACATTTTCAGTAGAAGCGGCACCATCCGTACCTAAAAGAGTAGGATACAGATAAGCTCTTCCGAATACGCCGATTACACAGGCAGCGCCGAGGGAGATAACAACCCAGATAATGGCGATAACTCTTGATTTTTTCAGTTCTTTTTCGTTGCGGATCGCCATAAAGCGGGTCAGGATATGGGGCATACCGCAGTATCCAAGTCCCCAGGCAAGCTGAGAGATGATTTCAACGGCGCTGTATGATCTGGTTCCGTTGGAAAAGAAATTCAGGTAGCCGTCGGCTCCGCCTTCCACACCGCTTTGGTTCAGCAGTGAGATAATATTTCCGTCCATCAGAACATAAGCTACGATTGGAACAACCAGAAGCCCGATCAGCATCAGAGTCCCCTGAATAAAATCTGTTGTACAGACAGCCATGAAGCCGCCCATAAATGTGTAGATCAAAATTACGGCTGCCCCGATTGCCAGAGCAATGTGGTAATCCAATCCAAAGACGGAATTGAACAGTTTTCCGCCGGCTGCCAGTGCAGAAGCAGTATAGACCAGGAAAAAGATGACGATGACGATTGAAGAGATCAAAAGTAAGATCCGCTTTTTGTCCCGGAATCTGTTCTCAAAGAACTCCGGCAAGGTGAGAGAATTGTTTGCCGTGATCGTGTAGCGTCTGAGTCTGGATGAGATGCATACCCAGTTAAAGATCGTACCGAGCAACAGACCGATGGCAATCCAGGACTGACCAGTGCCAAGTGCGTATATCGTACCGGGCAGTCCCATAAGTAACCAGCCGCTCATATCGGATGCCTGAGCCGAAAGTGCGGCGATCCAGCCGCTTAGTCCGCGGCCCCCAAGAAAATAGTCTTCTGAGTTATTCGTCTTCTTCATATATAGCGCACCGATGATAATCATCAGCAGCAAATAGATGACGAAGGCAGCAAGAACTGCTGTTAGTGTTCCACCACTCATAATAGATTCCTCCTACTAAAATTATACTATTATACTTTATCATAATGCAGTGTGAAAAACAACAAAAAATATCATGGATTTTGGCTCAAAGCAGGTTATTTTTCTGATTGGCATTTATCGTGTTTTGGCATATCATACAGTATATCTAACAGGAGGCAGTATGATCTATGCATCCACTTTTGGAATTGAAAAATATTTCTTTTGCTTATCACAGTATGAGCGGTGAGACGCCGGCGCTGTCTGATATAAATTTTACAATAGAGGAAGGGGAATTCGTAGCGGTCGTCGGACCGAGCGGATGTGGCAAGAGTACGATACTGAACCTGATTTCCGGACTGGTGAAACCGGAATCCGGTTCTATTTTCGTTAAGGGGGAACCTCTGGAGGAATCCGGTCTGAATATTGGATATATGCTGCAGAAGGATCATCTTTTTGAATGGAGAACGATTTATCGAAACGTGATCCTTGGACTGGAAATTCAAAAAAAGCTGAATCAAAAAACCAGGGAAAATGTGGAGGAAATGCTGAAAACGTACGGTCTGGATGAATTCCGTGATGCCAGACCGTCTCAATTATCCGGTGGTATGCGGCAGAGAGCGGCCTTGATTCGGACACTGGCCCTTGAGCCGGCATTACTCCTTCTGGACGAACCATTCTCTGCCCTTGATTATCAGACTCGATTATCGGTGTCAGATGATATTGGCCAGATCTTGAAGGAACAGAAAAAGACAGCACTTCTTGTTACCCATGATATTTCGGAGGCGATCAGCATGGCAGATAAAGTAGTGGTGCTGACCAGTCGGCCAGCTTCCGTAAAAAGCGTAATTCCGATTGATATCAAGATTCCGGACCGTACGCCGATGACCTCGCGTAATGCACCTGATTTTAAAATTTACTTTAATCAAATCTGGAAGGAGTTGAACAGTCATGAAGCAATGTTCCGCGCAGGAAGCGTATCTTAAAAAACAGTCCATGCGGAAATTCCAGGTTCGTTTTCTGCGGGTATTTTTGTTGTTGGTATTCCTGGGACTGTGGCAGTGCGCCGCGGATTTCGGTTGGATAGATTCTTTCATCTTCAGCAGTCCGGTAAAAGTGGTGCGGACTTTCTATAATATGTGTCTGGATCATAGCCTTTCTCTTCATATCGGAGTGACTTTGGCGGAAACGTTGATCAGCTTTGGACTGACAATTCTCTTTACCGTTGCAATTGCTGTTTTACTGTGGGGCTTTCCTAAATTTGCGGATGTGACCGAGCCATATTTTGTGGTACTCAATTCCCTGCCGAAGTCAGCATTGGCACCTCTTTTGATTGTCTGGCTGGGGGCGAATAGAACTACCATTATTATTGCCGGTATGTCAGTAGCTATCTTTGGTTCGATCATCAGTCTGTATCAGGGATTCCAGGAGGTCAGTCAGGAGAAGATGAAACTGATTTACACATTGGGCGGAAAAAAATACCAGGTTCTGTTAAAGGTAGTGCTCCCTGCATCTGTTCCCTACTTGCTCAGTATTTTGAAGGTCGATATCGGACTTTGTCTGGTGGGTGTTATTATCGGGGAATTTATCGGTGCCAGAGAGGGGCTTGGTTACCTGATTATCTATTCCAGTCAGGTGTTTAAATTAGATTGGCTGATTATGGCGATCGTGATTCTTTGTATTATAGCGATGATTCTATATCAGATTTTATGTATATTGGAAAAATGGTATGCGAAAAAGAAGTAAGGATATCTGTCGACGGCATGGGGAAATATGTATGGGAAAATCATTAATATGATACCAAGGTCAAAAGGTTATGCGTTTCATGCTTGCATGAAAAAGCATGACTTGGGGACCAACATCTTAATATTTTTATAAGTTTTTTAAGATAAGCGAAAATTACTTGTGCATCGCAGCATGAATTGATATACTAGAGGTTATCTGAAAATGAATTTTTGCAAACTGTGCATTTCGGCTTACTGCGAATAGGGTTTAAATCTACGCGAAGAGAAGTGTACAGGTTGCAGGAATCTATTTTCGGACACGCTCATGGACCAGGATTTTTAAAATTAAGCAGTGGTGCATGGGAATTATTGGATGCAAAAGAGAGGCTTATGGACAGAAATGAATAAAATACGTAAAATGATTACCAGAATTCTGCCGGAATATGGCTTTTTGCCGGTGGTGTGTGCTTTTATGTTTAATAGCCTGGTATATGGAGGGGCAAAACTGATTGCAGGAGACTGGTATCACCACAACATAGAAAGTAGTTTTGACCGAAGCATTCCGTTTATTCCTGAGACATTGGTGATTTATATTGGATGCTATCTGTTTTGGGCAGTGAATTATATTTTGATTGCAAGACAGGACAAGAAGCAGGTTTATCAGTTCTTTGCAGGAGATATGCTTTCAAGAGTGATATGTCTTGCTTTCTATCTGCTGTATCCTACTACAAATACCAGACCGGTGCTTGCGGATGGAGGATTCTGGAACACGGCGATGTCCTGGCTTTATGATATTGATTCAGCATCGAATCTGTTTCCCTCTATCCATTGTCTGGTAAGCTGGTTCTGTTTTATCGCTATTCGGAAAAATGAAAAAATTCCTTTGTGGTATCGTGTGTTTTCCTGTATAATGGCTGTAGCGGTGTTTGTTTCGACACTTACTACAAAGCAGCATGTTCTTGTGGATGTGGCAGGAGGAGTACTGTTGGCTGAACTGTGTTATTGGTTGGGAAGGCATACCAGAATGTATATTGGTTACGGAAGATGTTTCGACCGGGCAACCACCTGGTTGTTCTCCAGAAGAAAAGGGGAATGCTGAAAAGTGTTTCAAAATGGACCTTTGCATAAGAGAAAGAAGGGGATTAGAGAAGTGATTGGTTTTTATGATTATACGGTTATACTTACATATGTAAGCTTTGCTTCATCAATTTATGGAATGATTTGTGCTATGACCGGACATTTTCGCTGGGCAATTTTCTGTCTGGCGCTTTCGGGATTGTGTGATATGTTTGACGGCAAGATTGCAAGGCGTAAGAAAGACAGGACGGAAGATGAGAAGCGGTTTGGGATTCAGATTGATTCCCTCTGTGATGTGGTCTGTTTTGGTGTGTTTCCAATTGTATTATGTTATAATCTGGGAATGAGACATGTATTGAGCATTGCGCTTCTTGTTTTTTACGGATTGGCAGGCGTGATCCGTCTTGGGTACTTTAATGTTATGGAAGAGAAGAGACAGGAAGAATCTTCAGAGGTACGGAAGTATTATCAGGGGCTGCCGATTACTTCTATGTCAATTGCACTTCCGCTGGCATTTGTTGCAGCACCTCTGCTGCAGGGGTATTTTCTGATTGTACTGCATCTTCTTGTATTGGTAATCGGAATTTTGTTTATCACAGATTTTAAATTTCGGAAACCGACCAATAAAGAGTTGGTGGTACTTGTTTTACTTGTGGCACTGGCAGTTGGATGGATTTTGATTTTTGGGAAAGGAACTCCGGGAATATGGTTAAAGTGGCGGACAGGTTTGGGAAGATAACAGAAGAGGAGACAATACAGGACCGGTTTCTGCGTCGGATGTACGGGAACATGGCGGGCAGGTTTATGATAAGAGCGCTGGTGCGTCCGGGAATTTCTGAAATCGGCGGGAAACTGCTGGAAAGTAAAGTATCTGCACTGGCAGTCCGGCCTTTTGTGAAAAAGAATCAGATTGATCTGTCACAGTGTACGAAGCAGTCATTTGATTCTTATAACGATTTTTTTACCAGAAAGCTGCGGCCGGAAGCGCGTCCGGTATGCAGCGGACAGGAAACGTTTATCAGTCCCTGTGATGGAAGACTTACTGTCTATGAGATACGGGAAAACTGTAGTTTTGAGATTAAGCATACAAGATATCATGTAGAAAGCCTGCTTCGGAATAAAAAACTGGCGAAAGAATTTTCCGGAGGGTACGTATGGGTGTTCCGGCTCTGTGTGGATGATTACCACAGATATATTTATGTGGATGATGGGGTGAAGTCCAGTAATTATCGGATTCCCGGGGTATTTCATACAGTAAATCCTGTGGCGAATGACTGTTATCCCATATATAAGGAGAATACCAGGGAGTATTCCCTTCTGCGATCCAGGAATTTCGGCACAGTATTGATGATGGAAGTAGGTGCATTGTTGGTGGGGAAAATTGAAAACCGGCACGGCGCCTGTGCAGTACGCCGGGGACAGGAGAAAGGTAATTTTGCGTTCGGCGGCTCCACGGTGGTCCTGATTACCGGACAAGGAAAAGTAACCCCGGACAGAGATATTGTAAAAAACTCCCGGCATGGAATCGAGACCAGAGTGCGGATGGGAGAAAAAGTGGGAAAGAAGAGTGAGTAATAATGGCGAATGCAAGAAATTACCAGAGAGAACTTGAGCGGATGATTGAGCGGCAGCAGGCGGAGGGGAAAGTCCCGACCCTGCTGCTTCATAGTTGTTGTGCACCCTGCAGCAGTTATGTGTTGGAATATCTGTCACAGTATTTTCAGATTACGCTGTATTATTATAATCCGAATATTGCTCCGGAATCGGAATATCGTACCAGAGTTTTAGAGCAAAAGCGATTAATTGAGGAAATGCCGGTGGTACATCCGATCCGCTTTCTGGAAGGGCAATATGACTCGGAGAAATTCTATGAAATTGCCAGGGGATTGGAAGAAGTGCCGGAAGGCGGTGAACGGTGTTTTCGCTGCTATGAACTCCGTCTGCGGGAGGCGGCCCGAATGGCATATGAACAGGGGAGTGATTACTTTACCACAACACTTAGCATCAGTCCTTTGAAAAATGCGGTGAAGCTCAATGAAATCGGAGAGCGGCTGGGAGAGGAATTTAAGGTTGCCTATCTGCCTTCTGATTTTAAGAAAAAAGAGGGTTATAAACGTTCGATTGAACTTTCCCGGGAATATGGACTGTATCGCCAGGATTATTGCGGCTGCATCTATTCGCGCAGATAAAAGATTTGACGGCAAAGAGATCAGATGATAAAATAACCATGAATTACGTGAGAAAAGAGGGATAAATACATGGCACAGCTTTGGGGCGGACGTTTTACCAAGGAGACGGACAAACTCGTATATAATTTTAATGCATCGATTGGATTTGATCAGAAATTTTACAGACAGGATATCCGGGGCAGTATTGCCCATGTCACGATGCTGGCAAAGCAGGGAATCCTTAATGCGGATGAAAAAGAACAGATTATCGGCGGTCTGGAGGGGATTCTGGCTGATGTGGAAAGCGGAAAACTGGAAATTACCAGCGAATACGAGGATATTCACAGTTTTGTGGAGGCAAATCTGATTGACCGTATCGGAGATGCAGGAAAGAAGCTTCATACGGGCAGAAGCCGCAACGATCAGGTGGCTTTGGATATGAAGTTATATGTCAGGGATGAAATTACGGAACTGGATGGTCTGGTAAGGAACTTGCTGGAAGTTATTGAGAAGATTATGGAAGAAAATCTTCATACCTACATGCCGGGATTTACGCATCTTCAGAAGGCACAGCCGATTACGCTTGCCCACCATATGGGTGCATACTTTGAGATGTTCCGGCGTGACAGAGGCCGTTTGCAGGATATATATAAGCGGATGAATCTTTGTCCACTGGGTTCCGGTGCGTTGGCAGGAACCACCTATCCGTTGGACCGTTCTTATACGGCAGAACTTCTGGGATTTGACGGACCCACATTCAACAGTATGGATTCCGTATCGGACCGGGATTATGTGATAGAACTTCTGTCGGCGTTGTCTACGATTATGATGCACCTTTCCAGGTTCTCAGAAGAAGTGATTATCTGGAATACGAATGAATATCGGTTCGTGGAGATTGATGATGCCTACAGTACCGGAAGTTCGATTATGCCGCAGAAGAAGAATCCGGATATAGCAGAACTGGTGCGCGGAAAGACGGGAAGAGTGTACGGCGCCTTGATGTCGATCCTGACAACAATGAAAGGATTGCCTCTGGCTTATAATAAAGATATGCAGGAGGACAAGGAGCTTACGTTTGATGCGATCGACACAGTAAAAGGTTGTCTGGCATTGTTTACAGGAATGCTGGATACTATGAAATTCCGACGGGAAGTGATGGAAGATTCTGCGAAGAACGGATTTACCAATGCTACGGACGCTGCTGATTATCTGGTAGGCAAAGGAGTTCCTTTCCGGGATGCACATGGCATCGTGGGTCGGTTAGTTCTTTACTGCATTGATAAAAATATTTCTCTGGATGATATGAGTCTTGAGGAGTATCGGTCCATCAGTCCGGTGTTTGAAGAAGATATCTACGATGCAATCAGTATGAAAAACTGTGTGGAGCGCAGAAACACCATTGGAGCACCGGGGGCGGATGCGATGAAAGCCGTTCTTGCAGAAAATCAGAAATATTTAAAGGAAAATTGAAAAAATAGTTGCATTTTCCCTGTGACTGGTATATTATAGTTTGAGTGGCGCACAAATGTGCGCGGTGTAAATACAAAATGTGCGGAGCCTGGAACTATGGTTTCGGAAAATGAGGAGAGAAAGATGGAAAATAAGTTAAGAGTTGGTATTCTTGGCGCAACAGGTATGGTTGGACAGAGATTTATCGCATTGCTTGAGAATCATCCGTGGTTTGAGGTAGTGACAGTGGCAGCCAGCCCGAGAAGTGCAGGTAAAACATATGAAGAGGCAGTTGGAGGAAGATGGAAGATGGATACTCCGATGCCGGAAGCAGTAAAGAATCTTGTAGTTATGAATGTTAATGATGTGGAGCATGTAGCATCCACGGTTGATTTTGTATTTTCTGCCGTAGATATGACAAAGGATGAGATTAAGAAAATCGAAGAGGAGTATGCAAAGACAGAAACTCCGGTTGTGTCCAACAACAGCGCTCACAGATGGACACCGGATGTACCAATGGTTGTTCCGGAAATCAATCCTGAGCATTTTGAGGTTATTGAGCACCAGAAGAAACGTCTGGGAACCACCCGCGGTTTTGTGGCTGTAAAGCCAAACTGCTCGATTCAGAGTTATGCTCCGGTACTCACTGCATGGAAAGAGTTTGAGCCGTATGAAGTGATTGTTACTACTTATCAGGCAATCTCCGGTGCAGGAAAGAACTTCAAAGACTGGCCGGAGATGGTTGAAAATATCATTCCCTTTATCGGCGGTGAGGAGGAGAAGTCTGAGATGGAACCCCTTCGTCTCTGGGGCAAGATCGAAGACGGCGTGATCGTAAAAGCACAGGAACCGAAGATTACCAGTCAGTGTATCCGTGTTCCGGTACTGAACGGTCATACAGCTGCCGTATTTGTAAAGTTCAGAAAGAATCCTACCAAAGAGCAGTTGATTGAGAAAATGGTAAACTTCAAGGGCATTCCGCAGGAACTGGACCTTCCGAGTGCGCCGAAGCAGTTTATCCGTTATATGGAAGAAGATAATCGTCCGCAGGTAACTTTGGACGTAAATTATGAGAATGGAATGGGCGTATCCGTAGGACGTCTTCGTGAAGACAGCATCTATGACTGGAAGTTCGTGGGACTGTCACACAATACCGTACGCGGTGCCGCAGGCGGAGCTGTACTCTGTGCTGAGACATTGAAGGCGAAAGGGTATATTGTGGCTAAATAGGACGGACGCAGGAAGGAACCGGCTTTTACAGCTCGGCTTTTTGTGCGGGCTTCGACCTTAACACATTCTAAAGGGAGCGGGCTGCTTCTGTTGCAGAACTAGAGCGTGTTTGAAAATTGCTTTCCGCAAGATGTATTCCACAATTTGTGGGATATTTGGTTCAAATAAGGGAGGCGTAGCGGGCTACGCTGACCGAATTTGGGACAAATAGACCGCAAAGTGGGGGATGCAGATTGCGGGAATGAATTTTCAAACACGCTCTAGGGCAATTCGTGGGAAAAATTGATATTTTTCCCGCTCAGTGCCCTTCAAAATCTGGTGTGGTGCACCAGATTTTGCCTGTAACAGAAGCAGCCCGCTCCCTTAAGAATGTGTAACAGGTCTGCAGATGCACAAAAGTCGAGCTGTAAAATCCGGTTCCTTCCTGCTGTATTTTGGTATGTTTTAACTATGAAGATTCCTAGAGTGTGTTTGAAAATTGCTTTCTGTGGGGTGTGCAGATCACGGGAATGAATTTTCAGACACACTTTAAGCTATGGGAGATTTTTAGGTTCTGTGTTGAACTTTGGGGCATAAGATGTTATAATGGGAGCAGAGTGAGCGGAAACACTTGTGTGTCATTTCGTGGCAGGGGGTGATGCACCAGCCTTTGTAAAAGGAGGAGGATTTTATCATGCCGTACGAAGACGTTCAAAAGTTTTCAAATGCTGCAAAGGGAAAGGCTGGTATGCTGAAGGAGCATCCCGGGAAATATTTGATCCGTGCGATCATGGCTGGTTTTTTTATTGCTGTTGCTATGATCTATAACAATGTGGTCGGTAATGTATTCGCGGATTCGGCTCCGGCTTGGGGTAAGTTTTTGGGGGCGTTGGTTTTCTCGGTTGCAGTGCTTCTGATAGTGTTTATCGGAAGCGAATTGTTCACAGGCAATAACTTTGTGATGGCTTTCGGAGCATATGACAAGGCAGTGTCCTGGGGGCAGGTAGGTAAGGTGTGGCTGGTCAGCTATCTGGGGAATTTTATGGGGTGTGTGGTCTTTTCCCTGATTTTTGTAGCAGCCGGTGCATCGGGAACCAAAGAGTATTTTGCAGGTTATATCCAGAACAAATTGACGATACCTGTGGATCAGATGTTTTTCAGGGCTGTTCTCTGTAACTTCTTCGTCTGTCTTGCTGTGGCATGCGGTACGAAATGTAAGGAGGAGGCAGCAAAGTTTCTGATGATTGTGATCTGTATTTCAGGGTTTGTAATCTCAGGATTTGAGCACTGTATCGCCAATATGGCAACTTTTACGACAGCGTTATTCCTGGTACCAGGGCTGTCAATCGGAGCGATGCTCAAAAGCATGCTCATCGTAACAATCGGAAATATCATCGGCGGAGCTGTCTTGCTGGCGTTGCCGCTGAGGAAAATGAGTGCAGATAAGTAATGACAAAATCGTTATACATAGCTGAGAAGCCCAGTGTTGCGCAGGAATTTGCGAAGGCTTTAAAAGAAAATATGGGCAGACGTGACGGTTACGTTGAGTCTGAAAACTTTGTAGTGACCTGGTGTGTCGGACACCTGGTCACTATGAGTTATCCGGAAAAATACGATATGAAGTTTAAAAGGTGGAGTTTAGAGACCCTGCCTTTTTTACCGGAAAAATTTAAATACGAAGTGATTCCGGCGGTTCAGAAGCAATTTACGATTGTAAGCGGTCTGCTGAACAGGGAAGATATTGATACTATTTATGTGTGTACCGACTCCGGGCGGGAGGGGGAATATATCTACCGTCTGGTTGAGATGATGGCAGGGGTAAAAGGAAAGAAGCGGAAGCGAGTCTGGATTGATTCACAGACCGAGGAGGAGATCCTGCGGGGAATCCGCGAAGCAAAGGATTTAAGTGAATATGATCATCTGTCGGACTCCGCTTATCTGCGGGCAAAAGAAGATTATCTGATGGGAATTAATTTTTCCAGGGTTCTGTCACTGAAATATGGAAATGCAGTTTCCAGTTATCTGGGAACGAAGTATCAGGCAATTTCCGTGGGCAGGGTCATGACCTGCGTGTTGGGGATGGTAGTCCGCCGGGAAAGGGAAATCCGGGAGTTTGTAAAGACACCTTTTTATCGGGTTCTGGCAAATATGGAATTGTCCGGACGCCCTTTTGACGGTGAGTGGCGGGCGGTTGAAGGAAGCAGATATTTTCAGTCTCCGCTTCTATATAAAGAAAATGGATTCAAAGAGGAAAAGGATGCAAAGCATCTGATTGAAGAATTGAGCAAAAACCAGCCGCTGGAAGGCGTTCTGGAGAAGATAGAGAAGAAAAAAGAGAATAAGAATGCGCCGCTGCTTTATAATCTGGCGGAATTGCAGAATGACTGCGCCAGATTGTTCAAAATCAGTCCAGATCAGACGCTGCAGGCGGTACAGGAAATGTATGAAAAGAAGCTGGTGACCTATCCCAGAACAGATGCCAGGGTGCTTTCCAGTGCAGTGGCGAAAGAAATTTCGAAAAATCTGAACGGTTTGATGCAGTATCCGCAGGCAGTTCCGTACTTGCAGGATATACAAGGAAGCGGAAGCTACAAGAATATTGCAAAAACCAGGTATACCAATGATAAGCAGATTACGGATCATTATGCAATCATACCGACCGGGCAGGGACTTCAGAATTTAAAGAATCTGTCAGAGCTGTCGAATAAAATCTACGAAGTGATTGTGCGGAGGTTTTTAAGTATTTTCTATCCTCCGGCGGTATACCAGAAGGTTGCATTGACAATTCAAAAAGATGGGGAACGGTTTTTTTCTAACTTTAAAGTGCTTTTGGAGGAAGGCTATCTGAAGGTGATGCATTACTCTTTTTCCAGAAAAAAGGAAGAGACACAAGAGGAAGGCAGGAATTCGGATAAAGGTGAAGAGACTTCTTGTGACGTCCGCTTTCTGGAAGCAATTTCAGAATTGAAGAAAGGCTCTGTGCTTCCGATTGGCAGATTTGTAATCAAGGAGGGAGAGACATCCCCGCCCAAACGGTACACATCAGGTTCCATGATTCTTGCAATGGAGAATGCGGGACAATTGATTGAGGATGAGGAGCTGCGGGCACAGATTAAGGGAAGCGGTATCGGTACCAGCGCTACCAGGGCAGAGATTCTGAAGAAACTGTTTTCGATCAAATATCTGGCGCTGAATAAAAAAACACAGGTGATTACGCCCACATTGTTGGGGGAGATGATCTTTGAGGTTGTCAATGCTTCCATCCGGTCACTGCTGAATCCGGAATTGACAGCAAGCTGGGAGAAGGGGTTGACCTATGTGGCTGAGGGAAGTATTTCTTCCGAAGAATATATGGGGAAGTTGGAGAATTTCGTAACCAGACATACGCATAATGTGATTGGGCTGCGCAATCAGACTATATTGAGAAGCTGTTTTGATGCGGCTGCCGCAAATTATAAGAAACCGGCGGCAAAGAGTAAGAAAATGTAAGGAAGAGTTGAGGAGGATAAGGAAGATGAAAGATATTACAATTGCAGAACTTTATTCGTTAGATGAGACGATTGCAAAGGACATTTTCGAGGGGGCGACTTACCCCTGGGAAGTGCTGCCGAAGATTCATGATTTTATCATCAAACTTGGGAGTACGCTTCCGTCAGAAGAATACGAAAAGCGGGGAGAGGATATCTGGATTGCCAAAGATGCAGTCATAGCACCGACCGCATCAATCAGCGGTCCCTGTATTATAGGAAAAGGCGCTGAGATCCGTCAGTGTGCATTTATCCGGGGAAATGCAATTGTCGGAGAAGGAGCAGTGGTTGGGAACTCCACGGAATTAAAGAATGTTATTTTGTTTAACAAAGTACAGGTTCCCCATTATAATTACGTCGGAGATTCTATTTTGGGATACAAAGCTCATATGGGTGCAGGAAGTATTACTTCCAATGTAAAATCAGATAAGAAACTGGTCGTTGTAAAAGGTCAGGGAGAACAGATGGAAACCGGACTGAAAAAATTCGGTGCAATGCTTGGAGATGAAGTGGAAGTAGGATGCAACAGTGTACTGAATCCGGGTACAGTCATCGGAGCTCACAGCAACATCTACCCGTTGTCCTGTGTCCGCGGCGTGGTGCCGGCAAATCATATTTTTAAAAATGCGGCACATGTGGTAGAGAAGCAGGATATTTAAGGAAAATGTAAAGATTTGGAGATAGAAAATGAATTGACAAGTTCTGTTGATTCGTGCATTATGGAAGCAAGGTGTGTGGACTTTTTGTCCGCCCGATACGATGATGCAGATAGAAGTGGATGACAAAGAGGTATTCATTGTATAAAGCAATGGATACCTTTTGTGCTGCAAGGAGGAACATCTGCTTCTTAATCTTAAAGTGAAAAACAGGAGGAATCATTATGCTTGAGGTACAACATCTTACGAAAAGATACGGAAAAACACTTGCAGTCGATGATGTGAGTTTTACGGTAAATACGGGAAGAATCGGAATTCTTCTGGGTCCGAATGGGGCAGGGAAATCGACGGTTATCAAAAGTATTGCAGGATTATTGAAATATGAGGGCGGTATTGGTATCAACCAGATACCTTCAAAGTCTATGGAAGCAAAGAGGATTTTTGCTTATGTTCCGGAAATTCCGGCGCTGTTTCCGATGTTGAATGTTGCGGAACATATGGAATATATTCGGAGAGCTTATAATCCAGGTACGACTGAGGAAGAGATTCAGACAATTTTGGAACGCTTTGAACTGGATGATAAGAAAGAAAAACTGGGAGACGAATTGTCAAAAGGTATGATGCAGAAAGTCAGTATCTGTTGTGCTTTAGTTATCAAACCACAGGTTCTGATGCTGGATGAGCCGATGGTAGGACTTGACCCTAAGGCAATCAAAGAATTAAAGGAAGTGCTTCAGGAATTGAAGCAATCTGGCGTGACTATTTTAATCAGTACCCATATGCTGGAGATGGTACAGGAACTTTGGGACGATGTGTTTGTGATGCAGAAAGGAAAGATTGTTGCATCTTACCGAAGAGAAGAAGCAGCAGGGCAGAACCTGGATGATCTGTTCTTTGCAGTGACAGAAGGCAGCGAAGAGGATGCGGTTGTTGAGGAAAAGGATGGAGAGAAGCATGAATAGTATCCTTTATGTACTGAAGAAGGAATTTAAAAATAAGTGGAAGAAGGCGGTCCGGAAACCCAGTTTTTATGTGTATGTATTGATTCTGGTTTTCTATGCCGTGATAATGTATCAGACGTTCCGTGGCCTGGTTGTGGATGGAGGCTTTGGGACTCCGAAGGTATTGACTATGGTATTGACAGGGCTGGTTCTTTATTTTACTCCCATGAACTATGTGGCATATGCGAAACATAAGGGGCTGCGCTTTCTGCCGGCTCATGTGCATTTCATGTTTCCGGCACCGGTTTCCCCGAAATTCTTGTTGCTGTTTGGTCAGTTTCAAACGCAGATATTGAGCTTTTTGCTGGAACTTGTAGTCGTATTTTTTGGAATTACCTGGTTTCATATTCCGCCTGTCCGGATGCTGCTTTATTTTTTTTGTGTCAGTTGTCTGAGTATGGTTTTTGAGGGCAGCCTTGTTGTCTGTCTTTATGGAAATGAACGCTTTAGGGAAAATACTATGAAAAGACTGGGGAGTTGCCTTTGGCTGGTGCTTGGTGTATTGGCGGCTGTAACTGCTCTTTATCTGATGAAGTTTGGATTCCATTTCCAAAGTGTTCTGGATTTTCTGCTAAGTGACTGGATCTGTTACCTTCCTGCATTGGGATGGCAGATTGCTCTGATTCGTCTGACGATCCTGGGGCCGTCATTTTCTGCTTTGTTTGGCAGCGGCTGTTATCTGATCTGGGGGATTTTTCTGACTGTTTGTGCCGTGAAGATGAAGTGTACCGGCAGATACTACGAAGATGCCATGCAGTTTGCCGATGATTTTCAGAAGGTGATGGAAAAACGGAAGAAAGGAGATACCTCCACAGGTCTGAAACACGGTAAGGTGAACCGGGGTGCATCCGTCACTTATAAGGGAAGCGGTGCAAAGGCAATCTTTTACCGTCAGCTTCTGGAATATAAGAAAAGCCGATTTTTCCTCTTCGGCGGACAGACTCTTGTTTCTCTTGTCGTTGCAGTGGGATTCCCGGTATTGACTTATCTTGGAGAAATCAGAATCACGGGAGTGGTACGGTATTATGCAATTTTCGGGGTTATGGCATATATTTATCTGATTTTCAGTAATATTCAGACAAAGTGGGAAAAGGAACTGGAAAACCCTTATGTATATCTGATTCCTGCCGGCAATTTCTCGAAGATGTGGTACGCGACGGTGTTAGAACATATACGGGTCATGATTGATGCGGCAATTATGGTGGTTCCCTATTGCCTGGTTACGCATCTTCCGTTGTATTACATTCCGGTTGCTGTATTAGGCGGAATTTCCATGCGGGCAGTGAAACTTTATGCAGATACCCTCTGTAATGTCATCATCGGCCAGTCCCTTGGCAATACGGCACGGCAGTTGTTAAGAATGTTTATCTCCTGGACGATAATATGTGTTGCGGTTCCTATTGTGGTTGTGGTACAATTTTTAATAAGCCCGATTCCGGCAGTATTGTGCGGCTGTGCGTATCTGATTGCGGCTGCAGGAATGCTGATGCTTGGAGGATCTCACGCATTTTCCAGGATGGAATTAAGGGACTAAATACGAAAGAAATGAGGGTGTGTGATGAGAAGGTTAAAACACAAATGGCTGTGGATGGGCAGCCTGACGGCACTGTGGGTGATGCTGCTTCCTATGACGGTGCTTGCAGCAGAAGAAGAGGCAGCAAAGCCTGCCATGTATGCCACATTCTGGGCGCTGGTTCCCCCGATTGTGGCGATTGTTCTGGCATTGATTACAAAGGAAGTGTACAGTTCTCTGTTTGTGGGAATTCTGGTCGGCGCATTATTTTATTCCGGGTTCTCCTTTGAGGGTACAGTTCTGCATATCTTTAACGATGGATTTATCAGTGTACTGACCGATCCGTATAATATGGGAATTTTGATATTCCTGGTAGTGCTTGGAGCTATGGTAAGTCTGATGAACCGTGCAGGCGGCTCGGCGGCGTTCGGGCGTTGGGCAGGAGCGCACATCAAGTCGAGAATCGGCGCACAGTTGGCGACGATTGCTTTGGGGGTTTTGATCTTTATTGATGATTATTTTAATTGTCTCACTGTAGGCAGTGTTATGCGTCCAGTTACGGATCAGCATAAAGTATCCCGTGCAAAGCTTGCATATCTGATTGATGCAACGGCTGCACCGGTATGTATTATTGCCCCGATTTCTTCCTGGGCTGCGGCTGTCAGCGGGTTTGTTGAGGGGGAAGATGGTTTTACAATTTTTATCAGTGCAATTCCGTATAATTTTTATGCACTGTTGACGATTGTGATGATGATCGGTCTTGTTGTGATGAAAGTGGATTACGGTCCAATGTTGAAATTTGAATCAAATGCCCGGAAAGGAGATTTGTTCTCTGACGGAAAAAGCCCGGATGAACATGAGAGTCAGACAACGGTTAACCCCAAAGGGAAGGTAGTGGATTTGCTGATACCGATTATTACGTTGATTGTATGCTGTGTGATCGGAATGATCTATACCGGCGGATTTTTCTCGGGCGAAGATTTTGTTACCGCGTTTTCCAACAGTGATGCATCCGTTGGATTGGCCATCGGAAGTATTTTTGCATTGATTATTACGGTTGTACTTTATCTGTTGAGAAGGGTGATGAGCTTCAGTGACTGTATGAATTGTGTTCCGGACGGATTCAAGGCGATGGTTCCGGCAATTCTGATACTGACCTTTGCATGGAGCCTGAAGGCTATGACAGACAGTCTGGGTGCTAAGGAATTCGTGGCAGGTATGATGAAGGGGAGCGCAGAAGGGTTTATGTATCTGCTTCCTGCTATTATTTTCCTGGTTGGCTGCGGACTTGCATTTGCCACCGGTACTTCCTGGGGAACCTTTGGTATTCTGATTCCGATTGTGGTAGATGCATTTTCCGGTACGAATCATGAACTGATGATTATCTCCATTTCTGCCTGTATGGCAGGAGCAGTGTGCGGAGACCACTGTTCACCGATTTCGGATACGACGATTATGGCATCCGCCGGAGCTCAGTGTAACCATGTAGATCATGTGACAACCCAGCTTCCTTATGCGCTTACGGCTGCCGTTGTGTCTTGTATTACATACATTATCGCAGGATTTACACAGAGTGCATGGATTTCCCTTCCAATTGGAATTGTGCTTATGATCGCCGTATTGGTGGTTATGAAAAAAATAGCTGGAAAAAAATCGTAATTTGTACTTTACGAATTGACGAGTTTGTGAGAAAATAGACATAGTCCGTAGAATGCGTATTTTACGGAGATACATATTTTCAAGTTAACATTGAAAGGAGTCAAACGAATGATTTATTCACACGAAGTAGAAATGATGTGTCCGGTACATCAGGGTGTTCACCATGGTGCAGCTCCAATCCCGGAAGAAGCAAAATGGGTAAAAGCAAAAGAAGTCAAAGATATCTCAGGTTTTACACATGGTATTGGTTGGTGTGCTCCGCAGCAGGGTACCTGTAAGCTGACACTGAACGTGAAAGATGGTATTATTCAGGAAGCTCTGGTTGAGACCATCGGATGTTCAGGTATGACCCATTCTGCTGCTATGGCATCTGAGATTCTGCCGGGTCTGACGCTTCTGGAAGCATTGAATACGGACCTTGTATGTGATGCGATCAATACAGCTATGAGAGAGTTGTTCCTGCAGATTGTATACGGAAGAAGCCAGAGTGCGTTCTCTGAGGATGGTCTGGTTGTTGGTGCCGGTCTGGAAGATTTAGGTAAAGGTTTAAGATCTCAGGTTGGAACCATGTACGGAACCCTTGCAAAAGGACCTCGTTATCTGGAAATGACAGACGGTTATGTAACTGGCGTTGCTTTGGATGAAGATGATGAAATCATCGGTTACAAGTTTGTAAACTTCGGTAAGATGATGGACTTCATTAAAGGCGGAGATGATGCAAACACAGCATTTGAAAAAGCTCAGGGACAGTATGGCCGTGTAAATGATGCAGTCAGAATTATCGATCCGAGAAAAGAATAATTCATACTGAATCGGTCATCGAAAGAATAGGAGGATAAATTAATGGCTTTATTTGAATCATATGAAAGAAGAGAGAAACAAATTCTTGCTGCTTTAAATCAGTATGGTATCAACTCTATTGAAGAGACAGCAGAGATTACAAAAGCAGCCGGCTTAGACGTATATAAGATGGTTGAAGGCATTCAGCCAATCTGTTTTGAGAATGCAAAATGGGCTTATACCGTAGGTGCCGCTATTGCAATCAAAAAAGGCTGCCGTAAAGCTTCTGAAGCAGCAGCAGCAATCGGTGAAGGTCTTCAGGCTTTCTGTATTCCAGGTTCCGTAGCAGACCAGCGTAAAGTAGGTCTTGGACATGGTAACTTAGGAAAGATGCTTCTGGAAGAAGATACCGAATGTTTCGCATTTCTGGCTGGACATGAGTCTTTTGCAGCAGCAGAAGGTGCAATCGGTATCGCTGAGAAAGCAAACAAAGTTCGTCAGAAACCTCTGCGTGTTATTCTGAATGGTCTTGGAAAAGACGCTGCTCAGATTATCGCACGTATCAACGGCTTTACTTATGTTGAGACGGACTACGATTACTATACAGGCGAAGTAAAAGAAGTATTCCGCAAAGCATACTCTGACGGACCGCGTGCGAAAGTTAACTGCTACGGTGCAAATGATGTTCGTGAAGGTGTTGCAATCATGTGGAAAGAGAATGTAGACGTATCTATCACAGGTAACTCTACAAACCCGACACGTTTCCAGCATCCGGTAGCTGGTACATACAAAAAAGAACGTATCGAAGCTGGTAAGAAATACTTCTCAGTTGCTTCCGGCGGCGGTACAGGACGTACACTGCATCCGGATAACATGGCTGCAGGTCCTGCTTCCTATGGTATGACAGATACTTTGGGACGTATGCATTCTGATGCTCAGTTCGCAGGTTCATCTTCTGTTCCGGCTCACGTTGAGATGATGGGTCTGATCGGCGCTGGTAACAACCCGATGGTTGGTATGACAGTTGCAGTTGCCGTAGCTGTAGAGGAAGCTGCTAAAGAAGGTAAGTTCTAAGAAATTTTAACACCTTTGTTTGCACACAATTTTGGGGTTCCTATTGATTTAGGAACCCCTTATTTTATCTTCTCAATATCTTTTCTCAGCCATTCAATATCTCTTGTTGTATAGGAAGATTATGTAATATCCTGTTAATCTACAGCATGTAATCAAAGACTCATCAGCAGGAATGCTGGTGGGTCTTTGAATGTAAAAGTAAACCGAGAAAAAGAAAAGCTTATTGCAAAATTATGAAAATTTAAGTATCACGTTCTGTAGTGAAATAATCGATAAGACGTTGAACGTCATCTGTACAGCCACCGCAGCCGGTAGTGGCTCCTGTTATATCTTGTATTTCTTCGAGTGTGCTGGCACCGTTATCAATAGCATCCTTGATCATACCGGAAGTAACCCCGAAACATTCGCAGACAATTTTGTCAAGATCCATATAGCATACCTCCTATCTCAAAATTTGGAATTTATCAATATATCTCATGATACACTTCTAAATAGTTATATTAGTACCCATAAGGTATTCATTCATGATTGATTATTGCTGCTTTCAATGATAGGATGCGCAGAAAAGATAAAAATATCCGGGAAATTTGCTTTTCGGAATGTGCTCTTATGTTCACATTCATTTAACGATGAAAAAATACTTCGTTTCATTCGATTCTTATAATACGCTCATCGTATATTCATGTAGTGTTTCTTTCCGGTTAGTATCAGTTTGTAAAAAGTAGGCAAAAATAATGTCTATCATAATCAGAACAGGAAACTGTGGGGAGATCGCTTTTCCGTTTTCCAGGTTCTCTTTTACGGAAACTAACAGGACATCGTCACAAAAGCCGTGAGCTTTGGTTGATTTATGGGAAGAAATCAGCAAGGTGGCAGCGCCCAGTTGTTTCGCTGTCTGCAAAGAGTGAAGGACTTCGGGCGTCCGGCCGCTGACACTGATGCCGATGACAAAACATTTTTCATTAATCAAAACGGAATTCATTTTCATAATATGTGTATCAGTGATGGCTTCCATGGGAACACCGAGGCGCATAAAACGAAACTGCATTTCCTGAGCCACCAGTCCTGAGCTTCCTTTCCCATAGACATAGATTCTCTCTTTTGTGGACAGAAGAGAGGCAATCTGTTGGATCTGATTTTCATTCAGCAGTGTGTAGCTTTTATTCAGTAGTTTCTGGTATATATTAAGGACCTGTTTGCTATAGTCAGATGAGGGAGGAAGAGGGTTTGCTTCTTCTTTTAATCCCTGCTGATAATGAAAGAGGAATTCCCGGTACCCTTTAAACCCGCATTTTTTAGAAAAGCGGGACAGGGAAGCTTCTGAGACGAAAAGGAGGCGGGAGATATTTTTAGCAGAAAAATCCATTTTTTGTGTATTGTGTATAAAAAAATCTCCAATCGTTTTTTCTAAAGTTGTAAAAGAAGGATATACGGATTCAATTAACGGTATAATACTTTTTTCGTAATCTGCCATAGAAATCTCCATTCTGCCGACTTTTGGCCGGCGGCACAAATAGTAATGAAAGTTTACTTTCTTTCATACGATACTCCTGTGTTCTTTTCAAAATTTATTCATGTAATTGTTTAAAGTGGTAGTAAGCTCCCAGCATACCGGCATGATTGCCGTTTTCTGCAAAGGCAAGTTTCGTGTGTGAAGCTACGGATGGAATTAGATAATGATTCAGCGCTGTACGGATACGTCCGTTCAAGTATTCCTTTTGTGCCATGATACCGCCGCCCAGAACGACAATTTCAGGATTGACGACATAACAGATATTGGAAATTCCCATACCAAGAACATCGATCATTTCATCAATGGCCCGGATGCAAACGGGGTTTCCCTTTTTAGCAGCTTCGAAGATTTTCTTACCGTCCCAGGAAAGATCGGGACAGGCATTTTGAACCTTTTTTATCAGAATACTGGCAGCTCCCAGATTTTGAAAATCACCGCCAGGCAGATGCATATATCCCACTTCGCAGCCACTTCCGGAGAATCCGTGCAGTACCTGATTGTTTAGAATCAGACAACCGCCGATTCCGGTTCCGATGGTCAGGCAGAGACTACTATGAGTATTCCGGGCTGCTCCATGGTAGGCTTCCGCAAGCCCTGCACAGTTGACATCATTTTCGACCTCACAGGGCAGTAAGAAAGTATTTTCCAGTATCTCTTTGACACGTGTTCCAGTATAATTGGGGATCAGAGGAGCGGAGTAAGTGATCATGCCTTTTTGGCAGTCTACCATACCGGCTGTAGAGATACAGATGCCGGCCGGAGAGTGGTTTTCAGTGAAATATTCCTTTTTATACTGTTTCGTTAGGGAAATCAGGGTCTCTAATATATGAGGACCGCCCAGTGCAGCGTGTGTGGGTACTTCACCGCTGACTGAGAAATTCAGGGTTTTTTCCTGATAAATGCCATGTTTAATAGAAGTTCCGCCTATGTCAATACAAATGTAATCACTCATAAAAGTCCATCCTTTTTTTTATTATAAAGGGTTATTGCAGATTCGTAAATATATGAATGTGCTGCCGGACTTTTTTATCGTTCGGCAGCGTTATGGTTTACAGCCGTTGTCCGGCAGTATGCTTTCGTCTCTTTTAAACGGAAATTTTCGATATGCAGCGCACTAGAGCGTGTTTGAAAATTCATTCCCGCAATCTGCATCCCCCACTTTGCGGTCTATTTGGTTCAAATTGTGGAATACATCTTGCGGAAAGCAATTTTCAAACACGCTCTAAGCCATTATTTGACACGTATTTTGAAAATTGCTTTTTTAATCGTAACAGGTTCCCTGACAGCAACAGCAGTGCGGTGTCCATCCTTAGGATAGCAGATCAGGAAGTCTCCCTCTGTTAAGATTACATGGCTGTTTGCATTACCTTCCAACGGGAGAAAATCGTCTTTTGGAACATATTCTTTTGTCTCCATGTTATCTATGAAATTGACATCAATTTGTTCCAAACCCCGAAGCATCAGGTGAAGATCCAGGTATTCACGGTGAGCTTCCCAAAAACGGTTTTCCGGTTTGGTGGTTTCGTATTCTACAATGTTAACAAAGAGATTCTCTCCGTCAATAGGGTAAGAACCTTTTTTGTAATGCAGAAGGTCGTGGGAGGCAGTGTAAGCAAATGCTTTCCGGATTCCTTCTTCTAAAAATGGATAATCATTCAAATCTTTTATATTGCCGAATATCATAAATAGTCCTCCGTGATTGAATTAGATCGAAAATTTATTTGTTGTATATTGTTGCGGACAGATTTGCTGCTTCTTCTTTCTTTCTGGTAAGCAGGCTTACCGGAATACCTACCGCCAGGGAAACAGCGATGGAGATAATAGAGTAACTCCAGATAGATATACTGCCTGCCGGGGAGAAGTATTTGACTGCAACCATTACAACAGATGCAACGATAAATGCAACGTAGGCACCTTTTGCATTTGCACATTTTGTAAAAGCGCCCAGAATAAAGGTTCCGCCTAAAATTCCCAAAACTAACCCCATAAAGCCGTTGAACCATTCGTAAGCAGATTTAATTTCGCCATTAGCCAGAACGATGGAAACGATGATAGCAAAGATTCCGACGCCCAGGGATACGAATTGTGCGATTTTTGTCTGTGTCTCAAAACTTAATTTCTTTTTGGACAAGCGTTCCTGAATATCTAAAGTCCAACTGGTGGCAACAGAATTCAGCCCAGTGGATAAAGTGGACTGAGATGCAGCATAAATAGCTGCCAACAGAAGCCCGGTAATACCAACCGGAAGTTCAAAAGCAATGTAGGAAGCAAAAATCTGGTCTTGTTGTGCTGCTGGCGGAAGGGCATTCTGTTGGTAAAATACGTATAAACCGGTACCGATCAGGTAGAATATGGTAGCAATGAAGATCGACAATGCCCCGTTCGTAAGCATCATTTTGTTCAGCTTTTTTGTATCGGTAGTAGTTGTAAAACGCTGTACAATATCCTGGCTGGATATATAGGAGGAGAGCGTATTAAGCCCAGCGCCCACGATTAACAGGAAGACACTGTCTTTTAAGATATTTATGTCAAAGATCGGCTGGTCTGCTGTCAGAAATTTATTCTCAACGCGAAATGCGTTCATAATGGCGCCAAAGCCGCCGTCAATACCGTGAATCAGATAGAACAGGGCGAAAGTTACACCGATTAATAATACGGAGCCCTGAATAAAATCTGTCCAGAGTACGGATTTTAAACCGCCTGTATACGAATAGATAATAGCGATAACCCCCATGACGATGATCAGAATATTAACATTAATACCAGTCAGATTTGCCAGTACCATAGAGGGCAGATACATGATAATGGACATTCGGCCGATTTGGTAAATAATGAACATAACGGCGCCCAGAATTCGCAGTCCCTTGCTGCTGAAGCGAATTTCCAGATAATGGTATGCGGTATCAATGTCCAACTTGCTGTAGATGGGCAGGAAGAACTTGATCGTAACAGGAATTGCCACCAGCATACCTAACTGGGCAAACCACATAATCCAGGTTCCGGCGAAAGAGTTGCCAGCCAGAGACAGAAAAGAGATAGGGCTTAATAAAGTGGCAAAAATAGATACACTGGTAACCCACCAGGGTATGGTACCATCTCCTTTGAAAAATTCTTTTCCTTTCATTTCACGTTTGGAGAAATGGAGTCCGGCAAATAATACGGCTGCCAGATAAATAATTAAAATGACTAAGTCAATGATTGTAAATCCTTGCATGATTTGTTTTCCTCCTCACTTACGCTATGTCAGAGATCAGCAAAATTTTGTTACGGCTTCTTTTATCATAGCAGCAGCTTCTTTTGCAATTTCTTTATCGGCTTCGTTTAAAGCTTCCAGAGGAAGGCGTACACTGCCAAGATCCAGATTTTCATTAATACGAAGAATTTCCTTAATTACAGCATACATATTTCCGTGTGCAGAACACATTTTATAGATGATATCGTTAACTGCGTACTGGACTTTGCGGGCTTCGGACAGATTCCCGTCGCTGCTCAATTGCTCCATCTTCAGGAATAACTCAGGCATAACGCCGTACGTCCCCCCGATACCGCCTTCCGCACCGATTGCGCGGCCGCTGATGTACTGTTCGTCAGGACCGTTGAATACAAGGATGTCATCTCCTCCCTCTGCCTTGAACATCTGAATATCCTGAACGGGCATGGAAGAGTTTTTTACGCCGATTACCTTCGGGTTTTTCAGCATTTCTTTGTACAGGCTCATAGTCAGAGCGGTACCGGCAAGCTGAGGAATATTGTAGATGATAAAATCTGTATTCGGAGCTGCCTGGCTCATCGCATTCCAGTATGCCGCGATCGCGTATTCCGGAAGGTGGAAGTAAATTGGCGGAATAGAAGCAATGGCATCTACACCAAGACGTTCAGCATGTGCTGCCAGTTCCACGCTGTCTTTCGTATTATTGCAGGCAACGTGTGCGATTACAGTCAGTTTGCCCTTTGCAACTGTCATAACGTTTTCAAGAGTGATTTTCCTGTCTTCGACACTCTGATAGATGCATTCACCCGAAGAACCGCCAACGTAGACACCTTTTACACCTTTGTCAATGTGATACTGTGTAAGGGCGCGGACACGTGCCGGGCTTACATTGCCCTTTTCATCGTAGCATGCATAGAATGCAGGAATAATGCCTTTGTACTTATTCAGGTTTCTCATGATTTTCAGTTCCTTTCTTTATAGGTTTTTTTATTCATAAAATTATTTGTTCAGAGCTTCTGCGAATGCTTTGGTAATCAGTTGCGGGCGGGTAATAATCGATCCCACAACCACGCTGAAGCATCCAAGTTCAATAACACGTTTTGCCTTTTTTGGGGTATTGATATTGCCCTCAGCAATGACCGGGTGTTTTGCCTTACTTAAAATCGTGCGGATGATCTCGAAATCGTTGGCCTCGATATGATCACCTTCGCTTTGTGGTGTGTAACCTACCATTGTGGTGCCGATAAAATCAAATCCCAGCTCATCAGCATGCAAGGCTTCCTCAACCGTAGAACAGTCTGCCATAAGAAGCTGATCCGGATATTTGGCGCGGATGGCATGATAGAAAGCATCCTGAGTCGTATTGTACGGACGGATCCGGCCGGTGGCATCCAGTGCGATGATATCCGGCCTGACTTCCATCAGTTCATCAATTTCTTTCATAGTTGGAGTGATGTAGACCGGAGAATCCTCATAATCTCTTTTCACAATTCCTATGACCGGAAGATTCACGTTCTTCTTTATCTCTGCAATATCTTCCTTGGTATTGGCACGGATGCCGTATGCGCCTCCCTCCTGTGCAGCTTTTGCCATGCGTCCCATAATAAATGAAGAGTGAAGCGGTTCGTCGGGCAGCGCTTGACAGGAAACAATTAATTTGCCCTGTAAAGATTCGATGGAGTTGTTCATCTTTGTTCTCCTTTTCTGGATTTTTTTGATATAGGCGATTGCGAAACTCTTCCGGAGACGATTTAGAATTCGTTCTCACTCCGACATCCGTACAAAATATAGAAAAATGTTCGCTTGCATCGTACATTTTTCTATATTTTGTTCGTCTGTAGTCGCAATCACGAATCTCTAAGTCGACTCCGGAAGAGTTTCGCAATCGCCTGATTTTTTGACTTGTTCCTCACGTTTTGTTGCTTTCAACGAAAGTATAGTTGCTGATAAAAGAAATTTCAATAGATTTTACAAAAATGAAAGTTCTTTCAAAGTAAATGGAAAAATAAATAAAATTGTAATAATAAGGGTATGATATTTTATAAAATTCCTACAAAAAATGAAAGAATTTTCAAAAAACGGTTGACACCTTGAATTATGAATTCTATATAGATATAGTGTACGGAGAAGATGAAAAACATACACAAACGCAAGGAGGTATTTCAAATGATTATTTACCAGGCAAAAGATTATAAGGATTTGAGCAGAAAGGCTGCTAACATTATTTCTGCGCAAGTGATTATGAAACCGAATGCAGTCCTGGGACTGGCTACCGGGTCTTCTCCTGTCGGAACATATCAGCAGTTGATCGAATGGTATAAGAAAGGTGATGTTGACTTTAGTAATGTAACATCTATTAATCTGGATGAATACAGGGGACTCTCGGGTGAGAATAAACAGAGCTACCGTTGCTTTATGAATACGAACTTTCTGGATCATATTAATATAAAAAAGGAGAGAACTTTTGTGCCGGATGGTATGGAGCCGGACAGCGAAAAGGCTTGCAGTGATTATAACCGGATTATCCGAAATGCGGGAGGAATTGATCTGCAGCTTCTGGGAATAGGAGCGAATGGGCATATTGGTTTTAATGAGCCGGGCGAAGCATTTGAGACGGAGACACACTGTGTAAAACTGACAGAGAAAACGATTCAGGACAATGCCAGATTTTTTGCTTCTATGGAAGAGGTGCCGAGGGAAGCATATACGATGGGAATTAAGAGCATCATGCAGGCAAAGAAAATTCTCTTAATTGCAACCGGAAAAGGTAAGGCAGAGGCACTGCACCAATCTTTCTTTGGACCAGTTACGCCGAATATGCCGGCTTCTATTCTTCAACTTCATAATGATGTAACCATCGTTGCAGATGAGGATGCGCTGACGTTGATTCGAGAAAAAGGGGTATATAACGAATTATGATTATTAAAAATGGCAAGGTTTTTGATGAGAACGGAAGATTTGTAGAAAAAGAGATATATATAAGGGATGGCAGGATCGTAGCGTGCAGAGAAGAGGTAACCGATGGGGAGGTTGTTGATGCTTCCGGATTAAAGGTGATTCCCGGTCTGGTAGATGTACACAGTCATGGGGCATTTGGACATGATTTTTCGGATGGTGACACGGAAGGGCTGCGCTGTGTGCTTCGTTATGAGAAGCGAAATGGAATTACCAGTTATTGCCCTACTTCTATGACCTTGGGTCTGGATAAACTTCTGGCCATTTTTCAAACGGCAGTAGAAGCTCAGAATACGCCGGATGGTGCCAGAATCCTGGGGATTCATATGGAGGGGCCATTTCTGGATGCGGCAAAGAAAGGTGCACATGAAGTTGCTTACATTGCCTGCCCAACAGAGACAATGTGGAAATCATGTCAGGATGCAGCAAATGGACTGATTAAATTGCTCACTCTGGCCCCGAATGCGGAAGGGGCCATGGAATTTATAGACAAATATCATGATCAGGTTCACATTTCCCTGGGGCATACAGCAGCAGGATACGAGGTAGCAAAAGAGGCTTTAAAGCGGGGGGCAGATCACATTACGCATCTGTATAATGCCATGCTTCCTATGGGGCATCGGGAACCGGGAATGATTATTGCTGCTGTCGAGGATGAGAAATGCATGGCAGAGCTGATCAGTGACGGAATTCATATTCATCCGGCAGTTGTGCGTAACACATTTCGGATGTTTGGGAGAGATCGTGTGATATTGATCAGTGATTCGATGATGGCAACGGGGATGGAGAACGGAACGTATCAGCTGGGAGGACAAAAAGTTACCATGAAGGACCGCAGAGCCACTCTCGATGATGGGACAATCGCAGGTTCTGCCACAAATTTGTTTGAATGTATGCGGCAGGCTATAGCGTTCGGTGTTCCCGAAGAGGATGCATTGCTCGCTGCAACCAGAAATCCGGCCCGCAGCATTGGGGCAGATGACTGTGTAGGTGTGCTTGCACCAGGACGTTATGCAGACATTTTACTGGTCGATGAGAATTATCAGATTGTAAAAATAATAGGATAACAGACGAAAGTGTGAAGGTTATGGAGACAGTGGCTTCACACTTTTGCTTTATCAGAAATTATTTATTTGGATAAAAAGAAAACGGAAATTTTAATTGTACAGCATAGAGATTCTTGTGTAAACAATACAGCCGTGATATACTATGTTCAATTAGAGTGTGCATGAATGAGCTTATAGATTCATAAGTGAGAAGGATGATGATGATAAAAGAGAAAAAGCAAGTGATTGATTATTGCCTGACCTATCAGAATGTCTATGAGGATTATCCGTTCTCTGATCCTGAATGGTGCGTCATTCGCCATAAAGAAAATCAAAAAGTGTTCGCATGGATATTTGAAAAAGACGGATATATCTGGATTAATGTAAAATGTGATCCGCAATGGCGGGAATTCTGGCGTAATACGTTTAAATCTGTCATTCCTGCGTATCATTTGAATAAGACACATTGGAATTCCATTATTTTGGATGGAACGATTCCGGATAAGGATATTGAAAGAATGATAGGCGAGAGTTATGATTTGACAGGTAAAAAGATAAAAAAGAGCTGAGCATCTGGAACATGGGAGACTGGATATGAATACAACAAATATATTGAAAAACAAATATTATCTTTACATGACAGAGTTTTTTGCAGGAATGTCTGTTATGGCAGTGGAACTTGGGGCGAGCCGCCTGCTGGCGCCTTATTTTAGTTCTTCACAGATCGTATGGACAATTATCATCGGAACCATTATGATTGCCATGGCACTGGGAAATATCTGGGGCGGGAGAAGTGCAGATAGAAATCCGAATCCGGACAAGTTATATCTGCGTCTGCTCATTGCAGCAATCTGGATTGCAGCTATACCGTTGGCAGGCAAATATATTATACTCGGAATTTCCGGAATTCTGATTCTTACGGTAAGCAATCATTTTCTGATATTGGCTGCCTTTATCGCCTGTATGGTAATTTTTGTATTTCCCCTGTTTTTACTTGGAACTGTCACACCGTCTCTGGTAAAGTACACGGTGGACAGTCTGGATGACAGCGGTAAGACGGTTGGGACCTTAGGTGCTTTTAATACCATCGGAAGTATTCTTGGAACCTTTCTTCCTACATTTGTAACCATACCGGCAGTGGGAACTTCGGTTACGTTTTTGATTTTTTCAGGAATTCTGCTGATTCTAAGCCTGATTTATTTTATCAGCAAAAAGGTCAGAAAAGGTATCTGTGCGGCTGCGGTTTTACTTTTTTGCATATGCAGTTTTTGGGGATTTTCGAATAGCTTTGCATTCTGGGAGACCAATCTGTTGGAAGAGGACGAATCTATTTATAACTACCTGCAGGTGAAAGACACAGGAAATAGTGTTATCCTGTCTACCAATGTGCTGTTTGGCGTTCAGTCCATTATGATGAAAGAGGATTCACTGACCGGTATGTATTATGATTATGCAATGGCTGCACCTGTGATGGCGGGTGCATTGGACAATACAAAGACGGATGTGCTGATACTCGGTATGGGTACCGGTACTTATGCGAAACAGTGCATGCGTTATTTTGACGGCATGAAGATCGAGGGTGTGGAAATTGATCAGAAAATCACAAATCTTGCTCATCGCTATTTTGAACTGCCGGAAACGGTGGATGTGACAACCTATGACGGACGTGCCTATCTGCAGGCAATTGATAAAAAATATGATGTGATTATGGTGGATGCTTATCAGGATATTACCATCCCCTTTCAGATGTCTTCTGTGGAATTTTTCACGATGGTGCGGGAGCATCTGAGGGAAAATGGTGTTCTGGTTGTTAATATGAATATGCATTCTGAGGAGAAGGGGAATATCAATGAATACTTGTCGGATACGATCGCATCTGTATTTCCAAATGTCTGTACGGTAGATGTTAAAGGCTCTACCAACCGTGAACTTTTTGCGGTCATGAATAAAGACGCATTTTCTGATTTTCAGGAACGTATTGGAAACATTCAGGATGAGGACTTAAGGGCAATGATGCAGAGCTTGGAAAAAGAACTGGACGTTTATGAGAAGGGTGAGTATCTTCTGAACGATGACAAAGCACCTGTGGAATTGCTTGGCATGCAGGTGATTGACGGACTGATTCAAAACGAGATCGGTTATTATAAAGAAATTTTCCGCGAAGATGGGATAAAAGGATTGCTGGAGCAATTTTAATATAGCAGGGTTCATGGGGCGGAGGTTCGAACACATTTCGTACAATACTTTTAAAGATGAAAAGAAGGACACGGATGGAATACAAGACAGGACTGATATGCATATACTTGTATTCTATCCGTATCCTTTTTGGAACAGAGAATTATGTGTTGCTGTTCGTCTGTTCCTCCTCTTCTGCTTGTGGAGTACGAACGGTAATGCCGTTGATTTCCACGAGATCGGTGGCTTCGATCATAATATAGGGAACGCCGTTAATCATTCGTGTTTCAATTAACTGTGCCTTATCCGGAGCCACCTTGATAATAACATCCGGAGTCTTGATTTCATAACTGCGGACGTTGGCAACATTGGAGGCCACAAAACTGGTTTTCTCATCCGTCAGAGCTTCAAAATGATGATCGAATTCTTCCAGTTTTTCATCTGCCACGCCGCTGTCGGCAAGCAGACGTTTTACCTCAGATTTATCCAAAGTCACTGGTTCAGGATCTTCCTTTCGTTCTTCCAACATGACATTGAGATTTTCCTGAATATTCATGACAGTTTCAAAATTGCAGGTGTTATCCAGTGTTTCTTCGATCAGAGTCTGGAAAGTCTCCTTCTGCGTTTTGGCGGAGAGGGGAGTACGGCACCCGAGAAACTGGTAGATCAGATCTACCTGCAGGATTTCCGGGTTTTTAGCATAGTAAAGCAGTTCATGGATATCAGAGTTTCGTTCGTTAAATGCCGGGAACAGGAAACCGGTATCCGGTGCTTCGACAATCCAGTCCTGAATTCGGTTTTCCATATGGTTGGTTTCCGCATTATAACTAAGCCCTGGTTTTGACAGTTTTACCGGGCAGATACTGCAAAGAATGAAATTGTAGACAAAATCAGAGGCATCATCCATATCCAGATTGTCGGAAGCACGTCCCGGCACATCGTAAGCACCGTGAATCAGAATGATGTAGTAATTTTCCGGGAAAATATAGTTATCCATGATTTTCTGATAGAATTCATCCAGCAATTCTTCGTCCTTCAGTTCGCTGTCACGCATCCGAAGAAGAAATTCCTGGGTGCCGCCTTCCATTTCCTGTTCCAGGGGGAATTCCATGTTCATGACATTTTTCCCGATAGAGCCGGAGAGTGTCTTTCGGAAAATGTTAAAATACTTAAACATCTCCTCTTCCGGAAGTGACAGAAAGGCTTCCTTCATCTTCATCCGCTGATTTTTCTCAGCATCTACGTAACAGCCGCAGATGCGTGTGATTGCGCAGTGAGTCGGGGTAAATAATTTTTTGATTTCACTGATTTCTTTTTTGTTCATATGTATACACTCCATAATTTGTTGAATTTGTTAAATGTCTGCTGTTTTTTCGAAAAGCTTTCCTGCAAAGTCTATCCAAGATGTGCCGTATTCTATACCTTTTTGGAAGGAAGTTGGGCGAGAATGATTGCTGAAAACATAATCACACATCCCAACAATTCACGCCGGGAGAGTTTCTGTCCGAGGATAAGCCAGCCTGCAAGTACGGAAATGCAGGATTCCAGACTCAGAATTAAGGAAGCAACGGTGGGATTCATGTCTTTCTGTCCCACAATCTGCAGGGTATAGGCTACACCGCAGGACATGACTCCTGCATAAAGAATCGGCTGCCAGGCTGCCAGAATTTCCGTAATTTGGGGTGTTTCAAACAGCAGCATAAATACGCCGCAGCAGATACCGCAGACAAAGAACTGAATACAGGACATCTTAACTCCATCTGTCAGCGGTGAAAAATAATCAATGACCAGAATGTGTAAAGTAAACAAAAGCGCACAGACGAGGACGTAGATATCACCTTTTTCGATGGAAAGACCGTCCTTGATACAGAGCAGGTAGAGACCGCACAATGCCAGAAGGACAGAAAGCCAGATCATAGGACTGCATGTTTTCTTCAAAAAAATTCCGAGGATTGGAACCAGAATGATATAACAGGCGGTGATAAAGCCGGCTTTGCCGACGCTTGTGTACTGAATACCGATTTGCTGAAAACTGCTTGCCGAGGCCAACAGAATGCCGCAGGTAATTCCGCCGATCCATAAAGTTTTTCCACCAGATGTCTTTGGGGAAGAATCAGATAAGGATTCCGGATATTTTCCTCTGTCTAAAAACCATATGACAGGCAGAAGAACAAATCCGCCCAAAAAGCTTCGGATACAATTGAAAGTAAATGGTCCTACGTAATCCATCCCGACACTTTGCGCTACAAAAGCAATTCCCCATATCGTGGCAGTTAACAGGAGCAGCAGAGAATTTCGATAATTTAATTTTTTCATAGGTAACTTCCCCTCTGTTTAAAAATCTTGTGCTATACATGTTTGTATTATAGATACCTTTAGAATGCTCAGCCGTCTTTCATCATATCATTATCTTATTTTTATGGCAAGTCTTAAAGTTGGCAAAAAGCAATAGCGATATCACGAAGCGCAAAAGATATTGCGAGCTATCAGACAGTGATCCAGGGCTGGCATTTGGTATTGAACGATTTGTCAGTCACAGACTGATTTTTAGAAAAGATGAACAAATAGAGATCTTTGAAGCAGGTGCCTCAGAAAAAGATATAATTTAAATCGGAAGACTTCTGTGTGCGAAATGGTTTTTACGGTTATAACCGAAAAATATATTGTAATCTTGTAAATATTGCGGTAATATATGATATGGAGGTGAGGAATATGATTAACAGACCGCTTTATATAGAGAAAATCATGGCTTACACAGATACGCCATTTGTAAAAGTACTCACCGGTGTTCGTCGTTGCGGGAAATCTACAATATTGAAAATGATTATGGAAAAACTGCAGAATGAACGTGGAATCCCGGTATATCAAATTGTATCCATGAGATTTGATTCCATGGAATATGAGGATATGACTGCAAAGCAGATGTTTGAGGTTGCAAAAGCAAGGCTTAGTGAAAACAAAAGGACTTACTTTTTCTTTGATGAAGTTCAGGAAATCGAAGGTTGGGAGAAGGTTGTGAATTCTCTGGTCAGTGATTACGATGTGGACTTGTATGTAACAGGATCCAATTCCCGTATGATGTCTTCGGAGATCGCGACTTATCTTACCGGACGTTATGTTTCTTTTCGCATTTTTCCTCTTTCCTTTAAAGAGTATCTCACTTTCCGGAAAGAGTATGCAGAGATAAAAGATGTTCATGTAGAGCTTGCAGATTATATTCGCCTTGGAGGTTTTCCGGCAATACATCTGCGTGCTTACTCACAGGATGAGGTCTATACTATTGTTCGCGACATTTATAATTCAACGATCTTCTCTGATATTGTAAGGAGAAATCAGATCCGTAAGGTCGATCAGCTGGAGCGAGTGGTTAAGTACACATTTTCCAATGTGGGAAATACATTTTCTGCGAAATCCATTTCAGATTATCTGAAATCGGAGCATAGAACCATAGATAATGAGACTGTATACAGCTATCTGGAAAAACTTGAGAAGGCATATTTGCTGCATCGTTGTTCCAGATATGATCTGCAGGGGAAAGAAATCTTGAAGACGCAGGAAAAATTTTATCTTGCTGATACTGCTTTGCGATACAGTGTTCTTGGATTTACTCCGGACAGTGTTGTTTCCAGTCTGGAAAATGTCGTCTATCTGGAGCTTTGCAGACGAGGATACGAGGTTCATATAGGCAAGACAGCAGATGGCGAGGTCGATTTTGTCGCACAGCGGCAGGGTGAAAAACTGTATGTGCAGGTCACTCAGGAAATACGATCTGAGAAAACCGAGCGAAGAGAGTATGAACGTCTGCTGGAAATCAGAGATAACTATCCTAAATATGTTCTAAGAACTGATGAATTTGCCGGAGGTAATTACGAAGGCATTAAGAGCATGCATGTTGCGGACTTCCTTTTGAGTAAGGAATATTAGTATGAGGAAATAGACAACTCCCAGATAGCCGGGGCTGTCGGAACGACCTATTCCACTGTCAGCTTTTTAGGACCGCAAGATATAGCTTCTGGAGGCTCCCCAGTTTATCTGGGGAGTTTTTCTTTAGTATGGCCTTTGTAGTTGTAGCGGTCACATCTGTGATTACAACTGATTATACTGGCAAAAACCGATAACACGGGAGAAAATGATTGTGTAGGAGTTGTGATGATGACTACGGTCTGTGTTTGATGATATTGCAAAGTATTTGATTATACCAAATGACTTATATGCAAAAAGAAATGACGATACTTGATTTTAAATCAAGGGAGTGTGGAGAAAAAAAGAACTAACAATCAATATTTAATCTTGAGGTATAAAAGCAGCATTATTTAAGGTAAGGGAGGGGGCAAGGTATCCGGAATATCTTAATTGTACTATCATTAATATTCCTCCTCACGTTCTTTATTTTCCATGTAGAACACTTTACCTTTAGCACGGAATGGCAGTTTATTACCATTAGGAATCAGGAAGGCGTGTTCTCGTTTTATTTTCAAATTATCTTCTATATATCCATCTGTTATCACAAGAATTGGACCGGTAAGAGGGAAGTCTTTTTCTTTTTCTAGTGTATCAACACCAGGCTGAAGAACAGTTCCGCCTCGTCCTGTTATTTCTACTCTACCTGCAATATCTTCGGGTGCCATATATCCTGCATCAGTAGCCGTAGCATCACAGAAAATGATTCTTACAAAAGGAACATCTTTAGAAACAGCATAACTTGCAATTGCACCGAGAGCTAATCCAATTTGCGCTGAACACATAGAACCGGATGTGTCGATGATAACACCAAAGGTTCTGTTTTCCAAGTCTTTTTCTTGCAGCACATAACTTGGTCTTGGAATATCTGGGGTAGAGCCTTGTCTTCTGCTAGGTCTTGCATAGGTTCGATGTTTCTCAAATGCTGGGAATTGTTCATCAAACCATTTTCCAAGTTGAACCTCCCATGGAATAGGAGGCATTGCAAGTGCACGAATTTCTTCAATAAGACCAGCAGGGATATATCCTCTGCTATGAGCAATATGATAATCAAGACCTTCTCTTAAGGAGTTCTTGAAAAAGTCATCCAGACTTATGCCTTTGTGCATTCCTTCAAATCTAGGACCATGATTGCCAAAGATATCTCCTTGTCCATATCCTCTAAAGGTTGCACGCTTCTTGAACTTTCTCATTTCTTTGACTATGATGTCGTAAATTGCTTCCGCTGACATATTGTGCAGAGTTTCATCATATAAAAGTCCTTCATTTGGCATATTCCCAATGTTCATTTCATGAAGCCAGTCATTAATGACATAGTCGCAGGCAACATTCCAAAGATAGTGGTCTCGACCTTGGCATCTTTCGTGGTGACAAAGCCCAGCATGAAGATATTCATGTGCAAGAACAAATTTCCATTCTTCAAGTGAGAGACCGCATGCCGGATTTACATAGATTTCGCCATGTGTAGCATCAACTGCAGCAATATGAATTTCATATTTGTGGCATATATCAATATCTTCGATTATTTTAAATGAAGAAGCTAAGCCTCCAAGAAGAGGATAGTGTGACAGGAACCATTCAGCAGCTTCACTTATTAATGTATCTTTCTTTTTGTCATAATCGTGTCCACCAACATCACTAACAGCCCTTTTGAGGGACCTCGTGATAGCAGATGAAAATGTCTCAGCATATTCATTTTTTTCACCGTTTTTGTATATGATAGGAGCTTCAATCCCAATCATATCTACGCTAGTGGTTTCATTTAATCCGTATGTTTGTCTGGGCAATGTTCCTTCTGATTTCAGTAAAAACTCATAGATTTTTACCTCATCATTAAGTTTTATGGAATATGTATTAGCAGGATCTTGAAACAGATTTTTTCCAAAACCTATATCAGATAGAAATCTTGTAACATAGATATCACAGGCTTTATTCCAGACAAGTGGATGCTTATCTGCATCCGGTGGCATTTTGTCTTTATCAAAGTGTCCGAATGCTAAATGAAGCAGATTATGTGCGATAACATAAGCCCATTCATGTGCATCAAGATTTGCTTGCATATTTAGAAAGATGTCTCCGTTTTTTGTGACACAAGCAATACTGTCTTTACTCGATAGATGAGATCCTCTGGTAATAATCGTACCATCTAACTGAGAGAATAATGGATTGGCTTGAAGATTATCGTAACCGGCATAGACAGATTTTAAGCCTTGTGGCATATCTTTTTCTTTGTAATAATATTTTCTTCTTAAATAAGCCATTTTTGTTACCTCATACTGCAAGGATGCAGTTTTATATCATTTTTTTGTTTACTAAACGTGGAAGATCTCTGATAACTTCAACCATGAACCAGTCTGGGAGAGAAGATTCGTCATCAGAAGCAACCACCATCTGTGCGATTTCAAAATTGATTGTTGAGAGCTCTTTTATCATGCCCTTGGCTCTATATACGAAAGAGAGCATATTTCCCGAAATATCTTGCTTACTTTTTGGCAATTCAGTTATGAGTTTTGCTCTAAATGACTGAGCAAGGAAATACAGAATATCTCGGTCCTCAGCTTTTGAAGGCCATTTTGCTTTTTCGGCAATAATGTCTTCGAGCATATGATTGTTCTTTAGACTCTTGGTGTAGGCAAGAAACATTCCTGCATGTGATGGTGTTAAGCATCCATAGGAGAGCATTTTCAATACATCATTTGAAAAGTCTCTTTTTCCAGCACCGTATTCTGTGAGGGCATCGCTTAACATGTGCCATGATCTTGGTGTAGAAAATGGTTCTTCTGTTTTTGGTGGCTCAGAGAATAGATGGTCTGGTCTTTGTATAATATAATCAATGACCCATGGATGGAGGTTATTGTTCTGTGCCCACTTAATCCATTGTCTTGCATCTGCTTTCATCTGAACATGGAACATTCTGTTGATAAGAGCAGAGGACATTGTCTTTACAATAGCTGAGTCCTGAGCTCTGTTTCCTGCACCAACTACGATACTTCCTTCTGGAAGGTGGTATTCCCCAATTCTTCTTTCGTGGATGAGAGAGTAGAAGGCTTTTTGTACTTCCTGAGAGCAAGCATTTAGCTCATCAAGGAATAATACATAAGGTTCTTTTCTTGCAATCATTTTTGGAGGAAGGAACTCGGAAGTATCTCCTTTAATCTGTGGAATACCTATAATATCTTCCGGAGCTAACTGGCTACCGAGAAGAGATACGCAAGGCAACCCAATTTCCTCAGCAAATTGTTCCACGAGTGCAGATTTTCCAATTCCTGGTGCACCCCAAATAAATACAGGTCTGTTTGGTGCAACATTTAATAGTATTTCTAGTAAGTCATCCTGTGTGACTGTAATTGGTAAATTCATATAGTGTCCCTTCTATGTCAGGCAGTAATTTTGCTACGCTGCTTTTCGTTGTATTGTTTTTTCTTGTTGACATGGTGAACCTTTGCTCTAGGATAATATTTATTGCAATGCTGACAATAGGTCTTATGCTCTGCATTGCGTCCCTTTGAGCATTCGCCGTGGCTGATATAATATTTACAAGGTGTTTCTCTATATTTGCTCATGATAATTACCTTTCACTGCCAGCTTTGAAGTTGTAAACTGGTTTAATAATTTTGTTAATAGTAACAGTGTCTCCAATCACTTCTGTGATATCGTCGATAGCTCTATATGCAAAAGGTGCTTCGTCTAAAGTTTCTTTCCCAATACAGCCAGAATAAATTCCTTTCATTTCTGTTTTGAAGGAAGATACCGTGTAGTGGTTTTTAATATCTTCACGCTTCATAATTCTTCCAGAACCATGAGGGGCAGAGCAGTTCCAGTCAGTATTTCCAAGTCCGGTTCCTAAAATGATTCCATCTCGCATATTGATTGGAATGATGACTCTTTCATCTGTCTTTGCAGAGATTGCCCCTTTACGAAGTATTGGAGATCCTAAGAGTTGAATGGTATCTTCTGAAGCATCCACATAGTTATGGATACATTCATAAGAATCTAGTACCTTCCATTTCATGCCCTTGACTAATTCGTCAAGAATAATAGCTCGATTTAAAGATGCAAACTGTTGGACAATTTGAAGATCATGCAAATAGTCATCCATAAGCGGACCTTCAAGCCATGTGATTTCGTATGGTACTGATAAGCCTTTGTCTTTAAGGTGTTTTTGTCCTTCGTTTAGATAGTATTCAGTAACTTCTTTGCCGAGATGTCGGCTTCCGGAGTGAATAACAATAAAAAGATTTCCGTTCTCGTCTTTGTCTGCTTCAATAAAGTGATTTCCAGAGCCAAGACTGCCAAGACTTAAGACTGCTTTATCTGGACGAATATGTCCGGCACAATTTAAATTGCTGAAATCAAAGTCATTAGCGAAACGATACGGTTTCGTCCTGATAGAAAAGCCAGAAGGAACATTTTCTCTTATTACTGTATCAAGCTTTTGATATTCGATTTTCTTTCCTTTTATTTGTGCAAGCGTCATTCCGCAACCAATATCAATACCAATGAGATTAGGAATAATTTGTTTGCCGATTGTCATTGTAAGACCGATTGTGCCAACTTTTCCTGGATGAACATCAGGCATTACTCTGATACGACAATCCTTAGAGCTTTCCTGATTACAAATCATCTGAAGTTGTGCACAGGCATATTGGTCAATTGCTGTTTCTTTGTTATTTGTTGTAAAAATTTGAGCAGATGTATATGCTCCTTTGATAGTCTCCATAATTCTAATTTCCTTTTCTATTCATGCATGAGGGCATAAAAATAGCACCTCACATATTCTTAGAGGTGCTGGAAATCGTTTCGGACTCTTATTTGAAATGGGCAGAGTATGCCTGTTATTTGCAAATAGAAGGAAGGATAGCCATACCTCTTGTTGTTAAATTGTTACTGTTTGTTTTGTAATTCTTTGTCATTGTAATGGCCTCCTTTCTTAGTGAATGGTTAATAGTTCTTTTAATTTTGAGAAAATAATTGGTCATTGAAAGTGACACTATTAGTCTTGCTAAATACGTATTATAACATAAAAAGAATGAAATGCAACTGCTTTTTGAATTGAAATATACATCGTTTTCCGGAAAGCAGGATAGTGTATCGTGGATCCTTAACTATAGGAGAAAATGGTAAGTGTAATCCATTGGGCAGGGAAAATCGTTTAGGAAGAATTTTTTTCGGTAGTTAGTAAGAACAAACCTTATGAAAAAAAGCACATATTTTTGGCGAGGAAAATAAAGAAAGGATTAATCCGAACTAACAAGTGGCAAAAATTTAATATTTTTCCGTCGAAAAAACATTGACAAAAAAATAACATAGGCGTACTATAAAGAAAGATCAAATAGTTAAATATTTATCAATTAAGTAAAGTATTGAGTTGGAGAGGAGAATTGCCATGGGCAGTAAAATCACAGTCATTGGAGCCGGAAGTGTAGGCGCAACAATCACTTATACCTTGTCTCAGGAAACATTTGTTTCTGAACTTGTGATGATTGATATTAACAAAGATAAAGTAGACGGAGAGGCTATGGATATCGTACAGGGTACGGCATTCCGTGATCCGATCTCGATTGTATCCGGAACTTATGAAGATGCGAAAGATTCTGATATCGTTATCATTACATCCGGACTTCCAAGAAAACCGGGCCAGACCAGAATCGAACTGGCACAGACGAATGTTAATATTGTAAAGAGTATTGCGAGAGAGTGTGTTCCATATGCTCCGAATGCAGTCTATGTAATCGTTGCAAATCCGGTTGATGTTATGACTTATGCATTCCTGAAAGTATCCGGTCTTCCGGAGAATCAGGTGATCGGTTCCGGTACACTGCTTGATACCACCAGACTGCGTTACGTATTATCTGATAAACTGGAGATTGCCCAGAGAAATATCCATGCCTATGTATTTGGCGAGCATGGCGATTCTTCCTATGTACCGTGGTCCTGTACAAACATTTCCGGTGTACCTTTTGAAGAGTATGAAGCCGTTGCAAAGAGCATGGGTAAGGAGATCAAGCCGTTCACTCATGAGGAGATGGAGGATTACGTTCATAAATCAGGCGGAGAAATTATCAAACGTAAGGGTGCTACCTTCTATGGTGTGGCAAAAGCAGTAGTAAAACTCTGTGGAATGCTTTGCGCTGCTTCTGATTCTATCACAACCGTATCTTCCATGCTTCACGGTGAGTATGGTGTAACTGATGTCTGTACCAGTTGTCTGACGGTTGTAGGCCCCGGCGGTGTAAAAGGTAAGTTAGAGCCAAAGCTTACAGAGGAAGAAATTGAAAAATTCCAGGATAGCGCCAACAAGCTGAAAGCTGTTATTGCAGAACTGGATTTGAACTAAGTAGTAGGAGGAGTTTAAAAAATGGAATATCGTATTGAAAAAGATTCCATGGGCGAGATGCAGGTGCCGGCAGACCGTTACTGGGCTGCCCAGACACAGAGAAGCTTCCAGAATTTCAAAATCGGCGGAGAAAAGATGCCAAAAGAAATCATTCACGCATTCGGTATCCTGAAGAAAGGTGCCGCAATCGCCAACAATCATCTGGGAAAACTGGATGACCAGAAACTGGATGTAATCTGTAAGGCAGCGGATGAGGTGATTGCAGGAACATTAAACGATCATTTCCCGCTGGTCGTATGGCAGACAGGGAGCGGCACACAGTCGAATATGAACACCAACGAGGTGATTGCCAACCGCGGAAATGAGATCGCAGGAGAGAAGCTGCTTCATCCGAACGATCATATCAATATGTCACAGAGTTCCAACGATACTTTCCCGACAGCACTGCATATCGCAGCCGCTACGAGTATCGAAGATCAATTGTTTCCGGCAATTGACAAGCTGATTGAAACCTTCAAACGTCTTGAGGCAGAGAATGATGATGTGGTAAAGAGCGGACGTACCCATCTGCAGGATGCCGTTCCGGTGAAATTCTCTCAGGAGATCAGCGGATGGCGTAATATGCTGGAAAAGAGTAAAAAGATGCTGGAAGCTGCACTTCCGGGATTAAAGGAACTGGCTCTTGGCGGAACTGCTGTCGGAACCGGTCTGAATGCTCCGAAAGGTTTCGATGTGGAAGTCGCAAAGGTAATCAGCGAACTGACAGGAAAAGAGTTTGTGACTGCCGAGAATAAGTTCCATGCACTGACTTCCAAAGATGATATTACATTTGCACATGGTGCACTGAAAGCACTGGCAGCAAACCTGATGAAAATCGCCAATGATGTCCGTTGGCTGGCAAGCGGTCCGAGATGCGGTCTTGGAGAAATCTTTATTCCGGAAAATGAACCTGGAAGTTCCATCATGCCTGGTAAAGTAAATCCAACCCAGTGTGAATCTCTGACCATGGTTGCTGTACAGGTCATGGGAAATGATGCAGCAGTCGGTTTTGCAGCTTCCCAGGGTAATTTTGAACTGAACGTATTTATGCCGGTGATCGCTTATAATTTCCTGCAGTCCGTAAGACTCCTTGCAGACGGAATTATTTCTTTCAATGACAACTGTGCAGTCGGAATTACTGCAAACCGTGAGAAAATGAAACATAATCTGCATAACTCGCTGATGTTGGTAACGGCGCTGAATCCTTATATCGGATATGACAATGCCGCAAAGACATCCAAGAAAGCCTATAAGGAAAATATCTCCCTGAAACAGGCATGTGTAGAACTTGGATTCCTCACAGAAGAAAAGTTCGACGAAGTATTCCATCCGGAAGAAATGGTCTGATTACGCAGAAGATAAGAACTGCGGCAGGCACTCTTAACTTTCATTCTATGAAGAGTCAGAGATTCACCTGCCGCGGTTTGGCATGTCCGAAATTCAGACTTTCTTTATAAACGAAAAACAGGAGGACAAGATGAAGTACAGTTATTATCCGGGGTGTACCCTGAAAACCAAGGCAAAAGAACTGAACAATTATGCGATCGCTTCAGCAAAGGCCCTTGGAATTGAACTGGAAGAAGTCGAGAACTGGCAGTGCTGCGGCGGTGTATATCCAATCGCCAAAGACGAAATTGCCACAAAACTTCCGTCTGTCCGTGCCCTCGCACAGGCACATGCGAAAGGCCAGAATCTCCTGACCCTTTGCTCCGCCTGTCATAATGTGATCAAACGTGTCAACGAGGACATGAGAACAGATGAAAATTTCCGCTTAAAAGCAAATAACTACATGGCGCCTGATATGGCTTACCATGGAGAAGCAGAAGTTGTACATTACCTTGAGATGCTTCGTGATGAAGTTGGATTTGACACCATCAAAGAAAAAGTAGTCAATCCTCTGAAGGGTAAGAAAATTGCAGCCTATTACGGGTGTCTTTTACTGCGTCCAAACAAGGTTATGCAGTTTGATGATCCGGAAAATCCGAAGATTATCGAAGATTTTATCCGTGCCATCGGCGCTGAACCGGTACTCTACGAACAACGCAACGAGTGCTGCGGCGGCTATATGACATTGAATGATAAAGAACTGGCACAGAAACGCTCCGAACGTGTGGTGGAATCCGCCGTACAAAAGGGCGCAGACTGTATGATTACAGCCTGTCCATTGTGCCGCTACAATCTGGAAGTAAACGCAACAACAAAACTTCCGGTAATCTACTTTACAGAACTTCTGGCAGAAGCTCTGGGCGTAAAGGAGGTGTAAGAGATGAGCATGAATACAAGAATCGATACGGAAACGATCGAACGCATCAGCGGCGTCAACACCAGAAAATGTATGAAATGCGGAAAATGCTCCGCAACCTGCCCCGCTTTCGATGAGATGGATTACCATCCACACCAATTCGTAGCAATGGTAGAAAAAGGAGACATCGAACCTCTGATGAAATCCAAATCCATCTGGAACTGCCTGACCTGCTTCGCCTGCGTTCAGCGCTGTCCCCGTGATGTAGAACCTGCCAAACTGGTGGAAGGAATCCGCCTGGCCGTAATCCGCCAGCAAGACCAAAACCACTTAAAAGCAGAACAAATCCCGGAACTCCTCGACGAAGAACTGCCCCAACAGGCAATCGTCAGCGCCTTCCGTAAATACAAAAAATAAACAATTCAGTATCCTCAAACAAAATTTCTGTTCTGCAATGCACATAAACTACAATTATGTATTGCAATATAAGAAATTACAGTTTACTGAATAATTAATTATTTATTATTGGCTATTCCTGTTCACAGCCACATCACCGCCTCCCGCCCACCTTTTTTGCGGCGTCCAGAGAAGGTGATGCAAAGGAAGGAACAGCCAAAAACCAGCCAGGAGCCGGCGGAAAACCTCTCCTGACAGAAACAATGTGGGAACGCGCCCGAAGACCCCTGGGCTGAGGGGAAGTGAGCACGTTTCAGTCAGGAGAGGTTTTCCGCTGACTCCTGGCGTCCCTCTTTGAAATAACCTAAAATTCAAACAAAAAAGGTGAATAATAATGCAAAAGATTGGAGTATTTGTTTGTTGGTGCGGTAGTAATATCGCAGGTACCGTTGACGTTGCAGCAGTAGCCGAAGCCGTAAAGAGCGAGCCGGGTGTTGTATACGCAACCGATTATCAGTATATGTGTTCCGAAGGCGGACAGTCTATGATCCGTGAAGCCATTAAAGAAAAAGGCCTCACCGGAATCGTTATCTGTTCCTGTTCTCCGCGTATGCATGAAGCAACTTTCCGTAAGACAGCAGAAGCTGCAGGACTTAACCCATACATGGTAGAAATCGCCAATATCCGTGAGCAGTGCTCCTGGATACATAAAGACAAAGCCGTTGGTACAGAAAAGGCAATCATCCTTGCCAAAGCTGCCATCGCAAAACTGAATCTGAACGCTCCGCTGCAGGCGGGAGAGAGCAAGGTCGTAAAACGTGCCCTCGTAATCGGCGGCGGTATTGCCGGCATCCAGACTGCACTGGATATCGCAGAGGCAGGTTATGAAGTAGATATCGTAGAGAAAGAGCCTACCATCGGCGGTAAGATGGCACAGCTTGATAAGACATTCCCGACACTGGACTGTGCGGCATGTATCCTGACACCAAAGATGGTGGATGCAGCTCAGAACGAGAAGATTCATATCTACTCTTACAGTGAAGTAGAAAAAGTAAGCGGTTTCGTAGGAAACTTTACTGTTACTATCAAGAAAAAACCGCGTTACGTAAATTCCGACCTGTGTACCGGATGTGGTCTGTGTACAGAGAAATGTCCGTCCAAGAAGAATCCGAATGAGTTCAATATGGGACTGGACAACCGTACAGCTATCTACATACCATTTGCACAGGCAATCCCGAAAGTTCCTGTGATTGACACAAACGCATGTATTCATTTTAAAACCGGAAAATGCGGTGCCTGTCAGAAAAACTGTTCCGTAGGTGCGATTGATTTCAACCAGAAGGAAGAGTTTATCACAGAAGAGTACGGTGCAATCGTAGCCGCTACCGGATTCAATCCGCTGAAACCGGAGAAATTCGATGAGTATTTATATAATCAGTCCAAGGATGTTGTAACATCACTGGAATTTGAGCGTATTATGAATGCTGCAGGTCCGACAAAAGGACAGCTTCTTCGTCCGTCTGACGGAAAACATCCGCACAAGATTGTATTTGTACAGTGTGTAGGTTCCCGTGGACAGTCCTGCCGTGATCATTCTTACTGTTCCAAGATCTGCTGTATGTACACCGCAAAACATGCGATGTTGGTACGTGACAAATATCCGGATGTGGATGTTACCGTATTCTACATTGATGTGCGTACACCAGGAAAGAACTTTGATGAGTTCTATCGCCGTGCCGTAGAAGAATATGGCGTTCACTATATCAAGGGTATGGTGGGCAAAGTGGAAGATGTAGACGGAACCCTGAAGGTTCAGGCTTCTGATCTGTTGTCAAACGAGCAGCTTCATCTGGATGCCGATATGGTCGTACTTGCAACTGCTGTAGAAGCAGATAAATCCGCAAGAGGAATTGCTACGATGCTGACTGCAAGTATGGATACCAATGACTTCTTTACCGAAGCTCATCCGAAGCTGCGTCCGGTAGAAAGCCCGACCGCAGGAATTTTCCTGTCCGGTGTCTGCCAGGGACCGAAAGATATTCCGGAAACTGTATCCCAGGCAAGTGCATGTGCGGCAAAAGTGATCGGACTTCTGGCGAAGGACAAATTGCTGAGCAATCCTTGCGTGGCACATTCTGACGAACTGCTTTGTAACGGATGCTCCACCTGTGCCAATGTCTGTGCATACGGTGCCATTGAATATGTGGAGAAGGAAGTCAATGATCATGGCAAGCGTGAAGTGCGCCGTGTAGCAGTTGTCAATGAAGCTGTCTGCCAGGGCTGTGGTGCATGTACGGTAACCTGTCCGTCCGGAGCAATGGATCTGAAAGGCTTCTCAAATAGACAGATTATGGCGGAGGTAGATGCAATATGCAAGTAAATGAAATGAATACAGTCAATACAGAAGAAAAAGAATTTACCCCGTTAATCGTTGCATTCTGTTGTAACTGGTGTTCTTACGCAGGTGCCGATCTGGCGGGAAGCAGCCGTCTTTCTTATCCGGCAAATGTAAAGATTATCCGTGTTCCCTGTTCCTGCCGTGTAAATCCGCTGTTCATTCTCCGCGCATTCCAGCGCGGTGCTGACGGAGTCATTCTCTGCGGATGTCACCCGGGAGACTGCCATTACTCAACAGGTAATTACTATGCGAGACGCCGTATGACACTGTTGTTCTCCATGCTGGATTACCTTGGAATCGAAAAGGAACGTACCAGAGTAGAATGGGTATCTGCGGCTGAGGGTGCAAAATTCTCTGCAACCATGAACAGCTTTGCAGAAACCATCCATAAACTGGGACCGAACAGAAAGTTGAGGGATCTGCGATGCGAGAAATAAATGAAATGTTACTGAATAAAGTGAAAGAACTTCTGGATAACGGTACCGTAGATCGTGTCATCGGATGGCAGGCAGGAGAGTTCTGCTACGATATGACACCGGCCGTATTCAACAAGGAAACCATTGATGAACTGGTATACAATGGTTTCTGCGGTGCAAATCAGAGTAAATATCTGATTGCCGAAACATTGAAAGAAGGCAAGGTCCTTGCCCTTCTGAAACCATGTGATACTTATAGCTTTAACCAGCTTTTAAAAGAACACCGGATCAACCGTGAAAATGTTTACGCGCTTGGTATTCCATGTACCGGAATGCTGGATGTGGAGAAAATCAAGGATCAGGGTATCACCGGTATCTTAAATATCACCGAGGAAGGTGATACTGTGAAAGTGGAAACACTTTACGGTGAAAAAGAATGTAAAAGAAGTGACGTGCTTCTTGAGAGATGTAAAGTCTGCAAGGGAAAAGAGCATAAAGCGTTTGACGAACTCCTGATTCCGGATGAAGAAGCGCCGGAAGTTCCAAACAGTGATGACCGTTTTGATATGGTTGCAAAACTGGAGGCCATGAGTGCAGAGGAACGTTTTGAATTTTGGAGAGGCGAGCTTTCCAAATGTATCCGCTGTAATGCCTGCCGCAACGTATGTCCGGCATGCAGCTGCCGTACCTGTGTATTCGACAATGCAAAATCCGGCGTTGCTGCGAAAGCAAATGCAGATACTTTTGAGGAAAATATGTTCCATATCATCCGTGCTTTCCATGTAGCCGGACGTTGTACAGACTGCGGTGAGTGCAGCCGTGTCTGCCCGCAGCATATTCCGCTTCACCTTCTGAACCGTAAGTTTATCAAAGATATTGATGAATTCTATGGTGAGTTCCAGGCAGGTGAAGATGCGGAAACGGTTGGACCGCTGACTGCATATACGCAGGAAGACTGTGAACCAAGCATTGTGATGGAGAAAGGTGGTGAGGCGTAATGTTGAAACTGGCTTTAGAAAAGGCAAATGATCTGTTTGCTGCAATTGCTGCACAGGAAACCTTATACCTCCCGATTGAAAAGAGCGGACAGGTAGAATTTTATCCCTATGAAGCGGATGCGAATGTACGCCTTGATGCTTTACATACGGTAAAATCTGCAAAGGACCTGTTCTTTCCCCAGTGTGAGAATCTGATGCAGTTCAAGATGGAAGGAAAGAGTATTGAAATCGAAGAGCCGAAACGTGCCGAAGAAGATTACGTAGTATTCGGTGTGAGAGCCTGCGATGCCAGAAGTTTTCAGATTCTGGATCGTGTCTTCCTTTCTGATCCGGTGGATTCCTATTATCAGGCAAGAAGAGAGCATGGTGTAATCGTGACCACAGCCTGTAGCCGTCCGGAAGAGACTTGTTTCTGCAATGTTTTTGGTATTGATGCCACAGAGCCGGAAGGTGATGTTGTAACCTGGATTGCAGACGGTGTTCTTTACTGGGAAGCAAAGACGGAAAAAGGAGAGGCGCTGACAGCAAAAGTGGCTTCCTTACTGGAAGAAAGTGATACTGCTGCCGTAGAAGCACAGAAGACAGAAGTAAAAGCAATTATGGAAAAACTGCCATTGGCGGGACTGGATCTGACACGTTTCAAAGAAGATGAACTGATGAATATCTTCAATGACGAAGCATGGGCTTCTATGTCTGAGCATTGTCTTGGATGCGGTACCTGTACCTTTGTATGTCCGACCTGTCAGTGTTACGATATCCGTGACTATGATACGGGACATGGCATTCAGCGTTACCGCTGTTGGGATTCCTGTATGTACCGGGATTTCACCATGATGGCACACGGCAACAACCGTAAATCTCAGTTGGAGCGTTTCCGTCAGAGATTTATGCATAAGCTGGTATATTATCCCAACAACAATGAAGGAATCTTCAGTTGTGTAGGATGCGGCCGCTGTGTAAGCAAGTGCCCGATTCACACCAATATTGCAAAAGTAATTAAGACACTGGGAGGAAAGGATCATGAGTAAGGTCGAAGAAACATTAATCCCGAAAATCGGCGTCGTTACGGAAGTACGTGTAGATACACCGGATGTTAAGACATTCCGCGTGGTAGCTCCGGAAGGCGGAAAAGTCTTCGAGCATATGCCGGGACAGTGTGCGATGCTGTCGATTCCGGGTGTGGGGGAAGCGATGTTCTCTATCACATCCTCCCCGACGAATAAAGAATTTATGGAGTTTTCTATCAAAAAATGCGGCTGCCTGACAGAGTGGCTGCATCAGATGGATGTTGGACAGATGGTAACCGTGCGTGGACCTTACGGAAAATGCTTCCCGGTGGAGACAGAATTGAAAGGTAAGAATCTGCTGTTTATCGCCGGCGGTATCGGACTGGCGCCTCTTCGTTCCGTCATCAATTACTGCCGTCACTACCGTGATAACTACGGAACCATTGATATTATCTACGGCTCCCGTTCCAAGGATGATCTGGTTGACTATGAGGAAATTCAGGAAGAGTGGTGCAAGGAAGCAGGAATCAATGTGCATCTGACCATTGACCGTGAGCAGGAAGGTTGGGACGGACATGTTGGTTTCGTACCAAATTACGTAAAAGAAGTAAATCCTGACATCAGTAAGACCGTTCTGATGTGCGGACCGCCGATCATGATTAAATTCACATTGCAGGCTCTGGAAGAACTTGGTTTCAAAAAAGATCAGGTTTATACCACCATGGAGCTTCGCATGAAATGTGGCGTTGGAAAATGTGGCCGTTGCAACATCGGTGATAAGTATGTCTGCAAGGATGGTCCGGTATTCCGGTTCGATGAACTGGATGTATTGCCTGACGAGTATTAATAACAGAAGCAGCGGTTTTTACCATGGAGAGACATGGGAGAGAACCGCTGCAGGAAGGCTACTTTTAAGGAGAGAATAAGATGAGTAACGAATTATATACAGTATATCTGTTTGGAAAGAAATATCAGGTTCCTTCCGGTCTGACCATCATGGAAGCAATGGAATACAGCGGATATCAGTTGGTACGCGGATGCGGATGCCGAAATGGATTCTGCGGTGCCTGTGCAACCATTTACCGAATCGAAGGAGACCGTGAACTGAAAGGCTGCCTTGCCTGCCAGACAAAGGTAGAAGATAAGATGTACGTGGCAACACTGCCATTCTTCCCACTGGTAAAACAGGTATATGACATGGAGAAAATCCGCCCTACAGAGCAGATTATGATGCAGCTCTATCCGGAAATCTACAGTTGCATCGGATGTAATGCCTGTACAAAGGCTTGTACACAGGGATTGGATGTTATGCAGTATATTGCATACGCACAGCGTGGAGAATATGAGAAATGTGCAGAGGCTTCTTTTGACTGTGTAATGTGCGGTGTATGTTCTTCCAGATGTCCTGCAGGAATCTCCCATCCGCAGGTTGCTGAGCTGGCAAGACGTCTGTACGGTAAGTACATTCAGCCGGAGTCAGAACATCTGCTGAACCGTGTGAAAGAGATTGAGGATGGTTTGTGCAAGGAGATGATGGAAGACATCATGGGCAAATCCCTGGAAGAAATGAAAGAACTGTACAACAACAGAGAGATTGAGAAATAAGGAGGCCAAAATCGATGAGTTTACCATATACACAGGAAATGCTGGATTCGGTGAAAAAGGTGGAGGCTACTCGTGATGAGCGTCTGAATACCTTGCCGAGACGTATGACCGCTGAAGAAAAAGATGACGTTCTCCAGAAATTTCACCCGGATTATAAGATGGACGGATTTGAAATCCTGAAGATGGGTCCGAACAAAGGGGAGAAGGCACCAGTGGAACTGGCAGCGCTTCTTCAGGGAAAAAGCCGTCTGGACGGAAAAGAAATCTCACTGAAAGACCCGGATTATGATGTGGATGTCCTGATTATCGGCGGCGGCGGTGCCGGATCTTCCGCAGCGATTGAAGCGGATGAAGCAGGCGCCAAAGTTATGATCGTGACAAAACTGCGTCTGGGAGATGCCAACACCATGATGGCAGAGGGCGGTATCCAGGCAGCAGATAAAGAAAATGATTCCCCTGCACAGCACTATCTGGATGTGATGGGCGGCGGACATTTTGCGAATGTTCCGGAATTGGTTCACAAACTGGTAACAGAAGGACCGGCGGCCGTTAACTGGCTGGATCATATGGGCGTGATGTTCGATAAAGATGAGGACGGACGCATGGTGACCACACACGGCGGCGGAACATCCAGAAAACGTATGCATGCAGCAAAGGATTATTCAGGTGCTGATATTATGCGTACTCTCCGTGACGAAGTATTGAACCGCCGTATTCCGGTTGTTGACTTCACTGCTGCCGTTGAATTGATTAAAGATACGGAAGGCAAGGCAGCCGGAGCAGTTCTTATGAACATGGAGACAAAGGAAGTTTATGTTGCACGTGCAAAAACCGTCATCATTGCAACCGGCGGTGCAGGACGTATGCACTATCAGGGATTCCCGACTTCCAACCATTATGGAGCAACCGCAGACGGACTGGTTCTGGCTTATCGTGCAGGTGCCCGTCTTCTGTATCAGGATACACTGCAGTATCATCCGACCGGTGTTGCATTCCCGGCTCAGATTTTCGGGGCGCTGGTAACGGAAAAAGTTCGTTCTATGGGAGCACAGTTTGTAAACAGAGAAGGTATTGCCTATGGACATCCTCTTGAAACACGTGACGTTGCGGCAGCATCTGTCATCCGTGAGTGTAAAGAGCATGGTATGGGTGTTCCGACCCCTCTGGGAGAGGGCGTATGGCTGGACAGCCCGCTGATCGATATGATTCACGGAAAAGGAACGTTGGAAAAACGTCTTCCTGGTATGCTTCGTATGTTCGGTAATTATGATATCGACATGCGTGAAGTACCGATTCTGATCTATCCGACCCTGCATTACCAGAACGGCGGTATTCGTATCTCTGCTGATGGTATGTCCGATATCGAGAATCTGTACGTAGCAGGAGAGGCAGTCGGAGGAATTCACGGCCGCAATCGTCTGATGGGTAACTCACTGCTTGATATCATTGTATTCGGCCGCAATGCCGGACAGCAGGCAGCAGCAAAAGCAAAATCTGTAAAAGTTGGGGAACTGACTCTTGATTTCGTGAAAGCATTTGAGGCGGAAGAGGAGGCAGCAGGTATTACAGATGCTGTATCATCGCCGCAATTATTGCCGGATTACAGACCGGAGACTATGAAAACATTGTAAGAACATCTATGACAGGGCGGGATCGGAAAATCCCGTCCTGTCATACGGATAAACGGAGGAGTAAATTATTATGGTACTATTTGGAGGAATACTGTCGATAAAATCGGTAGTATTTTTGACCTTTTCTGTATTTGCTATTGCAGCACTTGGATATGCGCTGGGAAGAGTGACCGTGAAAGGAATTAACCTGGGAACAGCCGGCGTATTTATTGTTGCACTCTTATATGGATGTCTGTTATACGGAAGACTCTCTTCTCAGTTACAGGCGGGTGAGACTACGTTTGTTGTTGATGCTTTGAAAATTGTAGAAAATATGGGTCTTATTTTCTTTGTCACATCGGTGGGATTCATTGCAGGTCCGAATTTTTTCGGCAATCTGAAGAAGAATTTCAAATCTTACGTGTTTTTGGGTCTGGTAATTATCTGTGCTGCGGCGGTTACCTGTGTAATTTGCGTAGTAATCGGCAGCAGATTTACAGGATTGACACATGAGGAGTTCAAATCCATTCTGGTTGGTATTCTGGCAGGAGCGTTAACCAGCACTCCGGCATTTTCCGCTTCGAAAGCAGCCGTCGGAGCTGATTTGGAAGCTTTGGTATCTGTTGGATATGGAATTGCCTACTTATTTGGTGTAATTGGTGTTGTATTGTTTGTGCAGATTATTCCTAAAGTCCTGAAAGCAAATATGACTGAGGAAGTTGCAAAAATCACAGCGAAAGAAGATTCAGGCAAGAAGAAAAATTTGTTTGGTCTGATCGAAATAGATGAATTCGGTTTTATGGCATTTTCGCTGGCAGCAATTGTCGGTATTCTGATAGGAAGTATCAGCTATCATAACTTTTCTCTGACGACAACCGGCGGTTGTCTTTTGACTGCTCTTGTTTTCGGCCATTTTAGCAAAATCGGAAAAATCAGCATTGTTCCTAAAAATTCCACACTGAAGATGCTCCGTGAGCTTGGTTTGATGTTGTTCCTGATTGGAGCAGGAGTATCCGGAGGCGCGAAATTCGTTCAGTATTTCGAACCGGTTTACTTCCTCTACGGAGTAATTATGACGATTCTGCCGATGATTATTGGCTTCCTGGTGGCAAAATATGTTCTGAAACTGCCGTTGCTTAACAATCTTGGTTCCATTACGGGTGGTATGACCAGTACCCCTGCTCTTGGAACTCTGATCAATATGGCGGGAACAGAAGAGATTGCAACTGCTTATGCGGCTACTTATCCGATTGCTCTGATTGCAGTTGTATTGGCTTCGCAGCTGATTATTTTGTTCTGCTGACAGAGATTGTACAAATTTTGAATCTATAGGAAAAAAATGAGAAGGATGTTTCTGCATCCTTCTCATTTTTTTTCTATACCTGTTTAGCTGTAAGAGGGGTGATGGTGATGGGAGATACCTCTTTGTGTTGTCTTGGATGATGCGGTATCCTCAGGTGCTTCCTTTCCGATGGAAACAAGATTCATAGCGTCAGCAAAGGAAATGGAACGATTTCTGAAATAGAATTTCAGCAGCTCAAAAACACGAAGCATCGGCCGTTCGGAGGAAAGAGCAGAAACAGCATCAATATACTGACATCCGCTCTGATCTGCCAATGTTTTCAGGCGTGCATTTATCCGGGATGCCAAAGCGCTTCTGGAGATAACAGAAACAATATAAATTTCAGCGTTTACTTTTGTGTGTATTGTATAAAGCAGCCATTCATATTTGGAAATGAAACTGTCAATATCCAGATCCGGATTTTTTATATCGGATTCCCCGATATTTATGAAAATTTTCTGCGGATGAAGATCAAACATACATACATCCATATAAGTTTGAATATTATCAATACTGATGTTTTTTATGCTTCGGTTGTAGATCGGCATATCAAGGTGGAAAGAGTGTGCCAATTCTCCAAGGGGCATGGAAGAAAAATAATCAGATCCAAAAAGAAGGATGCCACCGGTTTCTGTGACACTGTTGAGTTCTTTGTACTTTTCCATGATACTTCCCCCTGACGATTGCATAGAACTTTCTGTTTCGGATTCTAAGAGCACTTCTGCTTTTAAATCCCCGGTATTCTTTTCTGGCTCAACCGTTGTCTCAGCGGCTGTCTCGGCCTGCCGGTCATATCTTTTGTTGATAAAGTAGACAACCAGGTTTGCAGATACCATAACAATGTTAAAGATATATACAGCCAAAACATAATTAATGTTGTGAGAGTAGAATTTTGCCGTAATCCCGGCGATATATCCGAAGATAATCAGCAGGATAAAAGATAGGCTTGTAGATTTTGCCGTTTTTGCTTTCAGATTTTTCACTACAGAAATCGGCCAGGAAAGTCCGAAGCAAAGCAACATGATAGATTCCAGTAAATTTGCCATAATAGCAGGCTCCTTTCGCATTTGCGTGTTCTTTTTGTTGGACTCAGTATAGCATTGATATTTCATCACGTCTAATATATAATATTTATGAAAACGATAACATTTAAATTATGAATGGGGAAAAACTATGGAAATCACACAGATGAAATATTTTTTGGAAGTGGCTGAAACAAAGCATATGACCAGAAGTGCCCAGAATCTACATATTTCTCAGCCGGCTCTGACACAGGCGATTCATCGTCTGGAAAGCAGCCTTGGAGTTCCGCTTTTCACCTCGAAGGGGAGAAACATTATTTTGACGGAATATGGAAAGTATCTGCAGAAAAAGTTATTGCCGATTCTGGAGGAACTGGAGGATATTCCGAAGCAGATGGAGATGATCGTAAAATTGGAAAGCGAGACAATTCATATGAATGTACTGGCTGCCTCTTCTCTGGTTTTGGAAGCGATCATTGAATATAAGCATAATCAAAAAAATATGAATTTTCAGTTGATGCAGAATCTGCAGGGAGAATTGTATGATATCGCCGTGACAACGAAGTTATTTTATCAGGATACAAAGCATAGCAACAGCTTTTCATGTGCGGAGAAAATATATCTGGCGGTTCCGAATAACGAAAAATACCGGAATATGACATCCATTCGTCTTGCAGATGTGGCAAATGAAGGTTTTGTCAGCCTGCTTGGCTCGAAGGAATTTCGATATATCTGTGACAAATTCTGCCAGCATGCGGGGTTTGAACCACAGATTATCTTCGAAAGCGATAATCAGACTGCTGTAAAAAATATGATTGCTGCGAACATGGGAATCGGCTTCTGGCCGGAATTTACCTGGGGAAGGATCGAAGGGGAACAGGTGAAACTGTTGGAAATTGTGGAACCGGTCTGCCAGAGAGATATTATTATTTCTTACAATCAAAATAAGGTTGACAGCGGAAATGTAGTGGAATTTTTTGAATTTCTTAAAGACTTTTTTGAAGAGCGGAGGCAAAAAAGCAGAGAATCATGAGCCCTGCATGCAATTGTCACGTATTTTCGTGACGCAGAAGCGGATCCGTGATAAAATAATATATATGAGAAAGCAGCCCAAACAGGGAGGATTTCGAATGTTTTTGGAATTGCATAAGCATGAAATGCGGAACAATCCGTGTAGTAGAGATATGGTTGAGAGATAAAAAGGAGCGGATGAAAAATGGGAGAAAATCGGGTTATAAAAGCGGCATTACTTGGATTGGGTACTGTAGGAACAGGGGTATACAAAGTCTTGCATGCACAGAAAGAAGAGATGGCGGCGAAGCTTGGAGCTTATGTGGAATTAAAATATATACTTGTACGGAATCTTGAACGCGCCAAAGCAAAGGTAGAAAATCCCGGTCTGCTGACCAATGACTGGAACAAGATTGTAAATGATCCGGAAGTTTCTGTGGTGATTGAATTAATGGGCGGGATGGAACCGGCTAAGACCTATATCCTTCAGGCGCTTGAAGCAGGGAAACATGTTGTGACAGCCAACAAGGATCTGGTTGCGGCGGAGGGGCAGGATCTTCTGGAGACGGCACGCCTTCATCGGTGTGATTTTCTGTATGAAGCAGCAGTGGCGGGGGGAATTCCCATTATCCGTCCGCTGAAGCAGTGTCTGGCGGGAAATCATATCATGGAAGTGATGGGAATCGTCAATGGAACCACGAATTTCATTTTGACAAAGATGACACAGGACGGGATGGAGTTTGAGGAGGCTTTGCAGCTGGCTACGGATCTGGGATATGCGGAGGCAGACCCAACGGCGGATATTGAAGGTTTGGATGCAGGAAGAAAGGTGGCGATTCTGGCATCTGCTGCATTCAATTCCAGAGTTGTATTTGATGATGTCTATACAGAAGGAATTACAAAGATCACAGCGACAGATATCCGTTATGCGAAAGAGATGGGATGGGCGATCAAGCTGCTTGGCGTTGCCAGAAATACGGAGGATGGAATTGAGGCCCGTGTTCATCCGATGCTGATTGACAGTAATCACCCTCTGGCTTCTGTAAATGATTCGTATAATGCGGTTTTTGTGGTTGGTGATGCGGTGCAGGATACTATGTTCTATGGACGCGGAGCCGGTGAACTGCCGACTGCCAGTGCTGTTGTCGGAGATCTTTTTGATATCGTCCGGAATATACTGACAGATTGCTGCGGACGGATCGGCTGCACTTGTTATAAACAAATTCCGGTCAAAAAGATCGACCAGATTGCCAGCAAGTATTTTATCCGTATGCAGGTGGAGAACCGTTTTGGCGTACTGGCTTCGGTTGCCAGCGTGTTCGGAAATAATGGGGTGTCAATTGCCCAGGTGATTCAGAAGAAAAAGCAGGGTGAAACTGCCGAGATTGTGTTGATTACAGATTCGGTGGAAGAACGCCATCTGCAGGATGCAGTCAAAGTTTTTGAGGGAATGTCTGTGATCCGGGAAATTTCGTCGCTTATTCGGGTATATTAGGTGATTTTACCACTTGTTTTTCAAGGAAATACTGTTATAATAATTTCATGTATAATTATTCATCTGCAGCACGGAGCATCTGACTTTCATATATGGCGCTGTCTGCGTCAGCAGATATGTCCGTTTAAGAAGGGGGAGTAAAAATCCGTTGGCCGGGATGAAGAGGATGGAGGATGAGAAGATGAAAAAGATGAGAAAAATTACAGCATTGGCTCTTGCAGCCGCCTGTATGCTGTCAATGTCCGCCTGCGGCGGCAGCGTTCCGGCAAATACGGTTCACAGTCAGGCGGATCTGGAAGCGGGCGGCAAGAAAATTGGTGTACAGCTTGGTACGACAGGTGATGTAGTGAACGCTGCAGATTATGAAGATATGGGATGCACCGTGGAACGTTTCAATAAAGGTGCGGATGCCGTTCAGGCATTGAAGCAGGGAAAGATTGATTGTGTCATTATTGATTCCCAGCCCGCAAAGGTATTTGTTTCCAAGAATGACGATCTGAAGATTTTGGATGATAAATTTGAGAAGGAAGAGTATGCGATTGCGCTTGATAAATCCAATACAGATCTGAAGGAAAAGATCAATGCAGCTCTTGCGGAGCTGAAAGAAGAAGGAACGCTTGATGCCATCAAGAAGAACTGGACGGGAAGTGATGAGGAACTGGGCAAAACACCATATGAGTCACCGGCTGATGTAGATACCTCCGCAGGAACACTTACGATGGCTACAAACGCTGAATTCCCGCCATATGAATCCCGTGAGGGAGACAAGGTTGTCGGCATTGATGCGGACATCGCACAGGCGATTGCAGATAAGCTGGGTATGGAACTTAAGATTGATGATATGGCATTTGATTCCATTATTCCGGCAGTTACTTCCGGCAAGGCAGATATCGGCGTTGCCGGTCTTACAGTAAATGAAGACCGTCTGAAAAACGTGGATTTTTCTGATACCTATGCGGAAGCTACCCAGGTAATCATTGTAAGAGCAAAGTAACGGCGGATGCAGGAATAACAGACAGGACGATAAAGGAAAGACAGAGCGTGTTTGAAAATTCGGATATAAATTTTCAGACACGCTCTGTTGCAACAGCCTTATTAAAATCGAGACAAAAGATAGGAGTAGAAGAAATGAAATCTTTTGCAGAAAAGATTTATAATGATTTTATTGTGGATGACAGATATATGTATCTGGTGAAAGGTTTTGGCAATACATTGCTGATTACCTTATTTGCAGTGCTGCTTGGTATCATGCTTGGATTTCTGGTGGCAATTATCCGCTCTTCCCATGACAGAATGGACCGGCCGGGAATTGTCATGAAAATACTGAATTTTATCTGTAATGTATATCTGACGATTATCCGCGGAACACCCACCATGGTTCAGATTTTGATTATGTATTTTATTGTATTCAGTTCAGCCGGTATTCCCAAATTGCTGGTAGCTGTACTGACATTTGGTATCAATTCCGGTGCTTATGTGGCAGAGATTGTTCGCTCGGGAATTATGTCCATCAATCAGGGGCAGACGGAAGCCGGGCGTTCCCTTGGGCTGAATGCTGTGCAGACGATGCGGTTTATCATTATGCCTCAGGCGTTTAAGAATGTACTTCCGGCTTTGGCGAATGAATTTATCGTATTACTGAAAGAAACTTCTATTTGCGGTTATATCGGAATGGAAGATCTGACGAAGGGCGGAGATATTATCAGGAGTATTACATATGATCCGTATTTGCCGCTGCTGACTGTGGCAGTGATTTATCTGATTCTGGTATGTGGCTTAAGTGCCCTTGTAAAGAAACTGGAGAGGAGGCTGCGTACAAGTGAGCGTTGATGGAAAAGTATTAATTGAAGTTAAAAATCTGAAAAAACAATTTGGAAATCATCTGGTTTTAGATGGAATCAGTACAGATATTCGAAGTGGGGAAGTGGTAGTTGTGATCGGTCCCTCCGGTTCCGGAAAATCCACATTTCTGCGTTCTTTGAACCTTCTGGAGAAACCTACCAGTGGTCAGATTTTGTTTGAGGGAGCGGATATCACAGATCCGAAATGTGATATGAACCTTCATCGGCAAAAGATGGGAATGGTGTTCCAGCAGTTTAATCTTTTTCCTCATATGACAGTACTGAAAAATATCACACTGGCACCGGTAAAGACAGGAAAACTAAGTCCGGCGGAGGCTGACAAGAAGGCATTGGAGCTGCTTAAAAGAGTGGGGCTTCCTGACAAAGCGAATTCTTATCCGGATATGTTGTCCGGCGGACAGAAACAGCGGATTGCCATAGCCAGAGCGATGGCGATGGAGCCCGATGTTATGCTTTTTGATGAGCCAACCTCGGCACTGGATCCGGAGATGGTTGGTGAAGTTCTGACAATCATGCAGGAACTGGCAAAGTCAGGTATGACGATGGTTGTGGTTACCCATGAGATGGGATTTGCCAGAGAAGTGGGAAGCCGTATTCTGTTTATCGATCAGGGCAGAATTCAGGAAGAGAACAATCCGGAAGAATTCTTTGGGAATCCGAAGAATCCACGTTTGAAGGAGTTTTTGTCGAAGGTGTTATAAGGTGGCGAACGGACGTGGGGACGGACGCAGGAAGGAACGGGGGTTTAACGCTCTGGGTTTCGCGCAGGCTTCGACCTGAACAAATTCTATACCGAAAGAGAGCCTGGCTTTTACAGAATCAGGACAATTCGCTGAAAAAACTGATGTTTTTTCGGCTCAGTGTCCTTCAAAAACTGGTCTTGAGAACCAGTTTTTGTCTGTAAAAGCCAGGCTCTCTTTCGGCAAGAATTTGTAACAGGTCTGTAGATGCGCAAAACCCAGAGCGTTAAACCCCCGTTCCTTCCTGCTGCTCGTTGACTTAATTTTATTTGCAGTGGTGCTTCTATAAGGGAATTATATGATGATACCAGGGTCAAAAGGTTATGCGTTTCATGCTTGCATGAAAAAGCATGACTTTGGGACCCGTATATCATAAGCGTCAAAATACTTTTTAACGCTTTCATTATTATTATATATATAATGGATACATGTTTATAAGCGGAAAATTGTCAAAAGTGGTGGGAAAGGCGTTGCAAAGCGTGGGAAATTTTGCTACAATAGCGGATGGAACAGCGTTAAAGAAATATCATTTTAAGAATAAATAAGGAGAATTTAAGATGAGTAAAAAACCAACCGTTTTAATGATTCTCGATGGATATGGTCTGAATCAGAATTGTGATCACAATGCGGTATGTGAGGCTAAGACACCGGTGATGGATCAGTTGATGAGTCAGTGTCCTTATGTGCAGGGGCAGGCAAGTGGACTTGCAGTGGGACTTCCGGATGGTCAGATGGGAAATTCAGAGGTAGGACATCTGAACATGGGTGCGGGACGTATCGTGTATCAGGAGTTGACCAGAATTACAAAGGCGATTGAGGAAGGTGACTTCTTTGAAAATCCGGAGCTTCTTGCTGCAGTAAAGAATGCGAAAGAGAATAACAGTTCGCTGCATATGTTTGGTCTGTTGTCAGATGGCGGTGTGCATAGTCATATCACACATCTGTACGGATTGTTGGAGCTGGCTAAACGTGAAGGACTGGAAAAGGTGTATGTACACTGCTTCCTGGATGGTCGTGATACGCCTCCGGCTTCCGGAAAAGGATATATTGAGGAGCTTACAGCAAAGATGAAGGAGCTTGGTGTAGGTGAGATTGGAGTGGTTTCCGGACGTTATTATGCGATGGACAGAGACAATCGTTGGGATCGTGTGGAGATGGCTTATCAGGCATTGACAAAAGGCGTGGGCGTAAAGGGAACGGATGCGGCGGCAGCTGTTCAGGCTTCTTATGATGATGGCAAGACCGATGAGTTTGTGCTTCCTACCGTTATCGAGAAAGACGGCAAACCGGTTGCAACAATCCAGGATAAGGATTCTGTAATTTTCTTTAATTTCCGTCCGGATCGTGCAAGAGAGATCACCAGAGCATTCTGTGATCCGGAGTTCGCAGGATTTGAGAGGGAAAAATGTCTGGACCTTACGTATGTATGTTTTACGGATTATGATGAGACGATTCCGAACAAGCTGGTTGCTTTCAAGAAAGAAGAAATCACAAATACCTTCGGACAGTTCCTCGCTGATAACAATATGACTCAGGCACGTATTGCGGAGACAGAAAAATATGCACACGTCACGTTCTTCTTTAACGGCGGTGTTGAGGAACCGAATAAGGGAGAGGACAGAATTCTTGTAAAATCTCCGAAGGTTGCTACGTATGACCTGCAGCCGGAGATGAGTGCTCCTGCAGTTTGTGATAAGTTGGTAGAGGCTATCAAATCCCAGAAGTATGATGTGATTATTATCAATTTCGCAAATCCGGATATGGTTGGACATACAGGTGTGGAGCCGGCGGCAATCCGTGCGATTGAAGCAGTAGATGCTTGTGTGGGACGTGCAGTGGATGCCTTGAAGGAAGTGGACGGACAGATGTTTATCTGTGCAGACCACGGAAATGCAGAGCAGTTGGTAGACTACGAAACCGGAGAACCATTTACTGCTCACACTACAAACCCGGTACCATTTATTCTTGTGAATGCAGATCCCTCTTATGGTTTAAGAGAAGGCGGCAAGCTGGCAGACATTATCCCGACCCTGATTGAGCTGATGGGCATGGAGCAGCCAAAGGAGATGACTGGTACTTCTCTGCTAATTAAGAAATAATATGATACAAACGTCAAAAGGTCATGCTTTTCATGCTTGCATGAAAAGGCATGACTTTGGGACGCGAAAAACACCGAAAAGCAGCCATTTTTCGTAGAAAAGTGGCTGCTTTTCGGTGTTTTAGGATTTCGGGAGCATGAAATGCGAAGCAATCCGTGTATCATAAGCGTCAAAATACCTTTTGACGCTTTCATCATAATATAAGAGCCATTCGATAAGTTGACATTTATCGAATGGCTCTTATATTGGTTGATCATTCATGTTTTTGGTGGTCTATACCTCTCTTTCTCAGATTATAAATTCGTTCTTTAAGTTTTCGGTGGACTGCACCTCCTGTGTTTTTTGTTAAATATAATATAACAGATAATTGTTAAAATGTCAATATATAAATTAAATACAAAATAAAAAAAGTTAAATAGTCAAAATATTCAAACAGTATGTTGTGGAATAGAACGATACTAATATGCATAAAGAAAACGGAATTGCGGATACTATATGCAACGCAGACGATTGCGCAGATGCAGTTTATTATTGTCTGCTGTTGAGATAGAAAATCAGGAGGTAGATGTATGTTTCGCTATTTACCGATTCGCAGGGTATACGCAAGAGAAGTACTGGACTCCAGAGGAAATCCGACCGTGGAGGTTGAAGTCACTGTCGGTGAAGGAGTGATAGGGATAGATGGATATACGGGACGCGCTATGGTGCCTTCAGGCGCCTCCACCGGAAAGTTTGAAGCAGTGGAATTGAGGGACGGGGAAAAGCGTTACAAAGGACTGGGAGTGACAAAAGCTGTGGACAATGTGAATACCAAGCTGGCTGAGGCGGTTCTGGGAGAGAATGCATTGAACCAGGCATATGTGGATCAGCTTCTTTTGGATGCAGACGGCACATCAAACAAAGAGCATATTGGAGCCAATGCAATTCTTGGGGTTTCGCTTGCAGTAGCAAGAGCTGCCGCCGCTGCATTGCGGCTTCCGCTTTACCAGTATCTTGGAGGCTGTCATACGAAAAGGCTTCCGATTCCCATGATGAATATTCTGAATGGAGGCTGTCATGCGGACAATACAGTGGATCTGCAGGAATTTATGATTATGCCTGTAGGAGCCCCAAATTTTCGTGAGGCACTGGCGGTTTGTGCCGAGATTTATCAGGAATTAAAGCATTTGTTAAAAGAAAAAGGATTGTCCACTGCGGTGGGCGATGAAGGCGGATTTGCCCCTGATGTGAAGGATTCGGATGAGATTCTTGCATTGATCGTGGAAGCGGTGACACGGGCAGGATATAAGCCGGGAGAAGATATTGGAATCGCTATTGATGCGGCTGCAAGTGAGCTGTATGATGAGGAGAAAAATGTCTATTACTTCCCCGGAGAGAGTAAGATGAATGGGGAAGAAGTCCAAAGAGACGCCAGAGAAATGGTGGAATATTATAAAGAATTGGCTGATAAGTATCCGATTCTGTCCATCGAAGACGGGCTGCATGAAGATGACTGGGATGGATGGAAGATGATGACGGAGGAACTTGGAGATAAGATTCAATTGGTGGGAGATGACCTTTTCGTAACGAACATCAAGAGATTGCGCTGCGGAATCGATCTGCACGTTGCCAATGCGATTCTTGTGAAAGTAAATCAGATTGGTACTCTGACAGAAGCATTGGATGCGGTCGAGATGGCACAACATGCGGGATATCACGCAGTTATTTCTCACCGTTCGGGAGAGACGGAAGATTCTTTTATTGCAGATTTGGCTGTAGCAACCGGAGCCGGGCAGATTAAGACCGGAGCACCTTGTCGTTCTGATAGAAATGCAAAATACAATCAGCTTCTCAGAATCGAAGATTATCTTGGATGTGTGTCAGAATACAAAAAAAACTGTTGAATTATTCCATCTCCTATGATAGAATATAAAAAGATTCGGTATCCGTAGCGGTATCGAATATTGAAGGTTCGTTATAGGAGGTGTAGACGTGGTAATCTTAAGAACGATATTAACAGTTTTGTATGTAATAGATTGTATCGCATTGCTTGTGGTCGTACTGATGCAGGAAGGAAAACAGCAGGGTCTTGGTGCAATCGCCGGTGTTGCGGATACCTATTGGGGTAAGAACAAAGGACGTTCCGCAGAAGGCACACTGATTAAGCTGACAAAGCTTATGGCTGTTTTGTTTATCGTGTTGTCAGTTGTATTGAATTTGAATTTTTAATGCAAGAGGCTGTTGCAAGGGATTGCAACAGTCTTTGTTTTTCTAAACGGATATGTCTGCTGACGCAGACGTCACCATAGCAGATGGAACGTTGAATGAAAAAATTGGCATTTTGTGAATATACGAGGTAAAAAGTTTGAACAGAAAAAGTAATCAGGCGTTTAAGAACAGAAAAAAGATGATTTACGACTTCATCTGCAATAAGAATTATGTTCCAATGAAAGCTAAAGAAATCGCATCCCTGCTTCAGATTCCCAAACAGAAAAGAAGTGAGCTTCAGGAAGTTCTGGAGGCACTGGAGCGGGAGGGGAAAATCATGGTGATTCACAGGGGACGTTACAAGAAGTGCCCGGTGAAGAATTCTGCGGATAAGCATGCGGGGTGTGAAGATTCCCGTAAAGAACAGAACCGCGGAAAAGAAAAAGATGTAAAACGCAGCGAGAAAGACGAGTGGGCTGGAGCGGCATTCTGTCCGGAACCTGCAGAATGCAAAAGAGGAACCTTTATCAGTCATTCCAAGGGGTTTGGGTTTGTTGAGCTGGAAGAGGCAGATGAGGAAGACATTTTTATTCCGGCGCCATATGTGGGTGAGGCCTTTCATCGAGACGAGGTAGAGGTGGTACTTTTGCCGCAGCAAAGTGGGAGACGGCAGGAAGGACGAGTCGTTCGTGTGTTGTCTCACGGCATTACGGAAGTCATTGGAACCTTTGAGAGAAGCAATTCCTTTGGATTTGTGATTGCAGATAATGTCAGGATTTCGAAAGATATTTTTATTCCAAAAGAGTGTATTAACAATGCAGCTACCGGAGATAAAGTAATTGTGCAGATGCGCAGTTATGGCAGCAGTCAGAAAAGTCCGGAAGGAAAAGTAGTTGAGATTCTGGGAAAGGTTGGTGAACCTGGAATTGATGTTCTGTCTGTAGCCAGAGCTTACGATATTCCGATGGAGTTTCCGATAAAAGTCATCAACCAGGCGGAACGTTGTCCAGACCATGTGCTGGAAAATGATTTTAACGGAAGACTGGATCTGCGCGGATGGCAGATGGTCACGATTGACGGGGAAGATGCCAAGGATCTGGATGATGCAGTGTCGGTTTCCATGGAAGACGGCATGTACAAACTGGGTGTTCATATCGCTGATGTAAGCAACTATGTTCAGGGAGGAAGCGCATTGGACCGGGAGGCGTTAAAGCGGGGAACCAGTGTATATCTTGTAGACCGGGTGATTCCAATGCTGCCTAAAAAGCTTTCCAATGGAATCTGTTCATTAAATGCAGGGGAGGACAGACTGGCGCTGTCCTGTATTATGTGGGTAGATAAGAAAGGTCTGGTGAAAAAGCATCAGATTGCAGAGACGGTCATTCATGTGGATCGGAGAATGTCCTATACGAATGTCAATAAGATTCTGACAGAGGAAGATGAGGAATTGATTGTGGAATACCGCGATCTTGTGCCGATGTTTCGGATGATGAAGCAGTTGTCAGATCTTCTCCGGGCAAACCGCAGCAACCGGGGAGCCATCGATTTTGAATTCCCCGAGAGTAAAATTATCTTAAATGACAGGGGAAAACCAATTGATATTAAAGCGTATGAACACAATGCTGCCACGAATCTGATTGAGGATTTTATGCTTCTGGCAAATGAGACTGTGGCAAAAGAATATTGCAGAAAGGAAATTCCGTTCCTGTACCGGACGCATGAGAATCCGGATATGGATAAGATGGAAGGCGTGCTGTCTTTTATCAGAAATCAGGGGATTTCTGTGAGCAAGAGTATGGAAGAGATTACACCGAAGGAAGTGCAGGAAATCCTGTCCGCAATTGAAGGTTCACCGATGGAACCTTTGATCAGCAGACTGCTTCTTCGTTCTATGAAACAGGCACGTTATACAACCGGATGCAGCGGGCACTTTGGGCTGGCTGCCAAGTATTACTGTCATTTTACCTCTCCGATCCGGCGTTATCCGGATCTGCAGATTCACAGGATCATCAAAGATGATCTGCGCGGACGGATGAATGACCAGAAAAAAGAATATTATGTGTCAATGCTGGAAGAGGTGGCAAGGCAGACTTCTGCCACAGAGCGCCGCGCTGAAGAAGCAGAACGTGAGACGGATAAGATGAAGATGGCGGAATACATGCAATATCATATTGGAGAAACATTCGATGGGGTTGTTTCCGGTGTTACCGGATGGGGAATCTATGTGGAATTGCCGAATACTGTGGAAGGTCTGGTACATGTAAATACCCTTCGGGATGATTATTATGTGTTTGATCAGGAGAACTATCAGATGATCGGTGAAATGACCGGAAAGACTTATCGCCTTGGAGATAAGGTACGTGTCAGAACAGCAGATGTGGATCTTGGTAATAAGACCATAGATTTCGTATTGGAAGAGATGGGAGAAGAGGATGAGTAAGGAAAAGGGAAGCCGTATGATTGCCAACAATAAGAAGGCATATCATGACTATTTTATCGAGGAAAAGTATGAGGCAGGGATTGCACTTCACGGTACGGAGGTGAAGTCCCTGCGTATGGGGAAATGCAGTGTTAAGGAGTCATTTATCCGAATTGAACATGGCGAAGTATTTATCTATGGCATGCATATCAGTCCGTATGAGAAGGGGAATATTTTTAATAAGGATCCCCTTCGTGTGAAGAAACTTTTGATGCACAAAAATGAAATACTGAAACTGCAGGGAAAAATCACGGAGAAGGGCTATACACTGGTTCCGCTTCAGGTATATTTTAATAAGTCTCTGGTTAAAGTAGAGGTAGGGCTTGCGAGAGGTAAGAAGTTATACGATAAGCGTCAGGATATCGCAAAGAAGGATATGCGCCGGGAAGCAGAGCGGGATTTCAAAGTGAAAAATCTATATTAAAGAAGAACAAAATTGTGATTGACTTCTGATTGCACAACTGTTATACTATCCATGTAACAAACAAAACCAAGGATGCTGGAAAGAGTAAGTTCTGTTGAAATGCATCTGCTTGTCTGCACCGGCTGCAATATCGAATAGATCAGATTCGGGCTTGTACTGGTTTCGACGGGGGTTTTAAAGTTTGGGAAGCCATCCGCGGCTCTGGGACCGCGTCACCAACCTGGAAATTAAATTTAAACGCAGACGAAAACGTTTTGTGTGCTGCCTAATGGCAGCTGTCAGACTTTAGATTCCCACATCTAAAACTCTGGCATCAAATTCCGTGGGGAACTTCGTACCTTAAGCTTTGCGGGTATGGAAGAATTTATGAAGCTACTGAAGTCGTAAGCCTGTCACCGGGCGTGGGACCAAGGGAATGTTAAAACAGTGACTGTGATGGGAGATGCCTGAATGGAGAGGCTTTCGGACAGGGGTTCGATTCCCCTCAGGTCCATTATTTTGTGAATGAAAAAACTTAAGAGGAAATGCAAAAGCTGTCAATTTTTCACATTTGAAAATGCGATGGCTTTTTTGCGTTCCAATAACCTGAAATATTTGCCAAAGTCATGCTTTTTCATGCAAGCATGAAACGTATAACTTTTGGTTCTGATATCATGATTGTTACAAAAATATTGACAATATGATATTAAAATGATATCATATAAATATCAACTGATATGGAGGGGAACAGGATGAGCGAAAAGGTGTTGAACAACAAGAAAAATGGAATGGTTATGATGCTGCTTTTTATTGTGCTGTATGCAGTGGGGATTTTGGCAGTTGTATATGGAGCAGGCACAGAACGGATTCCTGTGATGGTAATTGGAATTGTCTGGCTTTCTGTCGGCTGGATTCCTTTTCTGGGACTCAGAGTTCTGAAGCCTCAGGAAGCTTTGGTGATTACGCTGTTTGGAAAATATGTAGGGACGTTGAAAGAGGATGGTTTCTACTATGTGAATCCCTTTTGCACCAGCGTAAATCCGGCAGCAAAAACAAAGCTGAACCAAAGCGGTGATGTGGATGACGGATCTTCAAAGTCTATTTTCCTTGCAGCGGGAGGTACACAGGCATCTTTATCTGCTGGGGCAACAAATAAGAAAATTTCCCTGAAAATTATGACGTTGAATAACAATCGTCAGAAAATTAATGACTGTCTGGGGAATCCTGTGGAAATCGGAATTGCTGTTACATGGCGTGTGGTTGATACTGCAAAGGCTGTTTTTAATGTGGATAATTACAAGGAATATCTTTCCCTGCAGTGTGACAGTGCCTTGCGTAATATTGTCCGTATCTATCCTTATGATGTGGCTCCGAATGTAGATACGACTGGTGATGGTCTTGCTGACGAGGGAAGTCTGCGTGGTTCCAGCGAAGTCGTTGCCGAACGTATTCGTGACGAGATTCAGCGGAAGGTTGCAGATGCCGGTCTGGAAATCATCGAGGCACGAATTACTTATCTGGCATACGCACCTGAGATTGCAGCCGTGATGCTGCAGAGACAACAGGCTTCTGCGATTATAGATGCCAGAAAGATGATTGTGGACGGAGCAGTAGGCATGGTGGAGATGGCTCTGGAACGTCTGAGTGAGAATGACGTGGTGGAACTGGACGAGGAGCGGAAAGCCGCCATGGTATCTAATCTTCTGGTAGTGCTCTGCGGAAATCATGATGCCCAGCCGGTAGTGAATTCCGGCAGTCTCTACTAGTTATGGCAGATAAAGCCAAAAAACAGATTCCGCTCAGGCTCTCAGCAAAACTTTATGACCAGATAGCTGCCTGGGCGGAGGATGATTTCCGCTCCGTCAACGGCCAAATCGAGTATCTTCTTTCCGAGTGTGTCCGCCAACGTAAAAAGAATGGTAAGTATATTCCTGAAACACTGGATGAGCCGCCGGAACTGGATATTTACTAACTATAGGAACCTGTCGCCCTGATTAAGTATGTCAGGGTAGCAGGTTTCCTTTTTATAAAAAATTAATTTCACAGTTATTTCACAAGGGAATGCTATAATAGACAAAAAATGGCACAGGTGTTTTAGAAGTATTGGTTTTGTGTTATTATAACATCATAGAATGAATAAGGAATAGACTTTATATATGAGAAAGGCAGGGACTGGCATGGACAAGTTAAAAATTTTGGTTGTAGATGATGAGAGCAGGATGCGGAAATTAGTAAAAGATTTCCTAACCAAGAGTGGATATGAAGTACTGGAAGCAGGAGATGGAGAAGAAGCTGTAGATTTGTTTTATAAAGAAAAGGACATCGCGCTGATTATTCTGGATGTGATGATGCCGAAGATGGATGGGTGGCAGGTCTGCCGGGAAATCAGGCAGTATTCGAAGATTCCGGTTATTATGCTCACGGCAAAGAGTGATGAGCGGGATGAGTTATTAGGGTTTGAACTGGGGGTGGATGAATATATTTCGAAGCCATTCAGTCCGAAGATTCTGGTTGCAAGAGTGGAGGCAATCCTTCGCAGAACAGGAGTTGCCAATCCGGGGGAGAAACTGGAAGCGGGCGGTATTGTGATAGACAAGGCGGCACATCTGGCTACCCTGGATGGAAGAACGATGGAGCTAAGTTATAAGGAATTTGAGCTTTTGACGTATTTCCTGGAGAACCGGGGAATTGCCCTTTCGCGGGAAAAAATTTTAAACCACGTCTGGAATTATGATTATTTTGGGGATGCAAGGACCATTGATACCCATGTTAAGAAACTGAGAAGCAAGATGGGGGATAAGGGTGAATTTATCAAGACCATCTGGGGAATGGGATATAAATTCGAGGTGGATGCATGAAACATTCGATCAGACGCAGGATTGCATTTACATTCATCGGACTGGTGGGCCTTGCGGTATTTCTGATCGGGATTTTGAATTATACGATGCTGCCCCAGTATTATACGATGAAAAAGACGGAGATTCTTGAGAAAAGTTGGGATATGATCAATGCGGTTGCGGTGATTCCGGATGGGATTCAGGAGGATACCCTGCATTTTTGTATCAACAATAATCTGGATATTGTGGTTACAGATGCAGAACTTGGAGCTGCATACAGTAACAGTAATACCCTGGATTCCAACCGTATGGTCACACGACTTTTTGGATATGCGACACGGATGGATAAAAATCGGCGTGATATCCTGAAAGAAAGTGGACAGTATCAGGTACAGAAGTCTTATGATCCATATGTGGGACTGGAGTATCTGGAATTGTGGGGGCAGTTGGACAGCGGAGGTTACTATATGGCAAGGTGTCCCCTTGAGAGTATCCGGGAGGCATCGCTGATTTCCAACCAGTTTTATATGATTACCGGAATTTTCATATTGGCGGCAGGCTGTATCGCGATCTGGATGCTGACGAAAAGAATCGTAAAACCGCTTCAGAATCTGACGGTATTGTCTCAGAGAATGGCATCTTTGGATTTTGATGTGAAGTATGAGGAGAGCGGTGAAGAGGAACTTGACGAATTAGGAAATAATTTCAATAAGATGTCCGGAAAACTGGAGGAGACGATCACGGAACTGAAGACGGCGAATGTAGAACTTCAGAAGGATATTCAGGAAAAAACCCAGATTGATGAGATGCGAAAGGAGTTTCTTTCCAATGTCACACATGAGCTGAAAACACCGATTGCGTTAATTCAGGGATATGCGGAAGGGCTGAAGGACTGTATCAATGATGATGCCGAAAGCCGTGAATTTTATTGTGACGTGATTATTGATGAATCATGCAAGATGAATAATATGGTAAAACAGCTTCTGAACTTGAATCAATTGGAATTCGGCAATGATCAGGTGAATATGGAGCGGTTCAGCCTGGCAGAGCTGATTCGGGGTGTGCTGCAGTCTTCTCATATTCTGATTGAACAGAAAGCCGCAAAGGTTTTCTGTCATGTACCGGAATCACTGTATGTCTGGGGCGATGAATTCAAGGTGGAAGAAGTTGTCACAAACTATCTGACGAATGCCCTGAATCATCTGGATGGTGAAAAGACAATAGAGATCACCTGCGAGGAAAAAGACGGAATTGTGCGCACTACGGTATTTAATACAGGGAAGCCGATTCCTGATGAAGATCTGGACAAGATCTGGATTAAATTTTATAAGGTGGACAAGGCGCGGACCAGAGAGTACGGAGGCAGCGGAATTGGGTTATCCATTGTAAAAGCGATTATAGATTCCATGCATCAGGAGTGCGGAGCTACGAATTATGAAAATGGAGTTGCGTTCTGGTTTACTTTAGAGCGCGTTTGAAACCTGCTTTCTGCAAGAGGTGTGCTCAATCGTGTGAATGGTACAGTTTCCGGCTGTTTCATTTTTAAAAAATGTGATATACTAAAGAAGTAGGAAAGCCGCATTGGAAAGTATGAGACTTCTTGGCTGGTGCGGCAGTGTATCTATGGGAAAATGTCACGGAAAGAAGTGGTTCTATGAAATTTGATATGCATTGCCACACAAAAGAAGGCTCCATGGATGGAAAAGTCATCATTGAGGAATATATACGGCGGCTCAAAGAGCAGGGATTCGGGGGAATGCTGGTTTCTGACCATAATTCTTATGATGGATACCGCGAGTGGAAAAAGTCTATTAAAGGAAAGCAGCATCAAGATTTTGTTGTATTAAAAGGCGTGGAGTATGATACGAGAGATTGCGGACATATCCTTGTGATTATGCCGGAAGGGGTTAAACTCTGGATTCTTGAGATGCGGGGACTCCCGGTAGCAAGATTGATTCGAATTGTACATTTTTATGGCGGGATTTTGGGACCGGCACATCCATTCGGCGAAAAATATATGAGTGCCATGACGACACAGGAGGGAAAAGAAAAGTATGCCAGAAAATTGGGAGCATTGATTGAACAGTTTGATTTCATTGAGATATTCAATGCCTGTGAGAAAAAGGAAGTTAATGATAAGGCATATGAACTCGCACAGGTATACAACAAGCCCGGATTCGGAGGCAGTGATGCCCACAAGTCGGATTGCATCGGTAAGGCTTATACAGAACTGCCGGATTCGATCCGCTCGGAATCTGATTTGATTGCATATATCAAAACAAATCCACGGATTGAATGTGGAGGAAGCTTTTATGAGCGAACAACAAAAGACCGTCTGGGAAGGATCAATGCAGTTCTGGTGGAATCCTTTTATGTTTATAATAAGATGGGGAATGCCTTACGGAGCCGGAAGAGGAAGCGGGAATTGAAGGTTATCTTCGACCGAAGGAAAGGTTTGCACTAAAAATAAAAAAGCACTTTACAACTGCTGTTTGATATGGTAGAATGTCAAATTGTGGGACTTGTTTCCACAAGATCCTTGTTCCCTGCATGAAGCAGGGGGCCAAAAGTCCAAAAGGAGGTTAACGAACAGCATGAACAAGTACGAATTAGCATTGGTCGTAAGTGCAAAGATTGAAGACGAGGAAAGAGCTGCAGTAGTAGAGAAAGCGAAAGGCTATATTACTCGTTACAACGGCACAATCACCGAAGTAGAAGAATGGGGTAAGAAGAGATTAGCTTACGAGATTAATCACATGCGTGAAGGCTTCTACTATTTCATTCAGTTTGAAGCAGATGCAGATTGTCCGGCAGAAGTAGAGCGTCACGCTCGTATTATGGACAACGTATTGAGATACTTGGTTGTCAGAAAAGACGCTAAGTAAGAACGGTTTTATCAGCGTGCTTCCGTCAGGGAGTGGTGAATAAAATCTTTGTTAAGAACGAATCAGAATGAAAATAGAAGGAGGAAAAGCAAATGGCTTTCAATAGAGGTGAAAGACGCGGACGCAGAAGAAAAGTATGCGTATTCTGCGGAAAAGACAATGTAATTGATTACAAAGATGCAAACAAACTGAGCAGATATGTATCTGAGAGAGGTAAAATCCTTCCGAGAAGAGTGACAGGAAACTGTGCAAAGCATCAGAGAGAGATTACTTCTGCTGTTAAGAGAGCACGTCATATGGCTATTATGCCATACGTGGCTGACTAATCGGTAGATTAGGATTGAAAGAAACCGCCATTACCTGGGTAGTGGCGGTTTCTTTCGTATTACTGCGGGTGAAAGTGTTTTGCAATCGTTTGGAAATGGCGAGGTGGAGAGGAAGATGAAGTTTAAGATTATAGAGGCATCTGAAAAAGATACGGACCGGATTACGGCTTTGATTTCCAACGTATGGGAAGAGATGGAGCAGAAAGAATGGTTTGTAGCCGATAATGCTGATTATACACGAGAGATGTTAAGAAATAGAAAAGGCATCGGTTATATGGCGATCGAGGAAGAGACAGGAGCATTAGCAGGTGTTTTTATGGCGGTTTTTCCGAGAGATTCCGAGGAAAATCTTGGAAGGGATGCGGACTTGCCCAGGGAAGAGCTGTCTAAGGTTGCTCATATGGATTCTGTTGCAGTGCTTCGGGAATATCGTGGCAATCATCTTCAGTACCGGCTGATGCAGGAAGCAGAACAAAGGCTGATCAAAAAGGGGTATCGCTACCTGATGTGCACCATACACCCTGAGAATCAATACAGCATGCAAAATGCAGTGGAACAGGGATATCGGGTGGTAGCGCTGAAAGAGAAATACGGCGGTTATCTTAGGAATATTCTCTTGAAAATATGTACGGAAGTGTGAAAGTATGCAAACACGCTTTAGGCGTTGAATTGTTGCGTAACAGAGTATATAGGAGGTTTCATGACAAAGGAAGAAGCACTGAAGAAGTATTTCGGATACGATTCCTTCCGTGAAGGGCAGGAATTATTGGTGGATAGTGTATTGCAGGGGAGAGATGTTTTAGGGGTTATGCCGACAGGAGCGGGAAAGTCGATCTGTTATCAGATTCCGGCGCTTCTGATGCCGGGAATTACATTGGTAGTTTCGCCTTTGATTTCTCTGATGAAGGATCAGGTTTCTTCACTGAATCAGGCAGGTATCCATGCTGCATTTCTGAACAGCTCTCTGACTGCCGGGCAGTACCGGACGGCACTGAAGTATACGCTGGAAGGACGGTACAAGATCATTTATGTGGCACCGGAGCGGCTTTTGACGGAGGAGTTTCTGGTGATTTCCCGGCAATTGAACATTTCTATGCTCAGTGTGGATGAAGCGCATTGTATCTCCCAGTGGGGACAGGATTTTCGCCCCAGTTATCTTAAAATTCTGGATTTTGTCAATCAGCTTCCCAGACGTCCGGTGTTAAGTGCGTATACGGCAACTGCCACGAGAGAGGTTCGTGAGGATATTCTGGCACTTTTGAATCTGCAGGATCCGGTTTGTCTGACAACAGGATTTGACAGAAAAAATCTGAAATTTATGGTGCAGCATCCTCAGGATAAGTTTAAGACTGTTTTGCGTTATCTGGAGGAGCATGAGGATGGCTGCGGCATTATCTACTGCCTGACCAGAAAGGTGGTGGAAGAGGTCTGTGAGAAGCTTCAGAAGGAAGGGTACTCGGTTACACGGTATCATGCAGGATTGAGCGACCATGAAAGACAGAAGAATCAGGAAGATTTTATTTACGACAGAAAGCGGATTATGGTGGCAACCAATGCATTTGGCATGGGGATTGACAAGTCGAATGTTCGCTATGTGATCCATTATAATATGCCGAAGAATATTGAAAGCTATTATCAGGAAGCCGGGAGAGCCGGGAGAGATGGGTTGCCTTCAGAATGTCTGCTTTTGTATGCGGGACAGGATGTGGTGACGAATCAGTTTTTCATCGATAAGATGGAGCAGGAAGAGCTGGATGTTCAGACCGCGGAAGTGATTAAGGAACGTGAGAAAGAACGTCTGAAAAAGATGACATTTTATTGCTTCACCAATGAATGCCTGCGTGATTATATTCTGCGGTATTTTGGAGAGTACGGTTCCAATTACTGCGGGAATTGTTCCAATTGTCTGACCCAGTTTGAGGAGAAGGATGTCAGTGAGACGGCGAAGCTGTTAATCGGTTGCGTGAAGACCAGCAGACAGCGGTATGGGATGACTGTTATCGTTGATACTTTGCGGGGAAGTAAGGCTGCGAAGATTCAGAAATTGCGGATGAATGAGAATCCCTATTATGAAAAGGGGTCAGAGATTCCGGTCTATCAGCTGCGGCAGGTATTGAACTACCTGATTCTGCAGGAATATCTGCTGCTTACGGATGACGAATATCCTGTGGTGCGATTGACGGAACGCTCGGAATCTGTACTGAATGGGACACGGACGGTGCTTATGAAGGTAGCAAAAGAAGAACCGAAGGTGAAAAACGAAAAGAAAGAGAAGGCTGCGAAGACAGCAAGGACTTCCAAAGCATTGGAGGGACTGGAGCGGGATATCGACCGGGAGTTGTTCCAGAAACTGCGTGAGCTCCGGCTGGAAATTGCAAAAGAAGAGAAAGTACCGCCGTATATTGTGTTTTCGGATAAAACATTGATACATATGTGCCAGATCCGGCCGAAAACGAAGAAAGAGATGTTGATGGTTTCTGGCGTGGGTGAGATGAAATATGAAAAATATGGAGAACGTTTTCTGAAAGTGATGTCTGCTGGCACAGACATCACCATTCATGAAAGTCGATTGCTCCGCACTTCGTGCTCCCACAATCGCCGCCGGTATTCGTAATCCGAGCTATCGCTCTTCTTACTCATATTGACTTGCCCGTCCAATATCCATGACCCTGCGCGTGCCAGCACACTCCGGGTCATGGCTGCTGTCCGGGACTTTCATAGTAAAAACCACAGACACAGCAGTAAGATATCAAGTTGTGAGAAGTCAATAGAAAGATCAGGATAGATTCCGGCTGTGACTGTATCAGTGATGGCATCCTGAAGGGCTGAAAAGCCCCTAAAATAGACAAAGTGAAACCCCGGTAGGGGAGCTACCGAGGTTTCGAGGGGAGTATAAATAATTAATAAGGGGTTATTAATTGTAAAAAAAATTTTTTGAAGGGTAAATTCTTTTTACACGAATTATTATAATACAGAAATTGGAAAAATGCAACAATTAAATTTTGTTAATATTTGATAATTTTTTTGCGCCCTTTTTGGATGATATTACAGTTTGTAAGAAAAAATGAAGAAATTTACCTGAAAAGCATTGGAAATCAGAGGAATTGGTAAAGAAATTTCAATATGATTGACATCTGTTTTTAGAACGTATCTGAAAATTCATTCTCGCAGTCTGCACGCTGTAGTCTTGAAAAATTTTATGAATATTTTCAGTTATTTACCGCATACTAAGAGCGTAATCACTTAACAAAAGGAGGACTTACAACATGTCAAAGAATTACAGTGATGATTATAATTACGCTCAGAATGAAGCAACCAATGAATCCGGACAGAATTGTGGAAAAAATTCTCAGGGAGAAAATGCATCCAAGAACGCAACTTCCAAGAACGCAACTTCTAAAAATGCAACTTCTAAAAATGCAACTTCTAAAAATGCAACTTCTAAGAATTGTCATAGATCAGATGCCGACAACAAACAGCAGAGCAAGTATTAATCTGTTGCACATGATTGGCTGAAGCTAGGGTATAAGCTTTTAGAAGTAAAGCAGAATTGTGCGGATGGAAAAATCTGCTGACAGACTTGCGGTAGGATGAAATTGGGACTTCCGCAAGTCTGTGAAATTCTGTGCTACATAAACTGTCTATTGCGAAACTCTCCGGGAGGCGTTTTAGAAGCCGTTCTCACTGAACCGGGGACATTTGTAAGATCTGGTGTCTGAATACAATTTGCTGCCATATAATATTGTAAAAAAAGAAGAAGGTTTTTTATGTGAATCGTCCTGAAATTATTTCCGCTGATGAGTTGGACGGATATGTCCATCGAAACGGAGTGTTAATCATAGATCTGAGAAGCAGAGAAGAGTTTGAACAGTCCCATATTGCAGGGGCAGTCAATATTTCTTATGATGACTTTGATGAAAGTATTCCTCTGCCCAGAAATAAGCTTTTAGTTCTTTACTGTGACAGGGGTTCCGCCAGTCTGGCAAAGGGCAGGGAACTGGTGGAGGAAGGGTACCGGGTGCAGTCCGTAGCCGGGGGAATTCATGCCTATCGAGGAAAATATCTTGTAAGAGAATAGTCTAATATTTTTGCTGCCCCCGGAAGAAAACAATTCCTGAAAGGGGATTTTCCGGGGGATTCTGACGATTGGTACTTGTTCATTTTTGTGTATTCTTGTATACTGATGATTAGGACTTGTTCAGAAATAACTTTTAATATTGCTTGCCTAATTCTATGCACTATGTTAAAAGTTATTTCTGAACAATTCCTTAGTGACATAGAAACAGCGAGATTGTGCATGGAGGAAAATGGAAGATGAAATATATGTTTGCATCGGATATACATGGTTCTGCAAGTTTCTGCCAAAGAATGTTGGAAGCTTACGACAGAGAAGGTGCACAGAAGCTGGTGCTTTTGGGAGATCTGCTGTACCATGGTCCGCGTAATGATCTGCCCGAAGAATATGCGCCGAAGAAAGTGATTGCGATGCTGAATGAACGCAAAGAGGAGATTCTCACTGTACGTGGGAATTGTGATGCACAGGTAGACCAGATGGTTCTGGAGTTTCCGATCCTCGCCGATTATGCGGTTATTTTTGAGGAGGGCAGAACTTATTATCTAAGTCACGGTCATGTATATCATGAGGGAAATCTTCCGCCACTGAAAAAAGGAGATGTGTTCGTATATGGACACACACATGTACTGCGGGCAGAGGAAAAGGATGGACAGGTTTATCTGAATCCGGGAAGTGTTTCTCTTCCAAAGGAGGGGAACATTCCGACGTATGCAGTTCTGGAGGACGGAAGATTTACAATTAAAGGATTTGACGGGACAATCGTCAAGGAATTGGAGCTATAATAGATGGAAACATTTGATTTGATAACCCCCTGCCATTTTGGACTGGAAGCGGTGATGAAACGCGAGATTCTGGATTTGGGATACGAGATTCAATCGGTGGAAGATGGTAAGGTGACATTTACAGGAGATGCACAGGCTGTAGCAGATGCCAATATCTTTTTGCGGACGACAGAACGGGTGCTGATTCAGGTTGGGAAGGTAAGAGCAGAGAACTGGGATGAATTGTTTGAAGCTGTGAAGGCCATGCCTTGGGAACGTTTTATTCCCAAAGACGGCAAATTCTGGGTAGCAAAAGCAAACTCGGTAAAAAGTAAGCTGTTCAGTCCCTCGGATATCCAGTCCATTGTCAAAAAAGCAATTGTGGAGCGGTTGAAAAAGATTTACCATATAGAATGGTTTCCGGAGGATGGAGCCAGTTATCCGATTCGTGTATCGATTTTAAAAGATATTGTGACGGTTGGGTTGGATACATCAGGCGTTTCCTTACATAAACGGGGATATCGTCAGTTCACTGCCAAAGCACCGATTACGGAGACTCTGGCGGCGGCGCTTCTAATGCTGACGCCCTGGCGCGGCAACCGCGTTCTGGTAGATCCATTTTGCGGCAGCGGAACATTTCCGATTGAGGCTGCAATGATGGCAGCGGATATTGCTCCTGGTATGAACCGGAACTTTCTGGCAGAAGATTGGAAGCATGTTGTACCGCGGAAATGTTGGTATGATGCAATGGATGAGGCAAAGGAACGAGTGCGCCAGGATGTGGAAACTGATATTCAGGGATTTGATATTGATGGGGATGTGATAAAAGCAGCCCGGGAAAATGCAAAGCTGGCAGGGGTGGATCACCTGATTCATCTTCAGCAGAGGCCGGTCAGTGCATTGTCTCATCCAAAGAAATATGGATTCATTGTGACAAATCCGCCGTACGGAGAACGATTGGAGGAAAAAAAGGATCTGCCGGAACTTTATCGGACGCTGGGAGCGCGTTATGAAGCGCTTGATTCCTGGTCTATGTATTTGATTACCAGCTATGAGGACGCGCAGTGTTGTCTGGGCAGAAAGGCAGATAAAAACCGGAAGATCTATAATGGGATGTTGAAAACTTATTTTTATCAGTACCAGGGACCGAAACCACCCAGAAGACCAAAAGCGGTGCAGTGACACTCCAAAGAATGGAAAGAGGCATGAAGGATGAAGAAGATTATATTTGCAACCGGCAATGCCGGTAAGATGAAAGAAATCAGAGAAATCATGGAGGATCTGCAGATTCCGGTATTGTCCATGAAAGAGGCAGGACTGGAAGCGGAGATTGTAGAAGACGGTACAACCTTTGAGGAGAATGCGGTGATTAAGGCAAAAGCAATCGCCGGGCTTTCTAAGTGCCGGAATGAGGACGTTGTGGTGTTGGCAGATGATTCCGGACTTGAGATTGATTATTTGAATAAAGAGCCGGGAGTGTATTCTGCGCGATATATGGGCGAGGATACTTCTTACCGGATTAAGAACCAAAACCTGATAGAACGTCTTGAGGGTGTGCCAGACGAGCAGCGGACAGCACGTTTTGTATGTGCGATTGCAGCGGTTCTGCCTGACGGCAGAGTGGTTACTACGAGAGGTGTGATTGAAGGAAAAATCGGATACGAAGAGAGAGGTACCAATGGGTTCGGATACGATCCGATTTTCTATCTTCCGGATATGAGCAGAAGTACGGCAGAATTGACACCAGAGGAGAAGAATGCTGTCAGCCATCGCGGCAATGCACTTCGTCTTATGAAAGAAGAATTACAAAAGCAGGCATAGGTGCGTGAGGGAGGTACAATATGAGGATATTAATTGTAAGTGATACCCATGGTCTCGGTGAGAATCTGATTAAGGCTCTGGAGGAAACAGCGCCGATTGATGCATTGATTCATTGCGGAGATCTTGAAGGGCAGGCAGAATACATACGGATGTTAGCAGGCTGTCCCTGTTATATGGTAGCAGGAAATAATGATTGGGGTACAGATTTAAGAAGGGAATTGGAATTTACCCTGGATGATTATCGGATTTTTGTGACACATGGCAATCAATATGGTGTGTCTATGGGATATGAGCGTTTGAGGGATGAGGCAAGGAGCCGTGAAGTGCAGATTGCCATGTTTGGTCATACACACAGACCTTTGATTGAAGAACAGGGAAATCTTGTATTATTGAATCCGGGTTCTTTGAGTTATCCCAGGCAGATGGGAAGAAGACCCAGTTATCTTTTAATGGAAATTGACAGAGAACATCAGGCGCATTATACGATCTGCTATCTTTAAGCAGGGGCAGGCAAGTGCCTGTTCCCTGCAGATTTTTGCCGGAAATGTAACGTTTTAAAATAGGATTGAAAAAAGTGTCAAAAGTTTTTGAAAAAAAGTGTTGACATTTCCGGAATCCTATAATATACTATTACTTGCGTTGAGCGCTTGAGTAAAAAGCAAAGCGTAAAACGACAAAGAAAACACACTTCGGGGTGTGGCTCAGCTTGGCTAGAGCGCCTGGTTTGGGACCAGGAGGTCGCAGGTTCGAATCCTGTCACCCCGACTGTGCGGGTGTAGTTCAATGGTAGAACACCAGCCTTCCAAGCTGGATACGTGGGTTC
>OLZF01000056.1_pt1 | contig 110527 bp, 97 predicted proteins | sample 1674391 | NCBI WGS metagenome assembly OLZF01 (sample SAMEA103958166, study PRJEB25191) | human gut metagenome | biome: human-associated habitat [ENVO:00009003]; feature: intestine environment [ENVO:2100002]; material: feces | place: Germany | collected 2013/2015
TACCTAATCCCTTGCCAGTGGGATATTTACTAAGCAGCCTGTACGGGCGCACACATGTACTGGAGATAGCTGGCCATATTGTTCGACGCCAGAGCCTTCCACGCCTCCTCGATAATGAGCATCTTGCGGATACCCTTCAAGCGGCGCATCTTGTTGATGAAGACCTCCATCAGCACGATCGTAACCACGGGGAACAGTTCCTTGTTGTCCTTCACGGCATCGATCTCGAAGACGATAAAACGCTTCGACAGCAGGTCGATCTCCTGCTGTGAGTTCAGCAGAAAATCATAGCGCCCGCCCCGGTAGTACGGACGAAGGGTCGTCAACAGATTGCTGACGTCGAACTCCTCGCGGCGAACCTCAATTTCCCGGCTCTCCAGATCCTCACGGAACTCGCCCTTCAGGTACTCGTAGAAGGTATCGAAGCACGGCTTGATCGAATGGTCGGCCTTGATGCGGGCGATGTAGCCCGAAACGGCATTACCGATCTCCGTAAGCTCGGTCTTCGAGACCCGCTCTTCGCTGCTCTTCCACAAGGTCAGCAGCAACGTCGCGATGCTGTCCATTTTCTCCGTCTCGAAGACATAGTCGTCCGTGTAGAAGGGGTTGAAACTGATGGGATGCTCCTCCGTGTAGGTGAAGTAGATCCCGTCCGCACCCTTTGTCTTGCGGCGGATCAGCTCGCAAAGTCCCTGATAGCTGTTACCCGTATCGACCAGCACGACATGCGTTCCCTGCTCCCAGTATTGCCGCACAAGGTGGTTCATGAAAAACGACTTGCCCGAACCCGACGGCCCCAGGACGAACTTGTTGCGGTTGGTGATGATGCCGCGCTTCATCGGAAGATCCGAGATGTCCAGGTGCAGCGGCTTCCCGCTGATGCGGTCGCACATCTTGATCCCGAAAGGGCTGCTCGACGACTTGTAGTTCGTCTCCTCGGTGAAGAAACACAGCGCCGGCTCGATGAACGTGTAGAACGACTCCTCGGCAGGGAAGTCTCCGGCATTGCCCGGGATACCCGCCCAGTAGAGCGTCGCGGCATCCACCGTATTGTGGCGAGGACGACACTCCATCAGGGCGAGCTGGCTGCCCACATCGTTGCGGATGCGACGCAGTTCCTCGGGATCCTCACTCCACGCCAGCACATCGAAATGTGCGCGGATCGAGGTCAGACCAAACGAGTGCGCCTCGTTCAGATACTGGTCGATCCACTGCTTGTTGATCTGGTTCGACCGAGAATACCGCGAGAGCGAGTGCATGCTCCGGGCCTGCTTCTCGAAGCGCCGAAGATTCTCGGCACTGTCATCCAGAAACAGCCACTGGTTGTAGATGTGATCGCAGAAGAGCAGCAGCCCGACCGGCGCGGCAAACGACAGCAGGCAATCCGAACGATCCGTCGAGAGACGCTCGTAGCGCATATCCGAACCGACATGCCCCGGGAGATCCTCCGTATCGGAGAGCGTATGCAGACAGACATGCTTGTTCCCGACCCGGAAATCCTCCGAACTCATTGCCAGATCCTCCAGCGTCGTCGTATCATCCAGCGACAGGGAGAAATATTTCTCGATGAGGCCCGGCGTGTCGGCCGTGCCGACGATCTCCTCATCCGTGAGGCGGGTGAGCGTAATGAAACCCGAATCGTTGATGATGCGCTCGAACTGCTCCACGGATTCAAAGAACTTCACCGCACTCTCCCGATCGACATCCTTGGGGATGATATGACCCCGGCACAGCGTCGAGAAGTTCGACTGCATCCGGGAACGCTCCTTCGTAGTCTTCGTCAGGTACAGATAGCAGACGTGATTCAGGAACGGACGCTCGTTGAAATGCTGCTCGAACGACCGACTTAGAAAACTCATCTCCCCGTCGCCGGTCTGCGGACGGTACTTCTCGCGAAGGAACCAGTCCTGCTTCAGAACGACGCTGTACTGCGGCAACACGCGCACGGCCTTGCACCAGGCGGCATGGATAGCCTCGTAGTCCGCATGTGTTACCGTGAAAAGTTCCGGTAACTCAACACGGAAGGCGATCGTCAGATCGGCGTCCTTGCTGATGATACATCCGTTTTCAACCGCCAGAAGCGGAAACTTGCTCTCCAGGGTCGTGGCTTTCATTACATTGCGCATGGCCGATTATTGTTTTGAGGTTTTCGTAACAGGTGATAGACACTTTTCCGATGGATCAGGTAGCGAGGATGACGGCGTGCTGCCGCCAGCTTCATCAGGCCGTGTTCGCCATAACAGGCGTTCAGATGGAAGGTTCCCCAAACCAGAAGCGATGCCGACACAACTCCGAAGAGGATGCACACCCACTGCTCAATCCCGATCATGTAGAGAATGACGAAGAGGATGAACACCGCCAACAGACCTCCGGCAAAGATGAACAGATACTGCGCCTTCAGTCCCTTGAACTCCACACTGCACCCGATCCCCTTATTGATTGTGTATTGCATGGCTCGCAGGTTTTAGTAGAGGAAGAACGACCGCAGAATCGTCGCAGCAACGATCAGAAAGATACAGGCTCCGAACCACGACGCGGCGACCTTCGAAACATCCGGATCCCCCGACGTGAACTTGTTGTAGACCTTGATGCCTCCGATCAGCCCGATAACAGCTCCGATCGCATAGATCAGCTTCGTGCCAGGGTCGAAGTACGACGTGACCATGTTGGTCGCATCGTTGATGCCCGCCAGCCCATTGCCGCCCTGAGCAAGGGCTGACGCTGCGGTGAGGTAGATGATCACCACAGACAAAATATATTTTCGTTTCGTCATAAACGCTTCTTGTTGTTATGGTGCAGGGGGTGGATAGGCCCCTGCACCGGATTCGACTTGGATTTTTTCAGTGGCTTGGGAGATAGCTGAAGCTATCCGTAATCTCTCTCTTTCATGGCTTGTGCGTTTGGTTAAACATAATTCTGGACATCAAAATCCTCGGGAGCAGAAACCTGCGGAGGTGGGCTTTCCGCAGCTCGTTCGGCAATGCGACGGTAATATGCCTTCAGATAAGAATCCATCAGATCGTAGACCTTGTCGGCTCCTTCGGGACTGGCTGAAACGATGGCTTCAAACATGTCCGTCTGTTCCAGCTCTACAAGCGTGCGTCCGACACGCTGCTGCTTCTCTTCCGTGGGTGCTGCTTCACGGGATACGGTGCGGTAGGCTTCGCCGATCTGTTCGAATCGAACTCCCCGGGCTAACGAGCGGCCGGCAGGAGGCTGCGATTTCGCCTCTTCCTCTTCCTCGCGGTCCATCTCTTCATCCATGTCGGCCTCATAATCCGAGACCTCTTGTTCGATGAAGGGGATGCCCTCCGGGTCTGGTTCATTGCTCTCCTCCGCAGGTGGTGTCTCGAAGACGGCATCCATCTTTTCCTGCGGGATCTGCCGGGGGTGTTCCGTTTGTTTCTCAGGGGCAAATATATCGGCTTTTTCAGCCTCCGATTCGGATTTTTCCGGTATGGCAGTGGTTGGCGTCGGTTGGCGTCGCGGAGGTAGGACAAAGTGACTTTTTCCGATAATCCGACGGCGCTCTAAAGGCCGCTCTTCCTCCTCCAAAGGACGCGCGACTTGCGAAAGCTGCCTTCGCCAATACCGATACGCAAACACGCCGTAGGCGATCAACACAAGAATCAGAATTACCAGAACAGCGCTTTTCATGGCTCCCGATTATTGCTGGGGCTCCCGCTCCTCCGGATGAGCGCAGAAACGCTCTATGGACTCCCGGTTCTCCTCCAGATGCTCATGAAGAACCCGATCCAGGTAATCGACGAGCGACAGCCGGTTGAACAGATCACTCGCTACGATCTGCTGGAGCAGCTCGTAATACTGCGGTCGGATCCGGATCCGAAACTCCGACCGGAAACGCGGTTGGAACGCATAGATGAAGCGCTTCTTATAGGCACTCAATGCCTCGTCAGAGCCCTCCACAGGCAACGACGCAACTGGCCGCCGAGATGGAACCTTGCCTGTTCCGCGCGGCTGCTTCAATCGACGCCGATAACTCCAGGCGCGCTGAATAAAGAAAATCGCAATGCATGCGACACCGGCCATAATGACGATGGCCATAAACATTTTGTCCGTCATAATAATTTGAGTTTTAGGGGTTATAAAAAATCTTTCAGTGAATGCTGCTGGAACATCTCGGCAATATCATCCCGGTGCTGCTGGAAATGATCCGCCATAACATTGTCGATATACCCGCCGACACTCATTTCGATGCCTTTCAATGCCAGCAGGTGTACCAATTTCGAGATAGCCTGATGCGTAGCCTGACTGATATAAACCGTCTGTCTCGCACGACACGCCTTGACATTCAAGAAGGTGCCTTCATAGGAGTTGCGTCGTCGACGTGGTTTACCCTTAACCGGCACGTTGTCGTCATCCGATTCATCCGACTCTTTTTGCGGTACAGAAGATGTGGTATTCGGCTCTGAAGGAGGGACGCGGGCCACAGGCTCCGAACGCACCGCAGACGAGGGATCCGACAGAAGACTGTCGTCCTTGAACGACTGGATGATCAGCGATTCATCCAACGCTCCGGCTTTAATTCTTTTCGCCATTGTTTTCAAGTTTTATTAAAGTGAGTATTTCTTGGGTGAGCTGCTCGATGTTGCTTCCCCTGAGCACGCTCCTTTCTGCGGGGAACAGCGTTGAACGGAACAAGGACCGGCCAGATGCCGGAAGCTCCTTGCGGAAGCGAAGACTGTTGGGGATGAACGTCTTGAGAACCTTCAGCCCCAAAGCCTCAATGACTTGCTCATAGACTTCGTACAACTCCGTCTTTTCGCGACCGTCGACCATGTTCCAAACCAGGTAAGTGTCCTTGATGTTCGAGACACCCGTCTTGCAGATCACATCGTTGACGACAGTCATGTACCTCAAAGTGCTTTCCAGGACCACTCGATCCGCGCTGATCGGCGCGAAGATGTAATCCATGTTGGACAGCGCTCGGATTACCGATGGATTGTTGACCGTTCCGGGCAAGTCGAAAAACACAATGTCAAAAGCAGCCTGCGACGTAATTCGTTCTGCATCCTCAATGGATCTTTCCGTGCTGCTCTCAATGACCGGATAGGCCTTCTTGTTGAGACGCGTGAACTGCGCATAGGCAAGGCCTCGATAATACTCGTCATCCTTAATCTGCTTCAGATCCCGGCGTCGCATCTCCACGATCGAATGCTGGGGATAGTCACAGTCCAGAACTGCAACATTGAAACCTCTCACATAGTGCAGATACGACGCGACAAGTACGGTAAGCGTCGTTTTCCCGGCTCCTCCCTTCTGTGTCGAGAAGGCCAAATAAATTGGGTCTTTTGCCATACTCTTTTCAGATTTAAGAGTTCATATATAAATCACTGATTCATAGATATTCATGCTCGTTGGAGCAATTCTGAATTGCAATCTATCCTTAGCGAACGGCTGATAGATTGAACTAATGCCATGTTTCATCTCTGATTCGGTGTTGTAAATCCATATTGAAAACAGTGTATATGTAAAACAACAAAACAGTGTGTCGGTAAAACAGTAAAACAATGTGTCCGTAAAACAGCAAAACAGTGTACCTGCAAAACAGCAAAACAATGTGTCCGTAAAACAACAAAACTGTGTACCTGCAAAACAGCAAAACAGTGTGTCAGCAAAACAACAGAACTGTGTACCTTCAAATTTTCACATCGATGTTGATCGAATTGCATGTTGAAAAATTTAATGGCTGACTTGTTGAATCGAATCAATACTGGTTTGTTGCCGGGAACAAAGAAAGGGGCATTTCTCCCGATTTACTCGGGCTCTTGCGGATATGGCAGTGGTTGGCGTCGGTGTGGCAGTGGTTGGCGTCGCGTTCGACCTTGAAAAGCGATTACTCGTATCGAAAACCATGTCCCGTGAGACTATGCCGGGACCCGACGTTCGCCTCTTTGTGCTGGCCGACGAACAGAGGGAAACGGGGCGTGATGTTCGACCCGTTTTGGGGGTCAGAAACATTATATGTTTTGACCCCGGCAAGTTGTGTTTTCCGTTACGCGAAATATTTTCCGTAACGCAAAACAACTTGCCCGCAAGGGGGGGGGAAGCTCCTCCGAAGTCGTCGCTTTTTACCGGGCACCTCATGTGCCGAGACCGGATTTTAACCGCCGAAGGGTTTCCGACACCCTTAGTTCAAAAATAGATACCATGGAAGACATAATTGCGTCCTACGGGCAAAAGAAAAGTAGCAGCCTTTGAAAGTCTGCTCCGACAAATGGGGATATATGTTTCGATTCTCGGAAGAAAATCACACCGGTTTTCTGTCTGTAATCGCGAGATATGACGAACATTCAAAGGCTTGTTCCATCACAAAACGTAGCCTTGACACGGCAATTTACATTCACAAAATAAGCCCTAAAACGATGGTAGGCCACCCAATCTCGAAATGTGCGGCTAATTACAACCGTGTTTTTGAGAAATATAAGGGCCGTTTCCCGCACAACCCAACACTCATGTCGCGCCACAAATTAAGAACAACACACGTAAATAAGAGATTTATGAGCAAAATTATGAGCTAAATGAGCCCTTCTTAACGATGATATATCGTACACAATTTCAAACCTTCTTGCATTCTTCGAACAGAATAATTATTACAAGCAAGGTCATTGAATCTGCCACAAAGTGATTTGATGAAGAGGGGCTGTTTCAGGGATATGTCGGGTGAGTAACGCCAGAAAATCCAATCGTCGAGGGGCGAATAAATTCCCTCGATTCTGTTTTTATTGAGGCGAAATGATTACTTTTGTTAGAGTATATATAATCTTGCACGATGAGCACATTCGCCCAAATTTTGAATAAATTCCGCCAGAACGCCTTTTCCGAACGCGACAAAGGATACCGTACCGTCTCGCTCGGAACGATGAAGATCGTCCGCTCGCTCCCGAAACTCAAACTGGAAGAATAAAACCTTTGGGAATATGGCAACATCAAACGAACTGAAGGATCAGATTCTGACAGCAATATACAAGCTTTCTAAAAGCGGGAAGCCTGTTTCAATAAAGGCCAAAGCGCTATGCGAAGCAAACAAAATTATTTACAACTCTCGTAGTGAATTAGAGACCGCTCTTCGCAGCCTTGTCAATAGTAATTATATAAAAGTAGCATTCACTACGGATTCAAACGCCGGCCTTATTACAGACATTACCCCAGAAGGAGTTGAATACGTAAAGTATTATTTACTATCAGAAGATGAGCATATTGTAGATGCTTTAAAAGATACAGACCAGTTAATGAAATCCGAGGCAACCTCTGATGAAGTGTCAGAAGGTGATTCTGCATCAACGGTAGATACCCCAAACATCATAATCAACTTTTCAAACGATAATATCCAGTCTCTGTATAAAGCAACTGCAAGTTATAAAAACATTGCCGATCTTAACACTCCGGCCTGTTTTGATGTTAACACTTTAGCCGATTGCTTTATCCGGCAGATGGACAAAATGACCAGCGACAAGAAGGAAAACTTCTGTATGCTGGGAATCTTCGGACCCTGGGGACGTGGAAAGACCTATTTTTTCAAAAAAATAAAAGAGACGCTATCTGGCAGAAACGATAACATCAAATACAAGATTGTTGAATTTAATGCCTGGAAATACCAGGACACACCTGCCATTTGGGCCTATTTGTATGAGAAACTATACGCACAAACAAACAAGTGGCAAAAAATCACATTATGGTGGAACCGGCTTCAGGCATCTCTTCCTTCATCGGGAAACATCGCAATCTTTTTACTTGTTGTTCTCGCCGCTTGGTTGGTATATTTCTTAATGTATAAATACCTCGTAAAAGCACGCAATATTCAAGAATTATTACAGGAAATACAGTTTCCTATCATCTGGATATCTTTGGTATTGGGTGCTATTTACAATTTCATCAAGAACCCTGTTCCAACGTATAAATATATCATAAAACACAGCCAAAGGAAGAATTACAAAAGCTATTTGGGTATTCAGAATGATCTGGAAAAAGATCTTGAGGTATTATTGAAAACAATGATAGCCAAACCTCAAGAAGAACAATTACTGTTATATGTAGATGATATCGACAGATGTTCTACGGACAAAATGCTGGAGGTAATAAACTCATTGCGAATTATCCTCGAAAATTCAGAGATCCAGAATCGACTTATCGTCATTTGTAGTATTGATCCAGATAAATTGATAAACGGATATTGCCTTCAAAAAGCAGGTAGAACCAATGATCAAGACCTAATCGAAGAAGCCAAAGAACATATTGACAAACTGTTCATTTTTGGCATCGGATTGGCTCCAATAAAAAATCATCAATATGGAGAATATTTACAAAAACTCACCGGATTACAACATGATCCAACGGTGTATACAATAAAGCTCAACCTGAAAAAGAAAGATGTGAAAAATAATAAGGATTTTCATCCTAATACTAAAATTAACGAGCTAACTGATGAAAAAATATATTTACACATCACATCTTTTCTACATAAACAGCAAGATAAAACACTGACTCCCAGAAAACTACGAATTATATATTATCGATTGCTATTAGCAAATAATCTAATTGCCAATGGGAATGGTGAGTTTCCAGCATCAATCATGGATGAAATTCTATTGAAATCAATAGATTGCAAGTATAATACAGATAATAATGCCATATATGCGAATATTATAAATACGGTTGTACCATATTAACTTTATTGTGATGGTCGATATTGACAATTTCACTCGAGAAGTAGAGTGCATCTACAAGGATGAACGATACGCAGTCCGCGATAATGGAGCTGTCTTCCGCTATCCGCGTGATAGAAGGCGTCCGCGCAAATACGACAACTTCTGGACGTTCGGGCGGCCCAATATCGTGCATGGCTATATGGAAATCGCATCAGTTCGAATCCATACAATTGTTGCCACTGCATTCCTCGGCCCCAAGCCTACCAAAGAGCATGTGGTTGACCATATTGACACGAATCGTCGAAATAATCGAGTGGAAAATCTACGATGGGTTACGCGGCTGGAAAATATACTCGACAATCCTATCACGCGGAAGAGAATCAAATTGCGTTGCGGCAGCATCGAAGCGTTCCTGGCGAATCCTTCCATATTGCAGGAAAATGAATTGCCGCCCGACCTCAGATGGATGAGAACCGTAACCAATGCAGAGGCGCAAGTAAGTAAAAAACGATTATTGGAGTGGGCCGAAAGCGATAAAGAGCCCTCCGGAGGATCTTTGGAGGCATGGGTTTTCAATCCATCCGAGAAAACCACCTCATATTCCCAGCAACACCAAGTTCCTACACACGAGACTCAAGCAGATTTACTTACAGAAGAAGGCCAATTAGACGTTTGGGGATATAAGCAACCGGGCTTCCAGGAAAAGGGCCTATCCAACGTGCGTCAAGAAGTCGAAAACGAAAAAAACAGGACCCCTAATCTCGTATTATCTCTGACTCCCGGAGCAGCTCAGGTCAGGGTGTTTTTTGACGACAAACCTTGCGAATATCCATGTACGCCACAATATTTCGATGGGAATCCTTTGGCAGCATATGCAGTCAATCTGACGGATGATGCCGTTTTTTTGCGACATCAGGATGGAGATCGCGCATATTCAGTTGTAAAATACGCTTATTCAAACGATGGAAATTCTTTGATTATAATGTCACGAGCTGCATATGTATGGAAAGAACAAGCGGACGGTGATTATAAACCTGTTCCAATAACACAACTCGGGCCTGATCAGTATGACAAAGACGACCTGCCGTGTTCACTTACCAAAGTCTCTTACGAACAAAATCTGTTCGTCCATAAAAGAATCGGGACTGGATTCATGCCCAAAGAATATTTAGAAGAGATTTTTACGAAAGAAATTTTGTAATACGTCTATACTGAAAGATAAAACATCGCTTATACTACAAAATGATTCTGCCTACAATGACATACAGAGAGATGTATGATCATCTCGCCGCCGATTTGCCCAAAATTCAGTTTAAAATGAATATGCTTTTTTCAAAAGCAGTTAAGATATTTAGAAAAACAGCTCGATTCCCTGCATGGCAACTTTATGACTATAATATTCCCTCAACCAATAATCAATATGTTATTTTCTTTTATGCTGAAGCGCGAGCCAATATAGAGAACCCCGAAGCCGATTATTTCTGTATTCTCTTTGACCAGAATAAAAGATTTATCATTAAGGGATATGCCGGTGCCTACAAGCATACGCCAGAAAGTCCTATAACGGGAATTCGACAGATTCATGCGTATACAAGTCATTTCTTAGAACGTTATAATGAACGTTTTTTGAAAAATCCCACTCTCTCCTCCAACGAAGTAGCATCACGATATTTGTCCCGCAACAAAACAATGATGCCGCTGCAACAAAATAATGAGATTAATAGAAACCATGAGCAATATGGAGTAACTGGACAATATGTCTTTCGAGCCAGAGATGGAATATGTTTTACGCAATCATTAGTAAGTGGGATAAAAAGCGAAGATGGAGACAGGCATAAAGATAAAGTAGATGCAATGCTGATTCTCTTTACAACTTTTATGGCCGAATCGAAAATGTCCGAAATTCAACGAATCGCAATAGAAAAGGAGCACTGCGAAAAATGGGTACAATTCTGTTTGGATTTTGACAAGCAAGCCAAAGATGGTGTAATCACATTATCTCTCGAACCATAAGCTCATCTCTTCAACATTCACACATCTCTGTTAAATTCATACCTAGACACAAAACATAAAAATCATCTTTTAACCATACACATCCACCGAAATTGGAGCTGACTCTATCTGAGGATTCATTATTTGAGGCAAGAATGTCAACTTGATGGATATTAACACAGGGCGGCATAGTTATCATTCTGCGGAACAGACGATTACACAAACAGCATCTAAAGAGAGAACTTCAATTCCTCAAAAAGTAGATTCGTCTCAGACTCTTAATCAGGCTCGTTTTGACGGGCCTGATTATTTTTTGTCTTTGACTCCGAATCTGGACAGAATCCAACTCTGCACCCAGCTATATTCTATTCATGGCAGTGGTTGGCGTCGGTGTGGCAGTGGTTGGCGTCGCGTACCCTTATACAACCAATGATTCCTCTCGGTAACTTTGCCTTGTGAAACAGACCGAGATCGGATCCTTTCCCTCCGGACAGTCAGAAGGACAAAATAATAGCATTGTAGTCTGCTGGATATCGGTCCACATTTAACACAGAGGGGCTTCGTCTCCTCCATGCAAAAATGGATACTATGGAAGACCTTATTTCTCGCAGCAAACAAGGAAAACCGGGCAGGCCTCGCAAAGCCGATCCGGCAAAGAAATGCGTCATGGTCCGATTTACGGACGAAGAATACGCCCGTTTCCTGACCATGTTCGAGAAATCCGGGGTGCATTCAATGGCTCGTTTCATCAAAGGACAGGTCTTTGACAAAACATTTCGCGTCATCCAAATGGATCGAAGTACGACTGAAATTGCAACCATCCTATCCTCCTTCAAAGCTCAATACCGCAAAATCGGAGTCAATTACAATCAGGTTGTAAAGCAGATGCACATCCATTTCTCGCAGAAAAAAGCTCTCGCAATGCTCTTTAAGCTGGAAAATGAAACACGCAATTTGATTGCTGTCAGTGAGAAGATTTTTACCATAGTTCAAAAATTAGGATAAAATGATAGCCAACATAACTACCGGAAAGAATGCATATGGTATTCTGAATTACAATCAGTTGAAAGTCGACAAAGGAAAGGCCTCCGTATTGTCGACAAGACTGATATTTGAAGAACCTGACGGAAAATACGATGTCATGAAAACTGCCGAAGAGTTTCACAACTCGATGCCAGAATGCATCAGGACAGAAAAGCCCATAGTACATATCTCCCTGAATCCGGACCCCAAAGATGAGATTGATGACGAACTGCTGATCACGATAGCCGAAGAATACCTGGACGGAATGGGTTGGGGAAACCAACCCCATATCATCTATAAACACACTGACATCGAAAGGATTCACATACATATTGTCACAACACAGGTCGATATAACCGGGCGCAAGATCAATGACAGCCATCGCAACAGACGAAGCGTTGCCGTGATCGAAGAGTTGGAGAAAAAATACCACCTTCATCCGGCGAAAAAACAAAAAAAAGTAAATCTATGGCAACTCAACCCCGTAGATTACCACAGAGGCGACCTGAAGAATCAGATCGCCGCCGTGGTTAAACCGGCACTCGCCATGTATCGGTTTCAGACTATGGGTGAATTGAGAGCGCTACTCGCCCTGTATCGTATCGGTGTAGAAGAGCTGCAAGGATCACGTGCAGGAAGGCCATACCACGGTTTGGTATATACCGTGCTGGATGAGAATGGTGAAAAAGCACCCGTAACGCCGCTGAAAGCATCCAGTCTGGGAGATGACGCCTCCTTGAAAAAGGTCGAGACCATTCTGACAAGTTCTCCAGAGAAGATCAAGTCCGCCAACCTTCATAAAATGACATTACATCATGTAGAGGAGGCGCTGATCGAAGCGCCATCCGAAGAGGAGTTGCGCAAACGTCTGAAAACACATCACATCGATTTATTCCTGCGCCGAAATGCTCAAAACCGAATCACCGGCGTCACATTCATCGATCACGAGAATCGCTGTGTGCTCAATGGTTCCCGACTCGGGAAAGAGTATTCGGCAAACGCCTTCAATGAAAGATTCAGCGCCGTAAAGGAGACACGAGAAACCAGTCGCCATGTCAAGAAAGAATCGAATATCAAACTCAAAAAAAGATAAGTTGAGACATCGTTATAGTTTGATCGTAAGGAGTTCATCCCAATTAGTCGTATAACGTGGCGAAAGGTGCTCGCGGTTCATACGGAAGGGCTCCGTCCCCTGCGCCGCGACGATGAGCGTTCCCTTGCCGTGGAGTTTGTTGACCGAGTCGAGCGCCTCCATCAGCCGGGCGTGCTTTTCCCGGTCCAGCGGCGAAAACAGCGAGCCCTGCTGTTCGGATGCGGGAGTAATCTGCGAAAGGATCACGCCCGCCTTCTTGTATCCATAACCCGGCTGGAAGACCTGCCGCAGGGCAATCCTCGCCTGGCGAACGATCTCCAGCGTGCTGTCCGTCGGTTCGGGCAGCAGTTGTAGGCTTGTTTCGTAACGCTGGGGCTGATCCTCGCGGTGGCGGTTCGTGAAGAGGTAGCTTTGCACCTCGCCGCAGACCGATCCTTCGCCCCGCAGTTTCTCGGCGCACATTGAGGCAAACTCCGCGATGATCGGATCCAGCTCCTCCAGCGTATAGATCTCCTTCGGGAATGAGCGCGAAATGGTGATCTGCTGCTTGCGGGGCGGCATATGTTCGAAACTGATGCACTCCATCCCCTGCAACTCGTTCCACGTCCGCAGCCCCACGACCCCCATGCGGGCGCGTACCCACTCCTGCGGCAGCTCGACGAACTGCTGCGCCGTGCGCAACCCCATGCGGTCGAACATCTTCCCGTAGCGGCGTCCGATGCCCCAGACATCCATCAGCGGGAATTTCCGCAACACCTTCGTGATGTCCTCCGGGCGGTGCATGTAGCAACAACCGTTCAACTTGGGATATTGTTTAGCCAGCTTCGAGGCGATCTTGGCCAGCGTCTTGGTCGGGGCGATGCCGATGCTGACCGGAATCCCGACGTTGCGGCGGATCGTGCGGCCGATCGAACGGCCTAACTCGTCGAGCGGCTCGGCCATGCCCCGCAGGTCGAAGAAGGCCTCGTCGATCGAGTAGACCTCGATACCGGGGACCAGCGAGCGGAGCGTCGCCATCACGCGGCGCGACAGGTCACCGTAGAGGGCGAAGTTGGCCGAAAAGACCGTGACCTGCCCGCGGTCGACGAGCAGCCGGATCTGATAGAAGGGCTGCCCCATGCCGATACCGAGGGCCTTGGCCTCGTTCGAACGGGCGATGATGTTATGGTCAGTCGGGAGATCACTCTCCCGACTGCCACTTCAGAACCGTGCGTGAGACTTTCACCTCACACGGCTCCTCGTTGTATTCCGCTACCGCGAGCTTCATAACTGCCATCGATCGTTGTTTTCTGATCGTGGCAATGGCGATGAAGCAACTGACAGTTACGCAAATCATTCTTACCTCCCACTATTTTAGGTAACAAATGATCTTCTTCTATCAAATCCATTGCCGTAAACGACAGCCCACAATACGCACATCTGAAGTTTTGCCGTTTAAGTAGCGCCGACCTTCGTGACGTGAGGCCGCCATATTTACCGAGTCGTTTACCCCAATAAATCCAATCTCCGTCAAACGGAGAACGGTTCCCTTTTACTTTCACATGACGGACAACGGGTGTCGAACTATGGTACTGTAATTTAACCTCTTTTCGAGTTTCAAATCGCCATCGTCCCTTTTCGAGTCTCCAATATTTACGGACAATCCGTTTCTTGTGTTTACCTCCATGGCGGCGGGTAGCCCAGCGGTATAAACTTTTGAATAACAGAAAATCCATGCGGGAATAGACGTCTTTCGATACCTGTCCTGCATAATATAGCGACCATCCGCGTATTACGGAATTCAATTCGTGTATAAGTGATTCCTGTGGAGATGCCCGTTGCCGGTAAATAATCTCCTTCATACGCTGATAGTGTCGCACTTGGGATTTCTTCGAGGGTTTGATGATCGTCTTATACCCCAGAGGATTGCCACGCTGATCCGTTCCGGTATGAGTACGTCCGACAGGGAACTGCCTTACGGTCACTCCGAGAAAATCAAAGCCAGGCTTACTGTCGTCTATTGAATGCAAGGTGTGTACTAATCGTGTTTTGGACGGTTTCATCGCCAGTCCGATTTCTGCCAACCACTCATCCAACAGTTTACGGCATTGTTCAAGTACCTCCCGGTCTTGATGTATCACCACAAAATCATCGGCATAACGGATAAATGTGATCTTCTGACTGAATTTGCCATTTCCGATCCTCCTGATCCTGAATATTCGTCCGAGATATTCTTCCATTCCGTGCAGGGCAATATTTGCAAGTAAAGGAGAAATAACCCCACCTTGCGGTGTTCCGGCTTCGGTTTCGGAAAATACATCGGATTCAAGTATCCCGGCTTTCAGCCACCCTTTAATCATTTGACGGAATAAAGGTATTGTATTGACCTTATCCAGCAATTTTTGATGGTTTATTCGGTCGAAACACTTTTCAATATCAGCATCGAGGACCCATTTCGCACGTTGATTTATGCAGTTGAATATGGCTGCGATCGCATCTTGTGCCGACCGTCCGGGGCGGAAACCATAGCTGTTTGGCTCGAATCTCGCTTCCCATTCTGGTTCCAGAGCGAGTTTCAGAAGCGCCTGAAGCACTCTGTCCCGCATAACCGGGATGCCGAGAGGGCGCTTTTCGGTCGAGTTCGGTTTGGGTATCCATACCCTGCGTAGCGGTTTGGCGCGATGATGCAGACCGAGTTTTTCGGATAGCCTCATGCGCTGTTTGCCGGTCAGATATTTTACACCATCCACTCCGGCGGTTTTCGCACCGTGATTATCCTGAGTTACTTTCCGTATTGCCAATAGCTTGGCATAACGGGATTTGATAAGAAGTTTTTGAAGTTTGTGCACCTGATAGATGTCATCGCGTTGAGATGCCTTGTAAATCCTCTTTTGCAGTTTGAAAACACACCTTTCGATTTTACTCCAAGGCAATGTTTTCCATTCATACATCGGATGTGTATCCGTGTTCATCGTTTTAACTGGTACTTGATAGATTTATGAAAACACAACGGGGGTACGTCTGCATATCCTGCGGCTTTCCCGCAAGCGTTAGCTTCTTACCCCATCCTCCCTTGCGCCGGTATATGGCTGGCTGCCTACTGCCAAGGACAGAACCGACGCATGGTTAACTTGTTCCGACAATCTGTTTTGACGAAAGGTTAGCGTCCCACTGTTCACCGGATCGCCGTGTGGATGAGCGACTGTAATCGGTCATGCAATTATCACAGTCCAGCAATCGTTCCCATTTTGGGCAAGCCTGATATTCCGGGTAGGCTTGGTCAACGTATCGATGATTATATGGATTCAGCATTCTTACGCATACTTTCACACTTGCGGGGATCGTCGTCCGGATTACGCCTTACCCGCTTTCATTCCCGCTTCACCGATACAGGTTGCCATCCTGTACCAATGGGGAAAGTGTTTTCGTCCGCTCATCAGGACGATAGAGAATCGTACTCTACACCAGATTGTCAGTTATTCATCAACCAGAGTCGATAAATGCCTGCTTATCTGTTTCACAGGCAACAAGTCGCACGCAGCCGTCGTTGTTCGAGAGCACCACGACGGGACGCCCCACCAGATCGGGCCGGAAGAGCCGTTCGCAGGAGACGTAGAAGTTGTTGCAGTCGCAGAGCCCGTACATGGTTGCCTATTTGAAGGTTTTGATGACATGGCGCACGATGCCCCAGATCTGGAAGTCGTTGGCGGCATCCACGCGAATCGGTTGGTATTTCGGGTTTGAGGGCATCAGCCACGCGCAACCCTTCTCGAGCCGCACGCGCTTGACCGTGAATTCGCCGTCGACGTAGCAGACGGCGATGCAGCCGTCATAAGGGGCAACCGAACGATCGACGACGAGCAGGTCGCCATCGCCGATGCCGTCCCCGGCCATGCTGTCGCCCGAAACCCGTACAAAAAAGGTCGAGGCCGGATTATGGACGAACTCCCGATTCAAATCAAGCGGTGCATCGAGAAAGTCATCCGCAGGTGAAGGGAAACCGGCCTTCACCTCTCCGCCGGCAACAGGAATTTCCCGATGCGTCGAAAGATCTGGGGTATAAAAAGTTAATATATCTCTCTTCTTATCCATACTCCAATAACGAAAATCCGACACCGAAAGTACGGAGAAATTCCGTTATTGTTTCGAGTTTTTTATTATTTTTGTTGCGGTTTCGTGTGATCCGCGAAGCCGACATATTGATAGACGTTTAATTACGATCTTCTTTCATACTCAAACTTCGCAACTTTGACCAATAGAAAGAGATGTAAGTGGACGCCTTGTGAACGTATGTATTATGCCTGCAGGCCTTTGGCTTGCTATGTGTATGATACACGTTTCGCGTGGGCTGTCCGTGTTGCTTATTTCTATTGGGGGCAGCGAAGGCCTGAGTATGGGGTAAGTCAATGCGGCAACCCACGTTTTTATGGCTTTCGATTACGACTACACGGGCAACCTTGCCCTGCTCGACCGACGAAAAATAGCCTTCTTCGCCTCACGTATCGTCTCGCCCGCCGTCGAGGAGCAGACGCTTCGGTGGGCCGAAGCATGTGGCGCAACCGACAGTGCCGTGATTAGCGGATTCCAATCTCCACTCGAAAAAACCGTCTTTGAATTCTTGTTGAAAGCCCGCCGCCCGGTAATCTGGGCGCTCGGGCGAAAGTTATATCACCGTTACCCACCGGAGGTCATGGAAGCTCTTGCGGAGGAACGCATCCTGATCTTCGCTGTACGAAATGCCTGCCGCACCGGTTGGCAAACGGCCCAGACCCGCAACTATTTGATAGCCTCAATGTCCGACGAAAGCGTTTATGCCATGAACATCGATGGTCGCAGCAGTTCGCTCGACGTCTTGTATAGCCTGGAGAAAAATACGAAGATGGTGCAACTTATAAATTAACTCCCCATCCATAATCATAGCATTGAAAGAGCGAATATTTGTGTTGATGAACTAAAAACAGCAATAAATCGACTACTGATTTATTGCTGTTTGGGCTATTCATCAGGAACTCTACTTGATTTTGAAGAGTCCATTGTCATTGTCGTAGTTCTCGAGCTGGGGACGTTCGGCGGCCTTCTTTCGTCCGACGCCGAAACGCCACGAGAGGCTCAGCCCCAGGGCGTGGTCCTTGCTCCGGATCGCGTAGACGGTCCAGCTTGGACATTCAGCAGGCTTACCCGTTCACGGTGGAAACGCTGCCCGGACCCAAGAAACTGAAAGTGGGTGAAACTGCCGAAATACGCTGCCAACTGGTGCGTGGCGGCAACTACCAGCCTACGACCTACCAGATACGCTATTTCCAGCCTGACGGCAAAGGAAAGCTGGAAATGGATAACGGTACGGCGTTCCTGCCCAATGACCTGTACCCGCTGGAGAAAGAAACGTTCCGGCTCTACTACACCTCGGCATCGACCGACCAGCAGACGATTGACATTTATATCATCGACAGCTTCGGGCAGATGCAGCAAGTTTCTTTCTCGTTCAACAATGACAGCAGCGAGGGAAAATAGCATCAAAAAGTTCTAAGCATTTTATCCTTAGGACTTTTTTCGTAATTTTGCATTGCCATATAAAATTCAAAAAACGTATTTATAAGATAATTCATGAATGAAAATAGAATTTGACATATCAGACGATAAAATTGTCAACTTTAGCTCAGGGGCTAAAAATGAACTTATACATCAATCTCAGCGCATTGCTGGAGATATTGTGGACGAAGCTAGTCGTATAGAAGCTAGTCGGCGTATTTACGATACCAATTCAGAGGTTACACAATCAAATGTAAAAGAAGCTGCCAATCAGCCACGAATGATGGTAGTAAAGAAAAAAACATGGTGGACGAAAGCAATCCAAATAGCATCATTTGTATCATCTCTAATTATGGGCAGTTTACTTGATACAGATAAGTTTAAAGATATTAGCCATGTAATATGGTTCATCATAATGACATTTATTGCTATTGGGACAACTATATATTTGACTTTTAATCAAGATAATAATGGATAATATACAGAATAAACTTACAGATGCTGCAAAATCGGCTCTTAATCAGTCTGTGCAAGAAATAACAGAATTGATATTAGAAAAAGCAAAGCAAAATGCTTGTTCTCATAAGACTGAAGATGAGATATCATTACACGATGTATTAAAAGCAAAACAAGAAATATTATCAAATAAACATTCTGAAATTACAAAAGAGTATCGTAAACGAAGAATGTATTTGATGATTTCTATGGTTGGAATGGTATATGCGGTTTTTGGTATTATGTTCTATATTTATCAGAACAACACATATGATATTACCAAAGACATTGGTCTTATAATTGCCGCATTAGGAACAATGATGGCTATAATAGGGTTTATCTATGTTCAAGTAACAAACACAAAGAACCGAGAAATAATTGTTAGAACTAATATGGCAGACAATAATAGTTCTGAATTTGAAATCGTTAGGAAGTGGCGTACTATCGAACAATTAGGCACAACGCTGATGTTAAAAGAAGGGATTTCTAATGACAGAGCAAAGTCCATAAATTTTATAGTGGAATTTCTTTCTCGACAATTGGCTAATACTATCAATATTCTTGATTTGAAAGAGTTGCTAATTGCAAGAAATAATATTGTGCATACGGGTAAAACTTTTTCCAAATCAGAGTTGGAGGAAAAATTACTAGTTGCTAATAAAATTATAATTGAGTTAGAGAAAAGAATACACTCCTAAAAGGGTTTCTTTGTAATCTTTCTTTTCCGCCAATGGTTCACTGAAAGAAAGTAGCGGCGGCAGAAATGCCGCCGTTCTCCATCAACTGATTTTAAGGCTCTTTATGGGTACATATTTCTCTAACCACACCTTGACCTGTTCAAAGTTGTATTCTCCCGTTATGACCGCCATATGGTCGTTTATGGCTACAAACCTGACACTTTCATAGCTGTTTATCCAACCTTGCAAAGAAGAAACGCCCCAAGTGGAAACATCTTCAAAAACGCTGCGGTCTATCTGGCTGATAGGCTCACCGAAAACTACTGTCATCGCCTGAAGGTCCGGTTCGTCTGCCAATAGTCGCAAATGGTGCAGCGTGCCGAACTCGTCCGTCTTACGTCCCCATGCCCAATCTTCCGTGTACAAATCATCGCCCCACTGCTGCGGTTCATCGAAACATACTTTCACGTTTACAGAATACTTGTTTACCTCGATGTCCTCGATAACGCCCGTTGCCATCATATCCGTAAAAATACACTCGCAACGTCTGCCGATTAGATTCTTGTTTACTTCTGTCGTTTTCATACCCTTAAAATTTATCTGTTATTACCCTGTTCTTTCTTTTCTATCCATTTATCCCGCCTGTGGCGGCACTCGGCCAGCGTTTTAGCCACTGCGGAAAACAGTTAGTTCCCCGTCCGTGTGGCGGTAGTCGTACTGGTAAAATATCCGTCCCTTGAATGTGACCGGACGGTATTTTACAAACTTTTCCTCTCCCGGTGCTTGGGTGATGCTCACCCCGTTTCTGTCCAATGATTGCATGATATTCTGTTTTTTATTCGTTATATACTCAATAGGGAAAGCAAAAGCAGGAAAAGCAGAGCCACGCACAACGTATAAAACGCCGACAGGCAGACCCGGAGCAGGAAACAGGCGGCACGAAATACAAGATATGCCGTTAACGCGGCAATCGGGAGCAATCGACTCCTATGAGGCCCTCTTTGCCTGGTACGATCGGATCGGCCGGTTTCTCAACCCCGTCCGGGACGGACATCTCATCGTGCGCAGGGACATGGAGGTTTCCGGAATCCAGTCGACCTATCTGCCCGAATACTTCGCTGACGCGGCATCGCGATTCGTAAACGATACGTTGCTCATCCGCATACCTGTAGACGGCCAACCGGCTTGGCGGCTGGTGCACACCATCGACGGACAGCCGGTCGGCAAGCGGATGCAAGCCTGCCGGGCAACGACCAACGCGGCAACCGATGCGCACCGCGACCGAATGGCGGCCGACAAGCTGTTCTATGCGACGTCGTACGACACGCCCTTTATCGTCGAGAGCCGCGATCCGGCAGGAGACATGCACCGCGATACGCTCCATGCCCGGCTTCCCGAAGCTGCGGTCTACAAACGCGATTATCAGCCGATCCGGAAGTTGTCGGGCGGAGTCCTCTACGTGGACGCCACCGCCCGCGAACTGAACGAAAAGCGCTTTTTAGCTGCCCTGACACCGGATATCCGGGGAATCTGTTTCGATCTGAGAGGGCTTCCGACCTATCAGTTCGAGGATATTCTGGCCCACCTGATCCCGGGTGATGTCCAGGCCCCGGCAACGGAGATTCCGATCAACTGCTTCCCGTTCCAGGAGGCGGTATCCTGGCAGATCCGCACGGAAACCCTGAAGGCAAAACTTCCGCACGTCACCATACCGATGACGTTTCTGTGCGACGCCGGGACCGTCAGCTGGAGTGAGACCATCCTGATGATGGTCCGCCGTTACGGACTGGGCAAAATCATCGGCCAAACAACGGCCGGCACGACCGGCGACATGACCCATTTCGATCTGCCGCTGTTTCCGTTCTCCATGACCGGACTGCGCATGCACGACCTCAACGGAGAAGAGCGTCACGGCAGGGGCATTGTCCCCGACGTGACTGTTCCGGAGCGTGTAGACGACTACCTGTCGGATTTTGACAGGACACTTCACACGACTCTGAAAACGATGCAGGAGGCCGATTTTAGGCACTAATTTATTAATTTTAATTGGCCCAATTCAAGAGGGATCTGCTCGCCATTCATCGGGGGATTTTGAAAATAACTTTTGAAAATGCAGCACATCCCAATGCCTGATTTCTGTATCTATCTCTTTTTGGACTTGTTCCTTTAACTTCACGTCTTCTAAAAAAAGAGCCAAGGCAACTTTAAACTCAAAAATACGATACAGTTTAATCGGATTATGTTTCGGGATAAATGAAAAAGATAATTGATCGAGCCATTTCCAGACATCGCTGGCTATAACTTCTGGCCTGAAGAACAGCCCAAACTGTTTCTCGGCAAAGTCGGAAGCACTTTGAATCAGCCTGTCATGGGAGGAATAATCTATAAAAAATTGGGTTCCATCCTCACCATTAAGTTCTGTGTAAAATACGGGGATGTTTCTTTGCTGTATGGAATTCTCCCATAATGGCAAACATTCGAAGATAATACGATATTGTTTTGAGAAAATCTGTTCAATCCGCAATCCCCATAAAACGAGGTCTGCCTTCATATATAAAGTTGAAGGCGTATAAGAAGACAAAACAGGAAATCGCTCTTGCCAATCGTCAATTATCTCTTTTCTAACCATGCCAATTTTATCTTACCTCATATCTGCTATTGGGTTAACTTTGAAAAGTTCCATATCAGACATTCAAGAGTCAAAACCCATGATGAGAGAACAAGCATCGTAGTAATCCAATGTGTTAATGATTGAATCCTGCTCAACCTGTTCCAGCCGGTTGTAAAAAAGGGTATCTATTTCCCAGCCACTGATTTTGAACAGAGCATCCAAAGAATCCTTCTTCTCTTTTAACAGACTTCTGTATAAGGACTTCATATCATAATTCCGGTCTGTTGCTATTTGGAATGTACCGCTTTCCAATCTCATATTTACACGAGGCGCAGTAATTACGGAATCATTAAATACAAAGCCCATACGATTGCCCACAAGCTGTTCTGTCGAATCAGCCCACGCTTGTAATTTATGTTTACTTACACGCCCTATTATTACGCTTTTCCCAAAAGAATCTTCGTCCAAGTGCAAATCGGTAAACTCCTTAACCGTGAAGAGAGGCATGGTGGAGATACTGTCCGTTTGTCCATCCATAATGCGATACCAGCCGTTTTCACGATGATGCAAACAAGCATGTTGGCGTTTGTCAGAACAACTTATACCTAAAGCCAAAGACAACAAGAGTATGAATTGCACGGAATATTTCATAGTTATTTTGAGATATAGCATGAATATTTTTCAGGGTACGTAGAAATTTAGAAAATTAAATGAATTACCGAAAGGCAGGTTGAAAATATTCATGCAGGGGATGGTGCAAAACACAGTTAGAACTTCTTTATTTCGTGCTAAAGTTTTACCTTTGCGTTATAGAACCGATTTTGTAAACAGACACGCTTGATGAGAGAATCCTAACAGTGTCGTAACATATTGATATAAGGGTTAAGACATCCTTTATGCCGTTCAGTAAACTTAGGAAATTTATATGCATGGTGTAAATTTTGTCTGGAACCTGGGTATGCTCTTACCTCACGGTAAGAGCACCCCGGGCGTAAGGCAGCTACCATGCAAGGCATCCTAAGGCCTACTGAACGGAGTTGCACCAGCGTCCGGGTTTTTTATTCCTTCTTGTCGGACTCCATCAAGCAACAGGAATCAAGTCCTTGATCCTTCGATTAGGCTTTCTCCGGGCAACAACTACCAACCCTTACTATAATGGTCCGAGAGAAATTTACCACCCCGAAGGTCGATCCAAACCGGACGGTAGCATTTACCGGTTACAGGCCTCAGAAGATCCTGGAAAGTCTGGCTCGTCTAAAGAGAAAGTACCCACTCTCTACGATCCATCATGTCGTAAATGAACGTCTAAAGACGCTCATTCACACGCTCTATCGCGAGGGCTATGATACATATATGACCGGGATGGCCGATGGGTTTGATGTCTGGGCAGCAATGGCCGTATTAGAACTACAGTCCGAACTACACCACCTGCAGCTAATAGCAGTCCCAGCCTACATAAAGAACGTATCAAACGACACAGGATACAATCGCATGTATGCACAGATTATGGCTGCGGCATCCCAAATTTGCCCTGCAGCACAGAGATACTATCAAGGTTGCTTTGATTTGAGAAATGAGATTCTGATTTCCAACTGCACGACGGTAGTCTGTTACTATGACGGTCTGCCTGGCGGGACAGCCAATACACTTTCCAAAGCACGCAGAAAAGACCTTCGCATCATCAACGTCTGCTTAAACACCATGGGGCTGACCTTCAATAACAAGGCCAACCCCAAGGAGTACCTGAGCCGGGGATAAACCGGCAAATGCTATCGCTTATTGTCATCTACAGCCTTCACAAAATCCGGCGAGGGTTTGAAGGCCGGAACCGTATGTGCTGGAACAACAATCGTCGTATTTTTCGAAATGTTTCGCGCTACCTTTTCGGCCCGTTGTTTGAGCAGAAAAGTGCCAAATCCTCGCAGATAAATGTTCTCTCCGTGAATCATGGATGAACGGACCTGCTCCATAAAATTCTCTACAACAGCAGAGACAATCTCCTTCTCAAAGCCGGTCTTCTCTGCAATCTGCTTTACAATATCAGACTTAATCATAATTGTATGTTATTTTGTTTCTTCATTCTTGATTAAAAAATCAGAAAAGAGTTGCTTCAACTCAGAGGCATCCAGCCTGTTGCTACTGATTACTACCCTACCATCAATGACATTAACAGTCAATCGACCACCAGTTACAGCGTGTTTGTCTTCTCCGACATAAAAGGCCGAAGGATCTGCAAGAACAGCATGTTGCAGGATCTTTTCCGGTTGTGAGTTCTCAATTACAATTGTTGCCATACCAAGACGTAAAAATAGTGAAAAAAATGGATCCTCCAACCATCCAGCAACGCCAACCTCTGCCACACCGACGCCAACCACTGCCACGGCCAGCAACCACGGAACATATTGCCTTGACCTACCGTAAATTCGTCCCCGAACCAAAACTCGGAAACTATGCAACAGGAAGACGATTTACGGGCCCTGGCCAAAGTCATGGATTTCATGCGGGCCATCAGCATTCTATTCGTACTGATCCACATCTACTGGTTTTGCTACGCATTGATTCAATCATGGGGAATCAACATAGGCGTTATTGACCGAATCCTGCTGAACTTCAATCGGACATCAGGTTTATTTAACTCTTTGCTCTACACCAAGATTTTCGCCGTGCTGTTCCTGGCACTATCGTGCATCGGAACCAAAGGCATTAAAGACAGTTTCGTAACGTGGAAGAAAATCGGCATCCTGCTCGGATGCGGGTTCATACTCTTCTTCCTGAACTGGTGGCTGCTCAATTTCAAGTCACCGGCAGCTGGAATCCTGTATATCCTGACCTTATCGTTGGGATATATATCATTGCTCATGAGCGGCGTATGGATCTCGCGCCTGATGAAAAACCATCTCATGGATGATGTTTTCAACAATGAAAACGAATCCTTCATGCAGGAGACCCGTCTGTTGAGCAACGATTACTCGGTAAATCTGCCTACACGTTTCTATTACAAGAAGAAATGGAATCCGGGGTGGATCAATGTCGTAAACCCGTTTCGGGCAACGATCGTCCTGGGAACTCCCGGTTCAGGAAAATCCTATGCCGTAGTCAATCAATTCATCAAACAGCAGATCGAAAAGGGATACTCGATGTACATCTATGATTTCAAGTTCCCGGATCTTTCGGAAATCGCCTACAACCACCTGTTGAACCATCAAAAGGGCTACAACGTCTTACCGACCTTCTACGTCATCAATTTCGACGATCCCCGACGGTCACATCGCTGTAACCCTATCGCTCCGAAGTTCATGACCGACATCTCCGATGCCTATGAGTCAGCCTACACGATCATGTTGAATCTGAACAAAACGTGGGTACAGAAACAAGGTGACTTCTTCGTCGAATCGCCGATCATACTCTTCGCTGCCATAATCTGGTTCCTGCGCACCTACGACAAGGGACAGTATTGCACGTTCCCTCATGCCATCGAGTTCCTGAACAAACGCTATGAGGACATTTTTCCGATTCTTACGAGTTATCCGGATCTGGAGAATTACCTCTCGCCATTCATGGACGCATGGCTCGGAGGAGCCCAGGATCAGCTCCAGGGACAGATTGCCTCGGCCAAGATTCCGCTCTCGCGTATGATCTCCCCGCAACTCTACTGGGTCATGTCGGGCGATGAGTTCTCGCTCGACATCAACAATCCCGAGGAGCCGAAGATTCTAGTCGTAGGCAACAACCCCGACCGACAGAATATCTACGGCGCAGCTCTCGGGTTGTACAATTCGCGCATCGTCAAGCTCATCAACAAGAAGGGACAGCTCAAATCGAGTGTCATCATCGACGAGTTGCCGACCATCTACTTCAAAGGGTTGGACAACCTGATCGCAACAGCTCGTTCGAACAAGGTCGCAGTCCTGCTGGGTTTTCAGGATTTCTCGCAGCTCAAACGTGACTACGGAGACAAGGAGGCTGCCGTTGTCATGAATACCGTGGGCAACATCTTCTCGGGGCAGGTTGTCGGCGAGACGGCAAAGACCCTCTCGGAACGTTTCGGAAAGGTGCTTCAGAAACGCGAAAGCATGACGATCAACCGGAACGAAAAATCGACCTCGATTTCGACCCAGTTGGAAAGCCTCATCCCGCAATCGAAAATTTCAACGCTCACACAGGGTATGTTTGTCGGGGCCGTTGCGGACAATTTCGACGAACGGATCGAGCAAAAGATCTTTCATTGCGAGATTGTCGTGGACAGCGCCAAGGTAAAGGCTGAGACGGCTCGTTATGAGAAGATCCCCATCATCACCAACTTCATGGATGAGGAAGGCAAGGACCACATGGAAGAGATGATAAAGGAGAATTACGAACGTATCAAGTCCGAAGTAGCGGAGATCGTCGATAAGGAGGTGGACCGACTGCGAAAAGACTCAAAACTCTGCAAGCTGCTTCCCAAACAAGATAATCCGGAATAGGAAATCAAAAAAGCGTCTGGTTTACTCCAGACGCTTTTTTATTCAGCTAAAAGAGCCGTATTGGCCATATCTCGAATTATAATACCTTCACGAACCACTTCGTATGCAAAGACCCAGTCTTTTTCAAATACAGCGCATCTATATCCTAAAACACACCACTTTTTGAATCGACATCTGGGAAAATCAACATCGCCAGCAAGAGACAATACAAATTTACGCATTCTGTCGCTGCGCTTTCGAGCAGCATCCTTCGACAATTTCAAATCGTCTCTGAGATAGGCTTCCAGTTCGTCTATCTTATCCCGAACAGACTTCGATATGATGATATTACGCACGGGACTCCGACCATTTATCAATCCGAGAATCGAGTTCGTGGAAAAATTCGTCGACACTTACGGCTCCTTCGGCAAGGGCCCTATCCCATGCACTTGGCTCACCCTTGGGTGTAATCTTTACACCAGCATGAGTTTGAAGTTGCTCCAAAATCCGATGAATTTCAGGAGTAACCTTTTCAATATCTACACTGAAACTGGTCATGGCCATAATACTTAAATGTCCTTTTTGCAAATATAACGATTTTTTGATTGCCAACAATATATGCGCAATCGAAATATGTCTCATCTCGGATTCTCGCACCCCTTACCGACGCCAACCACTGCCACACCGACGCCAACCACTGCCACTGTTCGCAAGAGCGGGACCGATCGGCCGTCTATCACCTAATTTCGTCCTCGACACCGATGTTGGTGAACTTAAAACAAATGTATTATGGACGAAAAAATCAAGAATGACGAGAAAAATGTAATGCTCGTCCGAGACGCCGGCAAAAACGGAAAAATCGAGGCGGTCTCACAGATCGATGAGAACGGCAACATCCAAACCGTCGCTGCCGCATCATCGAACCTGGCGAATCTGTTCAACGTCTACACGAACGATTCGGCAATCGAGGCATTTCTGAAGAAATTCATCGAAGAGATGCAGGCTCCGGTCAAGACGGGAATCTCCGACATCTTCATCATGCCGGTCGCCGTACTGGAGAAGCTCTTCAAGGTCGATCTGGATCCCCAACTGATGGAACACTACCGGGTCGACCCTGCGGCGGAACTCTCCCGTATCGAACAGCTCCGCGACGAAGGTCAACGGTTCCAGCCTATGGACATTTCGAAAATCGACCGGGCCGACATGGAGCGCAAGGGAATTCGCATGGAGGATCTGGAGCCGCATATAAGGGCCATGGCCTACGGGCACAAATCGCACGGCCTGATCGAGATGTATCCCGAAATGGAGCCGGGAGGGATGCGCGTAACAACCAAAGGACGTGTCTCTCTGGAGGAACAGCCCGATGGCTCGCTGAAGGTCATTCCGCACTACTATCGGGAAAAATGCGACCTGGACGCTCCGTTCCACGGAGTCCTGCTCGACGAGGAGACCAAACGTAACATCACTGAGACACGCCATGCCGGAAAGGTCCTTGAGCTGGAGCTGGAAGAGGGCAAACTGACGCCCTGCTTCGTTTCCCGCGACAAGTGGACCAACGAACTGGTCGCCATGCCCGTCTCGGAGATCGAACGCTTCAGCCGCCTGAAGAATGTCGAGCTGTCCGAAGGAAAGCAGATAGATCTTTTTTCGGGCGGCAAAGTTCTGCTCGAAGGCTATACGACACGCTCGGGATACAAGCGCGATGCCTACATTCAGATTGATGCCTCGGAGCGCAACATCGAATTCGACCACAGTGGCCTTGACCGCAAACGCTACCAGGAGCAGAACCGTGAAATCTACCAGCAGAAGCGAGTCGAAGAGGGGAATGCACTGCCGGCCCAGCAGCGAAGCATGTTCATTCCCCAGCGGCTCTTCGGTGTCGAAGTGCCCAAAGAGGCTTACATCCAATGGCAGGAGGCGCTGAACTTCCCCGAAAAACAGAAGGATGTCAAAGCCGTCTACATGCGGGGGCTACAGTTCCCGGGCAGTGCCGAACGGGTTGACCGCTGGGTCAAACCCAACTTCGAGGAGCAACGGATCCGCACCTATCGCTGGAACCCGGACTACGCCCGTCGACAGTCAAACACGACCCAGCAGCAGGCGCCTCAGCAGCCGGCACAAGCTCAGCCCGACAAACCGCGTGAGAGCCAGGCACAACCCCGGCAGGAGGTTCGGCAAAGGCAGGCTCCGCAGCAACGTAAAAGTCGTTCCAAAGGTGTAGGAGGATTGTAGTATGCTGCTGTTCCTGTTAATCCTGCTTGCGATCGTATGCACGCTGTCGCTGCTCATCGTCATCGTTCTGTTTCGACTCTGGAGAAACCCCGTCCCGGAAGATATGACCCGGGACGGAGACGAAGACGAGGAGTCCTACTATGACGAAAACGGCGACCATATCTACTATGACCGCAAGTTGATCGCCTACAAGAAGCGCCACCAAGCACAGGGCGCAAAAGACAAAAAATAAACCACTGAAAAATCCAAAGCCAAACACATGAAAGTCATCATAGCTGAAAAGCCCTCCGTAGCAAGGCAGATCGCCTCGATCGTGGGGGCTACCATCCGCAAAGAGGGATACCTCGAAGGAAACGGATATACCGTCACCTGGGCCTTCGGCCATCTTGTAGGGCTCGCCATGCCTGAGTCCTACGGTTTCAAGGGCTTCCACAAGGAGAACCTCCCGATTCTTCCCGAGGTATTCCGGCTGGAACCCCGAAGCACAAAATCGGGAAAAGAGTATAAACCCGACCCCAAAGTGATGAAGCAGTTAAAGGTCATCAAAGAGCTCTTCGAACAGGCCGAGCGCATCATCGTCGCAACGGATGCCGGGCGTGAGGGAGAGTTGATCTTCCGCTACATCTATCAATACCTCAACTGCAACAAGCCCTTCGACCGTTTGTGGATCAACAGTCTGACCGATCAGGCTATCCGCGAAGGATTGCGCAACATCCGCCCCGGGAAGGAGTACGACAACCTCTATTTGTCGGCCCGCGCCCACAGCGAGGCCGACTGGATCGTCGGAATCAACGCTTCACAGGCTCTGGCCATCGCCGCAGGACGCGGCGTATGGTCGCTGGGGCGTGTCCAGACTCCGACGCTGGCCCTTGTGTGCCAACGGTACCTGGAGAACCGCGATTTCACCGCTCAAACCTTCTATCGGCTTAAACTCCATACGGCAAAGGATGCCACGGCATTCAGCGTACTGTCTGTCGACAAATACGCTTCGCAGGATGAAGCCACCAAACACCGACAGACTGTTCTCGAATCGTCAGAGGTTCGGGTCATCAAAGTCGAAAGCCGTGAGACAACGGAGAACGTACCTTTGCTGTACGACCTTACTTCTCTACAGAGAGATGCCAACCGACGCCACGGCTTCCCGGCTGAAAAAACACTGAACATTGCCCAGGATCTCTACGAAGCAAAGCTGATTACCTATCCGCGCACCGGAAGCCGGTACATTCCGGAAGATCTCTTTGCTCAGGTTCCCGCGTTGCTGAACTCACTGCAGCTCCATCCCGAGTTCGGGCGCTACGCCCTGGAACTCGCCGAGAATCCGCTGAACCGACATTCGGTAAACAACGCTAAAGTAACCGACCACCACGCGCTGCTTATCACCGGGAATGTTCCGTCGAAACTCTCGGCCGAGCAGTCAAAAATCTATGACATGATTGCCGGACGGATGCTCGAAGCCTTCTCCGAGGTGTGTGTCAAGGACCTCACGACCGTAAGAATCGAATGCGCCGGGCATCTCTTCGAGGTCCGCGCGACAACAATCCTGCAGGCCGGGTGGCGGAGGATCTGGCACGAGAAGGAGGAGACATCCGACGAGGAGGCCGCAGCTCTGCCGACCTTGCACGAAAACGACGTACTGCTCATGCGGGGTTGCGACCTGCTGGAAAAGGAGACGCGACCGTGTCCCCTGCATACGGAAAGCTCATTGTTGGCGGCCATGGAGACCGCAGGAAAGGAACTCGACAACGAAGCCGAACGCGAAGCCATGAAGGACTCCGGACTCGGAACCCCGGCAACGAGAGCGGCCATCATCGAGACCCTCATCTCCCGCGAATACATCCGTCGGGAGAAACGATCGCTGGTACCCACCGAGAAAGGACTCTCCGTGTACAACATCGTCGCCGACAAACGAATCGCTGACGTAGCCCTGACCGGAGGTTGGGAGCTTGCCCTGGCAAAGATCGCTACCGGCGAGATGAATGCCTTCACTTTCAAACATGGCATCGAGGTCTTCGCGACACAGATCACCAGCGAACTGCTCAAAGTACAGATCCAGGGATCGGCGCCGGCGTCCTGTCCGAAATGCGGAGCTCCGATGGCATTCTACCCGAAGATTGCCAAGTGTCTCAATTCCGAATGTCAATTGGTGATTTTCCGAACGATGGCCGGGAAGGACCTTTCGGACGAGCAACTCAAGACGTTGATCGAGAAAGGCCGTACCGGTGTCATCAAGGGATTCCGTAAAAAAGACGGTGACACCTTCGATGCCTCCGTAGCCCTGAATGCCGATTTCAAAACGGAGTTTACGTTCGAAGAGCGAAAGCAAGCCCGGAAACCCGGTTTTAAACCTCGGAAATAATTCATATATTTGCCGCTGAATAGACTTGTCATAAACACGTTGTGTTCGGCAAGGATTATTCAGTGGCTGGCGCTTCGAGGGGACTCGGAGCGCCTTTTTAACCTTATCTCCCAACCACTGAATCATCCAAAATATGTCGAACGGTCAAAACAACGCCCTCATCGACGGCTTATCCTATTACGGACTTTCACTCCAGTCCTTTCTGCTGGACAGCCATCCCGACCTTGCCGGAAATGCCGAACTGATCCGCACCCGGGCAGATCGTGCCGCCGAGATATACAGTCAGGCGATCCGCAATGGGGAATCCCGCGCTGAAGCCGAAGCACAAGCCTCTCAGATCCTTTATCAAGGGCTCCACTTCTCCTTATACAACACCATCGTCAATATCCTTTGGAACGAGTTTGAGGAGCTTGTGCCCGAAGACCAGGCACGCGACATCGCACGTAAAATTCTTCCACGCGTCGCATATCTCAAACGGGAATATGACTTAAACGATGATTTCGGTTCGTCGCCCGCGTATGAGCGCTTCTACACCGAATTGGTTGGGACGATACAAAATCTGCTCGACTATGGCGTACAATAAAACGGAACATCTGCGACGCAATATCGACGCAATACGTACGGCGTTCCTTCTCGAAAAAGAGGGCCGCACGGCTACTGAAGCCGAACAGGAGATTCTTCGTTCATACAGCGGATTCGGTGCCATCAAGGAGGTGCTGGAAGAGTTGCCTCTGAAGCGCAACACCCATCTGACACCCCTAATTGAAGAACTCCACGCCGTACTGAAAGAGAACTCGGCTAACGACGCTGCCTACAAGCGTTATTTCGACAGCCTCAAGGCGTCGGTACTCACCGCCTTCTACACACCTCCGCAAGTTACGGAGGCAATCGTCCGTATCCTCCACGACCAGGGAATCGAACCGCAAAGACTCCTCGAGCCCAGTGCCGGTGTCGGGGCTTTTGTCGATGAGATCCATCGTCAGAACCCTCATGTGGAGGCAACATGCTTTGAGAAAGACGCCCTGACAGGGCTCATTCTCAAACACCTGCACCCCGAAGACCAAGTCAAGGTTCAAGGTTTCGAAACCATGGATCCGGCCTATGACGGCTATTTTGATCTGGCGATAAGCAACATCCCCTTCGGAGACGTTGCCGTCTTCGACCCTGCCTTCTCGACATCCCGGGATCCCGTGCGCCGGCAGGGAGCACATGCCCTGCACAACTATTTCTTCATGAAATCCGTCGAGGCCGTCCGCGAAGGCGGTGTCATTGCCTTCATTACCTCACAGGGTGTTGCCGATTCGGAGCGGAACCGTCCGGTCCGCGAATGGCTCATGCAACGCTGCGATATCATCTCGGCCGTGCGACTCCCGAACAACCTCTTCTTTGAATATGCCGGGACAGAGGTCGGAAGCGATCTGATCGTGCTGCAGAAGAAAACCGATCAGCAAGCTCTTTCCGTCCGACAGAAACACTTTATCGAGACGCGCAAACTCTCGAACGGAATCTCCGTGAACAATATCTTTCGTTCGTTGGATCGCGTCGTGCAGACTTCGGCGCTCGTAGCTACGAATCCCTACGGACAGCCGGCCATGGTTTTCACGCACGCCGGAAGTGTTCAGGGCATTGCCTACGATCTGGAGCGGATGCTTGCGGACGACTGTCGCGAGCACCTCGATCTGTCTCTATATCGGAAACATCAGCAGGCCGAGGAACCGGTTATCCAACATCAACCTGACAGTCAGACTCAAGTTCAACATGAAATGCCGACCGAAAGCCTTTCAGAACCAAAGGTTGAGGCTGTCCAAACCCAAGAAACATCCCTGTTCCCGGAGACTGCCGGACAATCCGTCCGGCCCGAAGAGACACCCCGCCAACGTCGAACGGGTAGAAGCAATGGTCCCCGACGCGCCGGGGAGGTACTCTCCGAGGTCCTTGCCGAGGTGCGTCAGCGCATGGAGGCCTACCAGGCGCAGCAAATACCCGAACCTGCTCCCTTCAACGAGGAGCCGGGACCCTTCTGGCAGGCAACCGATGAAGACTGGGACAACTTGAATCGGTGGATCGACGAGAGAGAGTCTGTCACGAAAGCCGCAGCGGAAGGTTATCACTTGAATCCCGAAACAGGAGAAATGATACCCATCGAAGAGGTTGTAGCCGAGGTCGTAGTGGACGAGGAACCCGCACCCGCTGAAACACCGGCAGAGGAATTACCGCCCATCGACCTGCAGCAACAAGACTGGCAACCCTCCGAACAGGACTGGGCGGAATTCGGAGCGTGGAGCCACGAGCAGCAGCAACAGATTGATGAGCAACAGCCGCAACAGCCAGAAGAATCGCTTGCAAAAGGAGCGGCAGCGATTGAAAATGCGACGACTCCGGAGCCGGAAGTTCCGAATATCACCGAACCGGAAATCACCGCTACACCAGCAGGGAATAAACCCTCGCAAGCGGACTTTACAGGCTCTCTGTTCAACGATATCGCCAATGAAGCTCAACAGTTCGATTCGCCCGAAGAGGGCGTCAAAACGCCGGAAACAGCGGTCGAACCCCTGCTGACTCTTTATGACCTGTTTGGATTCTCGGCCGAGGAGCGAAGTCAGGTAAACCGTCCGCGCCGCAAGAGACCGAAGCCGAAGGTTGTAAAACCGGCGGTCGAAGAAGAACGCTTTGTCGAATGGCGTGAGGAGTTGATGATCGCACGCCATGAACGCCTTGAAGCCGAAAAGAGACAACAAGACGAAGACAGCACTTCTGCAAAGCCCCGGCATGAAACGGCAGAAACTTCCGCGGCAACGGCTCCCGAAGCTCCGCAGATACAGTCCGCGCCGGAGAGAAGAACGGGTTCCAAGTCCTCAGAACCGCGCAAAACCGCATCCGAGCCAGCCCGGAGCAAAGAAACAAATGCTCCGCACCGTTTTCTTGCGCCCGTCCTTGAACATTACCGCGAGGGGACACTTGTGGCTGACGAAGAGGGGCGCATTGGTAATATCCGCGGGCTTAAAGGTCCCCGAACGATGTTTCATCCGCTGGAACTACCCGAAGAGCAGCGGATGCAGGCATCCATGTACATCGAATTGCGGGACACGTATCACCACCTCTACAACAACGAAGCGGACCGGCACGAAGCAAATCCTGCCCTGCGTGAAATGCTCGGCAGGCTCTACGACAACTTTACGGAACGATACGGAGAGCTGAATGCTCCCCGCAATGTCGATTTTATCAAGATGGATCCCGGGGGCGATGAGATTCTCGGGCTGGAGCGATATGTAGACGGGAAACGGCTCAAGGCCGATATTTTCGACCATCCGGTATCTTTCAAAACCGAAAAGATGGAAAAGACCGACGATGTTCACGTCGCATTGGTGGCCAGTCTGAACCGCTTCGCCGACGTGAACCTCGAATATATCGCTCAACTCACCGGAGCCAGTGAAGACAACGTTCTTGAACAACTCCGGGGCCGGATCTTCTTCGATCCCGATACGGATGGATACAAGATCGCCGAGCGGGTAATTGCCGGCAATGTCATCGAAAAGGCGGATCGCGTACAGCGCTTTCTCGACGCCTATCCCGACCACAAGGCGGCCCAGGAGACTCTGGCCGCCCTGCGGGAAGCGACGCCCAAGCCCATCGCTTTCGACGACCTGGACTTCAACTTCGGAGAACGATGGATCCCTGTCGGTATCTTCGAAAGTTATGCCTCATGGCTCTTCGAGACCGACGTAAAGATCTCCTATCTGCCCGATCTGGACGAGTACAACCTCTCGGCACGGGACCCTTACAACATAAAGATCCAGCATGAGTTCGCCGTAAACGGAGAGTTGCGCCGATATACGGGTCTGCACCTGCTTAAACATGCCCTGCACAACACCATTCCGGACATTACCAAAAAGGTTGAAAAACTCGTGGATGGACGCGCCGTCGAGGTCAAGGTCCGCGACGGCGAAAAGATTCAGCTGGCGAACAGCAAGATCGATGAAATCCGGAGCGGATTCACGGACTGGCTCCGCGATCAATCCATGGAGTTCAAGGACCGACTGGCTGATACCTACAACCGCAAGTTCAACTGCTTCGTAAGGCCTCACTACGACGGTTCGCACATGGATTTCCCCGGTCTGGATCGCAAGGCGCTGGGCATCGAAGATCTCTATCCCAGTCAGAAGGATGCTATCTGGATGGACATTCTTTTGGGAGGTGGTATCATCGACCACGAGGTCGGAGGCGGCAAGACGCTTATCATGTGCTGCGGTGCTTTTGAGAAGAAACGTCTCGGTCTGGCACACAAGCCGATGATTATCGGTCTGAAGGCCAACATTCACGAGATTGCACGAACTTTCTGCACGGCCTATCCGATGGCACGGGTTCTCTACCCGGGCAAGGAAGACTTCACACCCAAGAAACGGGAACAGATCTTCCGCCAGATCAAGAACAACGACTGGGACGCCATCATTCTGACACACGAACAGTTCGGAATGATTCCCCAGTCTCCCGAGATTCAGCAGGAGATCCTCCAGGCCGAACTCGACAGCGTCGAACAGAATCTCATGCTTCTCAGGCAGCAGGGAAAGAACGTTTCCCGACGCATGATGACCGGGTGTCTGAAGCGACAGGCCAACCTGCAGGCAAAGCTCCAGAAGGTGCAACATGCTCTCGAAAACCGCAGGGACGACTCGGTGGATTTCCGCCGAATGGGAATCGACCATCTCTACGTGGACGAGAGCCACAAGTTCAAGAATCTCACGTTCACAACGCGACACGACCGTGTGGCAGGACTCGGAAACCCCGACGGTAGTCAGCGGGCGCTCAACATGCTCTATGCGTTGCGAACCATTCAGCAGCGAACAGGCCGCGATCTGGGAGCCACGTTCCTCTCCGGAACGACCATCTCAAACTCGCTGACGGAGCTCTATCTGCTGTTCAAATATCTGCGGCCCAAAGAACTCGAGCGGCAGAACATCCGCACGTTCGATGCCTGGGCCGCCGTGTTCGCCAAGAAAAGCGTCGACTACGAGTTCTCCGTGACCAACGAGATCGTGCAGAAGGAGCGATTCCGTTACTTCATCAAGGTCCCCGAGCTGGCGGCTTTCTACTCCGAGATTACGGACTATCGCACGGCCGAAGACATCGGCATCGACCGTCCGCGCAAGAACGAGATTCTACACAACATTCCTCCGACGCCCGACCAGCAGGACTTTATCGAGCGACTAATGCAATTCGCCAAAACAGGCGACGCCGAACTGCTCGGAAGGCCTCCGCTCTCCGAATCCGAAGAGAAGGCAAAAATGCTCATCGCAACGGACTATGCCCGCAAAATGGCACTCGACATGCGCATGATCGACCCCGAACTGTACGGAGATTATATCGACAACAAGGCGAGCCATTGTGCGGCACAGATTGCAGCGTACTATCGTCGCTACGACGAATACAAGGGAACACAGTTCGTATTCTCGGATCTGGGGACCTATAAGTCCGCCTCGGAGTGGAATGTCTACTCCGAGATCAAGCGCAAACTGGTCGAAGAATACGGCATACCGTCTTCGGAGGTCCGGTTCATTCAGGAAGCAGGATCCGAGAAGGCGCGCAAAGAGCTCATCGACGGGATGAACGCTGGACGTATCCGTGTGCTGTTCGGTTCGACCGAAATGCTCGGAACGGGTGTCAATGCCCAGCGGCGATGCGTAGCCATTCATCATCTGGACAGCCCCTGGCGTCCCAGCGACCTCGAACAGCGCGAAGGTCGCGGTATACGTAAAGGAAACGAAGTGGCAAAGCTCCATGCCGACAACAAGGTCGACGTGATCATCTATGCCGTGGAAAAGTCGCTCGACGCCTACAAGTTCGGACTTCTGCACAACAAGCAGCTCTTTATCCGACAACTCAAGAGCAACAAGCTCGGTATGCGTACCATCGACGAAGGCAGCATGGATGAAGGCAGCGGCATGAATTTCTCGGAATACGTCGCCGTCCTGTCTGGCAATACCGACCTGCTGGAAAAGGCTCGGCTGGAGAAGAAAATCGCAGCGCTGGAGAGCGAGCGGCAGAGCTTCGCACGCAACAAGTCGTCGAGCCGGTACCGGCTCGAAGGGCTACGCACGGAGATGGGACGTTACAAGGAGCTGTCCGAACGGATCGAAAAGGACCTTGCGGCCTTCAAAAGCCGTGTCGAATTTAATGAAGACGGCTCGTACAAGAACCGGATCTCGCTCGACAGCGTGCAGACGAGTGACCCTCAGCTCATCGGCAAGACCCTGAACCAGATTGTCAAATCAGCCGTTACAGGAAAAGATCCGCAGAAGATCGGATCCATATACGGATTTGATATTGTCGTAAAAAGTGAACACACCATGAAGGAGGATTTCGAGATGCTGCACAACCGCATCTACGTCCGAGGGGAAAGTGGATACCTCTACCAATACAACTACGGCAATCTGGCCGGCGATCCTCGCACGGCAGCCATGAATCCAATCAATGCGCTGGGTACGATAGAAAGTGTTCTGGAGAAGATGAAAAAGGATTATGCCGAGTGCATGAAGGACATTCCGCAACTTGAATCCATCATAAACAGCTCCTGGCGCAAGGAGGCTGATCTGGCGGCTCTGAAAGCGGAAATGGAGAGTCTGGACCGACGGATACAGCTTTCACTGAAACCAATATCAGAAGAGGCTGAAATGGCTCCTAAAGATGAAAAGACGGAACTCGAACAGCAGGACACAGCGATGAAAGAGCATACCGCGATAAACATCCCGAGTCGGTTGCAGCAGATTGCTGCCGCATCTGGTGGTCGTATCGTCATATCATCCATTCCCAAGCCGGGGACCAACAAATCTCCCGGGAAAAAGTTGAAATGGTAAAATGATAAGAGAGCCGCAAGATTCACTTGTGGCTCTCTTTTTTGATTAGGGACATTTTGCGTAGATGTCGGAGTTTGTCAAAGTTCTCCTCAATAAACCGGATGACGTCTGATTCCCGATAAAAAACCTTCTGATTAAGCATTTGATAAGGCAATCCGATTTGTGTCCGGTAACGTTGAAGTGTTCGTTTACTGATATGGAGCATCTGGCACAAGTCAAAGTTGTCGTACAATCGTTCACCATCCTCCGTAGTTGGGTATTCAGGAGCCTTCGGAGGCTTCTGATTCCGTTCGATGCGTTCCAAAACATCCATGATCCGACGCATCCAAATATCGAAGTATTCTTTCTCCAGAAGCATGGCTGTCACTTTTTAACGGTACGACGAATCTTTTCATAATGGGCACGGAGTTCCGCGAATTGGTCTTCGCTTCGCTTGATAGTTCTCGATTCAAGGGCGTGCTTGATAGCTCCAAGCGTATAGTAAATCTTCCCGCCAAGTACGGAATATGCAATCTCGCCCTTACTCCGCAGCCGTTGCAGAGTCCGTTCACTGATTTGGAGATATTGGCAGACGGCATAGCTGTCCACCCACATCTTGTCAAGGCTTTCGCTTGACTGACTAGCCTCTATAACATAGTGTTCGATTCGTTTCAGACGCTCAACCACCTCCTTATAGGCTGCGGAATCAATCGTTATTCTATCCATGACTTTGCCCTTTTACGAAGACAAAGTAAATGGTTCCAAAGAACGATTATAACGATGTCGTTATGATTTTATCAAGAGAACCAAACACCCACAACAAACACACAAACAGCTGTCATTAAACACGATAAAAAAGAGCGCCACAAATGAAGAAAGATATAATAGCAGTGTTTCTATCTTCAATAGCACGACGATATCGAGTACGATGATTTACACATACAACGCACTGTACACTAACATTATACAAAAATATAAACAGAACAAAATACTCGTGATTATATTACAAAAGGCCGTAATTTATCGCTTGCGCTTCGGACGCTTCATTTTTTCGAGTAAAGAGTCCGTTAAACTGTCCAAATAAGGAGTAGGATTATTGCGCAAACTCAAATCACTGAATGTGCGAGACAGATTGGAATTGACTTCTATATGAAAGACCTTCTGTATTTGACTGGCCAACTGGGTCAATGGTATATCTCCAAATGCCCTTTTAGCGTTCAGTGCGAAAATCAGTTCACATAAATCGGTCTTACTGTCTGCCCATACCAACCTCACATCCACATACGCTTCGAGACGAGGCTTGTCTAGTTCATCCATCTCTTGGATCAAATATCGACTCAACATATCCCCCGCAAGAATCTTGGCTACACGAAAATCGCCACTGGTTGAAAACAAGGGATCACGTTCAAAATAAAAGCTGTCGAAATACTGCCCAACATCATGAGACGCATTGCGTAAAAAGTAAACTCGATCCAAATGAGAGGCTCCACTTCGGTAGTATCGATAAAAATCCAGCCGTTTGCAGTTGTAATCATGAATATTTTCCAGCTCCCGATTCAAATATGACCTGATAGAATCCGGTCCTGATACTGGACGGTTCATCTCTATGTTGTAGATCTTACGATAATAGATCAATTTACAGAAAATACGAGGCTTAATCTCTTTGAAGAAGGTAATCTCTTCCTGTTCTGTAGGAAATGTATAACAAGATACCTCCTGTTTTAGCTTTTCGAAAACCGACTCCAAATATAGAGATACAGCCAACGACTTTGACATGATAGACTCTTCCGATGTTTCCAATCTGCGAATAGTCTGCTCTGCTTCTTTTTGTAAAGTTTGAATATATGAATCCTGCATATGCGTTAGGTGTCATTGTTTTCATTAAACTCTTTTTATACGAGTAGATTGTCCTGTTTATGGAGAAACATACACATAGTAACACAAATCCCCCTCGGCCATCAAGTCTGGGAGGCCAAGGGGATTCAAATCTTAATCTCTCACTGGGACGTCAGAAAACGGCAACAGGATGGCGATGATGACTATCGTACTATAAACGAACATTGGTTCGCACCCTGCAGAAACAGAACCTTTGCCAAGCTCTTACTAAATTTTACACCCTATTTCCAATCTATTTTGCCACCCTGTTTTCTATATCAACCCAAACATCTGCGTATTCATATTTTCGAGTATAAATCCATCCTGCATTTTTTGCCTCTGACAATGGCTTTCCCAAAGGCTTATCAAACTCATCATACCTACCCCCCCCATCGGTATCACGATATCCCCATGAATAACAAAAATAGGCGTACTCACCTGCTCCGATCAGAAAACATGCCAACGGAAAGACAATATCATTACGGGCTATTCGCTCTAACTCATCATACTGAAGATGCTCATATTCATAACGTTGCATATAATTAAAACGAGGCCAATCTTTTACAATTATATTTTTTTCTTCCTTGCTACCTGTTGGATCAAATTAGATATCGTTCTTGATACGCTCTTTACTTTCGCCGCTAAAACTGCAAAAATGTTCTATCATTCCACCATCACAATTATCCAAAAAAATGGAGTCCCATGTCATCAATAATCTCCCTATCTCCTCTTAAAAAATTACCAATCAGCAATTTATCGCCCCGACTGATTCTTTAAGCTGAATCAGCATAGCATGAATACCATGTTGGATCTTGGCAAATTTTTTCTTTACCAAATCTTTTTTCTTTACGTTCCGGCCTCGCGATATATTGCAAAACTGCATCAATAAAAACACCATCAAGATTCTCACAGGTTAGTCGTCGGACGGGAATACTACACCACCAAGTCCGAAAAGACGCATTTGGTTACATCATACGTTCGACGATTTGACCTAGGAACTGTAACCCAATCTCCGTTCTGATTGGTCATGATCCATTCAGGATGTTCTTTAAGAATATCTCCATAGTTATAGAATTCCACGTAATCAATTCGACTGTTCCAATAAAAAAGAACCTTACATGCTTTATTCTGCTCTTTTATGGATCTGGCCGCATTCAGTATACCGGTTTCCTTATTACCATACTTCTTATACGCCTGATTTTTCTCAATGCACACGATCGGAAACCGAGCTATGTATCTGATTTGTGATGGGGTAAAGTCTGACGTCCCATTGCTCAAATGTAGACAGACAGGAACCCTGTCCCAAGTAAAATCAGGATACTTTTCAGTCCCCAAAAGGCTCAGCATATTCAAGAGTGAGCATCCGATTATCATCAGCCTCTTTTTCATAAACGACAGATTACTCAATAACGAAATAAAATTTGCAGCTTGATGTGGTGTACAATCACAATCCGCCAATAGAGAAATGGGCCTGCTATGCAGGCCCACTCTTATTTCATCCATTCGATCGATCGGAAGAATTCATCACATCGCTCCAACGTTTTCCCATAATACTCCAGCCCCTTGCTATAATTGAAGAAACCGTGTTCCGCACCCTCATAAATAATCAAATCACATCGTCCTCCTAACAATTCACACACTTTTTTATAATACTCGGAGGTCTCAACCGGTATAAGATTATCTTTATCTCCAACTTGAAAAATCGTTGGCGGAATCGGCTTGTTGAGATTATGCAACGGCGAAAAATAGCGGTATTCTTCGCCCACCTTGTCGTATCCGAATCCGGCCGGCCCGTTGTCTATCACGGGATTGAACAGAATCAAAGCATCCGGCACCGGCGAAACCGTCAAATCGTCATCCGGACTGTCATATTTCGACACAAATGCACATGCAGCAGCCAAATGCCCTCCGGCCGAACCACCAGCCGCGGCAATACGGTTTGGGTCTATATGAAAGCGGGCCGCGTGTTTCCGGATATAACGCATGGCTGACTTGGCATCTTCAAGAGACTGAAAAGGCGTAGACCCATTTTCTTTCGTCACTCGATATTCTGCTCTGAAACATACGATTCCCTTCGAAGCATAATGTTTAGCATGTTCCAGAAACTGGGTCATGTTACGGTAAATCCAACTGCCGCCATTGAAAAAAACAATTGCAGGACAATCTCCCAAATCCTCAACTGCCGGAGGATAATTCACAAACAATCTCAACTGCACACCATCAACAGTCTTGAATTTAATTATTTCCAATCGACCATCTCCGGAGGCTCCTGAATCTTGGGCATTCAGATCACCCTCACATCCCATGAGAAGAAGGAACAATAAAAGATTAAAAAATCTCATAACTACGGAGTTAAAAGTTTTCATAAGGTTTCGTTCTCCAATAATTTGCATCAATGAGCAAAGGTTGTTCTCCGCAGGATTGCGGAACCTATCGGCACCAACTGCTGCGGTTGCCGGCTCTTTCCGTTGATCATATCCACAACCAGATAGGAATAAGCCCGGTCATAGGGATATTCACGATCCGGAGCCTCCGCATATTTGAACCGAATCAGGCTCTTGTCCGAAACGTAACGCTGCATGAGACCCTTCTCCAACCGCAGCGTGTCATATAGTTCCTTATCCGCAAGATTCGCCAGAAGCACGTTGTAGTTTTTCAACTCCGAATTCGGGAACGACTTGACAACCTCCAGCCGCTCCCGAAAAGGCAGCGCATACAGCAAGGCGCCATACGTGAAGAAATATTCGTTATTGTACGCCGTGCAGATCCGCGCCTCGGTTTCGAACCGCAAATCCACGACATCGCCGCTCCGCCATCGGCGTTCCACCGTAACAAAGCCCTGAGAGCTGGTTGCCGGAACCTCCTCCCCGTTGATCTTCAGGCTCACAGACCGACACCAGGAGGGTATTCTGAAGACGAGCGGGACCCGGACGGGTGACGACGGCGACAGGCGGAACCGAATGTCGTTCTCAAAGGGATACATCGTCTCCTCCAGAATCCGGAACTCTACCCCATCGATCGTCGTGGCCAGTTGCGACGGCCCATAACAGGCCGCAACAAGCGCATGGTCGCGTTTGCGTTTCATCCACAGGCTGCTTACGTAATACGGCATGATCCGGCTCTGATTGAATACGCAACAGGCAATCCGGTGGCAGGCCGCATACTGATGGCGGAACGTCGAATGATCGTCATCCCCGACGGCTTCATACTGATTGTCCCTGGAACAATAGGCACAGGCCCTGCCATCCGGGAAACGGGCGGCCTGAGCCGCATTGAAAACGATATTTTCAATAAGATCTCCAAGCTCCGGATCTCCGGTCTTCCGGAAACAGGACTCGAAACTGATCGCACTCTCCGCAAGCGAACAGTATTCATAGCGCAAATCCGGGTCGCCGTACTTCCCGCCCACGCACTCCAGCAGAAAAGGATCCGTAACCAAACCTCCCGAAGGCGACAGCGCCTGGAGGAACTTCTTCAGGTTGTTTGCAACCAGAACGTCATAATCCGACGAATACTCGTTCAGATAATAGAGCACTCTCGAATGTTCCGCAATGTGGGGCGCATGGAAAAGGAACGGCAGGCTTTCGTCCGTCAACAGGCTTCGCTGATTGTCCCGGTTCTTGATATTGCTCCCCGAAGAGTAGTCCTCATACAGCCGAACGGCGAAATCGTAATACTTCTTGTCTCCGGTCAGTCGGTGAAGCGTCTCCAGAACATCCACGAACATGAGCCCGTGAGCCCGGGCTCCCCCTTCCAGGGAGCTTTCTCCCATGAAATAATTATGGGTGTCGTCGCCGAACAGGCTCATGATATAATCCACGTCGTATATGACGGCCGACAGGTATTTCGGATTGCTGGAATATTCGGCATACGCAAGCAGCCCCCGTAGAAAACAGGCCTGGCTCCAAAGCGAAATCTCCCGGGCATGAAGATCCTTGAAGGTCGCAGGACGCGTCCCGCCCATGAATCCCCGGGCATCCTGCGCCGACACGATCCGATCGGCAAGCGTCTCCGCTTTGGATAAAAAGGGCGCGTAACCGGATACGATCGCGTTCCTTATCACCGCATCCACATAATTCCCCTCGAACTCCCCATAGCCCCGACCTTTCTTGGACGAGAAGGGCTCTCCAAGATTGCGCAGCTGATCAAGGCACGACAAATTCCCCTGATCCATGTCCCGCACCATCTGATTGTAGATCCAGCCTTTGGCAGTGATCTCACCGAATCGGAACGCTTCGTACTCCGATTCGGCCTTGACGGTCGGTCCCGTCGTCAGAATCAGGCACAATGCCAGATTCGCGGAAAACAATTTCATTCGCTTCACGCTATTCCAGTTTTAAGGAGGTGTAATATCGGATCTGCGCATCACACGCTTCGCGCAGCTCCTTCAATATTTTCCCGTATGCAGGATCCCCGGCCAGATTCTTCGTCTCCAGCGGATCCTTCTTCAAATCGTACAACTCTTCGGAATCGGGGATAAAACGATATCGCATGTATTTCCACCGTTGCGTACGCAGGCCCTCGCTCGAAGGAATCTCCTTCTTCTCCCAAAGATGCTCGCACAGGAAACTATCCCGCTCGACCACATGCTTCTTCCCATAACAGTAAGGAAGAAGACTCGTACCCTGATAGGTCGCCGGGATGGATACATGGGCGACATCGAGAATCGTGGAGGCAATATCGATATTCAACACCATGTCCTTTACCTCGGCATGTTCCCCTCTCGGATCATAAATCACAAGCGGAACGCGCAGGCAATTGTCGTACATGAGCCATTTCCCGGCCAGCTGACGCTCCCCCAGGAAATAGCCGTTATCGCCCATGAAAATGATGACCGTATTCTTGTCCAGACCCTTCTTCTCCAGCGCAGCCCGGATCTTTCCGATCTCCGTATCAACGTCGTGGATCATCCGGTAGTAACCCTTGATGCTGTGCTGGTACTTTTCGGGCGTGTCGTAACGCCAGGTCCATCGGAGCCGGTTGAAGCCCTCCCGCACCTCCTGCGGAAGGATCTGGAAATAGTAATCTTCGGACAGAATGGGCGGAGCCATCTCCTGATCCTCGTACAACGAATCCGAAACCGGCATCCAGAAATACTGATCCGGGGCCGGATCATGCGCATGAGGCGCACTGAAACCGAGTGACATGCAGAATGGAGCCGAACCGTCATACGACTCGATGAACTCCAGAGCCCGCTGACCCGTATAGCGCGTAAGGTGCAGGGAGTCCTGCCCGTCGAACCGGTAGTATCCCTTGACGCTGGGTTCCTTGTCATTCCGGTCGTAGATCTCCGCATGGTCAAACAACTTCGCGGCATTGCGGTATGCGACCCCCAGCTTCCCGAAATAGGCCGTGATATAACCCTGCTGCCGGAGAATGACCGGATAGGCCTGACGCATGTAGGGCTCCTTCAACGGCCCCTGCTGGAAGGTGAAACCGTGCGTCCGCTCATACATTCCCGTGAGCAGGGTCGCCCGGCTCGCCGCACTGATCGGAGTCGTCACGTAGGCATTATCGAAACGGACCCCGGCTCTCGCAAGCCGGTCGATCTCCGGAGTGTGGACCTTGCCGTCACTGGCATAACCCACCGCATCCCATCTCTGATCGTCGGTCAATATGAATATGATATTGGGCCTGTCGACCTTTACCGCCGCCGTCACCGCCCCCCCCCGAAGGGGACCATCGGAACGGAGATCATAAGCAAATGTTGAATCTTCATCATGATATCTTTTTCAAATGTTAGACAATCAAAACGACATGGATGGAATATACGGAACCAACTGTTCGGCATGTTCCGAAGTAACATCCTCGTGCCAGGTCGCCAACTTCTTTTTCAGTTCGCTTACGACCGACGGATATTGCACTGCAAGATTCCGGTTCTCTTCCGGATCGGACTCCATGTCGAAGAGATACTCTTCGGTCGTGACTACGCCCTTCTTCCGGACGTTCTGAACGATGAACTTCCATTTGCCATCCCGGATCGCCTGCTTGTTGCCCAAAGCCCAGTACAGGGTCCGGGGTGCGATCTTCCCGCCCCGGAACAGGGGAAGAATACTGGTTCCGTCAAGCGGCTTGCGGAACTGGTAGGAGATATCTGCCATCGACAGCATCGTGGGGAACAAGTCGAAACCCATGACCGGCGTTTCACAAACCGATCCCGACTTTATTGTCCCCGGCATGCAGGCGATGAACGGCACTCGATGCCCGCCTTCGAACATGGACCCTTTCCCCTCCCTGAACGGAGCGGCGGAACCCGTGTCATTCTTAAGTTGGGGACCGTTGTCCGACAGGAACACAACCAGCGTGTTCTGTGCGATGCCATTCTTTTCCAGCGCCTCACGGATATCCCCTACACCCCGGTCAAGCTCCTCGATCATAGCCTTGTAGATATCCCGCTGGCTTTTTCCCTTGATCATCAGACTGCCTGGCTTCTCGCCTTCGTAGCGCAAGGCATAATCGTCCGGTCCCTGAAGCGGCCCGTGCGGGCACGACTCGGCAATCACCAGACAAAACGGGTTATCCTTGTTGGCGTTTATGTATTCCACGGCCTTGGAGGTCAGAATGGAGGTCGTATACCCCTCGATCCGTTCCTTTTCCGTGCCGTTCCACCAATCCATGACCCGTTTGTTGTTGACCCGGGTAAAATAATCGACATTCCCGGTCAGGAACCCTTCAAAGTGGGTAAAACCGAAATTCTGAGGATGGTATTCAGGATCCGAGCCCAGATGCCACTTCCCCAGCAGGCACGTCTGATAGCCGTTTTCCGACAGAACCCGGGCAAACGTCACCTGATCCGAAGGCAGACCCGCATGATCATGCTCCGGAACATGCTCCAGAATCACACCCTCGAGCCCCACCCGCTGCTGATAGCGGCCCGTCAGCATCGCCGCCCGCGTGGGCGTACTCAGCGCACTGTTCGCATGGGCATCCGTAAACTGCATGCCCGCTTTTGCCAGAGCGTCGATATGCGGGGTGAGGATATGGTCATTGCCGTAACACTGCACATCGGCATAGCCCATGTCATCGGCAAGAATGATGATGAAATTGGGCCGCCGGACCTCCGACGCGGCCGGTTTCTTCCCGGTAGCCTCCGCATTCGTTTGGGTACAGGCACATACGGAGGCCGTAAGTACCATACACTGTGAAAGTCTGTTCATTGTCATGATTTTATTTTCTGTCGTGTTCCTTGAATGTCAACCGTCTCAAAACCGTCGAGCCCATCGGCACAAGGGTCGACTCCGTCACCTTGCCGTCGATCACAAACCGACCCTTGATATAGCCGTAGGGGGTGTCGTACGGATACCGTTTGTCCGCGTTCGGATTGTTCTCATAGCGATACAGCGTCGTATTGGTTCTGAACTTGATGTCCGCATTGCCCGGGATTCGGATCTTGTTGAAAAGCGATTCACCGTCGGAGCCCGCAGCCGGAACAACATCGTAGTTCGCAAAGCCCTCCTCGAAGGTCTTGGTCGGAGTCTTTTCCGATGCAATCTCCAGGGCGTAAAGCAGGGCCCCTTTCGAAAGGTAGAATTCATTGTTCATGAAGCGGGTAATCGTGATTGGCGCATCGAATGAAAGCTGGATCCGGTCCCCGCTCTTCCAAACCTTCGAAACCTTGATGTAGCCGTTGTCCGTATATTCGATCTCGGCGCTCGGGCAGATCACCTCCGTATGCTTCGACCATCCGGGATTTCGGAAAAACAGCGGGAAGAAGTGCGCCCGGCCGGTCGTGATTTCGAAACTCACCGTATTCTCGAACGGATACAGCGTCGTCTCCCGCACCGTGATCCGCTCGCCGGCAAGGGTGGTCGTAACCGTCGATTCGCCGTAAAGCATGGCATACAGCGAAGTGCCGTCCGTGCTTTTCATCCACATGTTCGCAACATAGTACGGAAGAAGTTTCGGGGCCTGAAGGTTGCAGCAGGCCACTTTGTGACAGGCCGCAATCTGATAGCGGAAGCCGTCGCTCTCGCGCGCACGGATCCGGTTGTCGATCGTGGCATACGAGATGGCCGAGCCGTCGGAGAGACGAGCCCCCTGACCGGCATTGAAGGCAACCCGCTCAATTTCATCTCCCAAACGAGCAAAACCGGATTTCTGAAGCGCCGACGAGAAGCTGATGACCGTCTCCACGATCGAACAATATTCATAGGGAAGATACGGTGATCCGTAATTCCCGCCGACACTTTCATGGATGATGGGATCCATCACCACCACCCCGCTCGGAGACTGTGACCGGTAATACTTCGAGAACATGTTTTTTACGGCCGTCACATACCGCGGATCCGACTTTACGGCCGACAAAAACAACGGAGCTCTCATGTGCTCGACGACATGAACCGAATGTTCCTCATACATTTGCCGGTCGTCAAGCAACTTGTCCAACTGCATGTCATCCTGTTTCAGATTGCTGGCACGGCTGTAGTCCAGGTAGAGCCACTCCGCAAAATCCGCATACTTCGCCTCTCCAGTCAGTTTGTAAAGCCATTCCAGAACGTCGACATACATCAGGCCGTGCGTCAGGCCACCTCCCGACGGCTGCGGCTGTTGAAAATACGATTTCCCGGAAGTGCGGTAACTCGCTATCGTATGGTCCGCCGCACGGATCACGGCGTCCAGGCATCTCTTGTCGCCCGTATATTCGTAATAGGCAAGTAACGCGACAAGCATGCGGCTTTGCGTCCACAACTCTCCGTTGTCATTCACCAGCTTGTCCAGACGACAGTCCTCTTCGTAGATTCCGATGTAGCCGTCCGCAGACTGGTGCTTTAGTACATGATCGACCAGGAAGGCGGCCTTCTCCTTCCAGGCCGCATGGCCGGTGAGAAACGCATTCCGGATCACGTCGTCGGCATAATACCCCTCATGCTCGCCCGGCCACCAGCTCGCCATGCTCGCAATCCAGTTGCCCAGATCGTCGATCACATAATTCCGCGTCTTCCGGGCACCGAAAGAGTCATATTTCATCGACGGCTGCATGTTCTCATACTCGGAAATATAGCCCGAGGTGATGTCTCGCAGCATCTGCTCCTTCATCCAGCCCCCCGTCTCTATTTCATGGAGCGGAAGCGTCTCAAGTTCCTGTGCCTGCGTGCCCGGAGCCGTCAGAAAAAGCAGCGGGCACAATACGGTCCAAATTCTCATATTCATCGGTTCTTCTTGTTATATTTCGATTCTTCAAATGTCGCCTGGCGAAGCACGGTGCTCCCGATCGGAACCAGGTCGATTTTTTCCTTTGTGCCCTTCTCCGTCAACATATACCCCGTGATATGACCAAACGGCGTATCATACGGATACCGGGGATTCCAGTCGGGATCCTGCCGGAAAACAAACACATCGCCACTCTCCGCCTGCCGCCGGAAATCCCGGGACGGGAAATAGAGACGCGGAGTCGCCCCCTCCGGAAGAACATCGTAGTTCGCATAGCCGTCCCTGAACTGCTTTGTCGCAACCAGCCGGTAATCATACGGCCTCGCATAAAGCAGGCAACCCTTGTAGAACACCACTTCGTTGTTGAACAGCCGTTCGACCCGGACGGGATCGTAAAAGTCGATCGTTATGCGATCTCCCGTCTCCCAGCTCTTCTCCAGAATGATGAAACCATCCTCTCTGGATATTGTGGCCCCTTCGGCCGACACCCGGCTCTTCCCGGCCGACCACGACGGTTCCCGAAGCACGATCTTGAAACTACGGCTCCCGGAGATCTGAAGATCCAGCGTCACCCGATTGTCCATCGGATAGAGCGTCTTCTCTTCGATGGATACACGCGTCTTCCCAAGGGTGGTATTCACGCTGCACGGACCATAGAGAAAGGCTACCAGTCCTTCGTCGGTCTTTTTCCACATGTTCGAAACATAATACGTCATCAGCTTGGCTGCCTGCAAGTTGCAGCAGGTGATCTTGTTCCTGGCCGTATACTGGTAGCGGAAGTTGTCCGACTCCCGGCACGACTCCCGGTTATCCGACGTCAGATAAGACATGGCCTTGCCGTCCGAAAACCGGGCTCCCTGACCCGCATTGAAAACCAGACGCTCCGCACAGTCCCCGAACTCCGCCCTGTTCAGCTTCTCAAAACCCGAAGCATAGCTTTGAAGCAGTTCCGTAATCGTACAATACTCATACGGAAGATTTCCGGAACCGTAATTCCCGGCAACACTCTCGTAGACGCTCCGGTCGGTCACGATAGCCCCCGACGGTGCGAGGGATTTGGAGAGCTTCTCAAACAGATTCTCTATGGCCTGCGACCAGGTGGGATCATCCGCATGCAGCTCCGACATCCACAAGGGAACCCGGAAATGTTCAACAACATGGACCCCGTGGTCCTGAAACAGCGTATGGCGATCCAGCAACTTCGCCTTCTGGTTATCGCGGAAACGGAAATCCTCTTTCGCATGGCAGTAGTCATCATACAGCCGCTCCGCAAATGCGGGATATTTCGCATCGCCGGTCAGCCGGTACAGCCATTCGAGGACGTCCACATACATCAGGCCGTGACCCGTCCCGGGACCGAGCTCCTCTTCCTGAACAAAATAGGAATACCCCTCCGGGAAACTCTTCATCGTGTTCTCCACGGCCTTGACGACGGCCTTCAGGTATTTCTTCTCCCCCGTGAATTCATAATAGGCCAGCAGTCCGCACAGGGCCCGGCTCTGGGTCCAGAGATCCCCGTTTTCACCCCGGATGTCGCCGAGTCTGTCACCGGCGGCATAAATGCCGATATAGCCATCCTTATCCTGATTCTTCAGCAGGTTGTCTACCTGGTATTCAGCCTTCTGAATCCAGGGTGCGAAGTCCGTCAGGAAGGCATTCCGAACGACCGCCTCGACATAATACCCGTCATTCTCTCCCGGACCCCACGAGGCTTTCTTGAGAATGCGGCGACCATCCTCGCCGATTTCATAGTTCTTGACCTTGGCCGCCCCGAATGCATGCGCTCGGATCGCGGGTTGCCACAGCCACTCCTGGGAAATGTATCCGCTGCTCAGATCTCTTACCATCTGCTCGCGGATCCATCCCTGCGGCTTGATCTCCCCAAGCCGCAGGGCCTCCTGGGAAAAGGCCGGAACGCAAAGTCCCAGAGCCAACGACATCAGTACGATATAGCTGCGAATTGTTTTCATAATTCGATAGCAATTTGTCATTTGGCACGTTTCAACGGCATGAGGGGCATACCCGTAACCCGATCCACATTGTCCATGCGCTCTTTCTCCCAGTAGTCCGTATCCTGCGTATCCTTCTGCCACTTGCGCAACTTCGACAGCAAATCCCTTACGACCTCCACATAGTCCCCGTCGTAGGCGAGGTTGTTCAGCTCCAGAGGATCCGCCTCAAGATCGTAAAGCTCGATGGACGGCCGCGGAAATACGAAAAAGCGGGATTGAGCCTCCGTAAGCAGCCCGTTCTTCTTGGCAGCCATCAGATCCCACCACGTGCCGGATTTCGTCATGTCGGCAGAAATACCCGGCAACTGATACGGATAGGCATTGTAAATCAATTTGTATTTTTCCGTCCGGATGCAACGCATATAGTCCTCGTTGTCATGATAGTTCCGTTCGGCATAAATCTCGCTCCGACCCGGCAGATCCGGATTCAGAAAGAGCGGCTTGAGGCTCTTCCCGTACATCTGCGACGGAACAGAAACCCCGCAGAGATCCAGGATCGTCGGGGCCATGTCGATCGTGCTTACAAGGCCCGAAGAGTGCTCGGAGCCCGCCTTGACGTGCCCCGGCCAGGAGACGATCATCGGAGTTTCGATGCCCTTGTCATACAGAAAAGCCTTGCCGCGGATGAACGGCAGTCCGTTGTCGCTCAGGAATATGACAACCGTATTCTCCCGCAGCCCGCGTCGTTCAAGCTCCTCAAGCATGAACCCGACGTGTTGATCCAGACGATGGATCTCGTCGTAATAGTCGGCAAAATCCTGCCGGGTAGCCCCCCCGTCAACACAATACGGAGGTACGGCGACATCCGATGCCTTATGAACTGCCTCGGTATGCGGCTCCCGATAGGGCCGGTGCGGATCGATGAAGGCGCACCACAGGAAGAACGGCTTGTCCGCGGCACGGTCCAGAAACTCCTCATACTTCTTGAAGAATTTATTTCCCGACGTCATATACGGCTCCGAATAGATGTCGTTCCGGCCGTTGAAGTAAAAGTCGAACTGTTTCGTTCCGACATCGCCCCAATGCGTCTTCAGCATCGCGCCCGTATAGTATCCGTTCTCCTTTATATAGGAGGGAATCATCCGCGTACCGGGTTCAATCGGCGTCCCGAGGTCCTCCACCCCGAGCGTGTGACCGTACATGCCCGTCATCATGGCTATGCGTGACGGACTGCTCTGAGGCGTGGTCACAAACGCATTCCGGATCAGCAGTCCGGAAGCCCGCAGTTTGTCAATATGAGGTGTTTGGACGACCGTATTGCCATAGCATCCGAAATCCTTCCCGGAATCGTCCGCGATAAATACCAGAACATTGGGTTTATCCTCCTTTGCAACGGCCTTGCCTGTCGCAAAAACGGCCGCCGCGGCCATAAGCATGATCTTCTCGTTCATTTTTCCGTTTGTTTTATCTCGTCTCCTGCATCAAAGGTATAATTCCACATCTTCATATATTCCGGTCCGGACAGGAACCGGTCGTTCATCTTCCGGAGTCTCTGTTGAAGCTCCTTGTCCAGCTTGCCGGCAAGATCCCGATAACGGTCGTCGGCAATGAGGTTCTTCTGCTGGTACGGATCCGCAACGTTGTCGAACAGCATCGCCGGGCCTTGCAGGGTCCTCACATAGGTGTAACGGGGTGTCCTCAGACCTCGGTACTCATATCCGCCCCGGGCATAGTTCCATTGATGGAAAGGAACGACACACATGATCAGAGCCGATGTGTCACGCGGTGTTTTCCCCGTCAGCAGGTAGTCCGACCGGTCCTTGCCCTCGACGGTCTTCGGAATACGGGCTCCGCTCAGACTCAACAGCGTCGGCATGATGTCCGGCGTACCCATCGGAATCTCCAACCGCCGGGACTCCGTCCCGAACCGCTTCGGGTAACGCATGATAAACGGCACCAGAATGGATTCATCGAATGGCTGCTGTTTATTGACTTTCCCATGCGACATCAGCATGTCTCCGTGATCCGAGGTAAATACAAGGATGGTATTCTCCTTCTGACCCGTGGCGTCCAGCGCATCCATGATTCGGCCCATGCAGTCATCAAGCGCCGCAATGTGCGCATAATACCCCGAAAGCATACGACGCGCACGGAAAGCATCCTGCTCGGAAACATTCTCCCGGAGCTTGATCCCGGATCGGTCCGCGTATAATTTTTTATACGCTTCCGGAGCCGTGTCGTACGGATCATGCGGCGGACCCCACGACAAAAACAGTACATACGGCTTGGTCCGGTCGGCGTGACGGATATAATTCACCGCATCCTCCGTTTGTGCAATCGCATCGTAACCCTGCCAGTACAGGGTGTCGGGCGTATCCGCATAATAGAAGGAGTCATTGTATTTGTGCGTACACTCCCGCACCTTCCAATAGTCAAATCCCAACCGGCGCTCCTTGGGGATGAAACTGTCACGACCATGACCGTCGATATGCCATTTCCCGATGTAGGCCGTATTGTATCCGGCCGCCTTGAAGGCATCGCCCATGCCGCAAAGACCCTCCGCCATGGGCTTGTCGTTGTAGAACACGCCGTTCGTGAGCGGGTAGGTGCCCGTCAACAGCGAGGCGCGGTGCGGCCCCGATACAGGACAGGTCGACACCATGTTCGTCATGATACGGCTCTCGCCGGCCAGCCGGTCAATGTTCGGCGTACGGACATTGACATTTCCCATATAGCCCACCTCCTGGCCTCGCCACTGGTCGGCAAAAACATAAATCACATTGGGCTTCTCCATATCGGGCTTCCCCGTACCGGTCGGCTCCTGGGCCTGCGCAACCGGAGCCAGCAGGGCAAATGCCCCTATCATCGATCTATTCATTGCTCATTCTCTGTTTACGTTGTTGATTCTTGATCTTGGCAACCTCTTTCCAGTCCATGACCTCGGACTTCCGGGCGGTCTGTTCGTACAGACGAGACATCGCCGCCACTCGCTCCGGCATCTCGGAGCTCAGATCATGCAATTCGGTCCGGTCCTCCCTGATGTTATAAAGTTCCCACTTGTTTTCCGGATACGTCGAGACAATCTTGTAATCACCCTGTCGCAGACCCCGGAAGCCGAGATGTTCAAAAAACAGATAATCGTGAACCGGCTGGTCCGGATTCGCAAAAACCGGGAAGAGGCTCACACCGTCCAACGGCTTGAGATTGGCGTTCCGATCCGAGGGATACGTCGCCCCCGAGAACGACATGCAGGTCGGAAGGATGTCGATGATATGCACGGGAACGTCGCTGCGGCTGCCACGGTCGATCGCCTTCGGATAGCGGACAAGCAAGGGGGTCGAAATCCCGCCTTCATGCATCCAGTGCTTGAAATACCGGAAAGGCGTGTCGCTCACATTCGCCCACTTGGCCTCATAGGCAAGGAACGACTCCCCGCTCCCCATCTTTCCCGTATATTTCGACAGGCCGGCAAATTTATGAGCCTCCTCCATGCAGCCGCCGTTGTCCGACAGGAACAGGATCACCGTATTGTCCAGCTCGCCCTTGCGCTCAAGCGCCTGCAGGACCCGCCCTACGCCCTGATCCATACGGTCTACGACGGCGGCATAGATCTCCATGATATCCGCCCAATAGGCCTGCTCCTCCGCAGAGAGCGTATCCCAGGCCGGAACGGTCTCATCACGCGGGGATAGAGCCCAGCGGCTGTCGATCAGACCCGACGCAACCATGCGCTCGTAACGCTGCTTCCGCATCTCATCCCACCCCGAGTCATAGACCCCATCGTATTTCCGGATGTCCTCGTCGTATGCCTGCAGAGGCCAGTGCGGGGCCGTATAGGCCAGATACATGAAGAACGGATCCCGATAATCATGCTCCTCGATGAAACGGGCGGCATTTTCCGAAAAGGCATCCGTATGGTAGTACCCTTTTTTCGGAGGGTAGTAATACTCGTCATTGACGGCCATCACGCTGCCACCGTCCCGCTGCCGTTCATTGGGATAAAAATAACTGCCGGCTCCTCCCAGGAAAACGAACGATTCGTCAAAACCCCGGTCACAGGGCCAATTCCCGTCCTGATCGCCCAAATGCCATTTTCCGCTCATGTAGGTCTTGTAACCCGCGGTCTTCAGCACCTCGGCGATCGTCATGCACTGACGGTTCAGAAAACCCTGGTAGTTCGGAAGATCCCCAACCGGCTTGACCATCGCGCCGACTCCGGTCTTGTGGTGATACATCCCCGTCAGCAGGGAGGCCCGGCTGGGACAACTGCGCCCCGCATTGTAGCATTGCGTAAACATCATCCCCTCCCGGCAGATGCGATCGATGTTCGGGGTCTGGATCTCGCTGCCGAAACATCCGATATCCGAATAGCCCATATCATCCACAAGGATGACCAGGATGTTCGGCCGTTCATCGGCCTTGTCCTGTGCACATAACGGCAACACGCCCAAAATCCCGAGCCCGGTTAAAATGGTAGAGTGTCTCATAGCTGATAACTGTTTATGTATTTGTTAATTAATCATTTCATCGCGATTATCGTACAATACCGTGTTTTCGGTATTCCCAACATCGTTGAGAATCGTCCCCCGCCCCTGAAAAAGATTGTCATGGACGAAGACATCCGAAACCTTCTGCCCCAACCGGATCATCTCGCGCGCGGAATTTTCCGACGGCAGAAATGAATTGTAACTTATGATGTGGTTGGAGGCCTTCTGATTCGTGGCATACGTCGATTCGATGAAAATATCGGCATATTCCCGTCCTGCAGCCCCCGAATCCTCAAAGACATTGTGCCGGATGAAATTGAACTTCCGCGCATCTATGTGGATCCCATACTCTTCGCACGAAAAACGATTCGAATCGATATTCAGATGCGGTTCAATACCCTGGGACGAACAGGCTATGCCCACTCGCGTCCTTTCAAATTCGTTTCCGCAGAAATCTCCGCCCTCTCCGTTGATCGCATCGTAAAGGATTCCCGTATCCAGATTCGAAAATACGGACTCGACTACCCGGGGCGTATAGGTTCCGCTCACGTCAATCCCCCGCCCCGCAGGCTGGTCGACCGCGTATTCGATCCGGGTATGCTGCACCAACGGACGCCACTGCCCGTACAGATTCAAACCCGTGGAGAAATAATCCCCGGAAGCATTTCCGTCGATGGTGATGCTGTCACAGATGAAACTCCGGTGATGCAGATTGCCGCCCTCCGGAAAAACAAAGGAGAACGCACTGTTGATCAAGGGCCGGCAGGCTCGCAACGTCATCTTTTCCATCGAGATCTGAGAACTCTTATTCCTCGAGTCGAAAAGGAAGAGACCCGTCTCATTATGGCACTCGAGAATCGTTTCCCGGGCCGACGCCCCGACAAGCCTGAGAAGAATCGGATCATCCTTCATCTGGGCAACCGTCAGGGTACAGACGGCATCGAAACGGTAGCGGCCCTCCGGAAAATAGAGCACCACATCCTCCGTCTCTCCCGAATAGATCAGATCGAGCATCTGCTGGATCGCGGCACTCGAATCGGTCGCACCCGTCGGATCCGCACCGAAATCCGTTGCCGAAAGATAGGCCGAAAAGCACTCATCCGGGGTTCCGAGATCGAAGACCGGATAATACTCCGTTTTCGAGCAGGAGACCAGGAACAGCAAGCAAAAAATCGTATGGCGGCTGATGAGATTCATAACAAGGGCGGCAGAGCCGTGGTATCAAAATAGTTGTTCTCCGAAAGTATGCCTGAAGAGCCTCCGTCGGTTTTTATCGACCGGCCCGTAAAAGTGAACTTATTCCCCGTCACGCTGACCCCGTTCGAAGTCCGGATGTCAACCCCCGTGCGGTTCTGGTTTCCGTTGAAATGGAAAATGTTGTCATGGATTCTGATCCGGGTGCAATCCATTGTCAGAATGTCCGAATAGCTCTCCCACGCGTTCGCTTGCGGGTCATCGCCATTATACAACAACGAACCGCATATCGTCACATCACCGCACCCGTACAGCCCGATGCCGACCTCCTTGCAGTTGATGTGACATTGGTCCAGAACGACCGGACTAGAGTTATTCCCGTAAATGGAGACCCCTCTCAGAGTTTCAACGGCATTGCAGCGGATGAACTGCACGGGAAGAGTGCCCGCATCCCGGTTCTCCTCAAGCAAGAAGGCCTCCTTTTGCGACCAGACATAGGTATCGACGAACTCCGGGGCATAACTCTCCTTGATGACGATCCCGTAGTTGGCCTTGTACAACGGAGAATCGGGCCCGGAACTCACATTCGGGCCATAAGGCCCCGCCACAACCACATTCTCGAAGCGGGGATTATAGGCTCCGCGGAGCATCACTCCCGTAGAAAAACATTTGTCCGTGGCGATGTCGGACTGGGGAATCCGGAACTCCGTATTGCGCGAAAGAAAACTCCGGTGTGTGTAGCGTCCCGAGAAGGACCGGCGGCAATAGAGCGCAGTCCCGGCAAGCGGCACGTCGGCATAGAAACTGAGATCCTCGATCTCCAGCGAGCTGTTTTCGTCGGAAAAATCCAGAGAAATCCCTCCGGCGGTATTGCGGACCAGGATCCGGGTATGACCGGCCCCGGCCCCCTTGATCTTCAGGTGACACGGTGCAGCGATCCCGGCTACGACGGATCGGGTCAGCAGATAGTCCCCTGCCGGCATGTACAGAACGGCTCCATCGTATTCTGCCGCATCGGACAGAGCCCGCGACAGCGCGGCGGAGCAATCACTCCGACCCGTATTGTCGCAGGCATAATCCACGACATTCAGCTCCACGACCTCCATTTCAACTCGCTCCGGAACATACTCCGTCTTGCTGCATGAAACAGACATCGCAAAAAACAATATGGCAATCGTTCGTCTCATTTCCATATGCTGATCGTTCCGACGCCGGAATACAGTCCCTTATCGTCGTCGGATCCCGACGCTCGCTTTCGTTCGACTATACCCCCCGTACGGCATCCGAATTTACTCATTTATTACGTCCATTGGCAACCTTGTAGTCCCCTTTTTTACGAACGCCGGGATCGCCCGGTTTCCAGGCGGGGAACTTCGACAACTCCGTCTGCAGATAACTCCGAGCCCTCTCCGCATCCGGACTCCCGGCACCCTCCGATATGGGATTGTGCTCGCCTGGATCGCGGCTCAGGTCATAAAAACGTCCATCATGGTAGAGCTTGAATCCTCGAGTCCGGATGAATCTTCCGGATTTCTCCAGCTCCGGAACACCGTTGACCAGCGGATCATAATGGCAGAAAACCCAATCTCTGCGATAAGCGTCTTCATCCCCGCGGAACTGGGCAAGCAACGAATGCCCGTCCACGACCATCCTCTCGGGAATCCGACAGCCGACAATGTCCGCTACCGTCGGGAAAAAATCGGTCATATCCACCAGCGCATCCGATACAACCCCGGAAAGTCCCTGCGGATATCTCACGATCATCGGAACGTGCGTGCCGGCGTCGGTCATGAGCCCTTTGCCGCCCTTGATGACCGAACCGTCGCGCATCGGTGTTTCTATGCTCCGGTGCGTACCGTTGTCCCCGATATAGAGGATGATCGTATCCTCATATAAACCCGCCTGTTTCAGATAGGACACCAGACGGCCCACATTCTTGTCCATATAGGAAACCATGTCGGGGAAATTCGCATCCGACTTCTTCAGTCTCCCCGCCGGATCTCCCCATCGAGGGGAGTCCGGCGTCGGTAAAAACGGAGAATGAACCAGAACATCCGCATAGTAGAGCAGAAACGGGCGATCCTTTGACCGTTCGATGAAGTCGATCGCATAATCGCAGAAAATGTCAGGGCCATAGGTGTCGAGGCTCCGGGCATACGTTTTCCGGCTGCACTCGATGGCCGCATTCGCATAGCGGTCCCCGGCTCCCTCCTTGCGACCCTGCTCCAGCTGCCACAAACAATACTCATCAAAACCGAAACGTCCCGGAAGGGCGGCCGAGGCCCCAAGCTGCCATTTCCCCACCATACACGTCGAATAACCGGCATCTCGGGCCAGGTTGGCAAATGTGACCTCGTCCGGGTTCATGTATCCGAACTCGACATAATTCCGGAAATTGTACTTCCCCGTCATCAACTGCACCCGGGTCGGAGTACTCAACGGCTGCGAGAAGCACATCGAATACAGGATACCCTCTTCTGCCAAAGCATCGAGATGCGGGGTGGAATAGGTGCTCCCATAGGCCCCGATGCATTCGTAACCGATGTCATCGGCAAGAATCAGAACGATATTCTTCCGATCGTCCGGGCGATCGGCGGTGTCGTTCCCGCAGGCTGCTATCGCCACACCTTGCGAACCGACAAGGCTCAGCGCTCCGGATAAACAATATTTGATGCTATTGTCCATGCCCGCTCAGAAAACTTTTAATTAACGGTCAGATTCCGGTACAGATCATAGAAGGAGATCTGAGGCTCCACCTTATTGTCGTTGGTCCGCGGATCAAGCCGGTTGTCCGACCTGCGGATTCCCACGTTGTCCTCCAGGAAGGCCCGGTAGCCGAAACCCTTGAAGTTGGGCTCCTTATTCATTTCATTGACGATGTACTGTATGGCGGCTCCCAATTCATCGACCTTCTGGTATTTGGCATTGATTCCGTTTATGTTGACCTCCGGAGTCATGAAGCAGACCGGATAGTCCGGATTGCTGCAAATGGCAGCCTTGGCCAGGGTGTTCCAGTTATTGTAAAATACATTCTCCGGGACCGGTCTGGAATAATATGCATTCCCGGAGCCGTTGCTCTGATTCCACATCATGAGGTAGACATCGAGGTTCTCAAGGAGTTCGGTCGCTTGAATGACATCCGCACGAAGCATGAAATTGGCATTGTTCAGGATCACCTGGGGCCCGAAAACAAACTTCTCGCCCACTTTGCAATAACCTTCCGGATGGATATAGCGGTAAACAGGCTTCAATACATGATCTACATAATCACGGATCTGATCCTCCGTCTTGAAGTCGTTGAGCTCGACCGAAGAGTACAGAACCTGGAAGGCATCGACACAATCCCAGGCGGAAGAACCGTTGAACTGATACTGCTTTATATTCTCAAAGTAGGTACGGATGCTCGTCTCCGAAACCAACGGATATCCCGTACCTCCCAAGGTTTTGGCATGTCCGATCACCAGGATCGTCTTGATCCGACCTTCAGACATTTGCTTGACCTTGATCACATTGTCAAGAACAACATTGGCATTGTCGGGAAGAACTCCCGTCGCAAGGCCCTGCTCGGCTGTATAATCGCAACGGAAAGTCATAAAGTTTACACCCATCGTCAGCAGGGAATCCACGATATTCTGGGTGATCTGAACGGAAAGGTTCTTGGCGCCATAGGACAAGCCTTTCTTTCCCCATGCGATATCCGCGGCCGGATCGTATCTGAATTTTTCCGTCGATACGGCGGGCTGCTCCTCGCCCGGCACACTTACTCTGATCTGGTCGAAAAGATCAAGATCCTTCGGTATCCGAACCTTCATCTCGGTCCGGTCCGAAACCTCCAGAACCTCCAGCGGAGTCTCTCCGATAAAGACGGAATTCAGACCGATGTCCTCCGTGATGAAATTCATGCCCTTGATCGTCACGACGGTCTCGGCACCGCCCCGGGCCGGAGAAATCTTGTCGATGCGTGCATCCGAAACAAACGAGATCAGATCCTCGGAAACCCCTTGGTTCTTTCCTACCTTGACCCGAATCTTGTTCGGTCCGACAAAGAAATTCTCGACCAGAACGACGATCGAATCCTTGGCCGATTTCAAGACCTTGAGCGGATCCGTCTCCCCGTCCTCTTGAACGATGGTGACGATATTGGAAGCCGTATCGTAGATGTCAAAACCGCTTCCCTTGATGACCAGTTCCCCTTCGTAAGTGACCTTGGCGGGATAGAACGAACGGATGACAACATCCTCGTAAATCTTGAATCCCGCATAGGAGACCGTTCCTTCCGAAGATTCCAGCGTAACAAGCCCCGTCTCCGTGTCGGGTACGATGAATTTGATCCGACTCTCGTCCTGTTCCACAATCTCGGCCGGCTGCTCATTGACCTTCAAAACCGTCTGCAATGGCAGATTCGAACCGTAGAGTATCACCTCGTCGCCCGGATAGGCATATTCCGGAACCACCTCATGGATCTTCACGGGGCTCCCGCTACCGTCCGCATCGTCCAGAGAGCATCCTCCCAGGCATGTGGCGAACAATACCAACATCATCGCTGCATATAGCTTCTTCTTATTCATGGCATTCATAAATTTCATCTTTAACATTCTGGTTGTCCGTCGCAATTACTGCTCGTCGATGTCACCGCCACCGCTCGAGATCAGATAGCCGTTGTTTGTCTCTCCTGGAGGTACGAGGTTTGGATTCGTATCCACCTCCTGCTGCGGCATGGGGAACAGGATGTGCTCCGGCCGAATCTCGCATGCCGCCAGCGACTCATTGCCTTCCATGGCAAAATAGCTCGTCATGATCTCTTCGAGTTTCCCCGTCCGGATCAGGTCCCAGCGACGCTGTCCTTCACAGTTGAGCTCCCAGGCCCGTTCCTGCAGAATCACATTCAGAAAATCATCACTCAAATTCGAATCATTCAGATCCGCAATCTTGCAGTCAGCAGGTGCGCCCTCTTCCCGGGCCCGTCCCCGAACCTGATTGATGCCATAATATTTGTCGAATCCATTCGGAGAGACGGCGATATGGCCGGAATGCATCGCTTCCGAATGAATCAGAAGAATGTCCGAATAACGGAGAACCGGAAAATCACACCGGTCCTCGCCGGAATCGGTCTTGTTATCATCCTTGAATTTGCAGAAGAAGGTCCTGTGGTCATTCATCAACCAGGCCCCCGTCTCCGGGTGTTTGTCCATGAATCCGTATTTGAACCGCTTGTCGTAGGTTTTATCGTAGCTGTTGACTAGCGTATAAGGGGCAAATGGTGCTCCGGCAGAGACAATCGGATAATAGGAGGCCGGCGAATAGGCCTTGATGATGGTCGACGGCGTATTGGGCAGCAGATCGAACGTCACATAGAACAGCAACTCCGCATTTCCCTCATTGTCGGGACTGAATACATCTCCGTAATTCGGCAGAAGCGCGTATGACCCATATTGTCCCAACATGATCTTCTCGCAGTATTTCACGGCATTGCTGAAGTCCGTATCCTCGGCGGCCTCCGAATAGCCCCGCGTCAGATAAACCTTCGCAAGCAGGCCCGCCGCACTGCCGCGTGTGATCCGGCCACTCTGCCGGCCGTTCATGACATCCAGGAAACGGATGCCATCCTCCAGATCGGAGACAATCAGGCTATAAATCTCACTCAGATCCGAGCGGTAGGGATAGGTGACTTCGGAGACATCCGTTGCATTGTACAAGATCAACGGCACGCGCCCATAGGCCCTGACAAGGTTAAAATATCCAAGGGCTCTGAAAAACTTGGCCTCGGCCTTGAACTGGATCCTTTCATCCTCCGTCAACGCCTGGTCCGGGCACGAATCCACATTCTTGATAATTGCGTTCGCGGCGTTGATCAGCGAGTAATTCCCCTGCCACCAGTTCCGGACATGGTTGGAGGTAGCAACGAATTTATAGCCGCTCCATTCATTCACGCCATTCGTATTCCGGAAACAGTCCGAGGCATTGTCGGCCAGGCTCCTTATGGTAACGCCTCCATACAAATGACTGGTATTCAACAACGTGTACATACCATAAAGACCTGCCGTCACCTCTTCCTTGATCTGATAACCCTTCTCCTGAGTAAACTTCACATAATTGGTCTCCTCGATCCATGCCTCACACGAGGAAAAAACGGCCATCAGTGCCGCTGCGTATATGTATGATCTTAATTTCATGATTCCGTGATATTTATGATTCGTATTAAAAACCGATTGTCAGTCCTGCGATGAAGGAACGAAATTTCGGATAGGCGCCCCGGTCCGTCGCAAGGCTCGTGTTCGACTTCCCGAAAGAGTTCACCTCCGGATCATATCCCGTATATTTCGTGAAGGTAAACAGGTTGTCGCCCGTAACATAGACCCTCAGACTGCGAATGAACGTCTTGCCCAAGACCTCCTCCGGAACGGTGTATCCGAGAGTTATATTCTTGATTCTCAAGAACGAGGCATCCTCCACATACAAGCTGGCGGCACCCGGAGTCTGACGCAGCTTCGGGGTATTCGACCGCGGATAGATTCCATCCGGATTCGACTCGGTCCATCGCCCCTCGAGATAGTATTTCGGCTTGTTGTACTGGCTGAAAGTTTCCATGTAGTATCTGTTCAGATTCAGCACGTTGTTCCCGTACGAACCGTACAAAAAGATATCAAGCGAGAAATTCTTGTAGGTAAAGGTATTGTTCATGCTGATGGTGAACTTCGGATAGGCATATCCGTTGATCACACGATCATGTTCGTTGATATATCCATCGCCATTCTGATCCTTGAATTTGGGATCTCCCGGTTTGTTCGAATCCTTCATCCCGTTGGCGACCGCCTCGTCAATTTCGGCCTGATCCCGCCAAACCCCTTCGTAGATGCATCCATAGAAGGCTCCGATAGGCTCCCCGACTCTCAGAATCGCCGTCGTTCCTACCGACGACAGGTTATTTGAGGAGGTTCCGACGTACAGATCCTCATTATTCTCGCCCAAACGCAGAATCTTGTTCCGGTTCATGGCGTAATTGATCCTCGTCTCCCAATAGAACCCGCCTTTACGCCGGGAGACGATGTTTCTCGAAAGCAGAGAGACCTCAATACCTTTGTTTTCAACGTCGCCGATATTGACCATCACGCTCTGGTAGCCCGACGACGACGGAATCCGCTTTTCGGAAAGCATGTCGTACGTTTTCTTGTAGTAAGCCTCGAAGGTCAGACCCAGACGGTTGTTGAAGGCCATAAAATCCAGACCCAGGTTATAGCTCAGGGTCTTCTCCCACTCCAACTCCTTGTTTCCGAGCTGAGCCGGATACAATGAAACCACTTTCTCACTCGAGTTGAACTGATACTGACCCGTATTCAGGAAATAGATCGATTTGAAGTTACCGATCTCCTGGTTTCCCGAAACACCGTAGCTCGCCCGAAGCTTGAGTTCGTCAAGCCATTTCGCACGCGACATGAACGACTCTCTGTTAATGTTCCAGGCAAAGGCCACTGCCGGGAAATAACCCCATCTGTGTCCTTTTGCAAATTTAGAGGAACCGTCTGCACGACCGGTAACGGTAACGACATAACGGGAATCGTAACTATAATTGATTCGTCCCAAATAAGACATAATGGACGATTCCATCAGACTGGACGCATAACCAGAGATCGCGCTGGCATTCGAAATATCATATCCATTATTGGTATCGGAGAAATATTGTCTCGCGATGATATTGTACGCCGAATTGTTGAATTTCTGGAACGTAAAGCCCGCTACGGCATTGACCTGGTGTTTGCCTCCGATCTTTTTGTCATACGTCAGCGTATGCTCCGTCAACACGTTGCCGCCGGTATTCTTGTTGTCCGTGCTCTGCCCTCCCTTGAGCGAACCCTCATAGGTCGATGTGGGGATATACTCCGTGGTGTTCAGACGTGAAAAGGTCGTACCAAGAGTCGATTTCCAGTTGAGACCCGGCAGGATGTTCACGGTGATGATTCCGTTGACCGTTCCGGAAAGGCTGTTGATGCTGTTGCGCACCCGATTGGCATACGCCACCGGATTACCGATCTTCGTAATCGTCTGGCCGCCCCCGCTTTTGCCGTTCCCGGGAAAATCATTGACCAGATTATAATCTCCGTTTTCATCGTAAACCGATACGAAGGGGGCCATACGCAATGCGTTCAGCACGGTTGCTCCATCCTGGGGAGATCCCGCAGAGTTTACGGTCGCACGGTTTCCTTTCGAGGAGGCCAGATTCGCATTCAACGTGAATTTTATCCGCCCTCCTATCTGCTGGGTAAGATTGGTTCGCAAGGTCATTTTCGTCAGGTTCGAGTTGATCACATTGCCCTTCTGGTCCATAATACTTCCCGAAACCGCATAGGTCGTCTTCTGAGCTCCGCCTCGGATACTCAATTGATGGTTCTGGTACTGCCCCAACTGGAAGATCTCATCCTGCCAGTCCGTACCCTTTCTGATGTTCGCCCACTCCTCTTCCGTCTTCCACAACAGAAGATCGGCACTTCGTTCCTCCATCCGGAACTGCGCATATTCGTAGGCATTCGCCATCTCGAGCTTTTTCGACACCTTCGAAATACCATACTTGAGATCGTAGGTAATCACAGGCTTGCCGGCCTGTCCCTGCTTCGTCGTGATGATGATCACACCGTTCGCTCCGCGCGAACCGTATATCGCCGTCGCCGATGCATCCTTGAGAACCTCCATAGACTGGATGTCGTTGGTGTTGATCCCATCGATGCTTCCTCCCACATATCCGTCAACTACATACAACGGCTCGTTGTCGGAATTGATCGAGTTCGTGCCTCGAATCCGGATCGAAACGGTCGCCCCGGGCTCGGAACTCGTCTCCGTCACCTGAACTCCGGCAACCATACCCTGCAGCATCTGCTCCGGAGAGACAAAAAAACGATCCTCCAACTGTTCGCCCCGGATGCTGGCTACGGCGCCCGTATGATCCTTTCTCGCTACCGTACCGTAACCGATGACAACCGCCTCGTCCATCAAGATGCTCTCCTCTTCCAGGGTGATATTGAGGGGCAGTTGATTTTCCATGACGATCTCCTGTTCCTTATATCCCAACATGGAGATCGACAAAACGTCGTTCTTCTTTACACGAATCTTGAATTTGCCATCCGCATCCGTGGATGTTCCAACGGTGGGATTGTTTTTCAACACGATGGTCACTCCGACCAACGGCAACCCGGCTTGATCTTTTATAACGCCGGAAACCTGATAAGACTTGTTTTGTACGCCTTGTTGTGCAGATGCCGGATTGCAAAAAATCACTGTTGCAATCACTGCCGCAATGCCGAACAAGACTTTAAAATCCAATCTGCGAAAAGTCTTTTTCATATCGTACGGTATTAGTAGTTTTAGGTATTGTAAAAATAGCTCGAATTAAATCATTTGGATATAGAATCTTGATATTTAGGCATTAAAATTTGATTGTACTAACGATCAAACCCATTGAACGGGATCATTCATAATCGATCATCACCATCGTCCCGGTAAGATCCTCATAAGGAACGAGTTGACCCGCCGTAAAATCCGGATAACCGCCAAAAACATTGCCCATTGCATAACTTTTGAGCGCTGAACGATTCCGAATTGCCGTCGACTCAAAGTTGAACAAATTATTATTCAACATCACATTTCCCGATTTTTCAGAGATATCCACTCCAATCCGTTTAGGACTGCCCGGACCATTGAACTGATTATTGGCCACTGTCACATCACTTGACCGATAAACATTCAGATCCGTCGGTTCATAATCGCAAGGGGCTGAATCATCCTTGAGATATTCGCTCCCGCTTCTTTCCCCACAGAATATGAGATTATTCGTAATAAATACCTGCCTCACTCCGGCAAGAAGGATTCCATTCACCCGATAGTTCACATGACAATCCGTAATCGTGAATTTGGGCTCGGCCCATTTGTCTTCCGGTGCATATTCCACAAAAATACCATGATCCATTTTCACAAAATGAGACTCGGAAACAACGCCGCCTTCCGGAAGATACTTGTCACCTCGGCATAATACCCCATATTCGGCTCCTCCCCACACATAACATTCCGACACCAGCGGACTGTAACAGTCCTGAAAGCAAATGGCCGTTTCCATCTTATAACCGTCTGATCCGGAACCATATCTTCCGGTAATCTCGACATTATGCAGATACGGATACCAGGCATTATAGCACAAAACCCCATTCTTGAAATATCCGACCGTTGGCTTTTCGCCCCGAATCAGCACATCCTTCACCTGAAACATCCGGGAATGGTGATCTCCAGGACGTTGATCCGCCGTATTGAACTCTATGGCCGTATTCACGCCGTCTGTCGGAGCCACAAAACTCATATTTTCAACCGTTACTGTCACCAGGTTGGTCGGAATATTGAAAAAAAAGCCCCCTTCGGGATTGTCACAATAGATCTCGGTAACATCGATTCCCGCACCGCGAAAAACCACTCCATGAGAAATCTGCTGCCCGGACAAACTACTATGTTCAAGAACAATCCTTTTGGTTATTCTGTAACGTCCTGACGGAACATATATATCAACATTATTTCGGGAACCAAAGTCCGAAAGCAAGGCCTCAAAAGCCGGAGTGGAATCCTCAACCCCCGTATTATCAGCCCCATAATCAATAACATTGAGCGTACAGGACTGTAAATCAGAAGAATCTTCGCTCCCTATTCCCGGCTCCTCGGCCGAGTTTTTTTGACAGGAAACAAAACAAGCAAACGATAAAACGAGGCTAAGAATGATTACATAAAAATTTACAGGGACGGTTTGGATAGGTTTAGAAGTCATAAGTATAGCATTTTAGGTATACAAAAATAGTTATAGCCCAATAATCGGTATATAATTTTTTGATATTTGCATATTAGAATCTGACGGGAATTCCATCTCCGAAGCACTATCATGATCAAATATATTTTATTCATCCGAAGACTATGCATAACCCCGTTTTCACTCAAATCAATTCTTCCGCAAATTTTCAAAACCAACATCTTGATAAAAAACAATAAACATCTGTACTTCCGCCGCTGTATATTCAATTAGGAAACAAGAATGAGGAATATGCCATCTGATATTCGAACAAATACAACCGAGAGTTCCGAGTTTATGAAAACGCATGTTGGATTTTTCTCCGATTTCCGTATCTTTGTATGTATAGAAGCAAAAGCCATGACTGAAACACTATCTTTTAAATACCTTATCAGCAACGCCCAAGACATCGCGTGGGGAATGACGGTAAATTCTGTTGGCACACAAAGTATCCCAGCACATTATGATTCATATCCACCGAAAACAGGTCATCCGGAGGATTTCTATTTCGATCCCAAGAAAGGAAGAGTTCTTGACTGTTACCAAATTCTTTATATTACGGAAGGATCCGGTTACTACTATATAGACCCCAACAAAAAAATCGAGCTCAAAGCTGGCAACATGTTCATCCTCAAACCTCACGTATGGCACAGCTATTTTCCTAAAAAAGAGACCGGATGGAAAGAATATTGGATCGGAATACAAGGTATAAATATCGAAAATCGGTTCAAAAACAATTTTTTCAATCCCGAGCAAGTTGTTTATAAGGTAGGCTTCCGTGACGACATAGTAAATTTATATGAAAAAGCGCTTGATATCGCCCGCAAAGAGAAAGCGTCCTACCAGCAATATCTTGCAGGTATTGCCAATCTCATTCTGGGGATAATGATGTATAGCGACAGGAACAGAGATTTTGCCGTCAATGAATTGGAAACCCGCATCAACAAGGCAAAATTGCTGATTCGGAACAATCTTACGAATGATATATCTTTAGAAGATATTGCATCGGAAATCAACATGAGTTATTCATGGTTCAGAAAAATATTTAAAGAATATACAGGATTCTCTCCCGCAAACTATATCAAGGAGATGAAACTTCAACGAGCAAAGAATCTGCTGATTTCAACAGATCTGTCCATTAAGGAAATCGCATACAACCTCAACTTTGACTCGATCTCATATTTTTCCTCGACATTCCGGAAACAAACCGGTTGTACCCCTCTGCAATACCGAATGTCAATAAAAATGCAGTAACGCACATTCCTTCAAATCAAAAGATCGAATAGCTGCCGAATTCGGCAGCTATTCGATCTTTAACAGGGACACTCAAGTACAAAACGTCCGACCCTAATCCGATCATCAATTGAAAATTTCAGGATAAGTCCGAATGAAATACACCGGAGTACAGCTCCAGGCATGGCAATAACTATTCATCAAATGACAATTATATGGTGATATATAATCATCGTATGGATCATACGCTTCCCAAAAGGTATCAGCACCTTTCTTCACCATACCACCCCAGAAATCAACCAATTCTTGCTTTGCCATTTGATGTAGTCCTTGATCAACCAAAGCCTGAATATAATAATGATAAGCATACGGCGTTCCCACACGTACAGCATCACCTCGTTTCTTTATTCCAACCAATGCCTTCACAGCCTCTTTCGGTGAGGCTATTTTTCCCAAAGAGGCCCATATCTGGGATTGATACGAATACTGACCGGTTCGGGGACTGACAAACAAGCCGGAACTCTTCTCAAAATATGCATTGTGTGCTGCTTTCCGCATTCTAACTAACAGGCTTGGAATATATGATACTTCACTCTCTTTGCCAAGTATCTCTGACAATTCGTACGTCTTTTCCAATGCAAATAACACAAGACCCGTTATGGCAACCTCTTTATCCAATTGCCGTTTCCAATCTATAAAAATCCACCAATCTTTGTTTGCTCGTTTGTAATCGATAAGATTCTCCTTCGTAAGGTAGGGCAAAATGTTCTCGGCCTGTTTTTTGGCTACGACCCACAGATCCTCAACAGTTTTTCTATCTCCTGTTGCATTCAGATAATCCAGCAGGGTAACATTATATAAATAAGTATAATCAAGCAGGAAACGCTCTTTTTGGGGATGCGGATACGGTGCCTCAAACATGGTCGGATACAATATGCCATTTTCAGCCGCTACTCCGGCCAACAGATACAAGCACCGTCTGGTCAGATCGAATTGCCGGAATGAACAATTGTTTGCCAAGGATTCCAGATAAAGATCTCCGCCCCACAACCGACGATCTCGTTTGGGACCATCTTCGTATACGGTCTGCATGCACTCTCTTAATGTATTCAATCCGACAGAATCAATTTTACGGATCATAGGAGATGTTTCAACAGGCAAGGATGCAACCGACGAACCGGCAGAGGTTGAAGCTTCACAATACAATTTGTCAAAAGCGAACTTATATTTCGGCATGGCAACTACCTCCACTTTGACATAGCGAAAGGAGAGTCGCCTTGGAATTTTCATCAATTCAGGCAGGACCGAGACAGTAACTATTTCATCCTGAAACCATGCTCTGGCCAACGATCCTCTGTAGGGATCGATAGGAGTCACCACCTCGGACAACGTTTCCCCGAATGTGAATTTCAAACGCAAAGGGGCATCCGGTGTTCTCGTCAGCGATTTCAACGAGAAATTCAAATATCCCGTCATATGACGACCAAAATCTAATATAACACCATCTTTATAATCTGACAATGGTGCCGAATATATTTCGGAAACATCTTTACGATCACTGACAGAAAGAGCCTGAAAGGAGGTCGTATCTTTGGAAATCGAAATAATAGACTGCGGTCTTTCAACCGTCCATATCAGTTCCGGCTTGTTTTTTTCAGCAAGATCCAACCATTTCAGCCTGTAATCGGCATAATAGTCGGAATCTTCCTGCGCATACAAGCAGTTCAAGGACATCAGCAAAAAGCATAGAAACGTAATTTTCTTCATTTTAACAAAATATTAGTGTTGGTTATTTTACCTATTCACCATTCTTCAATCGTGCCCGTCTGATCTTTCGCAATTCACAGATTGAACAACGGTATCACGATTTTATTTACAAATATGGCATTCAAACGCAAATTTCACCATAAATTTTTGATTTATTTATATACATATATGACGGCATGACATATCCCTGATAGCCCTGAATAGAATACACAAATTTCAAACAATGGATTCTAGTAGATATACATAAACTTTAAACAGAATAAAAATCAAAAAGCTAAACTCATCTGTCATATTATAACGTCGGAACAGCCCAAAAAAGAGTTCTTTTGTAAAACAAATTTCAGATTGCACATGCAACCCAAACACTTCGTCGCCTTCGACCTGGGGGCCACCAGCGGACGGACAATTCTCGGTTCTCTTCACGACGGGGAGCTCACGCTCAAGGAGCTGACGCGTTTCCCGAACGCCGTGCTCCGCCTCGGCGACCACTACCATTGGAACATCTTTTCACTCTACGAACATCTGTGTGAAGGCCTCCGGGCCGCAGCCCGCGAGGGGGTCGAGATCTCGTCGATCGGTATTGACACCTGGGGCGTAGATTTCGCCTTTGTCGGTCGCGACGGCACCCTTATGGGGCTTCCCTACGCCTACCGCGATCCTCACACCGACGGAATCCCCGAGGCTTACTTTTCCGAGGTACTCTCCCGCGAGGCGGTCTATGCCGCAACGGGCATTCAGATCATGCCCTTCAACTCGCTCTACCAGCTCTACGCCCTGCAACGCGAACACTCGTCGCAACTGTCCGCTGCCCATCGGCTGCTCTTCATGCCCGATGCGCTGTCGTACCTGCTCACCGGCGAGATGGTCACCGAATACACCATCGCCTCGACCTCGCAGTTGCTGAATCCCCGCACGAAGCGCATCGAAGAAGGCCTGTTGGAAGGGATGGGGCTCTCGCCGGAGCTCTTTCCGCCCGTCGTCATGCCCGGACATCGGATCGGGACTCTGCGCCCGGAGTTGGCTGCCGAATGCGGCCTGCCGACGCTGCCCGTCATCGCCGTGGCGGGGCACGATACGGCCTCGGCCGTTGCCGCCGTCCCGGCCGAAGACGAACGCTTCGCCCACCTCTCGTCGGGGACCTGGTCGCTGATGGGCATCGAGGTACCCGACCCGGTGATCGACGAGCGGACCTTCGCCTGCAACTTCACCAACGAAGGGGGCGTGGAGGGGACAACACGCCTGTTGAAGAATATCACCGGCATGTGGATTCTCGAACAATGTCTGAAACGCTGGAAGGCCGAAGGCCGCGACTACTCCTATCCGGAGATCGTACGCATGGCTACCGAAGCTACCCCGTTCTCGGCGATGATCGACCCGGACGACGCTTCGTTTGCCGCCCCGGGAGACATGCCCACCGCCATCCGCGCCTACTGCGTCCGTACGGGCCAGCAACCACCCGCAGACGACCGGGCGATGATCCGCACGATCTTCGAGAGCCTGGCCCTCAAATACCGGTTGGTCCTCGAACGCTTCCGGCAGATCGCACCCTTCCCCATCGAACAGCTGCACGTCATCGGAGGCGGCTCGAAAAACGCCCTGCTGAATCAGTTCACGGCCGATTCGATCGGACTTCCGGTGGTGGCCGGACCTTCGGAAGCTACGGCCGTGGGCAATCTCATGATTCAGGCCCGGGCCGCGGGATGTGTCACGACGCTGCGCGAGATGCGCGCACTCATCGCCCGCTGTATTCCTACCGAACGGTTCACTCCGCATCACGATGCGACCTGGGACGAGGCCTACGACTGCTTCCGCCGCATCACGAACAACCTCGAATAACAAACCCATAAAACACATACCGACATGAAACAGGAACAGATCACACGTGCTTATGAAATCGCCCGGGACCGTTATGCGGCCATCGGTGTAGATACGGAAAAGGCCCTTGCGGCGCTGCAAGGCATTTCGCTGTCGCTCCACTGCTGGCAGGCCGACGACGTAACGGGATTCGAATGCCGCGGCGGGGACCTCACGGGAGGCATCCAGGCCACGGGCAACTACCCGGGCAAGGCGCGCAATATCGACGAACTGCGCGCCGACATCATCAAGGCCAAGTCGCTCATCCCGGGCAAGCACCGTCTGAACCTCCACGAGATCTACGGCGAATTCGGCGGCCAATTCGTTGACCGCGACCAGGTCGAGCCGCGTCACTTCCAGGGTTGGATCGACTGGGCGAAGGCCAACGACATGAAGCTGGACTTCAACTCCACGTCGTTCTCGCACCCGAAGTCGGGCGACCTCTCGCTGGCGAACCCCGACCCGGCAATCCGTGAATTCTGGATCGAGCACACGAAGCGCTGCCGCGCCATTGCCGAGGAGATGGGCAAGGCGCAGGGCGACCCCTCGATCATGAATGTCTGGGTGCACGACGGCTCGAAGGACCTCACGGTCAACCGCATGAAGTACCGCGAACTGCTGCGCGACTCGCTGGACCGTATCTTCGAGACGGAGTACACCCACATGAAAGACTGCATCGAGTCGAAGGTCTTCGGTATCGGGCTGGAGAGCTATACCGTCGGCTCGAACGACTTCTACATCGGCTACGGCACCTCGCGCGGCAAGATCGTCACGCTCGACACGGGGCACTTCCACCCCACGGAGTCCGTCGCCGACAAGATCTCGTCACTGCTGCTCTTCACCCCGGAGGTGATGCTGCACGTCTCGCGCCCCGTGCGCTGGGACTCGGACCACGTGACGATCCTCAACGACGACACGCTGGAGCTCTGCAAGGAGATCGTGCGCTGCGACGCCCTCGACCGCGTACACATCGGGCTCGACTATTTCGATGCCTCGATCAACCGCATCGGCGCCTACGTCATCGGTTCGCGGGCCACGCAGAAGGCCCTGATGCAGGCTTTGCTCGAACCCCTCGCCCAACTCCGTGCATACGAGGCCAACGGACAGGGTTTCGAACGCCTGGCTCTGCTCGAAGAGTCGAAATCGCTGCCTTGGAACGCCGTCTGGGACGAGTTCTGCCGCCGCAACGACGTGCCCGTCGGCGAGGCATTCATCGCCGACGTCCAGCAGTACGAACGCGACGTAACCTCCAAACGCGGATAGTCCTATGGAGATCTTCATCGGTTTGCTGATCATCGCCCTCGGTTCGTTCGGGCAGTCGAGCTCCTACGTGCCGATCAACCGCGTGCGCGAATGGAGCTGGGAGAACTTCTGGATGGTACAGGGCATCTTCGCCTGGCTTCTCTTCCCGCTGCTCGGGGCCCTGATCGCCGTTCCCGAAGGGAGTTCGCTTTTCGCCCTGCTGGGCGAGGGCGGCGCCCTTCGGGCTGTTGTCTACGGTGCGCTGTGGGGTGTCGGCGGCCTGACGTTCGGACTCTCGATGCGCTACCTCGGCGTGGCGCTCGGGCAGTCGATCTCGCTCGGAACCTGCTCGGCTTTCGGTACGCTGCTCCCGGCCCTCTTCGCCGGGACGGACCTGCTGCACGGACCCGGGCTCATCCTCCTGATCGGCGTCGGCATCACACTGGCCGGCATCGCCGTGATCGGATACGCCGGGTCACTGCGCGCCGCAACGATGAGCGAGGAGGAGAAACGCGCCGCCATCCGTGACTTCGCCCTCACGAAAGGGCTCGTCGTAGCCCTGCTGGCCGGCGTGATGAGCGCCTGCTTCGCCCTGGGGCTCGACGCCGGGGCCCCGATCAAGGCTGCGGCTGCCGCACAGGGTGTCGATCCGCTCTTTGCCGGGCTGCCCGTCATCCTGCTCGTCACCACCGGCGGATTCGTCACCAACGCCGCCTACTGCCTCTACCAGAACGTGCGCAACCACACCGCCGGAGAGTATCTCCGCGTCAGCCGCTCCACGCTGGTCAACAACCTGCTTTTCTGCGCCCTGGCCGGCGGTCTGTGGTACTCGCAGTTCTTCGGATTGGAGATGGGCAAGAGCTTTCTCACCGGATCGCCCATCCTCATGGCCTTCTCGTGGAGCATCCTCATGTCGCTGAACGTCCTCTTCTCGAACCTTTGGGGCATTTTGCTCAAAGAGTGGAAAGGATCCGGTCTCCGCACGCTGGCGACACTTGCCGCGGGACTCGTCCTGCTACTTTTCTCGATATTTTTCCCATCTTTGTTCCAATAAACCGCAATTCATGAAATCCATACTCGAAAACCGTCCGGAGCTGGCCCGCCGGGTCGCCGAAGTGGCCGAAGTGGCCGGATACCTCTGGCAAAAGGGCTGGGCCGAACGAAACGGCGGCAACATCACGATCAATGTCACGGAGTGCATCGACGACGAGGTCCGCGCCTTGCCGCCCCTCAGCGACCCGATTCCGTTCGGTATGTCCCTGCCCCGACTCAAAGGTTGCTACTTCTTCTGCAAGGGAACGAACCGCCGGATGCGCGACCTGGCACGCCGCCCGATGGAGAACGGCGCGGTGATCCGCATCCTCGACGACGGGGCCTCGTATGAAATCGTGGCCGACGAGCCCGTGCGTCCGACCTCCGAGCTGGCATCGCACCTGGCCATGCACGAGCAGATGCTCGCCGCGGGGAACGGCTATCGCGCAGCGATCCACACCCACCCGATCGACCTGGTGGCGATGACCCACAACCCGGCCTTTCTCGAGAAGGACGTGCTGACCAACCTCCTGTGGTCGATGATCCCCGAGACGCGGGCATTCTGCCCCAAGGGGCTCGGAATTGTCCCCTACGCCATGCCTTCCTCCGTGGAGCTGGCCCGGGCAACGATCGAGCAGTTGAAGGAGTACGACGTGGTGATGTGGGAGAAGCACGGTGTCTGCGCCGTGGGGCCCGACGTCATGGAGGCCTTCGACCAGATCGACGTTCTCTCGAAATCGGCCCAGATCTACCTCACGGCCAAGTCCATGGGATTCGAACCCTCGGGAACTACCCCCGAGCAGATGGACGAACTCAAACGCGCCTTCAACCTCTGAATTCATATCCGAGAACGAGTCTATACATTGAAATTTTAGCCTATTGCGGACTCTGAAGGCTGAAAAAATTTAGAAAAATCCACAGGAATAAACAAAACAGCATTATAAAACATTCAGAAAGTTTTTTATTGCATAAAAAATAGTTACCTTTGAAACGTAAGATTTGGCGGACAAATATCAGACAAGCGGCGACATCTACGAGTGTCCAAATCATGACTGAGCCACAAAGCCAAACCGATAAAATACTGGAAATAAGCCAATTATAGCTTACAGTTGCGATCCCAGCGGGATCACCAGAGAAAGGAAGGTCGAGGCCTTCCTTTTTTCGTTTGCATTCAATTATTGTCCGATGATCTCCGACGACTTGATTCGAATACCCTGGTGTTCGATACCCCCTCAACAGCATTACGACACGATCGGTCGGCTAAAGCAGGATATGCACCGTTATCTGCATGCCCGGTCATCGGAATTCGAAACCGGGCCGTTCGCACCGCCGACGGATAAATTCGAAATCATTCAGGCCTCCGGCAATTCATACATATTGCTGCCCACAGCCTCTGACTACGCCTTTCTTTTTCGGGGCCAGAATGCTTTTTACAAAGACTGTGCGCCTACATTGTATCGCAGGCGAAAAACGCCCGGTGAAATCTTCGAACAGCGGCTCAAATGCGCCGAATTCCAACTTATGGCCGAAAAACTGCCCGCCGTTCAGTACTTCAGGCAGCAAAAATTCAGTATCGATTATCTCGGCCTTGCGCAACACTACGGGCTGCAAACCGACATTTTGGACCTGACGGTCGATCCGGACATAGCCCTGTTTTTCGCCATGTGCGATTACGACCCGCGAAACGACCGTTATACCGCCAAAAGCCAAGAACGGGAATACATCGGTTACCTTTACGCGATAAACGTATTCTCCTATACGGATTACTCTCCGAAGAAATTGGAGAACCTATTCACCTCGAAGCTAAAAGCCATCGGACTGCAACCATTCGACCGACCTGGAAATCAAAAGGCGTTTTCGCTGCATTTGGACGAAGGCGAAAAACTGAAAGCCAACCTCTATTCATTCAATTACACGAAGCAGGATTCGGAGGAATACTGTCGGAAATACGCTTATTTGTGGCGATCGGACATGCTATCGGAACGAACGAAATCAATCCGTGATACAAAAATCTACTCGCACCAGGCTTTGAGCCTGGCAACCAAAAAATGGGGTGACGGCAAAAGCCGGAATTATTGGGAACGACAAATGCGGAATCAACAATGCTCTTTCACCGCCCCGCATAAGTGCCATTGGAAATTCACTTCCGACGAGATACAAAAAGCGGTCTCCGAATGGCAAAATCACGGACTCGGTCAAATCCGGCGGTTGCTGACCCGGCGCAGACTCATCACCGGCAATCGGCAAACCGGCTGCAACACAACCTCCTCGTTATACCATACGCTCGTTTTAAAAAATTTGCAGGGCGGATTTCCGGCTCCCGGAGGATACGATTCCGGCATTGTAAAACTCCTTTCGGAAAAGGACAAGATGCAAGGCTGGGAAACGGACACGGCTTTCGAACACAGCGTTCCGGAGGCCGACGGCAAAATTCACCGGTACAACCAAATCCTGGATTGGTCCCCGACAAGACGGTTACCCGGCGATCGACTGCGGACGTTTCAGGTGCGCCCAGACTGAACGCACGAAGGCGCCGGCAAGACCCTCGTCGAAGACCAGCCGGTGTTTCCAGCGGTTCGCCCACCAGCGGCGGGTCTTGAACCGGACCACGCGCAGCAACCCTTCGGGCTGCTCGCCGGAGAACGCCGGGGAGAGGATTTCGTCCAGCACCCGCTTTTCGAGTTCGGCGTCGCGTTCGAAATCCGGGAGCGACGGGGCCTCCAGCCCCAGGCAGTCGACGCAGAGGGCGTTGAGGCAGTTCAGGAACCCGACCATCCGGGTCTCCCGGGCCACGGCGTACAGAGCCGGCCAGTCGATCCGGTCGTGGCAGTGCGCGACGAAGACGCACCAGTCCAGAACATGCCGCAGGCCGATGTTGATCGCCGCGAAATGCACGGCGGCATGGCGCAGCAGGAACAGGGCGTTGAGCTGCTCCGAAGGCAGGTAGACGGCTACGCCCGCAACGGCGACCGACTCGCCGGGCTGCGCGGCATACTGCTTGAACAGCCGTTCGAGACGCGCGTTGGAGGCGTGCGTCTCCTTATTGACAAAGTCGTAATGGTTCTCGACCATGATGCCGTCGACGTCGAACGTCGTGTGGTGCTCCTTGTGCACGTCGACCGGAACGCCCCACTCCCGGGCGACCAGCTTGTCGGCCTCGGGCTGACGCCCGAAAAGCCAGATGTCGATGTCCCCGCAGGGACGGTGTTCCGGAACGGGATAGAAAAGGCTCAGGCCGTAGCCCTTGAGCAGCATCATCGGGATCGCATGCTCGCGGTAGAACGCCGCGAGGCGGGCGATGGCCCGCTCCTGCCGGCGGTAGACCTTTTCGATCCGTTCGACGTTGACGGCCCATTGCAGGCGCAGCGCCCTGGGCGGCCGCATCGCTTCGGGCAGGAACTGCATCCCGTCCCACGCCTGGGCCAGCACGCCCTGAACCGAGGAGAGGTCGTAGATTTCACGCCACTGCGCCGCGTCGGTCCCCTCGAACAGCGATGCGTCGTCCATACGGTTGCGCAGCGTCGCCCGCACGAGGGCGAACAGTCGTTCGGCGGCCCGCGTCATCGCACCATGTCCTCCGGCGCCAACGGCGCATAGGGACCGTCCTTGACCTCGAACAGCACCGTGCCGCTTTCGAGGACCTCCAGCGTGTGCCACTGCCCTTTGGGGACGTGGATGCCGTAGACGCCTTTCAGCGGGTCGAGCGCGAAACGCTGCGTCTGGCGGCCGTGCTCGTCGCAGAAAATCACGTCGAAGCGGCCGCGCAGGATGACATAGGTTTCGTCCGTGTGGGGATGGCGGTGCACGGGCAGCGCCGTGCCCGGCTCCAGAGCGTTGAGCAGACGCTGGGCCTTGGCGTCGAGCGAGTCGTGAAGGTTGAAATTCATCCGCAGGCGTTCGCTCGTCTTCGCCCGGGCGGTCACTTCGTCCAGAAGTTTATCGTCGAGAATCATACTGTCTATGGTTTGAATTAGTCCCGGTAAAGATAGCGATACTTTGCAAAAAAACAGGCACGGAGATCGGATTTTCGCAAAAAAACCGTACCTTCGATCGAAATTATCCGCCCGAAGACCCGGAGAAAAGGCCCGCGGGCGACGTCAACGACGCAAGAAAATGAAAGGTATCGTATTAGCCGGAGGCTCGGGCACGCGCCTGTATCCCATCACGAAAGGTGTGAGCAAGCAACTGCTGCCCATTTATGACAAGCCCATGATTTATTATCCGATTTCGGCGTTGATGCTGGCCGGCATCCGCGAGATACTCGTGATCTCGACGCCGGCCGACCTCCCGGGATTCCGGCGGCTGCTGGGCGACGGCTCGGACTACGGCGTAAGCATCGAGTACGCCGAACAGCCCTCGCCCGACGGGCTGGCGCAGGCGTTTCTGATCGGCGAGGAGTTCATCGGCGGCGATTCGGTCTGTCTGGTGCTGGGCGACAATATCTTCCACGGAGCGGGCTTCACAGGCATGCTCCGGGAGGCCGTGCGCAGCGCGGAGGAAGCGGGCAAGGCGACGATCTTCGGCTACCGGGTCGAGGACCCCGAGCGGTACGGCGTCGCGGAGTTCGACGCCGCGGGCAACTGCCTCTCGATCGAGGAGAAGCCTGCGCATCCGAAGTCGAACTACGCCGTGGTGGGGCTGTACTTCTACCCCAACAAGGTCGTGGAGGTGGCCAAATCCATCCGTCCCTCGGCGCGCGGCGAACTGGAGATCACCTCGGTGAACCAGGCGTTTCTCGCCGGCGGAGCGTTGAAAGTGCAGACCCTCCAGCGGGGATTCGCATGGCTCGACACAGGCACGCACGACTCGCTGGCCGAAGCCTCGATCTTCGTGGAGGTGATCGAGAAGCGGCAGGGGCTGAAAATCGCCTGCCTCGAAGGCATCGCCTACCGCAACGGCTGGATCACGGAGGAGAAGATGCGCGCACTGGCCGGGCAGATGCTCAAGAACCAGTACGGACGGTATCTGTTGAAGGTAATCGAAGAATCGAAACGATGAAAGCGATAAAAACGGAGATTCCCGGCGTGGTGCTTCTCGAACCGGAGGTGTTCGGGGACGCAAGGGGTTATTTTATGGAGCGTTTCTCGCAGCGGCGGTTCGACGAACTGGTCGGGCCGGTGCGGTTCGTGCAGGACAACGAGTCGAAATCGCGCTACGGAGTGGTCAGGGGACTGCATTTCCAGAAGGGGGAATACGCCCAGGCGAAGCTGGTGAGCGTGGTCAGGGGCCGCGTGCTCGACGTGGCGGTGGACATCCGCCGCGGGTCGCCGACCTTCGGACGGCACGTCGCCGCGCTGCTCGACGGAGAGAACAAGCGGCAGCTGTTCATCCCCCGCGGATTCGCCCACGGATTCGCCGTGTTGAGCGACGAGGCCGTCTTCCAATACAAATGCGACAACTACTACGCCCCCGGCAGCGAGGGCGGCATTGCGTGGGACGACCCCGCGCTCGCGATCGACTGGCGGCTTCCGGCCGGCGAAATACTCCTCTCGGAGAAAGACCGCCGGCACCCGAAGCTGGCCGACGCACCGGAACTTTTCGAATACGACAGACCATGAACATACTCGTAACGGGCGCCAACGGCCAGCTGGGCCGTGAAATGCAGCGGCTGAGCGCCGTGTCGCCCAACAACTACACCTTTACCGACGTGGCCGAACTCGACGTTACCGACGCCGGGGCCGTCCGGCAGGCCGTGGCGCAGACCCGCGCCGAAGTGATCGTGAACTGCGCGGCCTACACCAACGTGGAGCGCGCCGAGGAGGACGAGGCGGCGGCCGACCGGCTGAACCGCGGGGCGGCAGAGAACCTCGCCCGGGCCGCGGAGGCGAACGGCGCGACGCTGATCCACGTCTCGACGGACTACGTCTTCGACGGCACGGCACACCTGCCCTACACGGAAGACGCCCCGACCGCACCGCTGGGCGTCTACGGGCGCACGAAACTCGCCGGGGAGCGGGCCGTCGCGGAGTCGGGGTGCAAATACCTGACCTTCCGCACGGCGTGGCTCTATTCCGAATACGGGAACAACTTCCTGAAAACGATGCTCCGGCTGACGGCCGAAAAGGAGCGTCTGAACGTGGTCTTCGATCAGGCGGGGACCCCGACCTACGCCGGGGACCTGGCCATGACGATCTTCTCGATCGTCGAAGGCGGCTATTTCGCCGGGAACGAGGGCCTCTACCACTTCTCGAACGAGGGCGTGGCGTCGTGGTACGACTTCGCCGCGGAGATCGCCGCCGCCGCCGGGCACGACAAATGCCGCATCCGCCCCTGCCGCACGGCGGAATTCCCGACCAAGGCCGCCCGCCCGGCCTACTCGGTGCTGGACAAAAGCAAAATCAAAGAGACGTTCGGGCTGGAAATCCCCCACTGGCGGGAGTCGATGCTCTACTGTCTGAAAAACATGCTGCGATGAAACGCAATATCCTGATCACCGGCGGCGCCGGATTCATCGGCTCGCACGTCGTGCGGCTGTTCGTCGGGAAATACCCCGACTGTCGGATCGTAAACCTCGACCGCCTGACCTACGCCGGCAACCTCGCGAACCTGCGGGACGTCGAGAACCGTCCGAACTACACGTTCGTCAAAGGCGACATCTGCGACTACGACGCCATGCGCAGTCTCTTCGCGGAGTACGACATAGACGGAGTGATCCATCTCGCGGCCGAAAGCCACGTCGACCGCTCGATCCGCGATCCGTTCACTTTCGCGCGGACCAACGTGATGGGAACGCTGACGCTGTTGCAGGCCGCGCGGGAGCATTGGAACGGCGCATGGGAAGGCAGACGCTTCCACCACATCTCGACCGACGAGGTCTACGGGGCCTTGCCGTTCGACGGGACGCTCTTCACCGAGCAGACCCGCTACGACCCCCACTCGCCCTACTCGGCGTCGAAAGCCTCGTCGGACCATTTCGTACGGGCGTTCCACGACACGTACGGATTCCCGGCCGTGGTGACGAACTGTTCGAACAACTACGGGCCTTATCAGTTCCCCGAGAAGCTCATACCGCTGTTCATCAACAACATCCGCCACGAAAAGCCGCTGCCGGTCTACGGCCGGGGCGAAAACGTCCGCGACTGGCTCTACGTCGAGGACCACGCCCGGGCCATCGACACGATATTCCACCGGGGACGCGACGGCGAGACGTACAACATCGGCGGTTTCAACGAGTGGCGGAACATCGACCTGATCCGGGTGATCATCCGGACGGTGGACCGCCTGCTGGGACGGCCCGAAGGGGCTTCGGAGAAGCTGATCACCTACGTCACCGACCGGGCCGGGCACGACCTGCGCTACGCCATCGACTCGCGCAAACTCAAGGAGGAGCTGGGCTGGGAACCTTCGCTGCAATTCGAGGAGGGCATCGAGAAGACCGTGCGGTGGTACCTCGCCAACCAGGAGTGGATGGACGACATCACCTCGGGGGAATACGAGCGGTACTATCAGGAAATGTATACCGGGCGGTAGCAGGCAGCAGGAGAGGGTCCTGCGCCTTTGCTTGCAGCGGATAAAGAACGGCGCGAAGGCGGAGCGTTAAGAAACGGGCCGGGTTGCGTGCAGACCCGCGTCAGACGTCCGCTTTGGCGCAGCCGGGCAACGGTTCCGCGAAAGCGGCATGCGGATGGTTCCGGGCACCGTTTGGCGGCAAAAGCCCCCCCCCGACCAAACATAAAGATCCGACAAACAGCACAAAGAAAAATAGAGGTAATGATTTGTCAACTCTGAAAGCCAAGGCCTTTGCATTTCTTGTGTAAAGATACTAAATAGCCGATAAAAAAGCAAATGAGAAGAATTGTTTCATTTGCTTTTCCTTTAATTGGGCGTCCCAGTTATCGACGTCTGTATTCTATCAGATTGTTGCGCAGGATGTCGAGAAAATACATAAACCGCAACTTACAGTTGATGGGCATATTGCAACACTGCCCCGGATTATTGATCCGGACATTGAAAGTACTGAAAAGCACATCGACAAGTGTCGTCTGATCGACCCGTGTGCCATCGATACAGTATATGACTCCGGAGAGAAGCAGAACAATTGTCAGTTCCATGATATGCCTTTGAGTTTTCGGTAATTGACTTTATCCTCGTTTTCGCCGTAGGTCAACTTGTATTTATGTATTTATCTTTCAGTTTTTTACAAGTTTTGAATTTCGCTTGTAATCATTATCGACCAGATAATTTCAGATCGTTGTCAATGCGGTTATAAACGATATGGAAATTTCGTGATCGGTGTTGTGATGCCGCCCACGATATATTGAGTGTTACGAATGCCCATTTCCCTCATACACCTATGGGCAAGTTTCAGCATAAAATCGTTCGTCATTTTCCCGGAATCTTCCGGCGAGAACGACACAGCGGCGTGTCCGACCAGCTGCTTGATCTTCGCCCCGCCGGAATACTGAACGGCAAAATCGCGGATGACAGTCGCCGCGTCTTCAACCAGCACACCCTCTGCATTGAATATTTCGTACCCATCATTGAGCACATACCGGACCCATCGAATGATTTACCCTTCTTATTTTTCGCGATCATCGAGCAATAGCCCAAGTTCTTTAAGCGGGTCTATGAGCGCCCAGCCTGCTTTTTCAAAACCTCAAGCATTGACCTTGCGGAGATTCGATTCAGGTTGTTCACATACCTGCGATTTTACGACGAACGTCTAATTCTTCTTTTGTCCAGCAAGATCTACCCCTTCCTTTCAGTGCCTCTCGCATACTGCGTTGCGGTCATGCCTATTTGCACCGCCTTTTGCTGAATTGCCTCGTAATCACTTTCGGTCGGTTTCAGGTTGATCGAGCGAGTAAGTTTCGCCTCTCTTTTTTACAGACAGCCTTGGCCGCGCTTCTCCTTTTGAGCCTTTCCATATGGCTAATTTTTAGGAATAGTTATGGAATTGGCGAGGCCGCCATTGGGAGCCGTCCGCAGGCTTGCAGACCTGCCTGCCGAACGACAACCATCGGAAGCGCGAGAGCTCGGCGAAAGACGTTCAGATGCTCCTGAATTTTCAAGCCAGACCAGAGTCCCCTGCAAGGGGCAAGGTATGCATGAAGAAAATCCGAAATGCCGAACAGGTATTTTCAGGTTACCCGGACGATTGCCTTGCTCCTTCTTTTTTTGAAGAGTGAAATGCGGATGATGTATAGCCACTCTTCACGAATGCAGAGCATTTGAGAACCTAGACAAGGGCTGATTCAGATACATGTTCAGGATAATGAGCGAAATCGAGACGGAGAAAACCGGAGGTATGCTCCCGCTTTTGTTGCAGAGAAATATGACCCTGCAGATAGCATCCGCCATGCTGTCATACCTATGCAATGCCTTTCACGGAAAGTCCGGGCCAATAGAGTATATCTTCCGGCTCAAAAGGTGTATACGGACCGTGCTTAACTTCGAAGATCACCGATCCCGACTTCAACACCTCAAGCGTATGCCATTGCCCGGCGGGAATATGCACGCAGTAACGACCACTCGGCGGATCGAGGGCGAAACGTGCGCTTTCGACACCGCTATCGTCGTAGAACATCACGTCGATCCGCCCGCGTAACAAGATGTGGGTATCTGCCGTATGCGAATGACAATGAATCGGTAAAATCGTTCCCGGGTCCAAAGCATTCAGTAGCCGTTGCGCTTTGGCATCCAGCGAATCGTGCAGATTTCGATTCATACACAAACATTCGGAAGTTTGCGCCTCTGCCGAAATTTCGTCCAAAAGTTTAGTATCGAGAAACGTTTTTATTGTCCCTTCCCCATTGCGACGTAAAATTAAAGACAAGTAACTTAACTAATGTCACGTTTAACAACAGCATCACTATATGTATCCGGGCGCTCGGGGTTGAAGATCTCATTAGCCCACATGACGGTCACCAAATCCTCGCTATCCGAAAGATTGATTATATTATGCGTGTAACCCGGCAGCATGTGCACAGCCTGCATATCGGCCCCCGAAACCTCGAAATTTAAGACCTCGTCAGAATCGATGCGTCGTTGCTGAATCAATCCACATCCGGCCACCACAATAAAGAACTCCCATTTAGTATGGTGCCAATGCTGGCCTTTGGTAATTCCCGGCTTAGAGATGTTGACACTAATCTGGCCGCACTTTTCAGTATGCAGAAGTTCCGTGAACGAGCCGCGCGCATCGATGTTCATCTTGAGCGGAAACGCCACCTTAGATGCGGGAAGATAACTCAGGAACGTCGAATAGAGTTTCTTTGCGAACGAACTAGCCGGAATTTCCGGAATCAACAGCGACGCCGGTTGCTCGGCAAACTTATGAAGTAGTACGACAATCTCGCCGAGTGTTACCTTGTGCGTGACAGGACAGTAGCAATAACGACCGCTTTCAACAGGAAGAACATCGAGTCCATCGAACTCGCAGCGATGCTCTCCGCCCATCAGCGCCTCAACCATCTCCGCTACAAGATCGTCGATGTAAAGAAGCTCCAACTCAACAGCAGGGTCATTCACTTGAATAGGCAGGTCATTCGCAATGTTATTGCAGAATGTAGCGACGACGCTGTTATAATTCGGACGGCACCATTTGCCGAATAGATTCGGGAAACGGTAAACCAATACCTGCGCACCAGTTTTCGCCGCATAATCGAAGAACAGATCCTCTCCGGCTTTTTTGCTCTTGCCGTAATCACCCTCGGCATAGCGTCCAATCAATGTCGCTTGAATCGAACTGGAGAGCATCACGGGACAAGTGTTTTCGTGCTTTTCAAGCATATTTAGAAGCGTCGAGGCAAAACCGAAATTACCCTTCATAAATTCGTCCTGATTCTGAGGACGATTGACTCCGGCAAGATTGAATACGAAGTCGCACTCCCTGCACCAGGCATCCAACTGCTCCGGAGTAGAACCTATATCATATTCGAATACCTCGTCAACGATCAGATCACCCCAACAACGGGCTTTCCCATCCCGGATATTTTTCAATTCAGCGCAAAGATTCTTACCGACAAACCCATTTGCGCCAGTCACCAGTATTTTCATATCAGAATTTTCTCCATACCATTTTGTTGACAATGCCCGTATAGGACTGGATAATCTTCACCACTTTCGTGGATACATTCTCGTCCAGATAATCAGGTACCGGAATGCCGTAATCCCCATTGGAATTCATATCGACAGCACACTCAATGGCTTGCAGCAACGAATCAGAATCGATACCGGCGATGAAGAATCCGGCCTTATCGAGTGATTCGGGGCGCTCGGTAGAGGTTCGGATGCAGATAGCAGGGAATGGATGACCTATAGACGTAAAGAACGAACTCTCTTCAGGCAGCGTGCCGCTGTCAGAGACTACGGCAAAAGCATTCATCTGGAGACAGTTATAGTCATGAAATCCGAGAGGATCATGTTGAATCACACGGTGGTCAAGCTGAAACCCGGAACTCTCCAGCCGCTTACGGCTGCGGGGATGGCAACTGTAGAGAATCGGCATATCGTACTTCTCGGCCATCTTGTTGATGGCGGTAAAGAGCGAGAGGAAGTTCTTATCCGTATCAATATTCTCCTCACGATGGGCAGATAGAAGAATGTATCGGCCTTTCTCCAGTCCCAGACGTTTGTGAATATCGGATGCTTCGATCTCTACCAGATTCTGATGCAGCACCTCCGCCATCGGCGATCCAGTCACATAAGTACGCTCCTTCGGCAGACCGCAGTCCGCCAAGTATCTGCGTGCATGTTCACTGTATGCCATATTGACATCCGAAATGATGTCGACAATACGACGGTTGGTCTCTTCGGGCAGGCATTCATCTTTGCAGCGATTGCCAGCCTCCATATGGAAGATCGGAATATGTAGCCGCTTCGCGCCGATCACGCTCAAGCAGCTATTGGTATCTCCGAGCACGAGCACCGCATCCGGCTCGGTTTCCACCATAAGCCGGTAACTCCTGGCAATGATATTGCCCATCGTCTCTCCGAGATCTGCTCCTACCGCATTCATATACACGTCAGGGTCCGCGAGTTTTAAATCCTTGAAGAATACTCCATTGAGATTATAGTCGTAATTCTGCCCTGTGTGGGCCAGCAGGCAGTCGAAATACTCTCGACACTTGTTTATTACGGCGGCAAGACGGATGATTTCGGGTCGCGTACCCACGATGATCAACAGTTTTAGTTTGCCGTTGTTTCTGAATTCAGCCATCTTATTTCTTTTTTGCCAGTTCCTCCTGAATATAGTCCAGCGAAGCAATCTTCGCTTTGGTTTCTTCAAGATTCAGATGATAAGTATTGTCAGAATTAAATTCCTCGATAGTAACCTTCTTTACATCGCCCTCGGTGAAAAACTTATCGTAATTCAAGTCGCGATTGTCCGCAGGTACACGATAAAAATTCCCCATATCCACGGCCTTGGCACACTCTTCCTTGGTCAACAAGGTTTCGTACATCTTTTCGCCGTGACGAATACCGATCACCTGGATATCCTCTTTCTTTCCGCCGAATAGTTCGCAGACGGCTTCCGCCTGTGTCTGGATCGTACAAGCCGGAGCTTTCTGAACGAGAATATCTCCATTTACACCATTTTCAAAAGCGAAAAGAACAAGGTCTACGGCTTCGTCCAACGACATAATGAAGCGGGTCATGGATGGCTCCGTAAGGGTAATGGGGAGACCTTTCCGAATCTGGTCGATCCAGAGGGGAATGACCGAACCGCGGGAGCACATCACATTGCCATAACGAGTACAGCAGATCTTTGTCTTGGCGGGATCGCACTGTCGGGATTTGGCCACAGAAACCTTCTCTTCGATGGCTTTAGTAATACCCATCGAATTGATCGGATATGCAGCCTTGTCAGTAGAGAGGCAGATAACGCTTTTTACCCCGCATTCGATGGCTGCGGTAAGGACATTGTCCGTTCCAATCACATTGGTGCGGACCGCTTCCATTGGGAAGAACTCGCACGAGGGAACCTGCTTCAAAGCAGCCGCATGGAAGATATAGTCGGTTCCGGGCATCGCGGCTCGAACGCTCTCCAGAGAACGCACGTCACCGATATAGAATTTAATCTTATGCGCGACATCAGGATACTTCGCCTGATACTCATGGCGCATGTCGTCCTGTTTCTTCTCATCACGCGAGAAGATGCGGATCTCTCCAATATCCGTCCTCAAAAATCGTTTGAGAACTGCATTTCCAAAACTACCGGTTCCACCGGTAATCATCAAAGTTTTTTTTGCAAAAATGCTCATAATGCACTTGTATTACCAATTATTGTTTCGGATTTTATATATTTCGGTGTAGTTTATTCAGAAAATGAGCGAAGACCGTTTCGATAATCGTTGAGACGCGGTCATACGATCAATTCGGATGGTCGATAGCTTGAATTCGGAGAGATACGTAATGAAGGCGACTTTCGGGTTAGATCGCTACTTTATAATCTCTGCAAAATTACTGATCACGTACTCCACCTCGTCATCATTCAGCTGCGTATGCAGCGGTAGAGTCACTTCGTTCTCATAGAGATGATAGGCATTGGGATAGTCTTTGATATCGAACCCCAGATTCTTATACGCCGTCATCATGGGAAGAGGTTTATAATGGACATTGCAGGCGATGCCTCTCTCGGCCATCTTCACGATAATCTCGTTACGCTGCTCGACACTTTTGCCGAGTAACCTGACCATATAAAGGTGGTGACTGGAGCACCAATCCTCCCCCTTATGCCTTAACAGAGCCACTTTACTCTCTTTCAGCCCACGATCATATCGGCGAACAATCTCTTGTCTCCGTTCCAGCATCCCCCGATAGCGTTCTAACTGGGCCAACCCGATGCCGGCCATAATATCCGTCATATTGCATTTATACCACGGACCAATGATATCGTACTCCCAAGCTCCTAATTTCGTTTTAGCAAGAGCATCTTTGTTCTGCCCATGCAGCGAATATAGCTGACACATCTTGTAGAGGTACTCATCCCATTCCTGTCCGTCCTCGCATACTCCGCCCGGAACGGTTCTCCAAGTAAGGGCACCGCCTTCGGCAGTAGTAAGATTTTTTACCGCATGAAAAGAAAAAGAGGTAAAATCGGCAATTTCGCCGCACATCTTGCCATGTCGCCAAGCCCCGAAGGCATGAGCGGCATCCGCCACGACGATAACACGTCCAAATGCTTTCTGGATCTTATTCGATGGTCTGAACAAATGTTTCTTTGCCCCCACAACAGCAAATACTTTGTCATAGTCCACTACAATACCACCCAGATCCACGGGCATAATCACTTTCGTATGTTCCGTTACGGCTGAAGCGAGTTTATCATAATCCATCTCCACCGAGTTTTCCTGCGAATCAACCATCACGAGCTTACATCCGACATGTTGGGTAACCGAGGCGGTAGCCGTATAGGTGTATGCAGGAACGATAATCTCATCTTCGGGTCCTACTCCGATCAGGCGAAGCGCTATCTCCATTGCTGCCGTTGCAGAATTCAAACACACAGCCTTCTGCGTATGGCAATATTCAGCGATCTTTCGCTCGAATTCTTTAGTTTTAGGGCCTGTGGTAAGCCACCCTGATAAAATAGCCTCAGCCGCCATCTTTGCCTCCTTTTCACTCATATCTGGCGGAGAGAACGGGATATTATGCAACTTCATATTTATCTTCAATTATTGAATTACACTTTTAATCACATCAATATATTTTTTAGTTCCTACATCTTTAGTCAGATTCTCGAGAATAAACTTCCTGCCGGCCTCTCCCATGGAAGCACACTTCTCCGGGGCAGTAGCCAGTGCTTCAATAGCAGTCACAAAACCAGGCAGATCATTGGCTTGGGTAAACACACCGCACCCCCACGACTCCAGTATGGTTTTCAGTTCACCTTTATCGAAATTAGCTAACACCGGCCTGCCGCATGACATGATCGACCACGTCTTGCTCGGCATCGCGGAACCGCCGAAACCGGCTTTACAGGAGACAATACATACGTCACCGAGACTGTATACCTGCGAGACTCTTTCGTATGGTTGCAGCGGATATAAGGATAGATTTGTCAACCGGTCTTCTGATATCCGCCCCCTGATATTTTCTTCGAGACCACCGGTTCCGAAAATCACGAACTGAATATTCTCATTGTCTTTTAATCGAGCCGCCGCATTGATGATAATGTCAATATTCTGGGCATTGCCCAAATTGCCCGCATAGACCACCGTGAATTTACTCCGATCCACGCCTAACTCTTCGTACAGGGGATTCTCGGCTTTGGGTACAGGAATAACCGCATTTTCATCCACCCAGTTATAAATGACCTCGATTTTATCGGAAGGGACTCCTTTAGCCATAATATTACGTTTGAATTCCTCCGAAATAACTATTATCTTATCACAGTGCCTGTATGTAAAATTCTCCAAGCATCTGCCAATCTTCCAAAGCATACTTCCTTTATGCGTCATTCCGGTGCCGACCAAAGAATCGGGGAATATATCCTGAAGATTATAAATAACCGGCTTATGTCTTATCATTTTGATAAGCGCTGCAGTCGGACCGAGAATCGGAGGTGTGCTTGCAACCATTATTACATCCACATCTTTTGCAGCTTTTGCGAACACACCCCGGTTAAAAAGTTTGATACATTGCAAAGTGTATCTCAAAGCCCTGAGAACTGGACTTTTTTTTTCGGCAAAGAGCGGAAATCGGCGAATCGTAAGCATGCCGTCCATTTTGTGCTCGACACGCAGTTTACAATAAATCTTCCTGGTTTGCTTATCTATTCCTCGGGATGGCATAGGGGTGTACAACTCCATCTTTATGCCTTCGCGAGCCATCGCCTCCTGGGTTTGAGTTCCCAGGTAAGAACTGGCTAAAGATTCAGGAAAATAATAAGATTTAAGATACAGCGCTTTCATCTATTGATTATTGAAATACTTAGCTTTCAAATGATTCCAATCGGAGCATACTTCTTTATTTAAAAACATCAGTAATCTCCGGAAATGAAGCCAAAACTGACGTTTTTTTACCGCAGTCCTGTCAGTTGGTATAAATGTTATCGTGTTTGAAAACGGTGACAATCGTTTTAAAGAAAATTTTCACATCGAGTCCGAAACTGATATGGTTTGCATACCAGGCATCCTTCAACCGTTTCTCGCGAACGCCAATGCCGTTTCTAAAATAGGCTTGAGTATAACCAGTAATACCGGGTTTTACCTTCATTTTGTCCGTCTCGTCCGGCTGATAACTCTCCAATGCCGCCCAACCGCTCGCCCGGGGACCGATCAGACTCATCTCACACTTAAGCATATTGAGAAACTGTGCCGTCTCATCCAAACTTGTTTCCCGAAGAAATTTGCCTACTTTTGTTACACGAGGATCATCCTTTGCATTATACGTACTCCCATCAGGATTGGTAATGTTCTCCGCATTAACCTTCATGGAGCGGAACTTATACATTTTAAGCTTCTTACTATTCTTACCGATACGTTCAGCCATATAAAATACAGGACCTCCGTCTTCAATCTTGATAGCAATGCCTACACAAACCCAGATAATGCAGAAGAAGGGGAAAACCATCAAAGCAATGATCCAGTCACAAACAGGTTTGATAAAATTCTTATACATTTTACTTCCTATGATTCAATAATGATATAATCTTTCAGAGTCTCCCAGCCTTTGGCGGCCCACTCACGCGATTCTTCAGGAGTACGGCCTTCGGTCAAAACCCATCCGCAAATGTCCGCCTTCGTCTGGTAACGAGGCAACACATCTCCGACGTTCTTTCTGAGAATGATGTCCACAATATGATCTTGACCGATAAGTTCTTTCACCGATCTAATCTCTTTAATCAATCCCGGTTTGTAGATCAGCAACCGGGACGATATATCCTTTTTATAACCCGGAATCGGATTAACTTTCCGACCGAGACACAGATTAATACTGTTATCCAACTCGTCTACCCCTCTCGAATAGGGCACGATATGGGATGCTATCAGATTTTGGCCGTTTCGTATACCGACATCAATGATATAAGGTTTGCCATCCGAAGAAGAAATGATTATATCGAAATTAACGGGTCCGAAATTGACTCCAAGTGCCTTAACTGCCTTTTTAATTTCCGTTCCGATCAATGCTTCCAAATGCGGAGTGATTCCGAGATAGGTAGTCTGTCCATATACAGGGAATTCTTTTTGCCAATGGAATTCCGTCTTTACGATCGAATACAAGTAAACCTCTCCATCGCAGGCATAGGCTTCTACGCTGAACTCCTCTCCCGGAATAAACGGCTCGACGTATATTTTACTATTGCGAGCCCCATCAAATGCATACCGGATGGCCGGTTCAATTTCGGATTTATCAAAAACAATCCTTACACCCTTACTTCCGGAGCCATCGCATGGCTTCACGACAAAAGGAACTTCGTAAATATGCTTCTCAACATCACACCAATTATGAATTTCAAAAACATTTCCACCGGAATTCAACCCGCAATCCGTCAGTTTTTTCCTGATTAGGTACTTGCTCATCGAAATTTCGGCAGTTTCCATCGGCAGGCATGGTAAATTCAGGGCTTCGCCGATATAACTGACAGTTTGTAAAGTCAACGTCGATCCCCAAGTCAATACTCCGTCAATACCCAATTCCCGTGCATAAACCAGACAAGATTCTTTATCCTTTACATCTATGACGCGGTAACCATTAGCGTATACAAAACCCGGCTGACCCGGCTTATAGTCCACACAATAAGCCTCATATCCCAAATTACGGACCCGTTGAACGGCAGGCGTCTGATAGTTGCCTGCCCCGATGATCAGAACCCTCTTCATGATTCTCGGATAATAGCGTCATCGATAATTGTTCTCACCGCTGCTGCTACGGCGATAGATTCTCCGACATCAGAACGCCTGGCAACAACATACCCGTAGCCATCGATGTTCGTGTGATACTCGTTAATAGAATCCCCCACATGGAGATGGTGCTCAATAATCACATCATTCTCAATGGTAATTTTTTCGAAATCAGGCAATTCTTTCACCACCCCGGGAGTCAATGCCAGCAGTTTTGTGGCAACAGGCACGGGCTGCCGTTGGGGATGGAAATCAACAGGATCTCCAACGGCAGCCTTAATCATGTTGTCCATATAGTCGATACCCGTTCCTGCCGGGATTATGTGGGAACCGATCAAATTTCCACCCATCCGGGCTCCGATATCCACAATATGAACCTCTCCTTCATCGGTAATGAGCAAATCCATATTAACCGAACCGTGGTTGACACCAAGGGCTTCCAGAGCTTTACCAACACAATTCTTAATCTTGGTTTCCAATTTATCCGAAAGTCCCGAAGGAATTACGTGACCGAGTTCCGCATAATATGGCGGCAAAGTCATATCTTTCTGCATTATAGCCAGGATATGAATTTCTCCCTGATTGACAAATGACTCCACGCCATATTCCTTACCGATTACGAAGGGTTCGGCCACAGCCCTGTGAGTGACAGATGCACACATAGCGAAATCACACGCCTTTTCGAAGTCTTCCTGTTTGTCGACCCTCGACGCACCACGGCTGCCGGAGCCATCACAGGGTTTCACCATTACCGGAAACTTTACATTCGGAAGAATCTCCGGAATCATCTCCCGGGAATTAATCTCGAACGAATATCCAGTATCATCAGCTTTGGCATCGAACAAGCACTTGCGAACGGCAGCCTTGTTCTTAATGATCTTGGCCGACTCGTAGTTAATGCCGGGCAAGCCCATCTCACACGCGATACGGCTCATTGTCAACACACTGAAATCGGTTGCGGCAGTCAGCACGCCATCCACCTCATGCTTGCGTGCATAGGCCAAACAAGCCGCTTCGTCAACGATATCTATCACTGCATAGTCATCGGCATGCTCGAACCCCATTGCATTCGGATCAGCATCCAACACCAGCACTTTGTAACCCAATTGCTTCGCCTTGACTATTACGAAATTCTGGAGAAACCCTCCTCCTAGCATCAAAATTTTTTTCATCTAACAAACAGTTTCAATAGCCTCCAAATATCTTTTTGCCGCCTTTTCTTCTGTAAGTTCAATGGCAGTCTCAATCGCTTTTCTTGAGATTTTTTGTAAGTTTTTTGGAGGCATCGTTTTTATTTTTCTTATTATTTCGGTCAGTTCTGCCACATTTCCGGCTTCACACAAAAAACCATTCACACCGTCTTCAATTATTCCATCGAACCCTTCACCGCGAGCTGCGACTGTTATGCATCCGGTCGCCATAGCCTCCAAATAAACCAACCCGAATGTTTCTTTACGAGATATCATAATGAACACAGCGCTATTTTTCAGATGTTCTACAACCTGAGCCCATTCCATACACCCCAATAAGTGCACTTTATCTTCAATATTAAGACGTTTCGCACATTTAGCTATTTTGCAGCCTCAGCTCCCCGTCCGACGAAACTCACCGAAAAATCTTCATCTCCGTAGGCTGCATTTATAGCAGAAACTATCTGAACCGGATTTTTCCGCGGGATCAATGTCCCGACGAATATGAAATTGCTATTTTTTTCAAACCCTCGTCGTTCTGCCTGTGAAATATATTGTTCAGGAATCCCTGAATAACATTGGAAAGAAGGACCTCTATAATCAAAGCTGGCTACAAATTGCCTTTTTATATAACCGGATCTAAAACCTATGATATTGATACTAGATATTAATTCTTTAGCTTTCTGTTTAGAATAGACAGCCAATAAGTCATGTCCTTTCAGATGTGCAACGTAGCAAGTCGGAACATTATATACCGACTTTAGCTTCCGCATTATCTCTAATTAAGGATTCACCCAATGGGAAATAATAACATCGGGAATAAAACCGATCGAAGTGCAATAATTAACCGTACTCACATACGCTTTTTCGATCCGGCGATACGCGTATTTTCCATGAGGTCTATATTTCAAAAGCGGGAACCGTTTCACTCTAACTCCATCCAATTCATATTCCAACTCGTTCATCGAATGTGTTCTGATTACCGCTCCGGATTTAGAAGAAATCCGATTCTTAAACAATGATGCAAACTTCATTAGGATTCCTGGAAAGTTTGCAGGATAATGTACCACAACTACATTACATCCTGTTTTTACCCATTCTTTGGCAAAATAGTGTACAACAGGCGTTACGTCCTTTTCAAAATCAGTGCTGGATAAATTGATGTGAGCAACAAAATATTACGTACTTTAGGAGTCATTACACCACGGCCCTCCCAAATCCGCAACAAATTGAATAGCTACAATTTACCCCTCCCCTCCTATCTTCATGTCTCCGTACTCATTGTGCAGAGAGCTGCAACTTATTCTGATAGCGTCGATTGTCAATATCAAATCCTCCTCCGAAATATCCTTCTTCTGAAACCGGCTAATATGTTCTCTTAATACATCTTCGGGATAATACCACCACTTAAAATCCATCAACAATTCAATCAATCTATCAGGAAACCGATACTTGATCACTTTGGCAGGAACCCCAGCCACGATTGCATAAGCAGGAACGTCTTTTGTCACAACAGCTCCGGCTCCGACAACAGCTCCGTCACCGACTGTTACACCACCCAGAATCATAGCTCTGGAACCGATCCATACATCGTTTCCGACTCTCACCTTTCGAAAAGGCGAATCATTGACATTCTTGTCTACCCAACGAGCTTTCGTCCCGTTCACTTTTTGCGTAAATATGGGGGATGTGGAGATCTGATTGGTATTATGCGTACCCATACCAATACGGCAATGGTCCGAAATAGAACAGAACCGGCCGATTTGCGCATTCTCAATTACCGTATTCGGACTGATATAGCTATATGCCCCGACTTCGGAACCTCTGATCTTTGCATTTCTGTATATTACCGTTTTCTTGTCTAAATGATTATTCGAGGATACGAAAGCCAAGCAGGAGATATTCGGATTGAACAGGTTTTTTAACCCTCCGATGATAAATTTGATTTTATTCATTGAACAGGATATTCTTTTTCAACACCTCTATCTGGTATTGTGGCGTCCAGTGATTATCAATTTCTTTGTAACATTCTTCTCTGATTCGGTCGCGAGAAATACCATTGTCACCAAACCATTCTTCAATTTTTTCGACAAGACTGACGATACTGCCATATTCAAAGAAGTCTCCTGTCCTGGACGGTACGATTGCCTCGAACTCCGGCATTTGCCATTTGAATTCATTATGCGTCAGCACGGGTGTTCCGAAAACCATCGAGTGAATGGCCGTAAGGCCCACATTGCCGGGTGCTACGCAAAGATCGGCATTATATATGAGTTCTGCATTCGCCATCTCGTCATAGCAGGCCCCATAGAACCAGATGGAGCCGTCTATACCCAACTCTTCAGTTTTTCGTTCGAGAGCCTTTCGTTCGGAGCCATCGCCGACGAAAGTAACATTGAAAAAACGCCCTCTCTTCTTCAATATACAGACAGCCTCGAGCAACATTTCGAGTTTCTTGATTTTTGTCAAACGACCGATGAAGATAAGGTTGGGATAATCGTTTTCGTAATGCTCCTTATAAATATTGGAAGGTCTGATGCGATGCCTGATTTTCAATTGCTGATCATAATCCAGCGAATTGTAAATAACAAAAAGTTTATCCGCCTTAAAGCCCTTACCTAACATTAACTCTCGGGCATAACGATTGTACAGGAAAATGCCGTCAGCCAACTTGAAAATGAATTTCTTGAAAAACATTTCCATTTTTGATTCCTTTCTATAGATGCCATGGCTCCAGAGGTATACCTTTTTACGAGGTATGAATTTAGAAAAAAGCAAAAGCAGCCAAGTGCTAACGCTACGGGAATCTCCGAGCATTAAAAATATGTCATGCTTTCTCAAAAGTCCGAGAACTTTCTTCTGAAACGTAAGGCCCGCAAAACGCCTCGTATCGACCTCGGTTATCGGAGCTTTGAAAATGGAATAATCCATCTTCCTGATATCCTGATTCGCTTTTCCGAAGAACCATGTACAATCAAATGTATCGTCGATCAATTTGAAAATACTCTGACGATAATGAGCGGCAAAATTGTATACGATGCAAAGTTTCATATGATTATTCCATCAATCGTTCGTATACCTTCTTTGAAATCTCATAAAAGTCATTTTTTGCCCGGCTTTCGGCCATATCGGATACGGCCCTGTCGGACAGCCTCCGGCACAAATCCCGGGATTCGAACAGATGAATAATATGTTGAGCTAAAACCTCATAATCCTCAAAACGATAAAGCAGGCAGTTTTCGTTATTAACAGCATATTCCGGTACACCTCCCACATAGGATGCGACGCAGGGGACACCGACTGTCATCGCCTCTTTCAATGTACTGGAGTGATTTTCAATGGCGGAACACATAACGAAGCTATTGGATTCCGACATCTTCTTCGCCATCTCCGCAGCCGTTAACCTTCCCGTATATTCTACGTTCTGCTTCAAACCCAATTCTTCGATCAGATTGCGAATAAACTTCTCATAGCCATTTTGTTTGAACCTAGCCTTCAAGCCGGTCAATTTGCGGAGTGCCGTTCCTGGAATACTCAATTTGACTTCAGGATACTTGGCTTTTACTATGACCAATGCTTTGAGCAGCATATGAAGGCCCTTAATCGGATAGTTCGCAGCAGAGCACATCAGCGTGTAAGGAACTATCTTATCGGCAGACCATCTTTCTCGCTCGAATTCCCGGGAAATACAAAGGGGACACCAATGAACTTTTACAGACGGACACACCTTCTTATAATATGCCTCGGCCCAACTATTTTCCACGATAATATTCCTGGCTTTGTTGATAATAGCCGCTTCGTAAGAACTTCTCCTAAAGTAGTTGGCTTGTTTCCGCCGAATCGTTCCTCCTGTCAGCATATCTCTTATTGTACAAGCTTGTCGAAGTTCGGCATCCGTCATTCCGGCCTGATAATATTTTCCAATACTTTCCAGAATCCCCTGTACATAAACCACTGCCGGAGTATCGCCGGCTTCATCTAGCGCCGCGAGTCCCATCGGCATCTCCGTCCCCCAAAGTTCGATTACATCCGGTTTTTCTTTTTCAATAATTTCACGCCAATATTTATGGGCATCCGCAGATTTGTAATCATAGCGCTCGTTTGCTTTGCCAGGAATCGAATAATAGCGGATATTTCCGTCGTCCAACACTCTGACCGATGAGATATCCATAACATTTACTATTGCAATTTCAATATCCTTGTCTTTTCTGGCCGAGTCTATCATAGCTTCCAGCCAAAGACCGCCAGTAGACTTCTTTCCAGTTTCTTTAATGTGCAGCTTCCCTGTGAGTTTATTTACGATCCAAAGTATTTTCATATCCTATGCTTGTAATTCTTCCTTATATGATGCCATGAACAGAGGAACAATAAAAGTCAGAACGATCAGATTGTCTTTGGGATTCAAAAAGGCAAAAGCCAATGCCACCAAAAACAAAAGACAGATATATCCGTACCATTTCTGTTGTGCACAAGGCTTAAAGAAGACCTTGAACATCCGTCTGTACATAATAATCATTGCAATGAACCCGAGCAATCCGTATCGTCCGAGATTGTCGAGCATAAAAGAATGGCCTCCGACTGTCGCGTTACTGCTGCCCCATAGGGGACTCTTAAAAAAGGCTTTGATCGAAAGATTGTAAAGCTCCATTCGACTCTCAACATCACCGTCGACATTATCGGTTTCACCACTGAAAACCACCGCAAGGTTATGAAAACGATCAGCAACAGTTTCACTGGTTACAACATTAGCCAATGACTCAAAAGCATGTCCGAAGAATTGTCTCCCCGCCACATATAATACTACTGTTCCCACCATAATCCATACGATCTCTTTTTGTCCAAAATATTTTGGTAGGAAAAATACCATCAGGCAAACAATAAGGAACAACAGTGCCGTCGCATATTCAGATGCAAGAATAGTCATTACGACGATAAAGATACATGCCAAGCCTATAATCATATTAATTTTTTTATCCCGTATTATGTATATCAGCAATGGCAACGTAAGTATAAGGGTATATATAAAAGAGAAACTGCCGATATTATAACTCATATACATCGCATACTGTTCAGGATCCTCAGAGATCAGCTGCGCGGCAATATCACGGGAAGCATTTGGAAATATCTGGCATCCATAATAAGTCGTGATTCCGGTGATCATATACGACAACCCAACGATAAGAAAGACTCTTCGAATGGATTTTTGATCCCCGTTTTTCAAGAGATACAAAGCAAGTAACGGATATATGAAAAATTGTGAAATTCCATATATGTATGTTACCAGGTGAGAGGCTCCCTCATATAAAAAAGACAAAATATAAATGCTAAATATCGGCAGGATATATTTTATGTCGGCTATGGTCTCTTTATTATTTCGTAAGAGCAGATACAAATATAGATACAGTACAACCGCAGCATTGACCACTGCAGGAGTATAAAATCCAACAATAGGCATCGATGTATGCAGTGCATAGAATACAACTATTAACTGAAAATACCAGGGGACTGCCTGGGGTGAGCTTAATCTCATCTAAACAATCTTTTGATATTATGCTTCATCTTTTCAGGTGATAGCAGCACATTTTTCACGATTCTGATTCTATCTTTTATTGACGGCTTGTTGAACGGATATTTGCATAATTCCGGTTTCAGGAGAGATATCGTATCATACGATAACGACAAACAGGCCCGTTCCTCTGTTGTAGCAGAAAGAAGAATTGCGACGATTGACCTGCTGTTTGCTATTTGGATGGATATCCATTTATTTATGTCGAGAGCTTGCTCGATAGCCGCAGCCCAACCGCCAACCCGTTGTTCGAGATACATCCGGTCACGAATATCTAAAAAAGAGATCGGATTATCGTCGACATATTTCAACCATTTTGCAAATGCCTGCTTTTGTCTGGGATCGGTCAAGGAACTCCGGTAATAGGATTCGATACCGCGGCGGAAGGAATCCGGCTCTGAACCGGCTGTTTTTCTTGCATATTGCTGTCCGGCCTCGAATAATCCGCCTCTTACGACGATAGCATTTGACGGTATCTTATCAAATTGTCCTCTGGCATAGAAAAGCTCATCCGCACCTTTACTGTTTCCAGCCGTAAACAGCTCATATTCAACAATTTTTCCTCGGTCTATTTTCCTGGCTTTTATAAATTTGTACAAAAAGCCCAAGTCTTTTGCTATCTTGGCCGGAACCAATTTGTCCGACGAACTTATATTGTCATGGTCAGAAGTATAGGCGACGAATTTGATATTAGCAGCAAGCGCAGCGGCAAGCACCAGTCTGGAATCTTTCCCGGCAGTTAACGCTATCCAGACTTCTCTCTCCGAGAACCTTTCTACATTGACAATAGCGGCCTTGAGCAGATTTGCAATTTTGCTCACTTTTTCTTGAGTACCGAGATTTCTGTAATCCTCGATCCAAGGATTGAAGATTATTGAAACTGTTCCTTCAGAAATTTCAATCTTCTGTGTACAGAGCAAGCACTTTACGTCATCCATCAATGTCTCGGGGAGTAATTGCCAAGTCAAACCCTGATTAGCTACACCTCGTGACGGGGCCTGACCTGTAACAGACCCGATTAGAGCCAAAGAAGATGATATACACCAATTTCTGCCAGTAGTATAAAATGCAGCCATCAGCCCCGTCGCATCGATTTGGATTCCCCCGTCACGAATGACAAGCCATCGACCGGTCCAGTTCTTTACGAGTTCGTTGACATCCTGCCCCCTAAAAGTTGCCACGCTCTCTTCAAGACATTTTCCCGGGGCGTCGACACAGAAAACATTCCCCAAAACAGTATACTTCCGTTTTTCGGCATCTTCCAAATAATTAATCTTCAAATCCTCTCCAACATACAGATAGGCTCCACAAGACAAGTGAATTTCACACATCTCGGGAAGTTCTCTCCTTGCAGCTGAAATAAGGTATTGTCTCCGGGTTATGCTTATCATCAGTTATTATTCATAAAATCTATTATTCGTCCGGCTTGAACCACATTATTCTTCTTTGTCAAGATAAAATTGCGAGCTTTTTTACCTTTATCGGAAAGCTCCACGGAAGATAGATTCAATACCGTTTCCAATGTGGCCTTATAGCCCTCAATTGTTTCTTCAGCAAAGAGATAAACATAGTATTCCACGGGCATTCCGGAAAGCGGAGTTGTCAACAGCGGCGTACCAGACACCATATATTCAACATTTTTGGAAGGGAACGAATATCGAGTAAATTCCTCGCGACTCGGCCTGGGATTCACCAGTAAACTCGCTTTCAATTCAGCTTCAACAACGTCCTCGTTGGAAGCAACTCCCTTATAAATAATCCTTTTATTCTTTTCAGTATATTTCACTAAATCCTTCGCAAAAGGTCCACTCCCGTAAATTACCAGATTCCAATTCGAGTTATCTAATTGTGCAAATGCTTCCGTAAGCGTTTTAAGGCCATATCTTTCATGCAAGCCTCCGGCATACATCAAGACTTGTGGCTTTTGTTTTTCTACTTCCATTACATTTTTAGCCGCCATCCCCACATCCGCCAAACCCTCCATCACGATATAAGGTTTACAATGCTTGTTCGCGATCCGATTCATCTGTTCGGTCAAGAAAACATAATGGGTAAAACAAGACAGATAAGCATTATTCACCCAATCCGCAAGCAACTGATAAATAGTGCGTCCCCCCCCCACGCATCATTAAACTCGGGAGATCGGTCACTACCCCAAGGCGTTTCAGCCCTATGATTCTCGCAGCACTCAAACTGCTCATACAGATGCTTACATTGAGCACATCACAAATAATACAGCGATTTTTTCGGTCTTTCATCCCCCAAAACAGCACGTAAAAAAAGGTATATATCGAAAGAAATATCTGGCGCAAGAGCGGATAATTCAGAAAAGGGACATAATTATATCTGACACCGTTCTCTTCTTCGCTTTTTTCTGTCCAGATGCGTCTTTTCCAAGATTTCGGAATAACAGGAATGGCGGACAATGTATTTACATCCAACCCATTGGCAACAAGCCCCTTAACCAAAAGTCTGCCGAACTTCTGAACTGCATAACCCGGATTAATTCCTGTATGCTCATGTAGCTGACGAATCAACCTTTCGGATGAAAGCGTTGAAATATATAGATATTTCATTGTAACCTTTCTATAGTTGTTCTGCATAGCTGTGCATTTTCAGATACTGTTTTACGAACAATTTCAGCATATTGTGCCTCATTTTTAACATATCGGTCTATATCGATGATCTGCTCATAATCGTTCATGAAAAACAAGCTTTTATCTTTGAACGAAGCATTAAACACGTGACCGATTTTAGCACAGGTTTCCTGGCTATCAGAAAAAACTATGGGAATAGCTCCATAAACAGCTCCGATCAAGAGAGAATGCAAACGGTTACTGATCACAAAAGCCTTATCCTGATAAAAATCCATATTTTCATACCAGAGAGAATCGTCTCTGAACGAAACCCGATCATCCCCGGCTTCTACATATAAACTCTGCATAAATTCTTTATCGCCTTTCACCTGATAATACAACACAATTTCATACCCCCTTTCAATGACCTCATGAATAATATCAAGGCATTTTTTACGGAGTATTGCTATATCTTTAGCAGCCGGCCTGAAATTGAATGCGACTTTTCTGGCTTTCGGTCCATCATTGACTTGATATTTTAATAAAAACGCCAAATCGGGAATAAACGAGACCTTTCCCGGAAAAAAGGAATCTGCATAGTCTACAGACTCTTGAGACCTCAATAAAAAGCGATCGACTCCATCTCTCTGAAGCTTCATTTTTTTGACGATTGCGGCAGAAGCACAATTACCGATACATTGAACAGAAACTCCATAAAATTTGAAAAGATAGTTAACAGCAGTAAATGCAAAATTTCGATATGACCTCAAATTATACAAAGGCCCTGGGCTATGCGTATATAGCCTTATATTTTCATCCTTTATTAACTTTGAAAGCCCCCACAGACGCAATTTTTTTACTGAAAGATGATATGTATCATATACATCAACCGCATTTTTATTCTCAAAAAGATATTTCGTAAACTCTTCAGGCAATCCGTAGGCATCTACGAATACCTTTCCATATCGACACAATTCGTCAACCAGCATCTTGTTGATGACAAGGTCTCCCAAATTAGTCGGCTGTGTCGCACAAATGAAATAACTGTTCATCCTTATAGTGATTGGAACAAATCAAAGACTCTTTTAGTCTGTATCATATTGTTCTTGTTATTAAGGACAAAGTCTTTGGCCGCCAAGCCTCTCCGGTGGAGTTCTTCCCTGCCGAGTGAAAATGCGTCGGTTATCGCCTTTTCAATACCTTCCGGAGTTTCATTGTCGATTACTCCACAGTAACCGAAGTATTCGTCAGGAATGCCTGCCAATCTTGTCGTGAGCATATAAGTTCCGGATGCCATATACTCGAGAGTCTTTGACGGAAAAGAGTAACGGGTATATTCACCCTCGGTAGGACGAGGATTGACAAGAAGCGTAGCTTTCATTTCGGCAGCAACGACCTCGTCATTGCTTCTCGGACCGAAATACTTTATATTGCCATCAGTGTCGAGCGTCTTGACAAGATCACCCAAGCCATACAACCAAAGTTCAACACCCTGATCCTTCATTCTCTTTGCGGCCTCGACCAATGTGCCGATTCCATACTTTACATTAAGACCTCCGGCATAGAGTATCACATCCCGATCATACTTATCCTCCTGTCTGTTGGCCCTGTTTGCCATATTGATATCGCAAAAACCTTCTACCACAATATATGGTTGACCTTTGGGATTAAGCAACTCATTCATTGATTCAGCCAAAAACACATAAGCATCGAAAATCGAACACAATTTCTTGCTGATGCTTATAACAAGCCGCTGCTTTCGGGATGGCTTGGCCAACTTGATTTGAGTCATAGTCATCCACGGGACATCGCATGCAATAGTTACTTTTCTACAACGGAAAAGGTATGCCACAAGCAGAATCGGAACAAATTGATAAATCCTCATTATCGAACATACGACTATTTTCTTTTGCCCGATATTTTTCAAGCACCACCCAAATGCATAAATAAAACTAAAGCATACTGTTATGAACTGCTTAATAACAAGTACAGGGATAATAGGCACATATATGAAATTGATCTTATTCTGCTTCTCTGTGAATATTGTGCTTCTGGAAGCGGTTGGCGGCTGCGAAAGGACGGTAAGATCTCCATCCTCAAGATGACACTCCAACCCTTTGACAAACATTCCATGATATTTCTGACCCACGTAACCAGTTGTCAGGCCTTTGTTAAAAAGGTCTGAAAATAGTTTGTCTGATGTAACAGATGATAAATAAAGAATTTTCATTTATGATAGCTGACTCTTTATCATCTTGCACAAGATACCGAAATATATTCTCACCCTATTCTTGTTTTTTTTCGGCATCATATTATTAAACACTGCTCTATCCAATATTTTTGTTCGCGCCACATAAGCGTTGTCGTACAACGTAAATGATTCATCATTGAGAAGTTCCGCTTTTTCAAACTTATCCTTTCGGTTTCCACAATGTTCTCCGCTCCCATCGTGTCCCCAATTACGAACCATGGACTTATACGGTCTTACCTGGTATGTGTCGTTCATGACATTCAGCGAAGAACGACGGGCATCACCATAATTATCCCCAGAAGAGAGCATTTTCAAAACGGTCCTCAACAACATCGGGTAGTATTTCAAAAGTTTTAACTGTACCGAAATTTTCCGGGCCCGTTTATTAAAGTCCAGGCAATTCTGTTTATATGATTCTTCCTTGCTTTTCCATAACCCGATGCCCCAAGCCGATGAGTCATATATAAAAATTACGTTTCTGGAGATATTACCTGCAGAATATTGAGGATTGGTATAAGCGCAAACCGATGTTATCCGTTCGTTATCTTCGTATTTATCCAATGCCTGATTCATGAATTCCAGAAAGCAGGGCGAGAACTCATTATCGTCTTCAGAATAAATGCATCGGTCATATTTAGCAAACACATATTCTTTAAGCATATTAGTATTGCCAATAGCTCCCAAATTCTTCGTTGCCTCCAATATGGTCACTTTCGCGAAACCCGTTATTGAAGGCAAATATTCTTTAATTTTTCCATAACCTTCATTATGAGACTCTTTAGCAGGATAATCCAGCCCGATCACCAATTCGGTCTGGTCGGCAAGTGCACACTTCGCTAAAGACCCTATACAACGTCTGAAATGTTCATCCCTACATAGAGTCGGTATTACAACTGGCGCACATGACTTTATCGTGCACATAAATATCTGGTTTTAAATGATACCCAATAGCTGTTGATTATACTCTTCTCATTTCTGTCGAATCCCAGCAAAAGAATCACGACTACCAGAAAGCACTCGGCGCTAATAAGTCCGACAATGTGTTGCCATACCGTGAAGAAGGCCGGATTATAGAATAGAAAGAATAAAACCAACGGACACGATATGAGAAACATTCTGAAGTAAGAGGTCTTTATGAAATACCTGATATTCATATGTAAAACCCATTTCAGAAGGTATAGTCTGACTATGGCCACCATTAAGCCAATAATACAATAAATTACGGATATGGTATACGGGCTGTATCCCAGTTTGTAAAAGACAAAGGCAATGGGTAATCCCAAAATACTCATTGTACTGAGGACAAGTTGGAAATATTTGATTTTACCGGATGCTTGAATAAGAGCCGGAATTCCCTCACCCATACAACCGATAAGCCCTTCGAGAACCATCAACTTACAAAATATCACGGCTCCCTCCGGAACATTTTTCAACCATAATTTCAGAAGAAAATCCATTTCCAACATGACGGGGAATGCTACTAATGTCATCAGGATGAAGGTATACTTCGAAATATAGCTTGCCAATTTTATGGATCGAGACTCATTTCCGCCACTGAAATTCTTCGTAATTTGAGGAATGGCCGCATTATTGAGACTTCTGGCGAACATCTGGATAAAGTTTTCCACCTGCCTCGCAACAGCAAAAGCGCCGTTTACCAACGTACCGAAGAAGAAATTAATAATCATTGCGCTTCCTTGGGTCTTTCCGGCACTGGCGACAGCACCAAAGAGAATCCACCAAGAGAACGACAGCATTTCCTTGTATAACCCGAGATCTCGATAGAACCTTACTGCTATGATTTTTACATAATGACGATAACTGTATAACACATAGCCCGCACATTCGATGAATATATAAGCCATCATTACAAGGCTGTATATCCTGAATTTATTGCCGCCAACGTACAACAGAGCAATCACACCCCCTAACCGGAATAACTGGGCAACAATATCGATGATTGCGGAGACGGAAAATTTCTCAAAAGCAACCAACAAACCCCGATACGGAACTAAAACCGTCGATACGACAGTCGTCAGGATTGATATTCTGAATACGAATTTCGCATCGGGCAGTTTTCCGTCCGCCACGTTGAGATACGTATTGATGTACCACTCACCTATTGTCACACCCAAAATGACGATCAATAATGCGAAACAGGCGTGAATCAGAAAACTTGCATTAAATACCTTATTCGGCTGTCCGGTCTCTCCTTTTCCAAGTTCGCACGCAATATAGCGATAGGTTGTGGAAACCATAGCAGTATTGACCACATTGAGAATAGTTACCATACCACCTACTACACTATACAGACCATAATCGGAAGCGCCTAATGCCTGTAAAACAAATCTGGCCGCAATAAGGCTGATTAAAGTCGACAAACACAGCCTGACGAAAATAATTACGCTGTTAAATGCAATCTTTTTGTTATCGTTCATTATGCCCAACAAAATCTTCTTTAGTCCCCCAAAGTTTTGCAAAAGGTTCAGTATCCATGTCATGCTTGAAGTCAAGCATCATTTCGTGGAAGGGAAACTTCGGTTCATAACCGAGTTCTTTTCTTGCCTTTTCAATATTAAGAACAAATTGAGGTGATGAGGGCATTTCAGGAGCATATACTATTTCTGATTTCTTTTCTCTCGCAAATATCTCTGCAATATCTCGGATCTGATCTTCAATGGATATGGGATGACCGCAACCAACATTGTAAATACCACCTTCAAGTTTACTATCAACGCTGCATTTTACAAGTTGAGCAAAATCCTTCACATATACCATCTCCTTTTTTGATTTCGGATCACCGTAAATCTGGAGCGTATTTCCCTTGCAGGCTTGATCAATGATATAGCGATAGCCCATCCAACGCTTTTCACCATCCACATAATAGAAAGGATTTGGCTGGTAAACATAGATTGTCGGAAGACGCAGAATGAAACGTTGAATTCCATATTTAGCATGATAATGCTCAATCATGTTTACAGCAGCATTCTTGGAAATCGAATAAATAGAATGATCTGTATCTAAAGGAAAACGTCGTTCAACATCATCGTCAATAGGAGTTGTAGAGCCGAACTTATAGAGAATATCGGCAATAGATTGCGAGAATACGATTTTGTTACAATGGCGTTCTCGCATAAACTCCAGGACATTCAATGTTCCGGTAATAATGGAATCCGTATATTCATAAGGATTGTAGCATTTCATACGAGCAGGCATTGCTCCAGCAAAGTGTACGACCGTATCAATTCTTTCCGTAATTACATCAAAGGATTTCCTGTTCTTTACATCGACCGAATAGTACCGGATTCCGTGTTCGGCAAAAAAACCATTATCACTCTTTCTGTGACCGAGAGCGATAACTTCATAACCAGCTTCCTTCAAGGTCAAAGCAGAATATACCCCGACAGAGCCTGTTGCTCCGAATATAACGACTGTTCCCATTTTTATTGTAGAATTTATTTCACGACAACTTTAAGCCAATCTGACTGATTTGTGATGGCCGTTTCAAGGTCTACTGCATTTTGGAACTTGAGAACCAACGTACCGATGGCGTTATTAGCTCCGTCGAATGGCTCTACGGGATCACCCGGTTTCACCCATAAATCTTCTTCGATAATTTCTGCCGGAATTGATTTATCGATTTTTAGGCTTTGGAATTCACCTGACTTATCTGCGTGAAGGATTATTTCCGCCCAATGGCCATTGTACGGTTTTTGTTCGATACCATATACCGGATCACCGACCATAGCCCTTGTGACAGCGGTAATCATGTCTACGCCTGTAGCATAACGGATCATCTCACAGAGTCGATTCCCTCCCGCCCTGGGAGTGAGCTCCATGATGTATGGCTTATTATTAGTTCCAATTCGGACTTCGATGTTGTAAACCAAAGTCCGCATACCCAAAAGTGAGATGAGCCGCTGTATTTCGGAAGAGAGATACTCTTCCTCTTTTTTTGTAAATGTCGAAGGCCAGGAATATGCTGCCGGAGTGTACGGATTCATAGCATTCGCATCGAAGCGTTGAGCACAGAAACTTACAAATGCCAGTTTGCCGTCGATGGAGAAACTATCGGTATCGGATGAACAACCTTTCTTCTCAATATACTCTTCAACAATGACCCGGCCACCGATTGAGTGATCGAACGCATGTTCAAGTGCCGATTTGAGTTCTGTTTCTGAATTAACTTTTGTTACCCCTTTACTGCCTGCTGAATCGGTCGGTTTGACGATCATCGGATACTCGTACCAACTTAAGTCCGAAAGGGCATCTCTAATTGAGCCGAATCCCTTTGCTTTCGGCACATTGAAGCCGTGCTCTGTCAGAAAAGCCCGAAATTTGTCTTTGTTCTGAAGTATCTCCACGGATTTGAAAGGTCCAAATGCCGGAAGTCCCATCTCCTCTTGAACATAAGCTGCTGAAATAACCCCGGGATCACAAGCAAAAGACATTATACCGTCAATCTTCTTCTCACGAGCTACTTTGAGAACTGCCTCTTTGTCCACTATACTTACATTGACATACTCGTCGGAGTATTTGTGAGCGATATTATTCGGCAGATAATCTGCTGTTATTACGTAATAACCCTGCTCGTGGGCTGCCCTGATAGCGGGCAGAAGGTATCGGAGCCCTCCAAGCAACATAATTCTCTTTTGCTTTTGCATATTTTATATTTCAATCTTTCTTCTGGTTCGTGTATCTATTATATTTCACACCAAACGAATGTAAAATCCATTGGTATACGCCAAAATTATTTTCTTAAATCGATGCTACAAGTATCACTTCACGATTGCATTCAGTATGCGTTTAATATCTACCTCGCTCAACTCGTGGTGCATCGGAAGACATATTACCTCTTCTGCCATCCTGGCGGCAAATGACAGGTTTTCTGGACTTGCGCTCGGTAGTGCTCTATATGTGCTGAATGAGCTGATGAGCGGGTAAAAGTAACGTCTTCCGAGTATTCCCTGCCCCTTCAACCTCAAATAAAGGTCATCGCGGGTCATGCCATACTGCTCGGCATTTACGAAGATCGGGAAGTAGGAATAGTTGTGCTTGATACCCGGTACATCATCGAAAAAGGTGATACCTTCGACTGCTCGCAGGGCTTTCCGGTAAGCAACTGCAACCTGCTGACGGGCTTGAATGGCTTTATCGACCTGACGAAGATTGAGCAAACCATAAGCGGAGCGTATTTCATCGACTTTCGCATTGATGCCAGGACCAACTACAGTTACCTCGTCGGCAATACCGAAATTTTTCAAGAAATCGATCCTCTTTTTCATCGCCTCATCATGCATTACCAAAGCCCCGCCTTCAATCGTATTATAGACTTTGGTTGCATGGAAACTCAAGGTACTTACATCTCCGGCATTCAGGATCGATTCACCATTCACTTCAACTCCAAATGCATGTGCGGCATCGTAGATCACTTTAAGACCGTACTTGTCTGCGATCTCCTGAATGCGTCTGGTGTCGCACGGCTGACCATAGACATGAACGGGCATAATGGCCGTCGTCTTCGGCGTAATGGCAGCTTCTATTTTATCCGCATCGATGTTTCCCGTTCGAGGATCAACATCCACAAATACTGGCTTTGCCCCGTTCCACCAAATAGCATGCGTAGTAGCGACGAAACTATAAGGTGTCGTGATCACTTCCCCCGTAATTCTCAATGCCTGAAGTGCCGTGATCAATGGCATGGTACCGTTGGTAAAAAGACTGATATAAGGCACTTTGAGGTATTCACAAAGTGCGGATTCCAATTTCTGATGAAACGAACCATTGTTTGTGATCCACTTGGAGTCCCAGATTTGTCGCAGAAAATCGTTGAACTCGTCGAGATTTGGCAGTAGTGGCGAGGTTACAGTAATTTGTTTTGGAATTTCCATATGGATTAAACGTTAAGTATCTTTTTATCAAAGATTGAAAAAATCGGTTTTTCGATAAATCGAGTTCTCAATCTATCAATGAAAATGCAAATAGAGAAAATAGTGAAAATACTTATAAACGAGTGAATAATAATGTAATAGATATTTTCATAATATACAGCCTGGATATTTAATACATCCCGCCAAAGCCATTCCCTCATGGTATTACTACTTGCATGTATAAGCAATACAGCAAAGGTTGATGCAGAAATTGTATTGATGAACTTACTCTGCTTTAATGAAATGCTTTTGAAAAATACAAATAGACTTATTGCGGTTAGTACAGCCAAAGGTTTATTAGCATCCATAATCATATAATAAGGCCCCCTTCCACGTCCCAATTGAGCTGCGATCCACATTAGCACAACAACGCTTAACATAGAAATTAAGACTGAACCAAAGGCGAATAATGCAACATTTCTCTTTTTATCAAGGAAGCCAATCGGATAAAATCGAATATAAGATGCAATAAAATATAGCACAATAAACCAACTCACATAGTTCATCTCGACTTTGCAATTTGGAAAAGAGGCTAAAAAACTATAAACAAACAAGCATAAACACAAAAGAGCAATATGCTGTTTCTGATTAATATTGTGTACTACTAAATTCAGAAATGGTATCGTTAAATAGAATATTAAATAGCAACTTACAAAATCTCGTTCTATATTTAGTACAGGAAATACTGCATTCATAAC
>OLZF01000064.1_pt1 | contig 106782 bp, 94 predicted proteins | sample 1674391 | NCBI WGS metagenome assembly OLZF01 (sample SAMEA103958166, study PRJEB25191) | human gut metagenome | biome: human-associated habitat [ENVO:00009003]; feature: intestine environment [ENVO:2100002]; material: feces | place: Germany | collected 2013/2015
GAGACAGCACGCTTATTCGTCCGCAAAAGCGGCTTATTTCGCGTCATCCTCCACAAAGGAGGTTATAATTGGTTCTCTATAAGGAGTTTGCATACTCCGCCGGCAGTCTAACCGTTTCTGCCGGCAAAACTACTTTAGCGCCAAACTTCTAAAAATTCAATTAAGAAAGAACCTGCAAATTATCAAATCTGCAGGTTCCCCTTTTTTCCCGAACACTTTTTACATTTATTTGGAGTTTAGTTTGTGTTCAGAGAAATCCTTTTACGAAAATTTGCTTTAGAACTTAGCTTATTCAGATGCATGCGAACGCATTAGATAATATCCGGACGGAATAATAGAATCTCGTTGTTGTTTAATTTGTCATTATATTGACGAATTTTTCGAAATTTGTCAATATAAGTTTTTGTTAATTAAAACCGCCTGAGTTAACAGACGGTTTTTACGCCATAATAAATTATTTTCCTCCGGCCGGATCTTCAATTTTTTCGCCGATATGTTCGACCGCGGCATTGTAATCAGCCAGAAAATCTTCCATTTCCTGTTCATGTTCAATTTCTTCCTTGAGAATTTTGGCCGAAACTTTGAATGTTTCGTAGTCTTTGCCGAATGTCATTTCGCAAATCTGCTGATAGCGGGCGATGGCGCAGCGCTCGGCAACCAGATTCTGCTTAACCAGCTCCATAACCCAGTCGTTGCTCGGCGCGTCATATTTGCAGCGGGCAAGGTTTTCCCATTGTTTGGGATCGAGAACCGGCGTGCCGCCCAGTTCAATGATCCGTTTGCCAAGTTTGTTGGCATGGTCATATTCTTCGTTGGCGTGTTCCATAAACTCGGCCACGATGGAGGTGCGCATCGGCCCTTTGGCGACCAGGGCGCCGACCCAGTATTGATAATAGGCCAGCCATTCTTCCGACAACGCTTCGTTCAATGCTTTCAAGAGTTCGTCATGATCGACTTTGCTGATTTTTTGAGCCATCTGTCCCATTTTTCTTCTCCGTAATAAAAGTTAATCTTTTGGTCTGGTGTGGAGATAATCATTGCCGCTGGAAAATCAATGCTTCTGCGATTATAATTTTTGCTGGCTTTTCGCAAAGCTCTGGTTTATGATTTTTATTATAACAGGAAGGAGTACAGATTATGGTTCAAATTGCCCCGAGTATGCTGTCGGCCGATTATGCGGCGCTGCGCAGAGATGTGGAGGAACTGGAAAAAGCCGGTGCCGACCTCATTCATTGGGATATTATGGACGGACATTATGTGCCGAACCTCACTTTCGGCCCCGGAATCGTCAAACAGCTGCGCCCTTACAGCAAGCTGCCTTTCGACGTGCATTTGATGGTAACGAACCCGGATGAAATGATTCCCTGGTTCGTTTCGGCCGGCGCCGATATTATAACCGTTCATGTCGAAGTCTGTCCGCATTTGGACCGCACATTGGAGGTTATCCGCTCCTGCGGCTGCCGCGCCGGCGTTTCGCTCAATCCATCTACGTCCGAAGAAGCGCTGAAATATGTGCTCGACAAGCTGGATATGGTTCTGGTCATGACCGTTAATCCCGGTTTCGGCGGGCAGGGATTTCTTGACGGACAGCTGGAAAAAATCCGGCGGATTAAGGATATGCTCGGCGACCGGAGCGTTAAGATTGAGGTTGACGGCGGTATCAATCCGATGACCGCGGCCGAATGTATTTCCGTCGGCGCCGATATTCTGGTTGCCGGCACGTCGGTCTTTGCCGGCCGCGAATTTCGCAAGAACATCGAGGCTTTAAGGTAATTTTAAGACAAACCGGCTATACTCCCCCGTAAACGAATTTTGTCTGTGGAGAAAAGTCATGGCTTTGGTAATGGTCATAGAAGATGAAGAAGCATTAGCCTTGCTCTTGAAATACAACCTGGAGAAGGAAGGGTACGAAGTCGTCTGGGAACCTCGCGGCAACAAGGCGCTGGCTGAGATTGAAAAACATTGTCCGTCGGTCATTCTGCTCGACTGGATGCTGCCCGAGATGTCCGGCGTTGAAATTTGCAAGCTTATTCGCAGCAAACCGGACATTAAGAATATCCCGGTCATCATGCTTACCGCCAAAGGCGAGGAAGAAGACAAAATCAGGGGGCTTTCCGCCGGTGCGGACGATTATGTAACCAAGCCCTTTTCTGTTCCCGAACTTATGGCTCGGGTCAAAACCAATCTGCGCCGCGCTCCGGAACTGATTCAGCATAAAGAGTTCGTGTTTGAAGACATTCGCATGGATTTGGTCGAAAAGAAGGTTTTTCGCGGCGACAATTACATTCATCTCGGTCCCACCGAATTTCGTCTGCTCCGTATGCTGATGGAAACGCCGGGCAAGGTTTTCTCGCGCGAAACCCTGCTCAAAACCGTCTGGGGCGACAATATTTATGTCGAGTCCCGCACCGTAGACGTCCATATCCGCCGTTTGCGCAAATCGCTGAACCGTTTCGGCCCGGATTATATCCGTACTGTCCGCGCCACCGGCTACTCTATAGACACCGCGCCTTCTGACGCGCCGGACGAACCGGTTGACGATACCGGCGCCGATGACTAAGCGTTGTTTTTGCGGGCGGAACCTTTGAAGTTCCGCTTTTTTTTGCCGTTTTTTTTGAAAAAGATTGCTTTTTGTCTAAAATGATGCTAAGACAGAATCAAATTCCTATTTTTGTCTGAGTGTTCATTAACCGTATATATTAATTTCTAAATTCTACAATTATGAAGAATTTGCTTAAATTTTCCGTGAAGTGGGAACGTCTGGATGACAGACATTTGGTTCTCCGTTTGGTTAATGCCGATTCGATAGAATCTCGGCTCAAACCGGAAGAAGAAACCCTTGAAGCTTTTGCCGAAGGCATTGAAACTTTGGGTTTTTTGTTGAATGATAAAGACGCCGAATTGCGCCGCGGCGAGGTGGTAACTTTGGAGTTTGTCGGAAACGACCTCAAATATTTCTATATTCGGGGCAAAAAGTTTCTGACAATCCGCAGCAGCGATCCGGAATTGCTTGTGCTCAAACCCGTTTTGCCGCTCAAAGGCATTGAAACCCTGCCGGAGCTTTTCCAGCACCGGATTAAGTTTTTGGCTGAGTATGCCGGGGAAGATTTCATCAAATGGGATCTGCAGCAGGAGATTCAGGGTTGTGCGCTGGCCGTTGCCGTCTATGAAAAGTTCGTCAACGGAACCAGCCTGCTGACGGAAGCGGATTTTGCCGGCATAGGTTCACTGCTTGGCGAAGATTACAGGTTTGTCGGCGGCTGCCCGGTAAACTTTGCGCTTGCGATGGCCTTTGCTTTGCAGGTTTGCCCCGAAGGCTTGCTGCATAGGGGCGGAAAAGAATTGCTGCCCGAGCTGGCAAAATGGCCGGTTATGTATCTGCCCGTTTGTGGCGATACGGATTGTGTCCGTTACCAGCCCAACAGGAATGACATCGTTTCTTATATCAAAACTCAAACTTATTGATTATGGTAAAGTCAGAGGCAGAGATAAGAAAAGTGACCGACAGCAACGATTATTACAATTTGTATGTCGGCGATGATGAAATGATGTTTGAAATTCCGAAAACCCGTTTTCGCGGCAAAAAGCGCCCCCGCGCCGGAGATTTGTTTCGGCTGGAGCAAAAGAATGTTGAGGGCAGGCTCGTAGCCTCAATATTTGTCAACAACGAGCAGGTAGTTTAATTAACGTTTGTAATTGAAAAAAACCGCATGGCTTGGGAAAGTCGTGCGGTTTTGCCTTTTAAAAATCCGGTCAGAAAATATTTGCTTTTTGTCTATTTTGGTGCTAAACAGATATTCGATTTATTTTAAGGATTTTAGATATATTTTAGTATAAACCCATAAAAACAAACATTATGGAACCAAACAGAAAATCCAATTATTCGTACATTGAACGCGTTAACGACCACCGCAGCTGTTATCGGATCAAGACCAACGACGGCCTGAAGCTGGAACTTGACAAATCTGAAATTGGCAGATTTATTCCCCAAAAGGGCATGAGCGTTCAAATCCGGTTGTTTAACGGCACCGTTCTGCAGGAGGTGTTTTTGAACGGCATATGTGTCGTTCGGCGCAGTCCGCAAAAACTTTTGGATATTCTTGCCGGTTTGTCGGCGGAATTGCGGAAAGCTCAGGATGAATGCGAAAAATTTTCCGCTTTGGAAAATTCCGATGGCTATCTGAATTTGCCGCTGGCTTTTCGGCATCGTCTTCAGCTTCTGAAACTGATAATGCAAAAAGATTTTACGGCCGCAACAATGGAAAAACAGATTGTCGTCTGTCGGATTGCTGCTTTTTTGTCGGCTCAGACCGATGCGTTCATCGCCTGTGTCGAACGTGACTGGCAAAAGCGTCTTGGCGATTCTGTGCCGGTTTCAAAACTGAGCGAGAAAGAGCTGATGGATGCCAAACAGCTGGCGCTTGCTCTGCGGCGGGATAAACGCAACCGGTTCAAGTCGGTGCGCGATTATCAGCAGTCCGCTGTTCTCTCTTTCAAGGGAAACAGCGCGCCTTATGCCCTCAGAGCGCAAGACGCCGTGGAACGTTATCTGAGCGTTGTGCTGGCCGGATGATTTAACGAAAAATGTTTTTTCTCGACCGGGTCAAACCGGTATATTTTGTTTGAAGTTTGTACCCGCTTTTCTCTGTGAAGAGCGAAGCGGGTTTTTTTATTTGATTGTTTAATTATTAAATTTTTGAAACGATGGATACAAGAAAATTTCAGGGTTTGCGGGTCACACACGTCAAAGAGCGTCTGACCTCGTATCGTTTGCAGTTGAATGACAATTCGATTATTGACATTCCTCGGATTGAACTGGGCGGATTTGTGCCGCAGAAAGGCATGTTTGTCCGCTATCGTTTTTATCGCGGGCTGATTTTGCAAAAAATTGAATTTGACGGCAAAACGGTTGTCAACCGTACGCCGGCCGAAATCATGAATTTGCTGTGCCGTGTCGATGCAAAGCTGGAAGAAGATGTCCGCAGACAGCAAAGTGCCTGCGAAAACGAAGATTTGGTTTTCGACGGCTTGTCGGAAATTATGAAACAGCGGATTTTCCTGGTGCAGAGCATCGGTCAGCATCCGGAAATCGGTGGATTTTCCAGAGATGCGCTGGATTATGAAATTGCCCGCTGTGCAATGGCTGAAGATCTTGGCCGCCTGGGAAAAGGCTATCTGGAAAAATTTCGAACTCTCAGCCTGCAGTCGCAGCAGGCCGTGCTGATGGGAGACATTGACAAGGAACTTATTGAAGATATCATTCCTTTGGCAGAGGCTTTCGCACAGGATTTGGCGACGGGCGTCGAAGATCCCCGGCATTCGGAAGTCCTGAAAACCTGGAGCTGCATTTTCGACTTCTCCCCCGAAAACTTTGAACGTTTTCGCGAACATTATTTCAAACGCTTGAGCGAAAAAAAGGAATAAGAGATTAATCTTATCAAAAAAAAGGCTTTCATTATGAAAGCCTTTTTTCATTATATGCAACTAGCAGAAATGAGAAGCTGCATATCCCGGTCCTCCGTGAGTTCCCCCGCAGTTGCATGGACTGTATGGTTCACCGCCGGGACAAGTTCTAGTGGTATTTCCGTAACAATCATAACAGGACAGGCCGTTTATTGTTACTTTGTCACATGTCCAAAGAAGGATGGGTGTCTTTATGGTTGAACTGTAACCGTAATCAGAACAGGATCCCTGAGATTTGCAAGCGGTACATTTGCCGCAGGAGTTGGTGCTGGCGCAGCCATATGTACAGGACTTGGAGGTTACGTCACAATCCGGGTTAGACTTGCAGGCGGTACACTTGCTGCAAGAGTTGGTCGTTTTGCAGCCATAAGTGCAGCTCAAAGACGACACGTCGCAGTCCGGATTGGTCTTACAACTGGTACAAACGCCGCAGCTGTTGGTGCTGGCACAGCCGTAGGTACAGGATTTGGCCGCGACATCACAGTCCGGGTTGCCTTTGCAGCCGGTACATTTGCCGCAGGAGTTGGTGCTGGCGCAGCCGTACGAACAGGTTTTGGAAGTCACGTCACAGTCCGGATTGGTCTTGCAGGCGGTGCACTTGCCGCAGCTGTTGGTGTTGGCGCAGCCGTACGAGCAGGACAATGACGATACGTCGCAATCAGGGTTGCCTTTGCAGGTTTGGCACTTGCTGGGACAATCGGACCAATAAGAAGAGCATCCGTAGGAACAGCTTGCCGCCGTTCTTACTTCGCAAGCGGTGTATCCAGTCTGACATTTACTTGGACAATCGGCAAAATACGATTTACAGCCGTAAGGAGTGCTGACCGCCGTTCTGTTTCGACAGTTGTCAGTATAGCAGCTTTGACACTTTGACGAACAGTCGCTGAAATATGAAGCGCAGCCATATGTGCAGGAAACTGAAGTGCGGTTTCGGCAGTTATCCGCATAAGCCGTCTGGCACTTGGTTGAGCAGTCTGACCAATAAGTCTGACAACCATAATTAGCTGAGACTGCTGTACGGTTTCGACAGTTGTCGGTATAAGCCGTCTGGCACTTGCTGGAGCAATCCGCAAAATACGCGACGCAGCCATACGGCGTTGAAACCGCCGTGCGGTTCCGGCAGTTGTCCGCATAAGCCTTCTTGCAGACCGTGTTGCAGGGCGCCGGATAATATTCCTCACAGCCGTACGCTCCCGCAGACACGCCTGTCGGGCAGGTGCACTGCGTATATTTGCCACCGCAGCTGTCCCCGCTCGGCGAACGCGGCGACGTACAGTTGGAGGTATTGTAGGCATATTCGCTCTTGCAGGCGCAGGACTGATACCTGCCGCCGCAGGAAGCGCCTTGTCCGACTTCCTTTGAAGAACAAGTCTTGAGAGCCGGGTCGCATTTGCATGAAGCGTATTTTCCGCCGCAGCTCTCGCCGACGCCGACCTGTCCGGCGGGGCAGGTTACGAGGTTCGAGGCGCATTTGCAGCGCGTAATATAAGATTTGTTATAAGGGCAATAACCTTCCGGCACCTGAACGGAATTGCAGTTGTTTAAGATGAACCCCTCGTTTTTGCATTGCGCGGCGGTGTCAATGGTATAGTCTTCGCCGTCGCCGCCTTTGCCGTAGGAGATTTCGTTGTCGCAGTCGCCAACTCCCAGAAAACACACCGCAGCCGTCTTATAGGCTTTGTCAGGTTGTTCAAACTGAAAGGCGGGCTTTGGTTCGGGTGTGCCTGTGTGTGTCGGTAAAAAGCCGGAGGCAATAGTTAGCCTTGGGAACATAAGAGCCGTTCCGGAAAGCAAAGAGAACAGTAAAACGGATTTCTTCATAGTATCACCTCACGACAAATGTTGACCAAAGCCCGCAGGGCGGACAGGTGAGGAGATATGGGAAAGACGGGCAAGACAAGACGAAACGGGGACAGCTAAAACGGAAGACGGCTAATCTCCGCGCTTATCCTTAAATATCTGCACATACCCGCAGGCGGTTCTCCGCCGCGGCATAACATCCACACCTGTAGATAATATAACGCGGATTAGAATAAAAGTCAACTATTCTTGAAACCGGTTTTATTTTTCGCTAACGACATTGAGTGAGCCGTAAGAAGATTTCTTTAACTCAGTGAAACAAGGCTTGATATTTAGCTTATAAAACCCTAAATTTAAGGGATGAAACAGGAGAGGCTGATGATGGACAATTTACCGGAATTGCGTGACATACATATTCCCGACGGCGTTTCGGCTTTTCCGCCGGCCTATGGCTGGTGGGTGGTTTTGGCCGGTGTCGTTGCTCTGTTTCTTCTGGCCGAACTGTTCCTGATTCTGCGCCGAGCCAGTAAAAAGCTTTATGCGCGCTGCCTGTTGAAAAACATAACTTCTTCTTCGCCTGTCAATGCCGCGGTACAGATGTCCGAAATTCTCCGTCGCATCTGCGTTTACAAATATCCCGAAGCTGCGGCTTTGAGCGGCCGTGCCTGGATTGAGTTTCTGAATGCGCATGCCGGGACCGCTCTTTCCGGACAAGCGGCCGAACTTTTGATTAATGCGCCGTATGTCCCCGCAGACGCCGAAAGTTATCATTCGGCCGACTTGGAGGCGCTGCGTCGTTTTTGCTATGTCTGGATTGGAGAAAACCTATGAATCATTTTGCTTATCCGCAAATGTTCTGGCTGCTGCTCCTGCCGTTTTTGTTTCGTGCGGTGTTGCCTGCTGTCAAAGGTCTGCATGGCGATGCTCTGCGTGTGCCTTTTATTGGCGATTTGGTCAAAATCAATCTTAAATCCGGCGGCCTCTGGGGGCGTTCAACCGAAAATCCGGACCGGATTTCCCTGCCTCTGATACTGCTTTATCTTGTTTGGGCGCTGCTGGTTGCCGCGGCGGCGCGTCCGCAATGGGTCGGCGAACCGGTGCGGATAAAAAACTACGGCCGCGACATTCTGATGGTTATGGATATCTCCAATTCCATGCAGGAACCCGATTTTGCGCTTCGCGGCCGGCGTATTGACCGCCTGACCGCCGTCAAATTGGTCGCTTCCGATTTTATCCGCAAGCGCACCGACGACCGTATCGGACTGGTGTTGTTTGGCACCCGCGCTTATCTACAGGCGCCGATAACCTATGACAAGAAGTCGGTCGAGGAAATTCTAAAAACCATGGACGCGGGCATGGCCGGCGATTCGACCGCTATCGGCGACGCGCTGGGACTGGCGCTGAAAACGCTCAAGGACAGCCCGAACAAAGACAAAAAAGTCATTATCCTGTTAACCGACGGTGAAAACAATGACGGTGCGCTTACGCTGCCTCAGGCCATAAATCTGGCCCGGGAAGAAGGCGTCAAAGTCTATACCATCGGCGTCGGTTCGGACATGAGCCAGTCGTTTTTCGGCTTTGGCATGCTGGGCAGCCGGCCGGGACTGGATGAAGCCAGTCTGCGGAAAATTGCCGACGAAACCAAGGGTACCTATTTTCGTGCCAAAGATACCTCGTCGCTGGTGCGGATTTATGACGCGATAGACAAACTGGAACCCGGTCTCAATGAAAACCAGTTTGTTCAGGAAACCCGGGAGCTTTATTATCTGCCGTTGCTGGCGGCGTTGCTTCTGGCGTCGGTTGTGGCGTTTCAGACAAGGAGGGCGGCCTGATGGAAGAGTTTTTCCGCGATTTTCATTTTCTGCGTCCGTGGTATTTGCTGCTGTTGTTTCTGCCGCTGCTGTTTTACTGGAAGTTTTTTCGCGGTGTCAGAAACAAGTCTTCCTGGGAGGCTGTCTGCGACAAACGGCTGCTTGATTTTTTGCTTGTCCGGGGCAGTTCGGCGCAGCGCCGGGCGGTTTCATATCTGGCTTTTGCCGGTTTTGTCGGTGCGGTGCTGGCACTGAGCGGCCCGGTCTGGCAGAAAAAGGAAGTTCCCGATTTGGCGCCGGAGAATCCGGTCATGCTGCTCTTGAACATGTCGACCGACATGGCGGCCAGAGACCTTACGCCCAACCGCCTGACCCGCGCCAAGTTCGAGATTTCCGATTTGCTGAAACTTCTGCGAAACGTTCAGGCCGGTCTGATTGTTTATACCCGCGAACCTTTTTTGATTACGCCGATAACCGAAGACCTGGGGCTGATTGAAAATCTGCTTCCTGCCGTCGTTTTCAATATTATGCCGGCCAATGGCGACCGGTTGGACCGAGCCGTTGCGCTGGCGGTCGAAAAATTTCAGAATGCGCAGTACGCTTCCGGCAGCATTGTCGTTTTCACTTCCGACGTCGGCGAACGTTTTGATTTGGCGCTGGAAGAGGCCGAAAAGGCCAAAGCGGCGGGCTATGTGCTTAATGTGGTTGCCGTGTCGCCGCAGATTCCCGAAAAGCTGAAGCTGCTTGCCGCCGCAGGCGGCGGCGTCTGTGTCGGCAGCGGTACGGCAGGCGTAGAGCAGATTGCCCGTGAAATCGAAAAGACAATCAGCGACGAGCTCAAAATCAGCGAAAACCTGCGTTCGGACTGGGACGATTTCGGCTACTTTCTGCTTATAATTCCGCTGCTCTGCTGCCTGTATTTCTTTCGCCGGGGAATTCTGGTTCTGGCTTTTGTGCTGGGCGGTACGGTTTCGGCGCAGGCCGGATTTTTCCTCAACAGCAATCAGGAAGGGCTGAAAGCTTATAACGGCGGCGATTATCAGGCCGCGGCGCAAAAGTTTGAGGACAGCCGCTGGAAAGCATCGGCGCTTTACAAGTCCGGAAATTATGAAGAAGCTTTTCGCGAATTTTCCAAAAACGGCGATGCCGAAGCGCTGTATAATCAGGGCAATGCGCTGGCCAAAAGCGGAAAAATCGAAGAAGCCGTTAAAAAATATGAAGAGGTTTTGCAAAAAGAACCCGGCCATGAAGATGCGAAGTTCAATCTTGAATACTTAAAACGACAACAGGAACAGCAAAACCAACAGCAGCAAAACCAACAGCAGCAAAACCAACAGCAGCAAAATCAGGATAAGCAGGAGCAGCAGAACCAGCAGCAAAGCCAGCCGCAAAGCGGTGCGGAAAACAATCGCCGGCAAGGACAGGAACAACAGCGGCAGGACAATCAGTCTCAGGGACAGCAAAATAATTCTGAAAATCGGCAGGCTGATGATGAAGACGGACAAAGCCGTCAGGAACAGCCGCAGGCTGCCGAGGGACAACAGGATGGGCAGAATGATTCGAAACAATCCGGTCTTCGGGAAGACGAAAAGACCGGCGACCGCCGCCGGGACGCCGAAAAACAATCCGAAGAACAGAAATCGGCCGCCGCTGAGTTGCAAAAAGGCGATGAAAACGCCAAATACGATGAAGAGGTTCAGGCGCGCGCACAGCAATACCGCGACATCCCCGAAGATGCCGGCGGTCTGCTCCGGGCGTTTATTCAAAAAGAATACCGCAAAAACAGATATAAGGAATGAAAAATATGAGGAAGATTATCAGCATTTTGGTTTTCGGCATATTTTTTTATGCCGAAGCTTTTGCTCAGACGCTGGTTGCCAAAACCAGTCGTACCGATTTGCCGGAGGGCGAGGCTTTTCTGCTGACGTTGGATTATGACGGCAGCGATGCGTCTGTGCCGGAGCTGGGCGTTCTGGATAAGGATTTTACCATTTATTCGGTAACCAATTCCTATCAGACCAATATCGTCAACGGTCAGGTTTCGCAGCAGCGCCAGTGGCAGATTGGTTTGGTTCCGAAGGGCGTTGCCGGAACCGCGGTTACCGTTCCGCCGATTAAATTGGGAAATGTTCAGAGCAATCCGGTTCAGTTGCGGATTCTTGACGCTCAGAATCTGGCGCATCCCGACAATTCGGACAACCCGGGCTATCAGGCGCCGCAGCGGGGGCCTCGTTTCGCCGTCAAAGGAGATGTCGACGACAAAAATCCTTATGTTCAGCAGCAGATAAACTATACGCTGACCCTTTATGATGCCGGCGGCCTTCAGGGCGGCGAGCCGGAGTTTATCGACGACGGCAGCAACAGCTGGCTGATAAGAAGTCTCGGCGAACCGGAAATCAACAGCAAGGTTGTCAATGGCCGCAGTCTGCGCGAAATCAAATTCCGTTATGCCATGTTTCCGCAAAAAAGCGGCCGGCTCAAGACCCCGGTTATTCGTTTTAACGGCTATTACCTGACACAGGGCGGCCGAGGTTCGGACCCGTTTGAGGAAATTTTCGGCGGTTCGCTTTTTGATGCCGGCGTCGGTTTCGGCAGCATGTTTGCCACCCGTAACCCGGTTGTGCTCAATACCAAGCCGATAGAAGTTAATGTGCGGCCGATACCGCCGGCCAACAACGGCAATTGGTGGCTGCCGGCCGAAAGCGTTAAGCTTTATGCCGAATGGAACCCGCAGCGGCCGGTTTTCAAAGTCGGTGAGGCTGTCAGCCGCACGGTTTATCTTAAAGCCGTCGGCGTGGTCGAAAATCAGCTGCCGGACATTAAATTCCGCGATGTCGCCGGTTTAAAGCAGTACCCGGAAAAACCGGTTGCCCAGAATGCGGTTGAAAACGGTCAGGTCGTCGCCGTCAAAAAAAACGCCAACGTCTATATTCCCGATAAGGCCGGCAATATTGCCGTACCCGAGATTTCGGTCGACTGGTTCAATGTCAGAACCGGCCGGATGGAACGTGCCGTGCTGCCGGCGGCAAATATTCAGGTGCAGCCCGGTAATGTGTCGGTTGCCGCACAGCCGCAGACAATGGAGCCGGACATGAACCGGCGCGGCGAAATTCTGGCCGACAGTGCCGAAGAGGCGGTCGAAACCGTAGCTGCGGAACTTCCGGTGTCGCCGGAAAACCGTTTCAGTGCCTACTATGTTGCAATTGCCGCCTTTATTCTCGGGCTGGCTGTCAGTTGGCTGTTGTTCCGTTCTCCGGCAAGGGAACGGGCAAAACTGGCGGAAAAACCGGGGTTGCGAGACAGCCGCAGAGCGGTCGTCCGCTGTGCGAAGGAAAGTGATTTCCGCGGCTTGCGCGACGCATTGCTCAACTGGGCGGCGGAAAAGTTTAAAAATCGCCGCATAACCAACATGAGCGATATTGTCCGTGCCGTAAACGTCGAAGATTTCGAAAAGCAGATAGATATTTTGACCGCGGAGCTTTACGGTAAAGGCAGCGATACATGGAACAGCGCCGCTTTTATTAAGGCATTTGAAAAGGCCGATGCGTTGAAGCCGAAAGATAAGGCCGCGGACAAACCGTTGCCGGGCCTTTATAAAAACTGATAAAAAAAGCAACGATATTGGAAGTCAAGCATAAGAAAGAAATAATATTGTCATTGCCGGACTTTTATTCTTTCCTGTCATGTTCGGCTCCTTTTTCCTCTATATCATGTTCGGGCTTGGAGTCGATAGTTGGCGAGAACGAGCTATAAGCGAAGTTCGAGGCCTACGGGACGAAAGGGGCCCAACGCAGTTGGGAATTTACACCCGAATATCCAGAGATCCCCGGGTCTGGCACGATGTGCCGCCCGAGGATGACGTTTCTCTTTCCGCCATATTTGGACTTGTTTTTCTTTTCGTCATTCCCGTGTTCTTTTTTTTTCTCTGTCATTCCCCGGCTTGACCGGGAAATCTAAAGATCCCCGGAACGCGCTGCGCTTGTCCGAGGATGACAGAAGAAAAAATATTGTCATTCCCGTGCTTTTCTTCTCCTCTGTCATTGCCGGACTTGATCCGGCAATCCAGGAAAGAGATGTCCGGCTCAAGGCCGAATATGACAGAGAAAAAAAGCCCCCCGGAAGAGGGGCTTTTTTAACGCAGTTTTGCTTTGATCTGTTCGTAACTGTAACAGTCGGCAATACGGCCTTGTACCAGATATGAGGGCGTTGTGGCAAAAATTGCCGCGGCAGCCGCCAGCACGTCGTCGGTGCTTACGGCGTTTATTCGGCTTATTTGCTCTTCCGTACTGCGCAGACGTCCGAAGTTCAACAGCTGCTCAGCCGAAACTTCAATACTGTCCTCATTGTCTTCCGCCTTTTTGGTCAGTGCGACAATCATTTGCCTTTTGGCGCGTTCCAGCTCCCGGGACGAAACCGGTTCGGCAGCCAGTTTTTTTATTTCGGCAATGACGACGTCCAAAATACGGTTAATGTTTTCCGCCTGCGCCGCGGCGGTAATTCCGACGAACCCGACGTCGGTTTCGTCAACGACGCTGGTGCTTATGTCATAAACCAGAGAGCGTTTGATGCGCGCTTCCGTGTTCAGGCGCGAAACCTCTTCGCCGCCCAGAATCTGCAGCGCCAGATATTTGGCCTCGCGTTTATAATGCGGATGTCCGGCCAGCAGGTCGAAACCGAGTTCAAACTTGACTTCGCTTTCTTCCGGTCTGATATGGCGAAAACCGCCGATGTACCGCTGCGGCAGGCGAACCGCCTTTTGCCCGCGGGGAAGCTTTCCGAAATATTTTTCAGCCAGCCGTACCAGCTCTTCGTGTTCAAAGTTTCCGGCCGCCGACAAAATCAGATTTTCGCCGCAGTAACAGCGCTGCCGCCAGTCGTCCAGTTCGGCCTTGCCGATTTTGCCGAGCGTTTCCCGGCTGCCGAGAATGTCGCGTCCCAGCGGCTGGCTGCCGTAAACCAGTTGCGAAAAGGCGTCGTTGAAACAGTCGTCGCTGTCGTTCTCGTCTTCGTACATTTCCTGAAAGATAACCTGACGTTCGCTGTCGATGTTGGCCTCGGTGAAAGTCGAGTTGAGCAGAATGTCGGCCAGCAGTTCAATGGCGGCTTCACGGTCTTCATTCAACACTTCGATTGAAAAGGCTGTTGTGTCCATGTCCGTCCAGGCATTTGATTTCCCGCCCAAGTCAGCAATCTGTTCGTTGATTTCCAACTCGGAACGGGTAGTTGTCCCCTTAAAGGTCATATGCTCGCAAAAATGCGCAATGCCGTTCTGTGCCGGCGTTTCAAAACGCGACCCGCAGCGGCACCAGACGCCGATGTTGAACATGCCGGTCGTTTCGTCCTTTTTCGAAACGACGTGCAGACCGTTGTTCAAAACCGTTAATTGCGTTTGCATAAAATCTCGAGCCTTCAGTTTTTGTTGTCCCGATTATCGGCGCAAACAAGGAATTGTCAATATAAAAATCCTTGCCTTTATGGGTTTTTGATGACATATTGAAACCAATTTTTAACAGGATTGAGAGAAAAATATGGCACTGAAATTCGAAGTTTTGAAAAAACAGGGCAAATCGCGCCGCGGTCGTCTGCATACCAGGCACGGCACGGTCGAAACGCCGGCCTTTATGCCGGTCGGCACTTGCGGCACCGTCAAGGCGATGATGCCGGAATCCGTGGCCGCAACCGGCGCGCAGATATTGCTCGGCAATACGTATCATCTGATGCTCCGTCCGGGTGCCGATTTGGTTGAAAAAATGGGCGGCCTGCATAGGTTTATGAATTGGGATAAGCCGATTTTAACCGATTCCGGCGGTTTCCAGGTCATGAGTCTGACCGGTCTTCGCAAGCTGACGGAGGAAGGCGTTACTTTCAGTTCGCATGTAGACGGCAAAAAGTTTTTCTTAAGCCCTGAGGAGTCTATGAAAATCCAGCATAAACTGGATTCAAACATTACCATGTGTCTGGACGAATGTGTTAAACTGCCGGCTCCTTACGAAACGGTTAAAAAATCGGTCGAAATGTCCATGCGCTGGGCCAAACGCAGCCGCGAAGCCTTTGTTGACCGCGACGGTTACGGTATCTTCGGCATTCAGCAGGGCGGCGATTATGAAGATTTGCGCGGTTGGTCGGCCGAACAGCTGAAGAATATCGGCTTTGACGGCTATGCCATCGGCGGTCTGGCCGTCGGCGAGGGGCAGGAAACCATGTTTAAGGTTTTGGACTATGCGCCCGGAATGCTGCCTGAGGACAAACCACGTTATCTGATGGGCGTCGGCCGTCCGGATGACATTGTCGGCGCGGTTCTGCGCGGGGTCGATATGTTCGACTGCGTGATGCCTACCCGCAGCGGCCGCACGGCGCAGGCCTTTACCGCTCGCGGTCCTGTCAATATCCGCAATGCGCGCCATCGCGAGGATCCGCGGCCGCTTGAAGCCGAATGCGACTGTCCGCTTTGCCGTAACTATTCGCGCGCCTATATTCATCATCTGCAAAAGTGTAATGAAGTTCTTGCCGTGATGTTGCTTACCTGGCATAATATCCGCTATTATCAGCGCCTGATGCAGGGACTCCGGCAGGCCATAGAGGACGAAAGACTTGAGGAGTTTGCCGCCGGGTTCTATCGTCAGCAGGCTCTGGGCGACATTGAGGAGATATAGCCGATGGTTGAAGTCTGCAATACAAATCTGGATGAAATGGTTGATTCTTTTGCCGAACAGAACCGGCAGGAGGGACTGCGGGTTTTCGTTGCCGGCGGCAGCCGTCCGGGAACTGATCCCGTCTATGTGGAGGAGGCTTATAATCTCGGCCGCCAGATTATCAAAATGGACTTCAAACTTGACTTTGGTTTGTCCAATTCCGGCATCATGGGCGCCGTTGCCCGCGGCGTCATGGACGGTTGGAACAAAAAGCAGTGCAAGGACAAGGGATATCCGATTCAGGCCGTGACCACGCAGGCTTATTTTGACCTTTATCCGCGCGATGACGAACTGATTTCACAGATAGAAAACCTCATTTTGGCCAAGACGCTGGAAGAGCGCAAACAGAAACTCCTTGATGCCGACTTCGTGGTCTTTGCGCCCGGCGGCGTCGGCACGCTTGACGAATTGGCTTATGACTGTGTGGCCATGCAGGATGGCTTTTTGCAGATTAAACCTTTTATTCTGTACAATATCAACGGCTATTTCCACCACCTGCTCGAGTATATGAAAGCCATTGCTCAGGAAGGGTTTGCCGATCCGATACCTTTTATTGTCGTTGACAACAGCGATGAAGTCGGCATAGTTTTCCGCCTGCTCAAACTGCGCTATCAAAAGGGAACCACCACGGCCGAGGCTTATGCCAATACCCGGCAGCTGATTTACGAACTGCCCTATTTCATTAAAAAGAAAGTAGACAACACGGTTTTTGTCGAACACATCATTGCCGAAATGGATCGCATTGCCGCTTCGGGAACCGCCGAGGAAAAGGCCGAACTGGCCAAGGAAATCGAAACGGCCTACCTCGAAAAGGAAATTGAGCGCATGTATGAACGTCTGGCCAAAACGGGTCGGGACACGTCTATCGTCAGCGACAAACTGACCAAACTCAAAAAACGCAAGAATATGAAACTTTAGCCACGCCCGGAGGGCAGTCAGGAAAAAAGATGACGACGTCAGTCTGGAAATTTTTATGGAAATACCTTTCCAAGCTTAGGATATTGTTTTACAGCGTACTGTTCTCGGTCCTGGCCGGCGAGTTTTTCGTCCGGCTTTCGCTGTATTATGCCTCCAAAATCGTCGATATTCTGGCCGCCGAAGGACCGCGCCGCGGTTTGATGCTGTCCGCGCTCGGCTTTGCCGGTCTGGCTTCGTTGTTTTTGTTTGCCAAGGGATTGCTGCTCAATGTGCTGATTTTTATCGAAGCGCGGTTTCTGCCGGTCTACATGAGCCGCATTTCCAAAGATTTGTTTAATTATGCGCACCGGCATTCGACGGCGTTTTTTGCCGAGGAAATGGCCGGCAATATTTCCGGAAAAATCAAAACCATTATCGATGACAGTTACAGCATTTATTACAACATTCTCTGGGGGTTCATTTCGCCGACGATTGCCGTTGTCATCAGTTTTGCCTTTATTTTCAACATTAACGTTCCTCTGTCCCTGACAATGCTGGGACTTAATTTTCTGCTTATTTGGGCGCTGTATGTCCTGAGCCGCAAGCTGGCGCCTTTTTCCGAAGCCCGCGCCAAACTGATGTCCGAAGCCAATGGTGTGCTGGTTGACAGCATAACCAATGCCAGCCTGGTCAAAAATTTCAGCAATTTTCTTTATGAAAAACGCCATTATTTCAGCTATGTCCGCAGGGCGGCGGCTGCCGATCGGCTGGAAAATTTACGTTTTGGGCATTTGTTTATCGCTCAGGGGGTTTTGCGCGCGCTGATGCAGGCGGTTTTTTACGCGCTGCCGGTCTGGTACTGGTATAAGGGGGAAATCAACGTCGGGCAGTTTGTTCTGATCCAGTCGCTGATTGCCGTTCTGAGCAATATTTACAACATGCTGTCAATGAATTTCATTAACTTTTTCCGGCTTTATGGCGGCATTAAGGACGGTTTGAAACTGCTCTCCCGTCCTTTTGAAGTAACGGACGTTCCGAACGCCCGCCGGTTAAAAGTGCGGGAAGGGCGGATAGATTTTGCCGGCGTCACTTATCATTACAAACATTCCGAACCCTTGTTCAATGATTTTAATCTGCATATTGCGCCGGGCGAAAAAATCGGACTGGTCGGACGTTCCGGTTCCGGAAAATCGACGCTGATCAAGCTTTTGTCGCGTTATTACGATATTCAGAAAGGCGAAATTTCCATTGACGGCCAGAATATTGCCGAAGTTACGCAAAAAAGTCTGCGCGCGTCCATTGCGCTCATTCCGCAGGATCCCTCGCTGTTCAATCGCACGATTATGGAAAACATCCGCTATGGCAGCCTGCGCGCCACGGATGAAGAAGTTTTTGCCGCTGCCCGTCGCGCCCGTATTCACGATTTTATCATGTCGTTGCCGGCCGGTTACGATTCCAAGGTCGGCGAACGCGGTGTCATGCTTTCCGGCGGCGAACGCCAGCGGATTGCCATTGCCCGTGCGATTTTGAAAAATGCGCCGATTTTGATTCTGGACGAAGCGACTTCGGCGCTGGACAGCGAAAGCGAAAAATATATTCAGACCTCAATCCGCGAACTGATGAAAGACAAGACCGTCATAGCTGTCGCTCACCGTTTGTCAACCCTCAGGGAAATGGATCGGATTGTCGTCATGGACAAAGGGCGGATAGTCGAAACCGGAACGCATGCGGCGCTGCTGCGGCAAAAGGGGCTGTATCATGGTTTTTACGATATGCAGTCGAAAGGTTTTATTAAAATCGACGAAAGTGCGGAGGAAGACGAATGCTGAACATCATCTGGATTGCTTTTTTTGTTTCCGCTTTTCTGATGGCTTTGTATCGGGCGCTGGTCTTAGGCGACGGCGGCGTCTGGACAGAGTTGGTTAATTCGGTTTTCGTTTCTTCCAAAGCCGCTTTTTCAATTGCGCTGAACCTGACCGGCATTTTGTGTTTTTGGCTCGGATTGCTCAAAATTGCCGAAGCCTCCGGCATAACCGGACTGCTGGCCAGAGCTTTGTACCCATTGTTTCGGCGGATTATGCCCGGTGTGCCGGCGGAAAGTCCGGCGCTGTCGTCAATGATTATGAATATTGCCGCCAATATGCTCGGACTGGACAATGCCGCAACACCGATGGGGCTTAAGGCCATGGAACAGCTTCAGCAGCTGAATCCGAAAAAAGATACGGCTTCCGATGCGCAGATTTTGTTTATGGTCATTAACACTTCGGCTGTTACGCTGATTCCGATTACGATTTTAATGTATCGTGCCGAGCTCGGTTCCGTTAACCCGAGCGCTGTCTTTATGCCGATTTTGTTTGCGACGTCGCTGTCGACGCTGAGCGGTTTTCTGGCTGTGGCCTGGGTACAGAAACTGAATATCTTTAACCGGGTAGTGTTGGGCTGGCTGTTGGGTTTTGCCGTCTTCATCGGCGCCGTAGCCTGGCACTTCCAGAGCCTGCCGCCGGCCGAACGGCTGCAAACCTCTGCCGCCTGGGGCAATTTTATTCTTTTTGCTTTCATCGTCAGTTTTATAACCGCCGGGCTGATTCGCAGAATCAATGTCTATGAAACTTTTGTTCAGGGAGCTAAAGAAGGGTTTGACATCGCGGTTCGGATTATTCCCTATCTGGTTGCCATGTTGGTTGCCATAGCGGTATTGCGTGCTTCCGGCGTGCTGAATGTCATTGTGCTGGGTTTTGAAAATTTCTTTGCTTTTCTCGGCATCGACACCGATTTTGTGCCGGCGCTGCCGACGGCGATTTTAAAGCCGCTTTCCGGCAGCGGTGCCCGCGCCATGATGATTGAAACCATGCAGACTTACGGAGCGGACAGTTTTCCTGCTTTCGTGTCTTCGGTGGTGCAGGGGTCGACCGAAACGACGTTTTATGTGCTGGCGGTTTATTTCGGCGCGGTCAGAATTACCAAAATTCGCAGCGCGCTTCCCTGCGCCCTTCTGGCCGATTTTGTCGGTATTGTTTCGGCCGTTGTGCTGGCGTATTTGTTTTATGAATAAAGTAAGTTGTTGATATTGTAACAAAGGGCTTGAAATTTTAATGAGTTAAGAATAATATCCTAATATCGCTTACCGTAAGTGTGCCTGAAATCCGAAGAATGGCTTCTTCGGATTTTTTTGTTTTAAATGTTAACTTAAAGGGAGAAAATAAAATGGGAAACTTAATTCAATATATCATACAGGAAGACCCGGAGAAAGAAGACCTTGAATTTAGAAGAAAAACTTTTTTCCGAACAGCCTCTTCTCATTCCAAAAATATTTTAGAACAGAATTTAATGCATAACGATTTTGAAAAAGTAAATAGTAATATTCCAAGATATTGGGAAACAGCAGACAACGGAAAAAAGGTTTATGATTATGTTGTAAAAAAAGAAGGAAAAGTTAAGCCAAAAGATCAAAACATATTAGATTATATCGTATCTGCTACAAAAGAGAGTTTAAATTTAGGTAAAAACTTTTTTCCGATGAGAAAAATAAACTTTACCGATAAGTATAAACATGCATTTATGAATTGTAATGCAGCACAATATGGTAAAGGAGGAGCTGACATTGCTAAGTTGGCCTCTGACTTAAGAGAATGGAATGATGTTAGAACAGGCTCAAACACCCTTGACAGTAGTAAAGGAGACAATTATGCTAATAAAATAGGTGGATTATTGGGAAGTAAATACCCTAAAGGAGATTGTGATGCCCTTATTGAAAAATATATTAAAAAAAATTGGTAAATATGGCTTATATACAATTTTATTTTTATGTTCTCTAGTCATTATCGGCATAGTTTCAGGCATTTCCTTTTATTTGTGTGCCGATTATAGCTACAGGAAACAAGCGCAACCACAAATCAAGGAATGTATTGATAGTGGCTTCAGCGAAGAAACCTGCAAAAATAGAATATTTTAATTGCCTGAATAACATTCGGAACAAAATATTCGGATGGAAATTGTGATGAAATTATCCAAAAGTATATTAATAAAAGCTGGAAAATAATCGGAATAACGACCGTAATCATAGCAAATAGTGCTATTTTATTATTTGTATTGACATGTATGCTCTATGTTTATGGACTCGAGCTTTAATTTAAATATCGCTTACCGTAAGTGTGCCTAAAATCCGAAGAACAGTTTCTTCGGATTTTTTGTTTTAAATGTTAACTTAAAAGGAGAAAATAAAATGGGAAACTTAATTCAATATATCGCGCAGGAAAACCCGGATAAAAATGAGCCTTGGCAAACTCCGGTACCGCGAAATAATCTTTGTGAAAGGAAATCAACCATTCTTTCGAAACCGAAATATACAAATCCCAACCCACGCCGTATTCCGGCCGGCGAAATTGTCAAAAGCGGATTGGAAGGTTTTGGACAAGGTATTGAAAATGGTTCGCTTTCGTTATTTAATGCGAAAACAGGAGGATTTTATGATGTTGCCAGTTACTTTTTTATGAAGAATGATTATGAAAAAAGACAAGAAAAAATGCAGAAAGAAGCTGAAAAAGTTGGCCTTGGCGGTTTGAATAAATTGGCTGATTATGCAATTAATATTGGGGAAAGTGCAAATATATTAAAGAGAATAAAGAATATCGGCGCCAAATATACTAAACTGCGTTAGCAACTTGACTTTAGACCGGTATTTGTTGATACTGAATACCGGTCTTCTTTTGTGGAATAATGAGGAGCAAGACAAAGAAATTGGAATATATTAAAAATATAAAATTGTTTTTTTCGTGCTATTTTTCATTTAACGGCGTATATGGTCGTGTTTTGTTTTGGGAAGCTCTGCTTTTCGGTTATCTGATTTTTTATGTTTTTTCAAAAATACGAATACCTTATTTTGATATTTTGGGTTGGCTTGGTTATTTTTATATTTCCCTGAATGCCTATCAAAAGAGATGTCGGGATTTAAGCCTGAAAGGCTCTTGGATAATCTTGATTGTCACGGTTTTCTTTGTATATATGGCGGTCACTCATCCGTTAGGTATAGATAAGACGGAATTTTTCCTGCCGATTTCTCAGGCAATTTTGGTTGTTTATTTATGCGTATATTTGTATGCACTGTTTATGCCCGGCAAAAAAGAAAAAAAGCCGGATTTAACCAGCCCGCTGCTGAAACATCCGCGGATTTATTTTGCAGCATGTCTTGTGGTGTTTTTAATCGGACGCTGGCTTTTGCTTCATTATGATTTTGTATTGTAAAAAATTGAAATCTTAAAATTGATTTCCAAAATCCGAAGAATGGTTTCTTCGGATTTTTTTGTTTTACATATTAACTTAAAAGGAGAAAATAAAATGGGAAACTTAATTCAATATATCGCGCAGGAAGACCCGGAGAAAAACCGGCCTTGGCAGACTTCGGTGCCACAAAATAATTCTTGTAAGACGAAATTAACCGTTCTTTCGAAACCGAAATATACGAATCCCAACCCACACCGTATTCCGACCGGCGAAATTGCCAAAAGCGGTTTGGAAGGCTTTGGACAAGGTGTTTTAGGAGGAATGGAACGCGGTATTAATGCAACCCTGGCGGGAAACTATAATAATATAAGTAACAAATATTTGGGTGGTGGTTATCAAAAAAGGCAAAAAGCGCTTGAACAGTTGACTGAACAGGAAAATTTGGGTAAACTTTACAAATATTCCAATTATGCTATTGAGATTGGTGCACGTGGGTTACGAAATAAGGGCATTAACTTAATAAAGAAAAAACTAAAACTCGAAAAATAAGCAAAATGTTGACTTTTCAGCCGGTGTTTAATATTCTGAACACCGGTTGAAATTATCAAAGGTAGTAAAGTGAAAAAAAATATTGCAACGCAAATGTTTAATTTTCTGTTCAATAAAATTTGGGGCGAAAATCCGCTGACTTTTTATTTTTCCTTTGACGGAAGATTTAATCAACTCCAACTTTGGGGGGCTTTGATAACCATTAATCTATTTTGCGAGGTTGTTGAAGCACAAAACATTGTAGCTTTGACAGCTATTGCATCTTTTGTGGCTTTTTGGGCAACACTTGCCGGTATCCAAAAAAGATGTAGAGATTTGAACCACAAAGGTACAATCATCACTTTAGTTTATACCGGAACCTTTTTGCTGACAGATTATTATGATCATATAGCTTTACCCAAAGTTTTAGAATATGTTTGGGGTGGCTTTGTCTTTGTATATATATTTGCCATTCTTCTTTTATTGTTCTTCCCTGGAAGAAAAGAGAAAAAGCCGGATATAGTTTCTCCCTTGCTCAAACGCCCGTATTTATATATCGGAATTTGCGCCATCCTTTTCCTGCTCGGGCGGGGTGTAATGTTTTACTTAGGGGCTTAGCCGTTTTTCTCAAACCAGAGAGTGGATTTTTGCGGGCTGTTCATCTGCCGGAGTTCATTAAACCTGAGCTGATATTTTTGCATAATCAACGTTTTTTTATTTTCAATAAAGAAAAAATCCGAAGATTCCGGAACCTTCGGATTTTCAAACTTAAAGATTAAGATTTTTTAAGCCACCTTAATCAAACCGTGTTTTTTCTTGCCTTGAGAGAGCTTGACCTGTCCGTCAACCACATCAGACGCAGATAAAACATAATTCTCGTCGCTGATAACCTTGTCATTCAGTTTCAGTCCGGATTGCTTAATCAGGCGGCGCGCTTCGCCCTTACTGGCAACAAAACCGATTTCCAAAAAGGCGTCCAAAATGCTGAGCCCGTCGACAGACGTTTTTTGCAGACTTGGCAAGTCTCCGCCGGCGACGCCCATTTCAAAGGTTTTGACGGCCGTGTCCTGCGCTGCCGTGGCTTCGGTTTCGCCCCGGCAGATTTTGGTCGCCTCAAAAGCCAGAATTTTTTTGGCTTCGTTGATTTCCTTGTCCTTCAGACTTTCCAGACGGCGGATTTCATCTATCGGCAAATCGGTGTAAATGCGCAGACATTTGCCGACTTCGGCATCGCCGATATTGCGGAAATACTGATAATAATCATAAGACGGCAGCTTTTCTTCGTTAATCCAAACGGCATTGCCCTCCGATTTGCCCATTTTCTTGCCGTTTGAGTCGGTAATAATCGGGCTTGTAAAGCCGAAAAGCTCAACATCATAACGACGACGGCCGAGCTCGGTGCCGGAAGTAATGTTGCCCCATTGGTCCGAGCCGGCAATCTGGGCGCGGCAGCCGTATTTGTTGTACAACACGCAGAAATCGTAGCCTTGCAGAAGCATATAGTTAAATTCAAGGAAAGACATCGGCTGCTCGCGTTCCAGGCGTGTTTTTACACTGTCCATTGTCAGCATGCGGTTAACCGAATAACAGGTGCCGATGTCGCGCAAAAAGGCAAGATAGTTAATGTCCTTGAACCAGTCCCAGTTGTCGACCATAATCGCGTCGTTGGCGCCGTTGCCGAATTTCAAAAATTTGCCGAAAGATTTTTTCAGCCCCTCAATGTTGTGCTGCAAGGTTTCTTCGCTCAAAAACGGACGCAGTTTGTCTTTGCCCGAAGGGTCGCCGATGCGGGCGGTTGCGCCGCCGACCAGCGTAAGCGGCTTATGTCCGCATTTCTGGAACCAGCGCATCATCATCAACGGAACGATATGCCCGACGTGCAGGCTGTCGCCGGTGGGATCCGAACCGAGATAACCGACGGCCGGTTTGCCTGCTTTTTCGCACTCATAAAGGTAGGTGTCGAAACCGTTCTCGTTGGTGCATTGATTATAAAAGCCGCGTTCCAGCATCAGGTTAAAAAATTCGGATTTAAATTTGCTCATTTTCCCTTTCCTTGCTATGATGAATATAAACTATTAGCGTAATTTTAAGGAATATTAACATATAAATAAAATAGTGCAACAACGGAGGTAATTTTTTTTCGACATGGATATCATCAGACCCCTTCATGCCCTGGGAATGAGCAGCGGAACCGCTTTGGACGGCGTTGATGTCGCCCTGCTGAAAACCGACGGCGTCGACGTTTACGACTTCGGCCTTTCCCAGAGCGTTCCCTATGATGAGGAACTCCGCGACAAAATCCGCTCCGTTCTCGGCAAAAGGCCGGATACGCCTGAAAACGAAGCGGCTATTCGCGAGGTCGAAACGGAGCTGACCGCGTTTCATGCCGAAATTGCCAACGAGATTATCGCCGCTCAGGACGAAAAGGTCGACGTCATCGGCTTTGAGGGACACAATATCTGCCTTGACCCCAAAAACCATTTCAGCTGTCAGATTGGCGACGGGAAACGCCTTGCCGAACTGACTCGGACCAAGGTCGTCAACCGCTTTCAGAATGCCGACCTGCTGGCCGGCGGGCAGGGCGGTCCGCTGGTTCCCGTATATTACCAGTCTCTCTGTGCCGACATGGGCAAGCCGCTGGCCGTGGTCAATATCGGCGGCTGCGCCAATATAACCTGGATAGGCTCCATCGGCGATATGATTGCTTTTGACTGCGGCCCCGGCAATGCCGCCATCAACGACTGGGTTATGAAACACGGCGGCATGCATATGGATTATAACGGCAAATTGGCGATTACCGGCAAAGTTAACGAACAAATTGTCGCCTCGATGATGAGGCATAAGTTTTTTGCGCAATATCCGCCCAAGGCTGCCGACCGAACGATTTTCAACGAAAAGCTCGAACATCTCGAAGGTTTGAGTCTGGAAGACGGTGCCGCAACCGCAACCGCATTCATTGCCGAAGCCGTAGCCTATTCGCTGCTGCTCTATCTGCCGGAAATTCCCGGAAAATTGATTGTCTGCGGCGGCGGAGCCAAAAATCCGACTTTGGTGCGCTTTTTGCGACAGCGCCTGCCGGATATCGGCATCTCGACGGCAGCCGAAGAAGGTTTTGACGTCAATGCGTTGGAAGCGCAGGCTTTTGCCTATCTGGCGGTGCGCCGGCTTTATCATTTGCCGGCCACATTCCCTTCTACGACCGGCGTTGCCGAACCGATGGTCTGCGGTCAGGTTTCCGAAACGGAATAATTTTTTGTCTAGACAATTTTAAAAAAAGATGTTAACACGGCAGCAAATATTTTACAATTTTGCGAATGTATCATTTTAAAAAAATTAGATTATGAAAAAGTTTTTTTTGCTTGCCGCCGTATTCTTTATGGCCGCAGTTGGTGCCAATGCACAAGAAAAGTCCGAGTTGCAACGTAACGTGATTTTAACCGGCAGCCGCGAAGCGCCTGACAAGGCTAACCCGAACGATTATCAGCCTGTCGGTAAAATCATTCTGTTTGAAAATATCGAACGGGACAGCACTTATAACATGGTGTTAGACGGCGCTTTAATTCGATATTCTTTGGAACAGACGAGCGAAAAATGTATGATTCGCGTGGTCAGCAGTCATAATGAGGACGTGACCATACAAGTCAAAGGTTTTGCGGTTAAGGGCAAAATCCCCAAAGTCGAATGGACGCAGGCCGAAATCTTGTTGGCTAACGGAAAACAGCTGACAGTCCGCTTCAAACAGAAAGCCGCTCTGTAAACAAACGCCTTTCTCCTTTATGGGGAAAGGCTTTTGTCGTTTTAAAATCTTATATTTCACAAAACTGTCGTCTCTTTTTTGTCTAGACTTTGACTGCAAAACATGATAGCCTTTAAGCTGTTTTTTAGCTATAAATATCTGATTGTATAATTTAATATTTAAGTATTATGAAAAAGTTGTTGCTTTCGGCATTGCTGGTTTTGCTTGCCGCCGCGCTGCATGCGCAGGAATTTTACCGGATTACCGACATAGATGACGGCGAACGTGCTTTGGAGGTTTCCGCGGTCAGTTATCTGGATGCGTCCGAAAACCGTTTCGGTGCGCAGGTCGCCTATGAAATCAAGCCTCTGACGGCTTATTTTGAAGTGTCGTTTTTTTCCGAACGTTTGGGAGAGGAATATGGCGGTATCAAATACAAGGCGCCTTCTTTCCGGGTCGGAATGGACTATGGTTTTTTCGAATACGGCATGCTGACGCTTTTTACCGGAGCTTATATCGGTATTACGCCTTATTCGACGGAGTATCTGGAACGTGACAAAAACGCCTATGTTTCGAGCAAAAGGCTGGTAAAGGTAAAGGAAAACGGTTTTATCGCGGGATTAAAGCTCGGAGCCCGTCTTGATCTTCTGGACAGGGTTTTCGTCAAGGCGGCCGTTTTTGCCAACACCACCAACTGGGACCGTTCCATCGGCAGCCGCGTGGCCAAGGGCGCCCGCCGTGCCGTGGACGCCGGAGCCAATGTGGCGCTCGGCCTGCGGTTCTGAAAATCTGCGCTTCTTTTCCGTATGGAATTGAAGCGCTTTTTTTTCTTTGTCATGTTCGGCCTTTTTTTCTTTGTCATATTCGGGCTTGCCCGAATATCTCTTTTAGATTCCCGTGCCAAGCACGGGAATGACGAGTAAATAATTGTCATATTCGGGCTTGGAGTCGATAGTTGGCGAGAACGAGCTATAAGCGAAGTTCGAGGCTTACGGGACGAAAGGGGCCCAACGCAGTTGGGAATTTACACCCGAATATCCAACCGTAGGCGCCACGCTGAGCGTGTGACCCGAATATCTCTTTCCTGAATTGCCGGATCAAGTCCGGCAATGACAGAGGAGGAGAAAAGAACACGGCAATGACAGTATTATTTTTTTCTTATGCTAGACTCGCAATATCGTTGCTTTTTTTTGTTGTTTCCAAGGCGAATTAATATTTGACTCGCCGTGATTCTTGTATTAAATTCAACACCGGTTTTAATCAATTTTCTAAAGAATGAAAATGCGCATTTTGGTAATACATTCCATACGTTCGATTATTATCCCTTAGGGGATGGCATTTTTTCATACATATATCATACAATCCGAGGCGCCGTCGTTTGGCGCGACCGCATTAAAATAATTCAAAAATTTAAGGTGTTTACTGATGACTAAACATTATAAGGAAGTTAAGGCCAAGGCCGACTTTGTCGAAATCGAGAAAGAAGTCCTCAAGTTCTGGGACGAAGACAAAACTTTTGAAAAATCCGTTCACAACCGCGACGGTGCCGCCGAATTCGTTTTTTACGACGGCCCTCCGTTTGCCAACGGTACGCCGCACTACGGACATATTATGGTTTCTTACGTTAAAGACGTTGTCGCCCGTTATCAGACGATGAACGGCAAAAAGGTCGAGCGGCGTTTGGGGTGGGACTGCCACGGTCTGCCGGCCGAAATGTCTGCCGAAAAGCAGCTTGGCGTTTCCGGCCGCAAACAGATTGAGGAATACGGCGTCGAAAAGTTTAACGATTTCTGCCGCTCTGACGTTCTCAAATATTCCGGCATCTGGGTCGAGATGTTTAAGCGCATCGGCCGCTGGGTGGATTTCAGTCACGATTACAAGACCATGGATTTGCCGTTTATGGAAAGCGTCATCAACAACTTCAAACAGCTCTGGGAAAAAGGGCTTGTTTATGAGGACTACCGCGTCCTGCCTTATTCCTGGGCTGCCGAAACCCCGCTGTCCAACTTCGAGGTCAATCAGGGCTATCAGGACAAGACCGACAATGCCATAACCGTTATGTTCACGCTTGAAAACGGTATGAAAATGCTGGTCTGGACCACCACGCCCTGGACGCTGCCTTCCAACCTCATGCTGGCCGTCGGCAAAGACATTGATTATGCGGTTATGGAAGAAGACGGGCAGAAATATGTTCTGGCGCAGGCGCTGCTCGGCCGCTATAAAAAACAGTTGGAACACGCTGCCCGGGTCGGCACGATGAAAGGCGCCGATTTTGTCGGCATGGCTTATGAGCCGATGTTCCCTTATTTCAAACACCTGAAAGACAAAGGCGCTTTCCGGGTTCTTTCCGGCGAATTCGTCTCCACCGAAGACGGTACCGGTATTGTTCATATTGCGCCGGGCTTTGGTCAGGACGACTTTGAAGCCTGCCGCGCTTATGACGAGAATTTCCCGGTCGTCTGCCCGGTTGACGAGGCCGGCAGGTTTACCGCCGAAGTTCCCGATTATCAGGGCAAACAGGTTTTTGAGACCAACGAGCCGATTATGCAGCTGTTGAAGGAGAAAGGCATTCTGGTCAAAAAAGAGCAGTATACCCACTCTTATCCGTTCTGCTGGCGTACCGATACGCCGCTGATTTATAAGGCGATGTCAAGCTGGTTTGTCAAGGTAACCGATTTCCGTGACGACATGGTCAGAAACAATCAGCAGATTACCTGGGTTCCGGAGCACATTAAGGACGGCCGCTTCGGCAAATGGCTGGAAGGTGCCCGCGACTGGTCGATTTCGCGCAATCGTTTCTGGGGAACGCCGATTCCGGTCTGGAAGTCGGACAATCCGCAGTTTCCGCGCATTGACGTCTTTGGTTCCGTCGCCGAAATCAAAGAAAAGACCGGTATCGAAGTTACCAACCTGCACAAACCTTATATTGACGAGGTTGTTTATCCGAACCCTGACGACCCGTCCGGCAAAACCATGATGCGCCGCGTCGGCGACGTCTTTGACTGCTGGTTTGAATCCGGTTCCATGCCTTACGCGCAGGTTCACTACCCGTTTGACAACAAGGAATGGTTTGAAAACCATTTCCCGGCCGATTTCATTGTCGAGGCCATGGATCAGACCCGCGGCTGGTTCTATACCCTGACCGTGCTGTCGACGGCGCTGCATAATAAGCCGGCGTTTAAAAACTGCATCTGTACCGGTTTGCTGATGGCAGAAGGCGGACAAAAGCTGTCCAAGCGTCTTAAAAACTATCCGGATCCGAACGAAGTTTTGGATTCCATTGGTTCTGACGCTTTGCGCTGGTTCCTGGTTTCTTCGCCGGTCCTGAAAGGCGGCAATCTGGCCGTCGACCAAGAAGGCAAAGAGATTGCCAAAGCTGCCCGCGTCGCTCAGATTCCGATGTGGAACGCTTATTACTTCTTCACGCTTTATGCCAATGCCGAAGGTTATCAGGCCAAAGAGGTCAGCGGTTCGAGCGAGGCGATTGACAACTATATCCTCTCCAAGCTCAAACGCCTGAGCCGGATTGTCAAACAGGGGCTGGACACCTATGACGTGGCGCTGTCCTGCAACGAGGTTGCCTCCTTTATGGAAATTCTCAACAACTGGTATATCCGCCGCACCCGCGACCGTTTCTGGTCCGGCGACCAACAGGCGTTCGACGTTTTGTATACGGTTTTGGTCAACCTGAGCAAAATCATGGCGCCGCTGATGCCGTTCCTTTGCGAATATGTTTACAAGAATCTGACCGGCGGCGAAAGCGTCCATCTGGCCGATTACCCGCAGCTTGAAAACATTAAGCTGGACGAAACGCTGGTTGACGAAATGGACTTTTTGCAGGACTTATGTTCAGCCGGCAAGTTTATCCGCGAGGAGAAAAACCTCCGCAACCGTCTGCCTTTGGCCGGTTTGACGGTTGTTGGCGATAATCTGGGCTTTTTGAACGGACAGTATCAGGACATCATTAAAGACGAACTGAATGTCAAGGAAGTCAAAATAGACAATAATCTGGCCGCTTATGCCGCCAAAACCGTCTATCTCTATACGCCGCTGCTCGGCAAGGCGCTGGGCAAAGATATGGGGCCGGTGATGGCCGCGTATAAACAGGGCAAATGGGAGCTGAATGCCGATGGTACGTTGTCGATTGCCGGCCAGACCCTGACGCCGGATTTGTTCGAAGTCCGCCTGGATATGAAAGATGGTGTTGCCGGCAAAGCCTTTGCAGATAACAAGGCCGTTGTCACGCTGAATACGAACGTAACCGACGAACTCAAACGCGAGGGTATGGCGCGCGACTTCGTCCGTTTGGTTCAGACCCTGCGCAAAGACAAGGATTTCAACATTTCCGACCGTATCGAACTCTGCTATGCGACCGATAATGCCGAGCTGAACAAAGCGCTGGACGAAAACAAGGCCTATGTGGCCGAGCAGGTTCTGGCAGTTAAGGTCAGCAGCAGCTGTGCCGGTGGTACCAAAGCCGATATTGAAGGCGCCGAAATTGTTTTTGACGCCAAAGTAACCGACGCAAAAGTGGCGTAAAAACAAATAAGCGAAAAAAGCCGTCCGCCGGACGGCTTTTTTTTGTGTCTGTTCGGCCTTGAGCCGGACATGACACAGAGGAAAGCGTCATGCCCGGGTTTAACCCGGGCATCTCTCTAGTATTATCCTTGGCTTCTTCCCCGTCATGTTCGGCCTTGAGCCGGACATCCAAGTTGAGGCGTCATGCTGAGCGTGTGACCCGAATATCCAGAGATCCCCGGGTCGCGCTATGCTTGCCCGGGGATGACTTAGAGGGAGGAAGCCCGGGAATGACAAGAGGAAAGAAAGCCGGGAAATGACATCTGCAAAAAAGCCGTTGCAAAATAGAAAACAGCTTTTATAATCATCTTCGTTATCAGAATTGGTTAAGCTGATAACGGAGTATGAAAGCTCTTTACGAGAAACCAAAAATGACCTCCGGAAATGGAGGATGGCATGAAATAAGCGGTTTCGGCCGACGAATAAATGCACTGTTCTCGTACAGCTTTCAACATCCTCCGCCTTTTCTGACCAAAAAGGCGGTTTTGTTTTAACAAAACGTGAAGGAGTTGAACATAAAATGAAACAGGTTTCAAAAACAGCAATCAGGAAAGAATTTTTGAAAGACTTAGGCTTGGCCCTTTGGCTGGAACGGCGGAACCGCCGGTTGAGCATTAAAAAAGTCGAGAAGAAAGCCGGCGTTCCGAGCTGGATAATAGACCGAATAGAGAGAGGTCTCTGCGCCGATATTTTCAAGCTTTTTCGGCTCTGCGGCTATTACGGCCGAAAAATTAGGGTCAAACTGGAAGAGTGATGTTTTTTTGAACGGCGGCAAAAAATCCGCCGTTTTTTCTTCCCTCCATACCAAAGACGACTGATAAAAAAGCCGTTGCAAAATAGCTTTTAACCATTATAATTGCTTTCGCAGCCGGAAATGGTTAGACCGGTTGCGGAGTATGAAAGCTCTTTACGAGAAACCAAAAATGACCTCCGGAAATGGAGGATGGCATGAAATAAGCGGTTTCGGCCGACGAATAAATGCACTGTTCTCGTACAGCTTTCAACATCCTCCGCCTTTTCTGACCAAAAAGGCGGTTTTGTTTTAACAAAACGTGAAGGAGTTGAACATAAAATGAAACAGGTTTCAAAAACAGCAATCAGGAAAGAATTTTTGAAAGACTTAGGCTTGGCCCTTTGGCTGGAACGGCGGAACCGCCGGTTGAGCATTAAAAAAGTCGAGAAGAAAGCCGGCGTTCCGAGCTGGATAATAGACCGAATAGAGAGAGGTCTCTGCGCCGATATTTTCAAGCTTTTTCGGCTCTGCGGCTATTACGGCCGAAAAATCAGGGTCAAACTGGAAGAGTGACGTTTTTTTTGAACGGCGGCAAAAAATCCGCCGTTTTTTGTTGACTCGCGGATTTAATGTGCTATCTCAAAGGCAGATAAGGAGAAAAACATGTTCGGACATTTTGACTGGCACCATTTTATCAGCGCTTTTGTGGTTTTGTTTGCGGTAATTGACATTACCGGAAATATCCCGGTTATCCTGACGCTCAAAAAGCGCGGCAAGAAAATCAATGCCCTGAAGGCGGCGCTGTTGTCGCTGGTAATGTTTTTTATCTTTTTCTATGTCGGCGAAGCGTTTTTAAATCTGTTTAATGTCGACATCTCGTCTTTTGCCGTTGCCGGTTCGCTGATTATTTTTATTGTGGCTATGGAAATGATTTTGGATATCGAAATATTCCACGACCAGCCCGACGCGCCGAAAGACGCAACCTTTGTGCCGGTGGTCTTTCCGCTTATTGCCGGAGCCGGAGCCCTGACCACGCTGCTGTCCATTCGTTCCCAATACAGCGACATCAGCATTCTGGCCGCGGTTGTCGCCAATATGATAATCGTCTATCTGGTGCTTAAGCTGACCAAACGCATTGAACGGCGGCTTGGTCCCGGCCTTATTTATATGCTGCAGAAGTTTTTCGGCATTATTCTGCTGGCCATTTCGGTCAAGCTGTTTATGACTAATATTACCCCGCTGCTGGCCAGCCTCAAATAATCTGCAACATCTTAACCATATATTATGAAAGTTTTGTTACCATAAACAAAATTATGGACAAAACTTGAGGTTTGTGCTATTCTGTCCATAATTAAAGGCGTTTATCGGGAGACAGAACAATGGCTGAAGCAGTAAATTTGGGTACCTATCATGACCTTTTCTTCAAACTCGGCGGTACGGACAAAACAGCGGATGAATTTGCCGCGCTGACCGACCAGAAAGAAATTGACCGTATTAAGGAAGTTTATGCAAGCTGGGTCGCCAAATATATTAATGTTGACGAAAAAAATCCGCCGGAAGAAGGTCTGCCCAACGACGTCGAAGCCGAAAACAAATACTTTGCCAAGAAGGAAGAAGAAGTCGCCAATGCCCCGGAAGGGGAAAAAGCTTCAAAGCGCCAGGATTTAAATAAAGAATATGAAAAGGCGGGCTGGAAAGAAATTCAGGTTGGTTTGGCTTCGCCGGACGGCCCAATGATTTTAAAGACGTATCATTACAATCCCAAGGATCCGGCTTATGAAGGTATGACGCAGGATGAACTGCGGGTTCATTTTTCCGAAAAGCTGAGAGAAGAGCAGGACGAAGGCAAGCCGAAGGACGAGAGAGAAGGCGACCGTCAGGAACCCGAGCCGCTGAATGTTTCCGAAGGCGAAGAAAGAGAAGAGGTTCCGGCAAATGAGGAAGAAAATCAGGATTGGAAAGACGACAAGGAAAAATTCTGGAAACAGCATTGTGCCGGATATGAGCAGGACTGCGAACGCGATGCGGAAGATACCGAAGGCCTGACGCTTAACATCAGCAAGGACGACAAAAAGCTCGGTCAGGTTCGCTACTCTGACCAGAAGCACGCCAGCATTGCCGGCGCCGACGGCAAAACCGCCGATTATTCGGTTTTCCTCGGTCTGGTTAAAGACGCCAAGCGCAACAATCAGGCCATTAACTTTTCGGGCGAAATGTCGCCGGAGTTTGCCGCCAAGCTGAAACTGGCCTGTGAGGAACTGGGCGTTGCCTATCAGAATGCGCCGGAGGGCAAAATTGACGCCAACGGTTTCGAAGATCAGCTGAGCGAAGAAAGCAAACGCAAACTGGCCGAATACAACGCCAAGTTTGACCGGCAGGAAGAAAATACGCAGGAGCAGCCGGCCGGTCCGAAAAACTACGACGAACATCTTGATCAGTTCAAAAAGGATTTGGCCGACGGCAAGGAAATTGACCTTTCCGCCATTGCGGACGAAAAAGAAAAGGTTATCGCTTACGCCGCTGCCATGGTCGCCGCCAAAGACGCCCAAAAAGAAGACGTCGCCATTAAAGGCGCGCCGGAAAAGACAATCGGTTATAAAAACGAAAAGGTTTTCGAACAGGATGAAAACGGCGTTATCAAAAGAGGCGAGGACGGCAAGCCGCTGATGACGGAAAATCCGCTGTATGCCGCAGCCAAAGATTTGCCGGAAGAAGCCCGGGCCGCACTTGAGGGACACAATCAGGGCGTTCGCCAGCAGCAGCTGGAAGCGGCTCGCAGCCGGGTTGCCGGCACGCCGGAACGCGCGAAAGAAGCTGCGCGCCGGGCAGAATTCCGCGACAACAATCATCAGTATGACGAAAACAGCAACTTCAATACCAGAGCCGACCGTGAAGCGCGGGCGGCCGTGATGAAACAATATTGGGAAAACAGGCGTACCAACTCCTGATGACCAAAGCCCCTCAATTGAGGGGCTTTTTTACGCAAAAAGATTGCAGTTTGCTTAAAATTTGCTAAAATAGTCTTATCTTGAACGACGGAGGAGCAAATGGCCGAAAACACCTATAACTGGCAGTCAATGGATTATAAGGAGCTTAGTTTTGTGGATAAGCACCTTGATATGTCTTTGCCGGAACAGGTCGAACTCCGCCAACAGCTGCGCGATTATACCGCCGGCCGGGTTAAGGCCTTTGCCGACGGTTCCGCGCTTATTCAAAATGCCGCGGAATACAAGCTTATTTACGGCCTGATTAATGACCGGGATCTGAACGGTTCGGCGGCCGACGGAGGCAAAGCTTCGACCGAAGCGCTGCAAGCCTTTGCCAAAGTCAGAGGTTTCAAAAATACGACCACCGGCGAACTGGACATTTATGATCCCCGCTGCGGTATGAGCGCCGAGGAATTTAAGGCTTCCATGCTTAAACCGGTGCTTGAGCAAAGTGCGTATTATAAGCCCGACGGCGTTTCCGGCGTGGAAATCGGCGACAAAAAGGAAATTGCCGGCGGCGGCATTTCGCAGGCCGCGGCCGAAAAAATGCAGGAACAGATGGCGCAGATACTCGACGCGCACAAGATGGATGCCGGCGCTATGCAGTCGCTGCAGGAAGACTTGGCCAAACAGGCCGGTGCCGGCAGTGCCAAAGCGCCTTATGCGGCGCCGGAAACCTCGGCCGAAAAGACCAACGAAGAAAAGGAGTTGGACAAAGGCAAAACCGATGAAAACGCGCTGGGTTCCGATTTGGCCGAAAAGCAGATTGAACTTCATGCCGTTGCCGACAACGGTGCCGACAAAATCCGCGAGCGCCAGATCGGCGAGGCCATGCTGGCTAAAGAAACCGCCGAAGCGACGCAGGATGCAAGAGAATGGAAGGAGTTTGCCGAAGCCAATATGGTTCTTGCCGAAACGGTTTTGGACGAAAAGGCGATTGTAACGAAAATTTTTGAGGGCGTGAAAGAGCAGAAAGACAATGATTATTGCGCCATAATCGAGCGGCCGTCCGAAGATATGATTAACGTGGGCGCGCGCAAAAAAGAAAAGAGAAACGAAGAAAAAAGAGATAACGAAAACAAAGGCAAATCGCCGGAAAAGGAACCGGATTTGAATGTTTTTCGGCAAATATTTAAAATGGCCAAAAAAAGAAACGTTAATAAAGTTGTCATCGGCGACGATTTGTCCCAGGAGGCTCGGGAAAAAGCCACCGTTGCCGCTGTTGCCGAAGACATGAAGGTCGACGGCAAAGGCAAAACAAAGGAAGTTGACCTCAAAAAAGACTACGTTAAAAAACTGCCGCCCGCCGTCCGCCGCAAGGTTCGCAATTACAATGTTTCCAATCTAACGCCCGAAGAACGGAAAAAGTATCGCGAAAAACGCAAAATTCTGCGCATGAGCGGACGAATCAAACCTAAAAAGCCCGAAAAGGAAATCAAGCCGGAAAACAGCTTTGTCAATGAAAAAGCTGCCGAACTTCAGGCTTCGGTAACCGGCAAAATGATGCCGCAGGACATGTCCGGTTTTGGGCGCGAATAAGCGTCCGTTCGGATTGGCTCCGACGTCCCATGTATGGCTGAAACTGTCATATAAAATAAATTTTAATCTTTTTGCTGTAAGCTCTTCATAAATAAGACGAAAATGTGCTGACATTCAAAGTTTATTGACAAAAATTATTGAAATTTTCGAATTTTTGTACTAAACTGAAGTTAGTCATAAACGTATAAGGGCACGAATATGGTGGACGAAACGAAATTGAACGATTCAAATCAGGCCGGCAATGTTGTCAGCGCCGGTGAGGGAAACGCAGCCGATGCCAAGCGCCGCGAACTTCAGCAGGCCGTTGAACTGGTTAACAAAGGGCTGGACGGTTTAAGTCCTGAAGAACTGACCCGGATATACCGTATTCTGAAAACGCACAGTGGTGAACCTGGCGCAGCCGGTGAAGCTTTCGCCAAACTTGACGCCTTTGCGCAGAAACAGGTAAAGGATTTTGCCGAGGGCAAAGAAAAAGTCGCGCCGGAAGACCTGACCGGCATTCAGAATCTCGAAGCCGAAATCGTAACGGTTCATAACCCGGAAACGGGAGAATTGTCCGCCGCTGAACGTGTGGAGCGCGAAAAACGCGAGCTTGACGCTCAGCTCGGCCTGACCCATTTGTCACCGTCGTTTAAGCCGGTAATTGACAAGAATCTGTCGGAAATGGATGCCATGCTGGCCGGTTTCGACGCGTTTGCCCGTAAGCCGGACGGCACACCGCTTCACCCCGAAATGGCCAATATTGCCGACTTTTTTGAGCATGTCGATTTGCAGGCCGGTAAGGAAGACGGCGTCAAAGACAAGGAAGAACTTCGCCGCGAGCTGCTGGAAATGGCAATTTTGCAGGCCGAGTCCGAACTGGCGGTTAGTCCTGCTTTTGCCGGACTGAGCGCTGCTGAAAAAAGAAAAAGGTTGCTTCAGGCCATCGGCAGCCATGCCGACGCCATGGCGCTTGAAATGCTCAAGGCTCAGTTCCTGGCCGATTTTCAAACGGAAAATGCCGAGCTTTTGGCACATAAGGACAGTCTGACGCCGGAAGAGGAAAAAGAACTCGAAAAGAAAATCAGGGAATTTAACGACAAAGTCAAAACTGCGGCCAGAGGTTATATTGAGCGCAAATACCCTTCCGGACATTATAGCCTGAGCGGCACGAATGCCGCGGCCGTAATCATTGCCAACAGCCGCAACCAGGTTGCCGTCAATAACCGCATCGCCGAAAAAACCGGTCATAAAACCCTGAAAGAAAGAGCGCTCGGTTTTGACGCCCGCATGAAAGAAAAATATCCCAAGCTTTACCCCGCGGTTAAAAAAGGCATAGTTTCGGGTATTGTCGGATACGCTACCGGCGGCGTCGGTCTGGCGGCATTGTCCGCTTACCGCTCTTACCAGCTGGTTCGGACTTCTTATAAAACCTATAAGGACAGCGGATTCGAAGGTTCATACTGGAACTATCTGAAAAATAACAAAAAAGAGCTTGTCTCTCTTACCACGTCAGTTGTTCTGACCGGTGTTTCCGCCTATTTCGGCGGCAGCGACGTCGTCCAGCACGGCTGGAATGCCGTCGGCATGGTCGGCCGGGCCATCGGCGATACGGCTGCGGCCAAAGCCGGCGACAAACTGCTCAAAGCCGCCATTCGCGGCACCATATCCGTAACGTCGGGCCTGACCAATGCCGGCATGGATTTCCGCGCCGCGCTCAACGAACCGGACAAAGCCAGACGCAAACAGTTGTACAAACAGGCGGCGCTGACCGCCGGAATTTCGATATTCTCCGGCGCCGTCGGCGTGTTTTCCGCCGAATACGGCGACAAGGCCTTTGGCTGGCTCAGAGAACGTTTTTCAAGCCATGATGCCGGCGTGGACGGCGTTACCGGTGCGGCGCCGAAAGTAAGCGGCGTTCAGCCGCAGCCGGTGCAGCAGACGCCGGACTTCTCCCGCCTGAACGAAAACCAGCTTGATGCCAAACTGCATGAACTGGGCGTAAATCCGAAAGTTTATGAGGAGATGTCCCCGGCGCAGAAAGCGATACTGCTGAACAGACGCGTTGAAGAGCTTGGCCCGCTTGCCAAAGAAACGCCGGAAAATGCCGCTGCCGCCCAAAACGCCGAAAACGGACCGGTTTCCGAAACGCAGCTGAAAAACATGCTGGCCCGCAATGCCGAACGCCATCCCGGTGTCGACATGAACAAGGTTTACGGACAGCTGAAAGCCGCCGGAATCAAAAATCCGGAAGAAGCTTTCTATAAGTTGGAGCAGGCACGGCTGCTGGCCCCCAATGACAAGATTATGACCGTTGACGGCACCAATATCCGCGACACATTTTCCCGCGCGCTCAAAGGCGAAGCGCTGAGCAAAGCCGATATGGAAATCATCAGCCGCTCGGCTGCCAACGTCGACAATACCGGCCATTATCTGAACGATGTACGCGCGCAGGGCGGCACCGGCTATTCTTACCGGCCGAACGGCAAAATCATTGCCAATGAGCAGGAACACGGCGGTACGCCGCGCACCGGTTCCGTCAAAAACGGCGAAGTCCGTACCGAAAATCCGGAAACGCAGCCTTCCGGCAGCAAAATGCTTGATGTTGAAAAAATGTCGGAAGCCGACCGCAAACTTTATGAAAGCATGATGGCGTCTTTCCGGAACGGCAAAACGGACGACTGGCAGCTTGAGGCCAACAAGGCGTATCTTAAATACTGTCAGCTGCGCACCGACGGCAAAACCGAAGAGGCCGAAGCTTTTGCCAAAACTTTTGCCAAACCGCAGCCGACCGAAACGGTTAACGAAGACGGAAATAAGGATAAGGACGAAAATAATCCTTACCGGGTAGAAAAAGGCGACGGCAAGGCGCTGATTGCCGCCAAACGCGAAGCTGCCCGCGCCGAGGCGGCCTGGAAGGCTTCCGTTGAAAAAGTCCGCCTGACCGGCAAAGGCGTTGATGAGGTCAAAGATCTGCCTCTTGACGACAAACGCCGTATTGACGCCGAATATAAACATGCTCTGGCCATGAAAGAAGAAGTCAAAAAACAGATGGAATTCTCCAAAAAAGAGATTAAATTGGCCAAAGCCGAGCGAGATCAGCTTGGGGACGATATTGAAGCCCGCAAAAAGATGGAAGCGCGTATGACCGAAATCGGCCGTGAACTGAAACGCTACGGCATCGACAAGACCGATGCGCCGGCTATGACCGGAGATTACGGCGAAGACCGCCGTGCCGTGCGCGAATATTATAAAGACGTTTTGTCCAATAAAAAACATCACGGTCCGGCCATGAAACTGCTCAAGGAACGCGAAGAACTGCTCGGCAAAATGAGAGAGCAGGGGCCGCGTCCGCTGATGGAGCAGAAATATGCCGATGCCGAAGCCAGGGTTGACGCCTTGAACAAACGCGAACAGTATCGGGAGAATCAGGAACGCGAAACCGGAACGGCTGCCATGGAAAGACGGACGCTGGAAAAGCCTTTGGAACGTCAGGATCAGCCGGCGCCTTCGCAGAATGCAGCAGACAATGAAACCGAAGCTTCCCGTCCGAATACAGACAGACTGGATCAAGCCATGATTGCCGTCCAGGAGGGAAAGGAAAGGGAGATGGACAGCTATGCGACGGTTTCCCTTGCAGACTCGAAAGGCATGGAAAACGGACAGTTCTTCAGCGCCAAAGACAAGCTGGGCAACAATCAGTATGTCGGCGTAGACAAAGACGGACATGCTTTCCGGCTGACGGAATTTCATAATCTTAACCCCGACGGAAAGACGGCAAAAGGTCAGTTCCTGCGTATTGAGGTTGAAGAAAACCACCCGTTGTACAAGGCCTTGAACAGCGAAAGCATCAAAGAACGGATTGCGGCACAGCAACAGTTTTATAAGGAGTTCAAGCAGAGTTGTGCCGATAATGAAATTACGTCGGTCAAGGCGTCTCGGACGGCGGGCAGTGCCGGCCGGAGTTCAGGTGTTGAAAGGTAAAGTCTGTTTCTCAAAAAAAATTGCCTAATTTGACAAAAAGATATTGAAAAAAGCTCGTTTTGTGCTATAATGCCCACAATTAGCAAGAAAATTAAACAGGGAGTTTAGAATTATGAATGCTCAGGAAGCAGCAAGAATGGTTAATTCCGGCATGGAAAAATTAAGCCTCGCCCAGTTGGTGGAAGTGCATGCCGTTTTGAAGGGCGACGAAAACAGTGCCGGCCTGTTTCGTCTGGTCAGCGGCTATGCGAGAGGCCAGCTTTCGGCTTATGCCCGCAGCTCTGCAGATTTTCAGTCCCAAATGACGCTGGAAGACGCTGGTGCACTGCGCGAGCTTGCCGAGGAAGTCGGCTTTGACAAAGATGATAACCTGACCAGCGACGGTCAAAAAGCTCTTGAAATTGCGGCCCGCGTTTCCAAGCGTGCCAAGGACAAAAAAGTTGAAGAGGTTGTCGCCGCCGCCAAAGAACAGCCGGAAAAGAAGGAAAACCGTCTCGAGAGCATTTCCCTGACGCCGGAACAGATTAAATATCTGGATGAAAAAGGCATTATGCACAATGGCACGCTGGAAAGCATCGCCTGGTTCAAAGACCGTGACGAAGCGATGAAAATTTTGGCTGATGCCGGAGCCAAACCGGAAGAGACTCCCCGGGCGCCGATTACCGAAATCAAGGAAGACAACGTCGCCGAAAACGTAAACGAAAACAATCTTGGTAGCGTTGATATCAGCAAAAATATGCAGCAGCTGGAAATGCTGTCGGCCTCGGTCAATCCGCTGGACGAAAATGACAAGTCCTTCGCGAACAACCGCGCTTCCCTGAATGTTCTTGACGTTTATGACGAAAAAGGCGTCAAATATGACATAAAATCCGAACTTGTTGAGCAGGCCAAGCTCAGAACCGAAGCCGAAATGCTCGATGCCAAAAAGGTTACCAAAGAGGAATATGTCGAGCGTCTGAAACTCAATATTGACACGGCCGTTTATTCGGTTGTTACCGGCAACGCGGTTGATTTCAGCAGCTACAACGGCAATCGCGAACATCTGCAGCAGGTTCTGAAAAATAAAATTGACGTTTTTGCCAATGCCGAAAGCGGCAGCAAACCGAGCAAAGCGCACGTCCGTTTGGAAAGCGTGCTCGGATTTATGGCCGTTGAGTCCGCTCGTATTGACGGCAAAATCGAAAAAATCGAAAAAGCGGTCGGCAGCTTGCCTGTTATTCAGAAGTTTAAGGCTAAAATTAAGAAATTTGATGAAAGATGCGAACAGAAATTCGGTCCCAAAACCTGGGGATACGTCCGCGGTGCGGCTCTGGTTGCCGAAAAAGCGGCGCCGGCAATCGGCATGGCCTTTGTCGCCGGTATGGGCGGCCCGCTGGGTATGGGCGTTTATGCGGCATATGTCGTTAAAAAGCATGTCGTTCCCTTTACCAATAAATATATGGCTCAGCCCAAAGAGCAGCGGACCGGTTTCAGAAAATTCTGCAAGGAAAACAAAAAAGACGCGGTTCTGGCCGGTTTATATGCCGCTTCGGCAGGCTTGAGCGCCGGTATGGCCGTTTATGGTGCCGTCAGCAATTTGAGCGTCGCTGCTGCTGAAGCCGCTTCTGCCGGACAAACGCTGGATACGGCGGCCAAAGCTTCCCTGCTGACCCGTCATGTCGGTGTTGCCAAAATGAGTTTGTCCGGTGCCGCAATGCTGACCCGCAGCGCAACCGGCATTTATGAGGCGCAGAAAGCCGGCGACAAAAAAGAGCGCAACCGCCGTTTGCTGATCGGTTTGGGTTCTGCCGTTGCTTTTGCCGGCGGTATCTGGGCGCGCGATGCCCTTGGCAAATGGTTTGGTGCCGAAAAAGAAGACACGCACACCGAACCGAACCCGGAAAATGTCGGCGTTCAGAACGGAAACGGCGATGAAGGCGCAGCGGTTCAGCCCGGCGATGACAATCTCAATGCTGATAATGATGCGCCGAATCACGAAACGCCCGATGCCGTTGTTCAGTACGATGATTTCTATCATGGTCCCGAAGTTGAGGCGAGAAGTAAAGAGAGCGTTATCCGTCTGCTGACCAACAGTCAGGTCAGCCGTTCGGAAGCCGCTCTGAAGGCCGAAATGATGATTTATCGCGTCGGCCATATGGATGAGAGTGTTCGTACCGCATTTCCGAGCGCCTCCGATGCTCAGATTGCCCACGCCATTCTTTTACGCGCTGCTGATGTTCGTAAAGGCGATGCCGATGAGCTGTTGAGGGCGCTGCTCGGTGACGGAAGCTGCTCCAAGCTGACGATGGAACAGCAGGTTTCCGAAATCCATAAGGGTTTAACCGGTTATAACTATGGTCAGCGCACCGATTTGCCGTATGGCCGCAATTTGGATCCGAATTATGTCGGTATCAACACCCGCTCGCGTTTTCTGCTTGATGACTGTGCCAGCGAACGTCTGATAGATTATTACGATGTTAAGGAAGAACCCGTGGAAACGGTCGTTCCGGTTACGCGGGAAGTTCCTAAACCGGCTGAACAGCCGGCTCAGCCTGTAGCAGATAAACCGAATGAAAATCAACAGCCGCTTCCCGAACGGAAGGAACCGGAACAGCCCGAAACGCCGCAGCCGATTACAAAATCCTATAAGGCTGGTAAGCTGTTTGAGGGTAAAGATACGTTGGCCGGCGGCCGTGACCAGATTAACCGTTTGGCCGAACTCGGCGTTGCCCGTTATAATGACGGCAAGTTCCGCTATGTTGACTACGATGAGCACTACAAAATGCTGAGACAACACGGTTTTGAGGATGGTCGGGCTCAGGAGATTGTCAAGAACCGTATTGCTGTGGAACAAAAGGAACTTGAAAATCTGAAAACCAGAAGCAAATAAGTAAAAAAACCGGAGCTAAGGCTCCGGTTTTTTTACGCACCGATATAAGTCCGTATATAACGCGTATTTTTGCCGATACGGGATAAAATCTCATAGCTGATGGTACCGGCGTCACGCCCCATATCGTCCAGCGTATAATAGTCGGTAATAATGCCGGCCAGATCGCCGACCTGCAGGTTGTCAATTCCGGTAACGTCGCAGATGATGTTGTCCATCGACAGCCGTCCGAGAATGCGCGCTTCGTGAATTTTGCCGCAGATGTTGAAAAAAACTTTGCCGACGTTGGACAGCGACCGCGGAATGCCGTCGCCGTAACCGATAGAAACAATCGCCAGCCGGCGGTTTTCGGTTGCCCGGTAAGTGGCCGAATAGCCGACGAAATCGCCTTTCGGCAGGTCGGCAATCTGTAAAACCGGCGCTTTGACCGTAACCACGCTTTTCATCTGGTTCTCGCGGTACGGCGCGGTATTGATGCCGTACATTGCCGCACCCAGACGCACCATGTCCCATTGATATTCGGCGCCGAGAAAAGTTCCGTCGGAAGCCGACAGCGAAGCCGGCAGTTTCGGAAAATATTTTTCTTTCAGGCGGCGGAAGTTGTCCAACTGGTGCTGATTCATAAAATGCTCCTTGGCGTCGGCACAGGCCAGATGCGACAAAATCATCGAAAATTCGTTTTTGTCGGCGTCGGAAAGTTTTTCCAAATCCGTTTCGCGGAACCCAAGACGGTTCAGTCCGGTTTCAACCTGAATGACAGGCTTAATGCCCTCAATCCGGTTTTCCTTCCACCAGGCGAACATTTCCGGCGAACCGATGACCGGAATCAGCCGGCAGCGGCGGAAAGAATCGACGCTGTCTTCGCCGATGCCCTGCAAAACATAAATCGCCGCTTCGGGGACCAGATTGCGGATTCTTTCGCCCTCAATTCCGTGTGCAACGAAAAAATGGCGGCAGCCGCCTTCTTCATAAAGTTTTTTTGCCACAATGTCTGCATGCAGCCCATAGGCGTCGTCTTTGACCACCGCCGCCGCCTGTGCGTGTCCGGACAATGCCTTGAGGCTTTTGTAGTTATTAAGCAGATTATTCAGGTCTATTTCCAAAATTGGTCTTGTCAAAATATGCATGGCTGTCTTATTATCCTATATAAATTCAACGAAAGTCCTTATATGCAATTTATTGACACGCACATACATTTGCAAGATTTTAAGTCAAACTGTGCAACGGATATTGTCGGCGCTGCCCGGAGGGCCGGCGTCGCAGGCATGGTCTGCGTGTCGTCTTATCCCGAAGACTGGGAGCGGGCAGCGGCTCTGGCGTTGTCTTTTCCCGATTACGTTGTTCCGGCTTTCGGGCTGCACCCCTGGTATTTGGAAAAGGCCGAAACCGGCTGGGAAACTTTGCTGAGCGAATATTTACAACGATTTCCGCAGGCGCTGCTCGGCGAATGCGGCCTTGATCGTTTGAAAAATTCCGCGTATGAGCCGCAGGCGGAAGTATTTGCCCGTCAGATTGAGTTAGCCGTAAAATACGATCGTCCGCTGATCGTGCATGCGGTACGCGCCGATGCCTGGCTGGAGGGATTTTGGGTAAAATTGCCGCCAAAATTTGTTTTTCATTCCTTTTCCGGCTCGCGCGAACTGCTTAATAAGGTTATGTCCCGCGGCGGTTATGCCGGATTTAATTATTCAATTCTGCGCAGCCGGCATCGGGAAAATGTGCTGAAGTCCGTTCCGGCGGAACGCATGCTGCTGGAAACCGACGGACCGTATCAAGGACCGCTCCGGGGAGAGGAGGTAGCCTCTTCGGCGCTGCCGGAACTGACAAGGCGGATTGCCGCCGTTCGCGGCTGTGCCCCGGAAATGCTGGCCGGACAAGTGTATCGCAACGCATTGGAGTTTATGGGCATTGGAAAATAGAAGATTTTTGCGAACCGAAGCTCTGCTGGGGCACGAAGGCATGGAACGCCTGCGCGGCGCCCGTGTGATGGTCGTGGGTCTCGGCGCCGTCGGCGGCTATGCTTTGGAAGCCTTGGCCCGCGCCGGGGTCGGACATTTGACGCTGGTCGATTTCGACGTCTTTGACGAAAGCAACATCAATCGCCAGATCCTGGCGCTGAGTTCCACTGTCGGCCGCAAAAAAACCGAAGTGGCGCGTGAGCGGGTTCTGGATATAAACCCTGACTGCGACGTGAAAATCATCGAAACTTTTGTCAATGCCGACACCCTGCCGCAGCTTTTGGCCGAACCTGTCGATTATGTCGTCGACGCGATTGACGCGTTGAACCCGAAATGCTGTCTGATGGAAATGCTGTATCGCAACGGCATCCCTTTTATTTCTTCTATGGGGGCAGCGCTCAAGACCGATGTTTCCCGCATCGGGCTGCGCCGGCTCAGCCGTACCGAAAACTGCAGTCTGGCAAGGTTTGTACGCAAGCGTCTCAAACGCCGCGGCGTCGATATCGGCAAAATTGTCTGCGTTTCTTCCGACGAACAGGTAAATCTGCCCGCAACCGCGCTTTTTGACGATAATGAAAATGATGCCAATCCGGTTGTTAGCGGTGGCAGAAACGGCCGCAAACGGCTGACGATGGGATCCCTGCCGACCGTTACCGCCATCTTCGGTCTGACGATTGCCGGCGAAATTATCAAAAACATCAGCCGCCGGGCTGATTCTGAAAGGTAAAATAATATGCTGCAAACACCAAAATCCCTGAGGCTTCACATTGCTTTGCTCGGCCGGGTCAATGCCGGAAAGTCAAGCTTTTTAAACCTGATTGCCGGTCAGGAGGTATCCATTGCTTCCGATGTTGCCGGTACCACCACCGACGTTGTCGAAAAAACACAGGAGCTTCTGCCGCTTGGTCCCGTTGTCTGGCTGGATACGGCCGGTTTCGGCGATGAAACCGTTCTGGCTGCGGAACGTCTGGCCAAAACCCGTCGGGTTCTGGACCGTGCTGACGTGGCGGTTCTGGTCTGCGAAGGCGGCAAAATCGGCGCTGAGGAGAAGGAAATTGTCCGCGAGGTCGAAGCACGCAAACTGCCGCTGATTAAAGTTTATAACAAATGCGATTTGTATGGCTGTCCCGAAGACGGCATCAAAGTCGTTTCGACCGACCGCGGCAGCCGCGACCGGGTGCTGAACGAGTTGAAAGCCGCTCTGATAAAGGTTGTCCCCGAAGACTTCATCAATGCGCCGGTTCTGCTGGGCGATTTGGCGCCGGCTCATTCGACAGTGGTAATGATAATTCCGATAGACTTCGAGGCGCCGAAAGGCCGGCTGATTATGCCGCAGGTGCAGGCTATCCGCGATGCGCTGGATCATAGTCTGACCGTGCTGGTCGTCAAGGAAGACGACTATGCAGCCGCCCTGAATAATCTGAAAATGCCGCCGGCTTTAGTCGTCTGCGATTCTCAAGTCGTAGACAGGATGGTTGCCGAAACCCCGGCGAATGTCAAATGTACGACCTTTTCGACGCTTTTTGCCCGTCTTAAGGGCGATATTGTTAAGCTGGTCGAGGGCGCCGGAACCATCTCAAAACTTAAAGACGGCGACAAAGTTCTGATTGCGGAGTCCTGCACGCACCATGCGGTGGAAGACGATATCGGCCGGGTAAAAATTCCGCGCTGGCTGCGGGAAAAGACGAAAGCCGATTTGCTGATAGACCATGTTTCCGGCTGCGACTTCCCGGCCAATTTGTCCGAATATAGGCTGGTTGTCCAGTGCGGCGGCTGCATGAACAACCGGCGCGAGATATTGTCTCGTATCAACAAATGCGAAAGTGCCGGCGTGCCGATAACCAATTACGGTATTTGCATTTCCGAACTCAAGGGCGTGCTTGAACGCGTTTTGGAGCCGCTGCCCGAGGCTTTGGCCGCATATCGGCGCATGAAGGCCTGATATTGAAAGTCACTGCTTCGGCAGTGATTTTTTTTGCTGGAATTTTTTAACCGGCCATGCTATTTTGGCGCCGATTGATGTATAATTGTGCGGTTGAGAGACAAATATTAAATGTTTAACTGACAAAATTTAACTGTTATGGACGCAAATGTTAAAATTGAGCCTTTTTGGCGCGTTGTAAGATTTAAACAACAGTATTGGATCCAGCTTTTTGCCGAAAACGGAGCTTACCGAACCCTGACCAAAACCACCAGAAAACCGGTCAGGATAGGCGATTACCTGCTGGTGCAGGCTTCAGCGGGGAAATGTATGACCGTTGTTTATCTGGATGAAAAGCAGGACAAGGCGGTGCCCTTGTTTATTGCCGAGCAGGTTGATGTCTGCGGCGGTTTTATCCGTATTGTCCGCAACGGCAGGGTGTTTTTCTGGGAACCCTCCATGCGCGGCTGGAGCCACCGGACGCCGGAACGTTGTATGCTTGACTGCGGAGCCGGAATGCAGACTTATGTTTGCTGCGAAGGAAGCGAAAAGGCTTTGCAGATATTTGCCGAAGCCCAAAAGTTGGGCGGATTTTAGCCCGTGCGGGTCGAGCTGTTTTGCCTCTGAAGGCAAAACAGCTTTTTTGTAAAAATTTACCGAAAATAAAACATTTTGCCGTAAACTGAAAACAAGGTAAAACAGCTTGCTATTGCCGCGTTTTCGGATTAAAATTCGACAAAATCGGCAAAGCTGAACTTATGTGGATTTTCAAAAAATGATTAAAATGATAAAACCTGTTGTCAATATCTCAAAGGTCATTGAGCCGTTTGATACGGTTATTGTCGGTCTTTATGGTGTCTTGTACGACGGCAGAAGCTTTAAAACCGAGGCTGTCGAGGCGCTCAAGGCCATGAAGCGCAGCGGCCGGAAAATTGTCCTGGTCAGCAATGCTTCTTTGCGTGTGCAGCAGGTTATCCGGCTCCTAAACGACAACAAGGTGCCGGTCATGGTTTTTGATGCCGTCGTTACCGCCGGCGAAATTCTGCACTACAAACTCAAAGTCAAGGATGAAACATTTAAAGGGCTGGGACTGACTTATTTCAACATCGGCGGCTCGGAAGGCCTTGGCGTTTTTGCCGGGCTTGATTATCTGCCGGTTGAAGAACTCGGCCGGGCCGATTTTATGTATATGGGTTCCTGTCGTTCGGCGGCGGATTTGGTCGATTCGTACCTTCCGGTTCTTGAACATGCCGCCAGTCTGAACATGCCTTTGGTCTGCGCCGGCAACGACACTTCCAGCTATATCGGCGGCGAAATCAGCCTGGCACCCGGTGCCGTTGCCGAACAGTATGCCGTTTTGGGCGGCAGAATCATTACGCTCGGCAAGCCCGATGTCAAAATCATTGACTATGCGCTGGACGGCATCGATGTCAGAGACCGTTCCAGGGTGCTGCTGATTGGCGACAATCTGGCCACCGACATCAAGGGAGCTAATCTGGCAGGTCTCTCCGCCGCTCTGGTAACCAAGGCTGTGCATGTCAACTTCCTTGGCGAGGGGTATATTCCCGATGTTGCCAAAACGCGCGAACTGGCGACCAATTTTGACGCTTATCCCGATTTTATCATTTCCAATCTGCGGTGGTAATATGAAAAAACTTGCCTTTATTTTCTCGGTTCTTCTGGTTGCGGTATATTTTGCCAATCTGATGTACACCGATTCCAAAGAGGCGAAAATAAAGCTGGAACAGATGCTGCGCAAAACGACGGTCGACAAGGCTGAAATGGATCGGTTCCTCCCGGTTTGGGCGGAGTATCTGGAAGACGGCGTCAGCCGTATCGGCGCCCGGCAGATATCTTTGACCATGGGGTCTGCGTCGGAAAAATTTCCGGTTAAGACCGTTAATTGGCTGGCGGCCCGCGGCTGGAATGCCGACCGCTTTTTTTATGTCGAGCAGCGGATGAAGGCGATTGTCAAATCCGCATTTCTGCAGGAGCATGTCAAATCGACCATTCGCATGCTTGAGCGGGGCGGAGCTTCCGGCGTTGACGGTTCGGCGGTTCAGCGGATGATTGACGAACAGAAGCAGCGGCTTGGCGTCGAAAAGATTAGTCCGGCCGAAATAGACATGGTAACGCCGGATTTGGTTTTAATCAGCGATATTCTTGACGGCACTAAACCTTTCAGCAAAATAAAATAGGCGGCCGATGAGCGACGGACTGAAAATCAGCGAGCATATTTACAGCCATACATTGTTTGGCGACAAATGCGAATTTTCCGGATTTGGCACCCTGACCGAGTTCTTTTCGTCCGTGCCGCAAGCGGTTCAGGAACGGTGGCCGTTTGATCTTTCCGACAAGGGGTATCGTACTTTTTACGAGCAGGCGCTGGTCGTTTCGGAGCAATTGGGGTTTGTCAGCAGACTTCATCTCCGTGCCCGGATAACCAAGGGCGAAGAAACTTATGCAGTCAGCCGGAAAATATGTTTTGAAGACGACAAGATGGTTTTCGTTCATGATTCCCTGCGTCGCGAAAAAGGCGCGGCCGGAGCAAATTTTGCCCATTTGCTCATGGCGCGTACGCGGGATTTTCAGCAGGCCTACGACCAAACCCGCAAAATTTGCTACAAAAACGAACATTCGGAAATTTTTGTTCAGGCACGTTCGGCGCCGAAAGGAAAAATTCCGGTTTACGGCGGTTATATCTGGGCCAATCAGGGGTTTGATTTTCGTGACAAAAGCGATCTTCCCCGTTTTCGCGACAGGTTCAAAAGTTTTCTTTCCGCTCATGGTGTGGAAATTACCGACAAAGACCTGAAAAGGTTTACCAAGCCCTGCCATTTTGCCGCTTTCGGCTGTGGAATTCAGGTTGCGGACGATAACGGAAACGGCGTCCATCTCGGCAAGGCGTTTATGCTTGAGCAGACATGGTTCGGACGCTGGTCAACCGAAAATCCCCGCGCCGAAGAAAAACGCTATGCCGAAGCCTACAACCGCGAGGGCATACCGCACGCTTCACGGCGCCGTCAGGCTGTCGCCGTCCTGAATGAAAATTATAAAAACATTTTGCGCAAATTTTATAAACAATATGCGCCCAAACGCCGTGTCTTGCCCAGAATCAAAGTCTATCAGCGTTTGGCACAGCGCCAATGGCATCATCTCGTCGGCGGCGGTCGAAACTGAATCAGGCGCCGATGCTCTCGCGCAGCATTTCAATTTCAAGCCACTGGTTTTCCGATTTTTCAAGTTCGGCTTTCAGTTCTTCCAGTTGTGTAGTCAGTGCGTCGAATTTTTCGGGATTTTCGGTATACAGGCTGCTGTCGCTCAACGCGGCCTCCGTGTCGCCGATCTGCTTTTCCAGTTCGCTTATTTTGTCCGGCAGAATTTCCAGCAGGCGTTGCTGGTTATAACTGAGCCTGCCGGTTTTTTTTGTCTCGCTTTTCGGCGTTTCCTCTTTTTTCGGCAGTGCTTCTTTTTTGTTTTCCTTTTTTGCCGGGATTTTGCTTTTCAGTTTTTCCAGCAGGTCGCTGTAACTGCCGGCATGTTCGGAAACCGAACCGTCGCCGGGCATGTAAATAACCGATGTGACCACGCGGTCGATAAAGTCGCGGTCGTGGCTTACCAGCAGAATGGTTCCCTCGTATTCGTCCAGAACCTCCTGCAAAAGGTCAAGCGTATCCATGTCCAAATCGTTGGTCGGTTCGTCCAGTACCAGAAAATTGGAGGGCTGAGCCAGCGCGACGGCCAGCATCAGACGGTTTTTTTCGCCGCCGGAAAGCGCCGAAACAGGACACTGCGCCTGATCGGGACGAAACAGAAAGTCTTTCAGATAAGCCACTACATGACGGTACGAACCGCGGACGAAAATATGGTCGCCTTCGTTGCAAAGCGTTTTCCAAAGTGTTTTTTTCGGGTCCAGGGTCAGCCGGTTTTGGTCAAAATAGGCTTCTTCCAGATTTTTGCCGATACGGACATGCCCGCTGTCAGGTTCCAGACGCTTGGTCAGCAGCTTGATAAGCGTGGTCTTTCCCGCGCCGTTGGGGCCGACGATACCGATTTTGTTGCCTTTGATGATACGGGTTGAAAAGTCTTTGACGATTTCCCTGTCGCCGAAAGCTTTGCAGACGTGTTTGGCCTCGATGACCATTTTCGAGCGCAGTTCCCCTTCTTCGACCTCCAGTTTGACCGAACCGATTTGCCTAATCTGTTCGCGGCGTTCCTGACGCAGCTGCTGCAGCCGGCGCAGACGCCCCTGATTGCGCTTGCGGCGGGCGGTTACGCCTTTATGCAGCCATTCGGTTTCTTCCTCGATTTTCTTGTTAAGATACTTTTGTTCGATGATTTCCTGGTCGATAACCTGTTCCTGCCATTCTTCAAAATAGCGGAAACCTTTGTTGTTGCGGCGCAGAATGCCGCGGTCGAGCCAGAAGGTTGTCCGGGAGGTGTTGCTCAAAAACATCCGGTCATGGCTGATGAGTATGACCGCGCCGCGAAAATCGGCGATAATTTTTTCAAGTTTTTCAATCGTAGGCATATCCAGATGGTTGGTCGGCTCGTCCAGCAGCAAAATGTCCGGTTCGTTAATCAACGCCTTGGCCAGCGCGGCTTTTTTCCGTTCGCCGCCGGAAGATTGCTCGGGGCTTTGCGCGGCGCGGATGTCAAACTGCTCAATCAGGATGTCTGCGCGGTATTCCTGACCGCGCTCATGTTCGGGCAGGCCGGAAAGCACAACCTCGCGCAGCGTGGCGTAACCGGAAAAGTCCGGATCCTGCGGCATATAGGAAACCTTGACGCCGGGCTGAACAAAGATTTCGCCGGCATCGGGTTCAATGTCGCGGGCAATTACTTTCAGCAGCGTCGACTTGCCGCAGCCGTTGCGGCCGACCAGCGAGATTTTGTCGCCGCGGTTGATATAAAGTTCAACATTGGTAAACAGCTCGTTGGTGCCGAAAGACAAACGGGCGCCTTTGATAGTCAGAATCGGCGGTTCAAACATGGCTTACAGATTGTCCTCGACCAGTTGCGTGCCTTCAATCTGCCACTCGATTCCCTTGGCGGCCCACAGGAAAAAGTCGCTGATTTTTTCCTCCTTAAGGCCGCTGCAGGTGCCGATTTGATAGATGGTCTGAATTTCCTCGTCGGTCAGCTCGTGGTCGGCCAGCGCCAGCAGAATCATCTCGCGCAGGATAAAACGCTTGACTTTGATGTCGCCGATTCCCTTGATGTCTTTGGCCAGTTCGCCGGCCGTTTTAACCTTTTTGGCGCTGCGAAAATCTTTTTTGCTCAGGCCGATTTCGGCCATTTGTGTTTCCATATATTCTTTCTTTGCGTCGTTGTTGCTTTTGCCGACGTTCAGAATAAAGGCCAACGCTTCCATATAGACGTTTTTTTCGTCAACCGATAAGTCTCTGCTAAAAAACAGCATTAAGTTTCCCCATTCAAAGTTTCTTGATTTGAAATACTTATACATTAAAAATAAAGATTTGCAAAAAGAAATAAATCAATTATATAATACCGAAAAGTTAAAAAGAACCAACACTCTCTCAGGAGCCTGAAACAAATGCCTTTAAAAATCGAACTCAAACCGCACGAAAGCATCATTATCGGCGAATCTCTCATTACCAATGACGGCGAGCGCACCCGTTTTTATATTGAAGGCAATGTTCCCATCCTGCGCGAAAAGTTTATTCTGCGCGAAAAAGAGGCCAATACGCCCTGCAAACGCGTTTATTTTGTTGTCCAGCAGATGTATCTGGCCAAAGATCCGACCCCGCTGCAGCCGATTTATCTTGAATATGTCCGCGATTTGCAGTCGGCCGCGCCGAGTCTGATTCCCTATATTGCGCCGATTAACGAAAACATCATTAACAACGACTATTATTCGGCCATCAAAAACGCCGACCGTCTGGTTAAAAAAGAAGAGGAATTTTTCGGCAAACTTTGAACCCTGCCGCTTTTCTCCGATTAATGTTTTATTTACGTTTTCCCTCTAAGATGAGTCAATAAAGTATTGAGGTAATACTTTTTTTGTGCTAAAATAAGTTCTGTAGTGTCAGTAGGACACCACAGACAATGTGTTCAAAAGTATTTTGGAGAAAGACCATGGCAGATATTTCATTAACAGCAAGTATGCGTTCCAACCTGCTTTCTTTGCAGCAGACGCAGAGCTTGATGGATACCACTCAGGAAAGACTTTCCACCGGTAAAAAAGTAAACTCGGCGATTGACAACCCGTCATCATATTATACGGCACAGTCCCTGACCAACCGTGCCAGCGACTTGAGCTCGCTGTTAGACAGCATGGGCCAGGCGGTTCAGACGATTCAGGCGGCCAACGAAGGTATTGAAGCGATTACCGAATTTGCCAACCAGGCAAAGGCTATTGCCACCTCGGCCAACGATACGTCGGACGGTGAATCGATTAAGAACTATATGTCTCAGTTTGATGAAATTCTGAAACAGATTGACGGTATCGCGAAAGACTCCGGATATAAAGGTGTCAACCTTTTGGCCGGTGATGATCAGGAACTGAAAGTTATCTTTAACGAAGACCGTTCTTCCTCGCTGACGGTTAAAGGCGACGATGCGTCCTCTGAAGAACTTGGTCTGAAATCTGCGTCTACAACCGGTTCCGAATGGGCGAAAGACGTGGAACAGACCGGCGCTGTCGCCAAATTTGCAACAAAAACTCAATTTGCTCAGGATTCATTCGTTTATGACGGTTCTGGTAAAGTATACAAAGTAGCAACGGCAATTCAGAATACAAATGAAGATAGCATTGAAGCGCTGGTTGAAGCCGGAACTTTGGAAGAAACAGATTTCGTGTTGAATGATGACAAAAGCAAAGCTGTTGACGTTACCATCAACAAAGATGCCATCAGCAATTCGATTTCCGAGGTTGAGGCCGCGGTTTCCAAGCTGCGTAACATGGCCTCGGTCTTCGGTAACAACTACTCGATTGTCGAAAACCGCGAAAGCTTCACCGAGAACCTGATTAACGTTCTGGAAGAAGGCGCGGATAAACTGACGCTGGCCGATATGAACGAAGAGTCGGCAAACATGCTTGCTCTGCAGACCAGACAGCAGTTGGCCATTAACTCTCTGAGCCTGGCTTCGCAGGCGGCTCAGTCGGTATTGAGCTTGTTCTAAGACAGAACATCAATATTTTGAAAAGGCGGGATTTCTCCCGTCTTTTCTTTTTTTATCATGTCCGTTTTTCTCATTTCTTCTCTTCTTCCTTGCCATATTCGACCTGTCATTTTCCGGTCGTCCTCCTTCCTAGTCATTCCCGTACCTTCTATTTCTTTCGTCATTCCCCGGCTTGACCGGGGAATCCCTAGATTGCCGGATCAAGTCCGGCAATGACAGCGGGAGAAGGGGCTTGACCGGGGAATCTATAAGGGAGCGATCCCCCGGGACGCGTCGTGCCTGAGGATGACACTAGTCTGGATGCCCGGGTTAAACCCGAACATGACAGAAAAAAACGAGCATGGCAGAAAGAAAAAAGAATGGCAAAAAGGACAATGCACTCCTCCCGCTCTTTATTTGTATAAAATTTTTGGCACGTCGTTTGCATATAAATTCTGCATAACAAACCGTTTGAACAAAATTTGCAGGCTTTATAAGAAGGTAGTTATAAACCGTAGGTTCAAATGGTATTGACAATTATTAATAAATGGTAAAAACTTTTGTTAATAAAAATTATAAATTTTGAGATAAGTTTTGGCTCGCCGGTGTGGTAAAAAGGAGCTGACACTGCAAAAATCAAGGCTTGTCGGGGATTAACAAGATATTTGGAGAAAACAATGGCAGACATTTCATTAACAGCAAGTATGCGTTCTAATCTGCTTTCTTTGCAGCAGACTCAGGACTTGATGGATATGACACAGGAGCGGTTATCCACAGGTAAAAAAGTAAACTCCGCGATTGATAACCCGTCTTCTTACTACACGGCGCAGTCCTTGACCAACCGCGCCAGCGACTTAAACGCTTTGTTGGACAGCATGGGGCAGGGTATCCAAACCATTCAGGCGGCCAACGAAGGTATTGAAGCAATTACCGAATTTGTCCAGCAGGCCAAAGCTTTGGCCAATACCGCCCGCGACAACGCTACCATTAAGGGCGTAACCTCCAGCGGTACTTATGCTTCGCCGACCGGAGGCTCCGGTGCCGACCAGACAATTACCGTCAGTGTCGATGGCAATGAAAATCAGGAAATTACCTTTACGATTGATGACGATGCAACAATTGAAGACGCTGCTGAAGCGCTTGCGGATGCTCTGAATGACGGAACAGACGGTGTTAAAGATGCTGATGGTACGGTTTTGGGTACCTTTACGGCAACTGTTGAAAACGGTCAGATCCGCATCAGCAACACGGACGGTCTTGTTGCCACGGTCAGCGGCACTTTTGCCGACATTACGGTTTCGGGCGATATCGGCAACAGCACCCGCGTTACTTCCATGAGACAATATAACGAGATTCTGGATCAGATTGACCAGTTGGCCAAAGATTCCGGTTACAAAGGTGTCAACCTGCTGCAAGGTAATGACCTTAAAGTTATCTTCAATGAAGACCGCTCGTCTTATCTGACCATTACCGGTACTTTTGCAGACACTTCTGAAGAAGGTCTGAACATCAGCCGGGCTGCAGACTGGACCAATCCGGACAATGTGGCGATTGATGCTTCCATTACCGAGCTGGAAGGTGCCGTTACTTCTTTGCGTAACATGGCCTCCGAGTTTGGTAACAACTACTCGATCGTCGAGAACCGTGAGAACTTCACCGAGAGCCTGATTAACGTGCTTGAGGAAGGTTCCGACAAGCTGACGCTGGCCGATATGAACGAAGAGTCCGCAAACATGCTGGCTCTGCAGACCAGACAGCAGCTGGCCATCAACTCTTTGAGCCTGGCTTCACAGGCCGCCCAGTCGGTGTTGAGTTTGTTCTAGTCCGGCGGCGAAATTCAAAAAAGAGCGGTGGCTTCCCCACCGCTCTTTTTTATTGTGTTTAAACCCGATTCGGCTTATAATCAATAAGCTGAGAAAACCGAAAGAAAGAAGAATGCTTAACGATACGCAGTTCGGTCAGAAAATATACAAAGAACTTTGTGACGACTTCGGCGATGATTTCCTCAACAGGCCGGAAAAATCCGTTTTTGAGCGCAGCATTACCGCCAAAGACATTGTCAAATATACGCCGGAAGAAGTTGATGCCATCCAGCGGGAATACGACAAGGAAAACTGCCGCGAGATTTTTCAGGCTTTTGCCGATCGCCGCATCAATCAGGAAGAAACCGCCTTTTTGCTCAACTATTACCGCGACGGCATGAAAGGTTATCGCGAAGTTTATCGCGGTTTGTACGAAATTTACGGCATTCCCGAACAGATTGCCTGTATGAATCCGCTCAACGGCGAACTGGAAATGCATATCCAGAAAATTCCGCATGTCGACGCCAAAAATAACAAAATTATCACCGTCCGCGAAAATGTCGTTACCAATTACAGCCTTAAGGAAGTAACGCCTTTTACCTGTATGCGGCTGGAATACCGCGATGACGAAAACAACCCGGTTTATGTCATTCTTCCGGTCATGAAAAAAGCCCGGCGGGCGATTGAGAAGATTGAAGACTATCGTGTGGAGCAAATGGCCGAAATCCGCAAAATCAACGAGAGCTTTCGCAGCCACGGCGATTTGGGACGGCTGCAGCGGGAGCTTGCCGGCGTGCGCGGACATCTTGACCGCGTGAGCGACATTTTGCGCCTGACCATCACCCGCAAATATTATACCGGCGTCAGCAAAACCCGCGGTACGCTGACGCGGGCGCCCAATCTCGGCGTCAATCCGGCCGAAACGCGCAGCCTGTTTTATGACAACGACATGAAAAACTGCGCCCAGCTTAAGAAAAACGGAAAAAACTATTATGACGACAAGTTGTATCTGCATCTTTCGCTGGGCGGCGGACGGGAATTCAAGGCCGAGGTTCAGATAAAAATTGACGCCTTTTATCGCGCCGACCTTCAGACACACTTGCTTTATGAAGAGCAGCGGGCTTTGGAAGAAAATCTGAAAGCAAGCCGCAAAAAGATGTCTGCGCAGGAGGTTCAGCGTGCCGAATACCGTATTGAGGTCTTGAAAAAAGGCATTCAGAAAATCAATAAACAGGCCAACCACGAATATAATATGATGGTGCTGGAAAAAGTCCGTTGGCTGGAGGACGGCTACCGCGCGCTGCGTATCCCTCCCGATTATCAAGACGGCACCTACAAGGCCTGCCATGACCTCATTAAAAGCTGTTATATGGTGCGGCCGCATAAGATATTTGACGTTGAAAAGGAATTTGACTTCAGGGACAAGGACAACATTGCCATCGCCGCCCGCGGCAACTATGACCTGAAAAGCATCTATGAAATTTCCGGCCGCTATCGGGAAAGCATTTCGCGCAAATATTCGCCGCTGCACGATAAAATCGACGTAACCGGCAAGGACAGAACTTATCCGAACTTCATTTCCGCCCAAAAGTATGATCCGCGCAAAGACAAAAGCGATTGGGACGGTTATGGCAAAGCGTGCAAATTCCGCGTCGACATGAACCGCAACATTTATCGCGACAATTATGAACGGGATTACTGGCAGGATTATGACGCCGCCGAAAATGAGGTTGCAAAACGCGAAAAGAAATTGACGCGGCGCCAAATAAGAATATATCATAAAAACGTCAGTAAAGAGCGTGCGGAGATTGAAGTTCCGCTGAGCAACCGGTCGGAAGGCAGATAAGGGGGAAAAATGCGCAAATTGGTTTTGTTTTTGGTATCGTTGCTTTTTGCGGCCGAAAATGCCGCGGCGCAGGTGCCGGACATCGGGCAGAAAAAAGACAAGCCCCAGCTGAGCCTGACCGATACGGTTAAGAACATTGACCGCGGCGACGGGACGGAAACCAAACCTGAAGACGAAGAGGACAAAGGTATCTTCTCGTTTATGAACTTTTCCTTTTCCAAAAAGAAAGAAAGCAAAAAGGTCTATGCCCGGCCGGACGAAAAGAAGGAATCTTTTGTGCAGCGCATAACCCGGCAGGCGGAAGAGGGCGACGTTAATGCCCAGCTTACTCTGGGCTATATGTATCTGTATGGCGAAGAAGGCGTTGAAATTGATTATGATAAGGCTTTCCGCTACTATTCGATGGCCGCGGCCCAGAAAGACAATGTGGCTATCAACAACCTTGGCAGTCTGTATTACAGCGGTATCGGCACCGAAAAAGACTATTTGAAGGCCGCCACCCTGTTTGACGAAGCGGCCAAACTCGGCAATGTTGAAGCTTCGGTCAATCTGGCCTTTATTTATCTCAGCGGTTCCAACGTCGGCAAAAACAGCCGCGCCGCTATGGAACTGTTTAAGAAGGCTGCCGGCAAGGGCAATCCGACCGCCAAGTTTATGCTCGGCTATGCCTATTATAAAGGGTTCATTTATCCGCAGGACTACGGCAAGGCGGTCAAGCTCATCCGTGAGGCGGCCAATGCCGAATATTCGGAAGCGCAGTACGTTTTGGCGGAAATGTATTTGAACGGGCACGGCATTACGCAGAACTACGGCAATGCGGTTAAGTTCCTGCGTTTGGCGGTTAATCAGGGCAATGTCAATGCCATGACCGAACTCGGCGATATTCTGGCGCTGGGCACCGCTTATCCGAAAGACATTTACCGCGCTCATGTCCTGTTTAACATTGCGGCGGTTCGCGGCGCGCCCAAAGCGGCCGAAAAACGTGACGCTCTGGCAAAAGTCATGAAGATTGAAGAGCTTTTGCAGGCGCAGACCGAAGCTGAAAAATATGTCGAACAGCCCTCGGCGCTGACTTCTTACATTAAGCAGACTTTTGGCCGCGATATCCGCAGTTATATTGACGAAAATCTCAAAAACGTTAATAACCGCGGCCGCGCTTAAGGCCTCTTCCACAAAACTGTGACCGATTGTCTTTTCGGTTTGCAAATCTGCAAATTTTCGTTTATTTTGAAAGGCAGGAAAGGTTGGCTTTTCCTGCCTTTCTGGTTCTTGTAAAAGAAGCGGAGCCCTGAGAAGCTCTTAATCTGTAGTAGCCTCGTAAGCTTTAATTTTTGCAAAAAAAGCTTATGTCTTCTAACCCGAACCCTTACCGGTCGGGGAGATTTTAGCGAATGTACAGAGATGTTTGTCTTAAAGGCTAAAATGTCATTTCTACAGATATGATTCTCAGCTCTCCGACCACCTTTTACAGGTGGTTTTTTTTATGACATATAGGAGGGCTTATATGCCAAAAGTCGGTGCAATAGATGTCGAGCTGGGAAAAAGACTGCGCTTCTTCCGCGAACAGAACAATTTCAGCCAGGAGCGTCTGGCACGCGAAATCGGCGTCGTATTTCAGCAGGTGCAGAAATATGAGGCCGGCGTTAATCGTATTTCCTGCGCCCGGCTGTTAAAGATTTTGAGCGTGTTGAATATCTCGCTGGTCGATTTTTTTGCCGGCATCTGCGTCGATGAAAAAGTTTTGGTATCTGACGCCGAACTTTGTCTGGTTAGAGGTTTCCGCCGCAAGGATGAAAATGTCCGCCGCGCGATTTTGACGCTGTTGCAGTAACGTTCGCCTGCGCCATAATGGAGTTTTGAAAGCAAAGCTCCCTGGGCTTTGGGCGTAAGTCAGTTTTTGACTTTGAAATCGTCAAACAGCAAGCCGTAAACGTGAAGAATCAGCCGGTAGGCTTCCGGCCGCAAATTGTAAATTCCTTCTTCATAATCCTGAAGAATTTCGGGGTCAATGTCGCAGAGTTTGCCCAAGGCTTCGAAACTCAGCTGCGCCTCCCGGCGGAAATTTTTAAGCAGCTGCCGCATGTCGTCTTGCGTGAGCAGACAGCCCTCTTCGCCCTGGTCATTGTGGATGATTGTGAGAGATAGTTCTTTTTCCATAGTCCCTCCTTTTCGTAAGATGAGAGAGCTAAAGAAAAACCACCTTGAAAAAGGTGGCCGGGGGAGTAGAACAACCATGATACACGAAAATGGCCTGCCCGTCGTTGCCTCAGGGCCTCCCCGGCCATAAAAGGCTTTTATAACCGGGGATATAGTCCTAATTGCGGAAAAATCCACAATTAAGTTTCAGAGTTATATCCAAACCCTGTCGTGTATCTCTAGACGTGTTCTAAACGCCCGGACTATCTCTAGCCCTTCGATAACCGCCTCTTACTGCGGCTATTCTTCCGTTGATAATAATCAAAATTTTCAGCTTTGGCAAGTAAATATCATGCGTATTTCCGCTTGCCGTTTCAAATATCCTTTTAGGTAAGTATAAAGAGCTATGGCTGAATGTCAAGTTAATTTATAGTCTTGTTATGAATAAAAGAGAAGCACAGACCATAAGCGATGAAATTGTTGGCGTTTTGCGAAAAAAACGCATTCAGCAGGGCATCAGTCAATATAAATTAGCTCAGAAAACCGGGCTGAGCAAAAGTTCTATATTGTATATCGAGCGGTTAAAACAAAAACCGGCATTGTATACGTTGTTGATGATTGCCGACTGTCTGAATGTTGATTTGTCCGATGTTTTGAAGTCGTTGCGCTGATTTTTATATTGTTTGGTTTTTATTGCATATAAAAAACCCGCCGTTTCCGGCGGGCTTTTGTTTTTGCCGTGACTTATTCGTGCAGATGCGGCATCTGCGCTTCTTTGACTAAAGCGGCGACAAAATCGTCAAGTTTGACCGTTTCCTGTTTTTCGGAACCAAGACGGCGGACGGTAACCGTGCCGTTTTCCTTCTCCTTGGCGCCGACAACGGCAATAACCGGAACCTTGGCTAACGAATGCTCGCGTACCTTGTAGTTGATTTTTTCGTTGCGCAGATCCGATTTGGCATACAAACCGGCCTCTTGCAGCTTTTTGACAACTTCTTCGGCATAATCGTCAATGTCGCTGACAATCGGGCAGACCACAACCTGTTCCGGCGACAGCCACAAAGGCAGTTTGCCGGCATGGTTTTCAATCAGGATGCCTAGGAAGCGCTCAATTGAGCCGAACAAAGCGCGATGCAGCATAACCGGCTGATGTTTTTCGCCGTCTTCGCCGATGTACGAAATGTCAAAGCGCTGCGGCAGGTTCATGTCCATCTGAACGGTGCCGCACTGCCATTCGCGGCCGATGGCGTCGCGCAGAATGAATTCCAGCTTCGGACCGTAGAACGCGCCTTCGCCTTCGTTGATTTCATATTTGTAGCCGTTATGCTCCAGAGCATTGGCCAGGGCTTTTTCCGAAATGTCCCAGATTTCGTCGGAACCGATGCGGTAAATGCTGTCCGGACGCGTCGACAGATAAATCTTGACGTCTTCAAAGCCAAAGTCTTTGTAAATGTCCAAAATCAGTTTGATGGTCTTGACGCATTCTTCTTCCATCTGTTCCGGCGTGCAGAAAATATGCGCATCGTCCTGCGTAAACTCGCGGACGCGCATCAGTCCCATCAGCGAACCGGAAGCCTCATAGCGGTTGACCATGCCGAACTCGGCCACGCGCAGCGGCAGGTCGCGGTAAGACTTGATGCCCTGCTTGTAAACCAGCAGGCCGCCCGGACAGTTCATCGGCTTGACGCAGAACTGTTTTTCGTCTTCGGTCTTGCCCGAGTAGTTGTGTGCGCCGTATTTGTCCCAATGGCCGGAAATTTCCCACAGAACGCGGTCCATAATGCGCGGCGTGGCAATTTCGATATAGCCGTTGTGCTCTTGGCGATTGCGCATATACTCAATCAGCTTGCGGTAAATCTTGTAGCCTTTGTCGTGCCAGAAAACCGCGCCCGGAGCATATTCCGGCTCAAAGTGGAACAAGTCCATCTCGCGGCCAAGCTTGCGGTGGTCGCGTTTTTCGGCTTCTTCCAGCATTTCCAGATAAGCTTTGAGGTCTTTTTTGTCCGCCCAGGCCGTGGCATAAATGCGCTGCAGCATTTCCTTGGTAGAGTCGCCGCGCCAGTATGCGCCTGCGACTTTCATCAGTTTGAAGGCGTCGCCGATTTTGCCGGTAGAGGGAACGTGCGGACCGCGGCAGAGATCCGTAAATGCCCCCTGACGGTACAGCGAAATCGTTTCGTCTTCCGGCAGGTCTTCAATAATTTCGGCCTTATAATGCTCCCCCATGTCTTTGAAGTATTTGATGGCCTCGTTGCGCGGCATGACAATGCGTTCGAGCTTTTCGTCGCGTTTGACGATTTCGTGCATTTTAGCTTCGATTTTTTCAAAGTCTTCGGTCGTAAACGGTTCTTTGCGCGCAAAGTCGTAATAAAAGCCGTTTTCAATGGCCGGGCCGATGGTAACCTGAACGTCGGGCCACAGCTCCTTGACCGCCTGCGCCATGACATGCGAGCAGGAATGGCGCAGGATGTGAAGGCCTTCCTTGTCCTTACCGGTGATAATGGTCACGGTTGCGTCGGTAGTGATGGGAGTGCTTAAATCCTGTGTTTTGCCGTTTACGGTAATGGCCAAAGCTGCTTTGGCCAGGTTTGGGCTAATCTTGTTTGCGACGTCAAATCCGTTGACCCCGCTTTCCATCTCTAAAATACTACCGTCAGGTAATTTTATCGCAACCATTTTAAAATTTTCCTTTTGTTAAATTAATCATTTGGTTTGTCCGAAGCCATAAGCTCCTCATAAACCTTGATAGTTTTAGCACACATAATTTCTTTTGTGAAGTTGTCTTTTACGTTTTTGACCGCCGCTTTGGCGATTTTTTCTTCCTCGCCTTCGGAGAGCGACAGTGCCCAGTCGATGGCTTCGGCTAAGGAAGCGGCGTTGTTGTTGTAAAAGAGGCGTCCGGTTTTACCGTCAATGACGCTGTCCAGCGAACCGCCGTGATTGGACGCGACGACGATTTTGCCCATGGCCTGTCCCTCAATGGCGATGCGGCCGAAGGCTTCCGGTTCGATGGCCGTCGACAGGATAACGTTGGAAACCATCATCAGCGCCGGCATGTCCAGCACTTTGCCGAAGATGGCTACCCGGTTTTCCAGACCGTACTTGGCAATCAGTCCCTTAAGCTCTTTGACATACTCCTCGCGGCCCTGTTCGTCGCCGGCAATAATACAATAATAATTCTGATTTTTGACTTTTGACAAAGCCTCAATCAGCAGGTGCTGCCCTTTCCACCGGGTAATCCGGCCGCCGAGCAGCAAAACTTTTTTGTCGTCGGGAATGTTGTAGTCCCGCACCGTGTTTATCATTCTTTCCGGCGTAACCGCTTCCGGCGAAAATTTTTCGGTATTGACGCAGCGGTGCACCAGACGGATTTTGTCTTCCGAAATTTTGTAATTGGCCAGAATATGGCGTTTAATGTGTTCCGAAATGGCAATAACGCGCTCGCCGTAGGTCATGACCCGGTTGTAAAGCTTTTTCAATCCCCAGGGGCCGAGGCCGTAAGTGCCGTGAAACGTGGTCATGTAATGGACGCCGGCCTTCTTTGCCGCCCAATAAGCGCTCCAGGCCGGGGCGCGCGAACGGGCGTGCACGATGTTGATGCCGTTTTCCCTGATAAACTGCGCCAGTTTGTCGGCGTTTTTGCGCATTTTGAAAATGTTTTTGGTTTTCAGCGGCAGCGTCAGATGCCCGACCTTGATTTTTTCCAAATCATAAACCAGTCGGCCGCCCTGCGAGGCGACAAAGTTCGTAATGCCGTGTTTCTGCATGCCTCCGGCGATTTCGACCGTGCCGATTTCGACGCCCCCCATTTCCAGTTCGGGCAGAACCTGCAGAACAACCGGTTTGTTTTCTTTACCTTTGACCATTTTCCGTAAATCATCCTCTCAAAACATAACCAAATGCAGCGGCCGGACAGCCGCGGCAGACAATTAATCCTGACTTTACTATTATTTTTGCTTTCCGCAAAGAAAAATCTTCAAAATCCCACAGTTTATCCCCACGTCGGAGCTGCTTACAAAAATACGCCCCGGCTTCTTGAAAGCGCATGATTGCCGCTTATTTAAACTTTGAGCTTAAACATAAAGTTGAGGGGTTGTAAAAAAATGGAATACGGGGAAGAAAAGAAAACTTACGGCGTTTTGCTGCCGGTTTTGCTGGTTGTCGCGCTGTTAATCGGCTATTTCTACCTTAAACCCGGCTCCTCGCGCAAAGTTTCGCCGGAAAACGGCGGCGAACTGGTGCTGCACACCGCGCCGTTGCAGCCTCAGGACGTAACGGTCGAAAAGACCTATATCGGCTATGTGACGCCGATTAACGACGTTGACGTCATTCCCTATATCAGCGGTTTTCTCGAAGACGTTTATGTTGAAGGCGGGCAGGAAGTTGCCGCCGGCGACACTCTGATTGTCATAAGGCAGAATGAATATAAGGCGCGGATGGATGCCGCCGCGGCGCAGGTTCTGGAGGCACAGGCCAATTTCAACAATGCGCAGGTCTATTATCGCCGTATACGCAGCGCCGGCGCCCGGGCGGTGTCCAAAACCGAAGTCGACAACGCCAAGGCATCTTATTTGTCGGCCGAGGCGCAGCTGGCCGCCGCCAAAGCCGACTATGAGCTGGCAAAAGTCAACTATGACTATACGGTTATTCAGGCGCCCATATCGGGGATTGTCGGCAACGTTTCGCTGACGAAGGGCGATTATGTTTCGCCGTCCGGGCAGCCGTTGTTGAGTATTATCCAGTATAATCCGATACGGGTCGTGTTTTCGATAACCGACAAGGATTATCTGGAAGAAACCGGCAAGGGCGGGCTTTTTGCCGGCGAGAAAATCCGGCTCCGCCTGGCCGACGGCCGCATTTTCGAACAGCCGGGCACTTATCGTTTCGCCGACAACCAGATAAATCGCAGTACCAACTCCATCGCCGTTTACGCCGATTTTGCCAATGCGGACAAAACCCTGATTGCCAATGCCTATGTTGACGTGCTGGTTGAAAGAAAATATACGGACGGCATCCTGATAAGGCAGAGCCTGGTCACGCTGGCGCCGGACGGCAGCTATGTCTACGTCGTCAACGGCAACCGCCTTGACAAGGTCAGAATTGACATCGTTGCCTCGGTCGGCAGCGATTATCTGGTGCGCAACGGTTTCCAAAAAGGCGACCGCATTGTTCTGGATAAGGTCGGCACTATTCGCAAAGACCAGAAAATCAGGGTTGTTTCCGCTGACGGGCAGGAGGGTAAATAATGTTTTCCGAATATTTTATCGACCGTCCCCGTTTTGCCGGCGTCATCTCCGTCATAATGATTCTCCTCGGCCTGCTGGCGATAGCGGTGCTGCCGGTTTCCCAGTACCCGCAGATTACGCCGCCGCAGATTGTCGTTTCCACCACTTATCCCGGTGCCAGTGCGCAGGTTTTGGTCGACACGGTGGCCGTGCCGATTGAAAACCAGATTAACGGAGTGGAAAACATGCTTTACATGTCCTCTTCTTCCGATGACAACGGTTCATACAGTCTGACCATTACCTTTGACGTCGGCACCGATCCGGATATTGCGCAGGTTAAGGTTCAAAACCGTTTGTCGCAGGTTATGTCGCAGCTGCCGGCGCTGGTGCAGCAGGAAGGCATTGACGTCAAGACCCAGATGTCCAACATTCTGGGCCTGCTGGTGCTGCGTTCGCCGAACAACACCTATAATGACCTTTACCTCAGCAACTTCGCCTATACCGACATTCAAAATCCGCTGGCCCGTGTTGACGGCGTCGGTGACGTTTCCGTCTACGGACCGCAGTACAGTATGCGCGTTTGGCTCAACAGCGACCGGCTTTCTTCGCTCGGCCTGAGCAGTACGGATATCGTCAACGCTATTTCCTCGCAGAATATTCAGGCATCGGTCGGCCAAATCGGCGCCGCGCCGAGCGACCGCGATACGGCGCTGGTTCTGTCTCTGACCGCCAAGGGGCTGCTTAACGACGTCCGCGATTTTGAAAACATCGTCGTTACGACCGACAGGGACGGCGGCATCGTCCGCCTCAGCGATGTCGCACGGATTGAGTTGGGTGCCGACAACTACAACATGAACGCACATTTTGACAACGCGCCGGCGGTCATCATCGGCCTCAGTCAGACCCCGAACTCCAATTCGCTGGACATCATGAAACGCGTTCGTGCCGAGATTGAAGAACTCAGCAAAGGTTTTCCCGACGACATGGAGTTCCGCGTTGCTTACGATTCAACCGATTATGTCCGCGCCTCGATTGCCAGCATTGTCGAAACGCTGGTCATAACCTTTTCGCTGGTCGTGCTTGTCACATACGTCTTTTTGCAAAAGTTCAAGACCACGCTGATACCGCTGATTACCATTCCGGTTTCGCTGATTGCCACCTTTGCTGTCATCTATCTGCTGGGCTTTGACATCAATATTCTGACTCTTTTTGCGATGATTCTGGCTATCGGTCTGGTTGTCGACGACGCGATTATCGTCGTCGAGCGCGTGCAGTATCTGATGGTCTATGAGAATATGGATGCGCATTCAGCCTCGGTCAAGGCGATGCAGCAGATTGCCAGCGCCATTGTTGCCACCACTTTTGTGCTGCTTTCCATTTTTATCCCAGTCGGCCTTATGGCCGGTATTACCGGCAAAATTTATCAGCAGTTTGCCGTTACCATTGCTACCGCCGTTGTCTTTTCGGCATTCAATGCCCTCACGCTCAGCCCGTCGCTTTGTGCCATTTTTCTTCGCGGCGACCGCGAAACCGAACCTCATGGTTTTTTCAAATGGTTTGACGAAACCATAGATTTTTTCAAAAGCCACTACCTGAATACTGTCGGCTTTTTCTCAAGCCGGCTGAAAACGACGGCTTTGGTTACGCTCGGAACCATTGCCGTCATAGGTCTCGGATTTCTGGTAACGCCGACTTCGTTTCTGCCGGAAGAAGATCAGGGCATTATCTTTGCCAACGTCCAGCTGAGCGATACTTCGAGTATCAATAAAACCAACGGGGTAATGGCGGACATTGCCGAAAGGGCCATGAAAATCGACGGAGTCAGTTATTTTATTACCGTTGCCGGTTACTCCATGCTCGGCGGCGGAGGCGAAAATGTTGCATTCGGCGTTGTCGGTTTGGAGGAATGGGCAAAGCGCACCTCCAAAAACCTCTCCATTGAGGCAATTACCGAAAAATTGACGGAAGAGTTCGGTCAGACGCCCGGTGCCGAGGTCAACTTCTTTGCGCCGCCGTCCATTCCCGGCATTGGCAAAAGCAGCGGTTTGTCGCTGGAACTTCTGGCAACCAATGCCGCTTTTACCCCGTCGGACTTATATCGGGTCATGGGTGAGTTTCTCGGCCGCCTGAATTCCTCTCCGGATTTGTCTTATGCCTTTTCCACCTTTACGGCCGATACGCCGCATATTTATCTGGACATCGACCGTACCAAGCTGGAGGCGTATGATATTCCGGTTTCCAATCTTTTTGAAGCGCTGCAGAACAATCTCGGCTCGCGCTATGTCAACAACATCACGCTCAGCGGCCAGATTAACAAGGTAATTGTTCAGGCGGACTTTGCTTACCGCCGCAGTGTGCAGGACGTTGAGAATCTTTATGTTCCCTCGAAAACGGGAACCCTGATTAAGGTAAAGAGTTTTGCCGACGTCAAAACCACGATTTCGCCGAAAATCATTTACCGTTACAACCAATATACAGATGCCTCGATTACGGCGCAGAGCAAAACCGGCGTCAGTACCGGCACCGCGATTGACGGCATTCGCGCCATGGCTGCCGAAGTGCTGCCCAAGGGCTTTTCGATTGCCTGGACCGGTCTCAGCCTGCAGGAAGTCGAAGCCGCCGGGCTGGCTGCGTTTCTGATTGTTCTGGCGCTGGTTTTCTGCTATCTGTTTCTGGTAGCGTTGTACGAAAGCTGGATGCTGGCTTTTGCCGTCATGTTTTCGACCGTATTTGCCATTCTCGGCGCCGTTGTCGGCCTGCATCTGATGGGGCAGGCACTGAGCATTTACGCACAGCTCGGACTGATTATGCTGATTGGTCTGGCGGCAAAAAACGCAATTTTGATTGTTGAGTTTACCAAAGCTTACCGCGATGACGGGGATACGATTCTCGATGCGGCCAAAAAAGGTGCCGGCGAAAGGTTCCGCGCCGTGCTGATGACGGCACTGACTTTTATTTTGGGCGTTTTTCCGATGATTGTCGCCACCGGCGCCGGCGCGTCCAGCCAGATTGCCATCGGTACCTCGGTTTTCTACGGCATGATTGCGGCGACTTTTATCGGCATTATTTTTATTCCGGCGCTGTTTGCCCTGTTTGAAAGCATTAAGGAATGGGCAGGGCACGGACGTTATGAAGCTGAAATCCAAGTCGAAACCAAGGCCCGCGGCAACCCGCTCGGTATCAGGCTGGAACCGAAGGTTCCGGCTCCGGGCGAAAACACGGCGAAGAAAAACGGCCGCAAAAACGGAGGCAAAAAAAATGAGAAAAAATAATCTTTTTCTGTTTTCAGCTTTTGCTTTGGCTTCCTGTACCGTCGGTCCTGATTACCGGGCGCCCGGATTTTTGCCTGAAAAGCAGATTGCCGCATCGTTGGAGCTTAACGACACGGCAGGGAGGATTATTCCTTCCGACTGGTACCGGCAGTTTAACGACCAGACGCTCAATTATCTGATTGCCTGCGGCCTGCGCGACAGTCCGAACGTTGCTGCCGCCGTCCGCCGCCTGCGGGAGGCCCGTGCCGGTTTGAACATAGCCAGGGCCGATTATCTGCCGGCGTTGAACGCTTCCGGAGCCTATAAATATGACAAACCCGGCAAAAATATCGGTTATGAACTGAAAAACAACTATTATCAGGCCGGCCTTGACGCCAGCTGGGAACTGGACATCTGGGGCGGCGGCCGTCGGCAGAGCGAGGCGGCGCAGGCTTTGTTCAAAGCCGCCGCGGCAGACTTGGATAATGTCCGCGTGACGCTGGTTGCCGAAATTGCCGATACTTATATCGGTCTGCGTACGGCGCAGGAGCAGCTGCGTATTTCCCGCGAAAATTTAAAGTTGCAGCGCGACATTGCCGGCTTGGTTGCCGAAAAATATCGTGCCGGCCTGACTGACGACATAGCCCTCAATCAGGCCAACTATGCGGTGGAAAACACTCAGAGCCTGATTCCGGCGCTGGAGCAGCAGGTCTCGGCTTCCTCCAATGCGTTGGCGATTCTGACCGGTGTGCTGCCCGGGCGCCTGTCGGTAAAACTGGAACCGGCAGCCGACAATCTGGTTTCCCGGCGTTTTGACTTTGACGTCGACGGCATGTTCGATATTCCGGCACGGGTTGTCCGTGCCCGTCCGGACGTCCGTGCCGCCGAACAGCAGCTGATTGCCCAAAATGCCAAAATCGGACAGGCGGTGGCTTCGTTGTTTCCCGATATAAGCGTTTCGGCCATGTTCGGTTATCAGTCCATTCGCGGCACGCAGCTGTTTACGCCGCGCAGCGAGGCTTTCAGCTGGTCGCCCGCTTTAACGCTGCCGGTTTTTCATTGGGGCAAACTGGTCAATAATGTCGAACTGCAAAAAGAAACCAAGGCTGAATATGTTGAGTTGTATAAGCAGTCGGTATTGACGGCCGTCGGCGAAATTAAGGACAGCATGACCGCCGTTCAAAACGAATATCGGAAAAATCAGGCGGATTATAAAGCGGAAGAAGACATGCGCCGCGTGCACGAATATACTCTGGCTAAATACCGTCAGGGGCTTATCAGCTTCAGCGATATGCTTGATGCCGAACAACGGCTGCTGAATGCGCAAAATGAGCTTGCCGCCAGTAACGGCGCGATTTATCAGAACATCATTGCTTATTACAAAGCTGTCGGCGGCGGTTTCGAACCGGCGTTGTACTGATTTAGTAGGCGCCGCGGTTAATCGGGTCGTCCTGCAGCACGCTCTGCGGCCGGTAAACGTATATGTTGGTCACGCTCGGCAGGTTGTAGGTACGGTGCCAGTAGCCGCGGTCTTCCATGCACAGGCGATATTTGCGCGGGCTGGAGTCTGAATCGTTGCGCAGGCTGTTGACCATGACCGGCATGGCGCCGGGGTAGGGAACATAACTGGCCCAAATGCCTTTTTCCGAATGCCAGTCAGCGCGGATGTTCATCTTGACCTCTTCCGAAAAGAACCAGGTCCGGACGTCGGGCAGCAGTTTAAAGTCTTCGGCTTGGCGCATACATTCCGAATGGTCGCGGGCAAATTTCTGAACGCCGGTGTTTTCTCTTTCCCAGTGATAAATAACCTGACCGTCGCCGTCCTGAAAAAGGGTGCAGGACGAGGCCAGAAATGCGGAAATCAGCGAAACGTAAAGTTTTTTCATTTTAAAAGTCCAGATTTGCATAATGTTTAGCCGGGAGAATTCCTTTGATGTTGTCTTTCAGAATTTCCTTGAAACTTGGCCGCGACTTTATTTTCGAATACCACAGCTTGGCGTTTTTGTAGCCGTCCCACGGAACGTCGCCCAGATAGTCGATAACCGACAGGTGTGCGGCCGCGGTAATGTCGGCCAGTGAAAAGTCGTCGCCGGCCAGATAGTTGCGCCGTTCGGCCAGCCAGTCGATGTATTCGAGATGAAAGTTGAGGTTGTTAATGCCGATTTTCAGAATTTTCGAGTCCGGCGGATTGCCGAAGCCGAAACGCTTGTGAACCTTTTCATAAACGATGTTGCGGTTGACTTCCCGCATGAATTTGACGTCAAACCATTCGATCAGCCGCCGGACTTCGGCTTTCTGTTTCGGGTCGGCCGGCATCAGGCGTATCTCGCGGTTAACCTCCTCCAGAAATTCGGTAATTGCGTAGTTTCCGGCAATGACGTTGCCGTCGAAGACGAAAACCGGCACTTCGCCGGACGGATTGAGCTTGTACAAGTCCTGAGACGGCTTCCAGGGTTCTTCTTCCTTGAGGACAAAAAGCATTCTCTTCTCAGCCATAATAATCCGGACTTTGCGCGAAGCCGCCGAAACAGGATGATGAATAAGGAGTACCATATGTTTGCCGCCTTTTGTTAAAGGTTTAAGTTATGTACAATCTAAACAATAAGTTCCCAAAGGTCAAGATGACGATGCCTATTTATTATGCTTATTTTCGCCGTCCGGGTGCCTGAATCATAATCATCGTGTTCGGCTGTTCGTCAACGACCGGTTCCGCAATGTCGGGCAGCGGCTTGTCGCTGCTGAACGACGGCGGAACAACGCCTTCGGTTTCCTTTTCGACCTTTTTGATCGTGTCTATCAGAATCTGCTCGATGCGTTTGGTCGTTTCCGGTTTTTCCATCAGCGCCGTAAACGTGCGGGAGAGGAGTTTTTTGTGAATCGAGGTTTTCGAAATGCCGATAAACAGCGGCATGTTCCAGATTGACTGTTTTGAAAAGCTGACTTTGTTGTAGATGCCGAGTTTCAGCGCTTCAATCATGCTGAAATAACGGCTGCCCAGAATATAGTCGATTTGTCCGGCAAACAGGCGTTCGTACATGTCGAGGCTTTTTTCAAACTTTTTGACGTTGTACTGTTTCAGTTCCTGCGCGACAAAGTCGCTGATATGCTCGTGCGTGCTCATGGCGCCGCGCAGTTTTTTCAGGTCGGCGCGGGACTTTACCTCATGAATGCGTCCCGGCAGCATGATGGCGACAATCGGATTGTTGACCGCCGCCGGAAAAACATATTCCAAACCCATGTACATCGCCGTTTCGTGATACATGCCGAGCAGCATGTCGATTTCGCCGCGGCGCACGTCGCGAACCAGCGTCGAATAGTTTTTGGTTATAACGTAGGTCACTTCAAAATTCTGCTTGGCCGCGTAGTCTTCGACAATCGGCTGAAAAATGCTGCTGAAGCTGTCGCGGTACGGCGGATTGGCATAGTTTCCGAACGGCGGATAGTCCAAAAACGCCGCCACTTTAAGCTCTTCCTTTACACGGTTCTTTTCTTTCTTAAGCTCTACCATCTGCGCCGTTGCCGTTTCGGCCAGCAGGACAATCGTCAGAAAAAGGGAAATCAGTATCTTTGAAATTTTTATCATCATGACCGCCATAAAAAATTTGTATTATCGCAAAATCTATACTAGAATATAACCATAATTTAACTAAATTTATTTAAAAAGGTTTTAATTCAAAATTATTCAGAGTGGCAAAGATGAACGAATCGCAGAAATATTCAGCAAACGAAGTGTCTTCCATGGGGCAGAACGAATTGGAAAGCCGCGCCTTTATCCGTACGGCTTCGGCGCTGAACCTCATTAAGGAACATTGGGAAGAAAAAAAAGGCGAACTTCCCGAGGCCCTTGACAAAAACCGCCGTCTCTGGACGATTATTGCCAGTGCCATGCAGGAGAGCGACTGTCCGCAGCCGCCTGAAGTGCGTCAGAATATCATCAATTTGGCCATGTTTGTCTTTCAGCGTACGGTAAAAGTTCTGGCCGAGCCTTCGCCGGACAGCCTCGGCGTTCTTATTAACATCAATATGAATATTGCCCGCGGTTTGGCCGGCAAACAGGCTGATGAGAGCGAAACGGCCGCCGGTTTGTAGTTTTACGGTTATTTATCAAGCCCCTCATTTGAGGGGCATTTTTTTTGCCAAAAATAAAAGCGGATTCAATAATAGTTGACTTTTGTCACGCGCCGTGTTATATTATAACTGTGGTGTATTAAAGTGATGAAGTCTCTTTTTGAGAAATTTCCGTCTTTTTTGGTGCACCCGTATATTAACGCAGGTTTCGGTCTTTTTATTGTTTGAGGTGTACCATGTCTTATTCTCGTTGCTTATCTTTATCGGCCTTATTAGCTTCAACTTTTATTACGCCGGTAACGGCCATGGATTTGACGCCGGTTTCCTCTGACAATAACGCTATACTTGAATACACACATACATACACACCTGTTCCGGAACCTGCATCTTCTTTTGCCGACATGTCGCGTTCTTATCAAACCGCCGGCATCTGCTTTCTCGGCGTCGGCGACTGTGACCCCAACGTCGGTTTTGCTTCATCTGGTAGTTCAAGCGGCGGCAATGACGATTATACCGTCGATACCTCTAACCAATGTCTGAACGAAGGCTTTTCCAAGCAGAACTGCAACTCCGTGCAGACAATTGACGGCGTTTGTCCCTATAACTCCGCTTACGGACTGGGATGCAAATGCCTGCCCGACCTTATCTCCTGTCCCGCCGGACAGGTCGGCGTCGGCGAAAGCTGCGACGAAATGTACGCTTCCTGCGAATGCGACCCCGCGCTGGTTGCCTGTTCGGCCAAAGAGAACGGTACCGGCGCCGAATGCGGCGGAAAATATCAATCCTGCGTCTGCAAGCCGGAATATCAATATACTTCTTCCAACTGTTCTTATCCGCGTTCGGTATCGGGGGACAGCTGCGGCGGACAATATACCGACTGCGTCTGTCCGGCCGGGGTTGACGAAGGGCCGTACGGCTGCGCCGAATATTATCCCTCTCCCTGTTCTTCGGTCTGCAAGGTGGCCTACTCCGACAACTGCCACATCCGGGAAAGCGTGAACGTTCCCTATTACTGCGAAAAATACTGGGACGACTGTCCTTCCAAATGTGAAGTTGCCGCTATTGACAACTGTATCAACCGTACCGCCGTATCGACGCCTTACGGCTGTGAAAAGTACTGGGACGATTGTCCGAGCAAGTGCCAGATCGCTTACGGCGACAACTGCAGGAACAGAACGGCGGCAATATCCTCTTGTCCGAGTAACGCCAGTTGTTCTTATTACTCCGATTGTTCGTCCAAAATCAGCTCCTGGTCTTGCAAATCCGGTTATAAACAAGAAGGAAGCTCCTGCGTCGTAGCGGATCCCTGCGGGTCATATTATAAATGTGACGGCACGTATCAGTATTGTGCCGGAACGACCTGTCCGCAGGATTCTTCAAAATGCAGTGTTTATTGTCCTGACAATATGTATCCATACCGCTGCTTTGATAGTAGTTTGTGTGGTGAAAAGTATAAATATCAGTATTGCAGTGTTGCCTGTCCGTCATGCGTTAGTTGGCGAGATAATCTTGAATCTATTGACTATATAGGAGGACCAAACGATCCTGTATATAATGGAACTTGCAAATACGAATTCAGTAATGGAGTTTCCTTAGAAGAATATGTTAATATTAGACCTTCGTCTGATCCTTATAGTGATCTTACCGATTATTGTCGCAGCACATGTGCGGACTATTAAAACTATATTTTATTTTTAAAATTTGGCACGCTGTTTGCATATTAATCCTCAAATGAAATTTGTTTGAGGATTTTCTGTTATGGAACTGAATGAAATTAAAAGCCAGCTGGCCAGTTTGATGAACTTCGGCAAGATAAGCGTAAGCTCCGGAACCGGAAGCGACGCCTTTGCTCAGATGCTCAACCGCGGCACTGAGGCCGGACGGCCGGAAGTTCGTGAAAGCGACCGGGCGGCAGCGGCCGCGAAGGATGATCGTTCCGACCGCCGTGAGGTTCGTTCCGCTGATAAATCCCCTGTTGCGGACAAAAAAAACAAGCCGGCAAAAAACGACAACCGGAAAGAGGACGATAAGGTTGAAGCTTCTGCTGATGGCGCTGTAAGTGCATCCCGTGAAGATGCGCAGGCGCAGCAGAATGAAAAAGTTTCCCGTCCCGAGAGCGAGGGATCTGCTGTCGAAGATGTCCCCGCTGCTGAAGTGCCGACTGTTGATGCTGCTCCGGAAAACGCCGGAGACGAAAGCGGGGAGCTGACGGTTTCTGTTCTGGTTCCTCTGGCCGATTTGTCAATGATGGGAATGATTAATGTTATCAACCCTGAAACCGGCGAAATGGTTCAGATGACCGGTGCTGAACTGGCCGCGCAGCTTGCCGGCGATGATTCTGTTCAGGTCCTGATGTCGATGCCGCAGAACGGCGAGCCGGTTTTCAGAATTCAACCGGCGGATACTGCTCAAAACATGACGGCTTTGCAGCCTGTTGAAACGGATGGCGCTATTGATGTCAGCGCTTTTGCTCCGGTTGATGATGCTGATGCAATTGAGCTGAATATGGAAGCCGTCAAGGCTCAGGTTCAGGACAAAGCCGTTAAAAAAGACGTTTCGGCGCAAGGTCTTGTCGATGATTTGGCAGACGGGGAAGTCAGCGAGCAGGCGGCCAAGCTTTCGGAAGTCATCGGCCGCGAAGGCAAAGCCGAAGTAAAAGTTTCGGTTCATGAGGAAAAAATTGCCCAGTTAAGCGCTAAGGATCTGCTGGCAGATGCCGGAAGCGTCGACGAAGCCATAACTGTTTCGTCCAAGCCTGCGGCCGTGTCGGCGCAAAACGCCGCAGAAACGTTGCAACCGCAGGGAAGTCAGCTGGCTGCCGGCAATGGTAATAATGTTCAGAATCTGAATGTTACCCCGGCGTTTAATGCCGCGGTTTCCGCAGCATCCGAAACCGGTGTGGCGAATATGCCGGCCGCTGCCAATGCGGAAGTCAGTTCTGCTGGTCTCGGAACGACCGCAACGGTTGCCGGCGGTGAATTCGTCCGCGCGGCCAGGGCCGATGCTGCCTCGGAAAACGGTCAGACTTCTTTCCGCGACGTTTATAAGGGAATGAGCCGGGAAGTTGTCGAACAGGTCAAGGTTAACATTACCAAATCTGCCGTTAAGGGAATTGATAAAATCGATATTTCGCTCAAGCCGGAAGATCTCGGACATATTGAGATAAAAATGCAGATTGGCAAGGACGGCAAACTGCAGGCGCATATTATTTCAACCCGCCCCGAAACCATGGAAGCGCTCCAGAAAGAGATGCAGTCTTTGGAAAAAGCATTTAACGATGCTGGTTTCCAAACCGATGAAGGGTCGCTGAGCTTCAGCTTCAGAGACGGCAATCAGGCCAATCAGAATCAGGAAAGAGAAAACGGCCTGCGCAGCTTCATCGGCGATATATTCGAAAAAGAGGCCGGCAACGACCTCTTGGGGGATGCTTTCCAGAATCAGTCCTGGAACGGCACAACCGGTCTTAACATCAGAGTTTAGGGGGAAAGACAATGACAGACGTAAACGCATTAAACGGTTACACTCAGACGGGTACCACAAACAATACCGCCTCCCAGAACCTGTCGGCGGACATGAACACCTTTCTGACCCTGTTAACCACGCAGTTGAAATATCAGGATCCGCTTGATCCTATGGATACGGCCGAATTTACCAATCAGCTGGTTCAGTATTCCAGCGTTGAACAGGCCATTCAGACCAATGAAAAGCTGGACAGCCTTTTGAGTATGAATATTGCCAATCTCGGCGCACAGGCCGTGTCCTATATCGGCAAGGTCGCGCAGGTGCTCGGCAACGTCATGCCGCTTGAAGGCGGCAAGGCGAAAGCCACCTATACCCTGGATAAGAACGTTGTCAGCACGACGATTGTCGTCAAGGACATGAACGGCAATATCGTCTATTCCGAGCAGGGAAAGGTTACTTCGGGAACTCACGAATTTACCTGGGACGGCAAGGATTCCAACGGCAATCAGCTGGAGGACGGCGCCTATAAAATCGAAGTCTCGACCAAGGTTGCCAGCGGCGAGACCGCAGCCAGCGTCGTTACCACGGTCTTTGGCCGCGTTACCGGCGTTGCCAGCGATTCCTCGGGCGTCTATGTCGGTCTCGGCGATGCCGTTACCGCAGGCCTTGGCGATATCCTGACTGTCCGCAACGACGATTATTTCAATTCGGACGACAACACCACCGAAGGCGGCGATGAGGCCGGCGACGGTAATGATGAGAATACAACCCCTCCGGAAGAAGGGGGCGACGATGACAGCGCTCTAGAAACAGCGGCGGCTGCCCTCGGTCGGGCCGCAGGCGAGGCTTTGAAGGCCGCAACCTTCGGTTTGCTTTAATAAAACTTTAGGAGAGAAAAAATGAGTATTTTTGGTGCAATGCAATCCGGTATTTCGGCTCTGGCTTCCCAGTCCAGTTCGATGGGCGCCATTTCCGACAATATCGCCAACGTAAACACCGTCGGTTATAAAAGCAATTCGGTTGCTTTTTCAACCCTGGTAACCAAACAGTCTTCCTCCAGCTTATATTCGCCGGGCGGCGTTCAATCCAAGCCCAAGCAGAGTATCAGCGCTCAGGGACTGTTGTCTGCGACATCCAACTCGACTGACGTAGCCATCAGCGGTTCCGGCTATTTCGTCGTCAATCAGGCGGCCAATCCGGGCGAAGGCGACCTCTGGGCCTATACCCGCGCCGGCAGTTTCTCGGTTGATGAAAACGGCTATCTGAAAAACACCGGCGGCTACTATGCGCAGGCCTGGTCGCTGTTGCCTTGGGACGGCAATCCGAATGCGACGGTTGTCGACGTCAACGGCATCAAATATATGAAAGCCTATTATGACGCTTCCGGCAACACCGTTTACATCAACGACAACATCATCGACGGCACCAACCTGCGTCCGGTCAATCTGGCCAACATCGGCGGTACGGCTACCCCGACTCACCAGATAAGCCTCGGCGCCAACCTGCCTTCGGACGATCCTATTTATGATCCGACCAATGCGTCCGCCGGCGGCAAACGCAAGGTTTCGGCTCTGATTTACGACAGCCTCGGCAACGCCAGCAACATGAGTCTGGAATATACCAAAACCAGTTCCAACGGCTGGTCGATGGGCGCTTCGGTTCCGAGCGGCGCTTCCAGCGTTACGCTTTACGGCGGTCGTGAAACGACCGGCGATACGTCGCAGGACGTTTACTATGCTGCCGGTCAGCTCGAATTTACCAAAATTCCCGAAAACGGCTCCAGTATTGCCATTACCGACGCCGGAACCGGTACGACTTACAACTTTATCTTTACCAACGGCACGGCCACCATTCCGCCGGATGCCGGTAATACCAAAAACATTGCGGTGGACATCTCGAGCGGTATTATTACGACCAGTGACTTTACCAAGGCTTTTGAAACCGCAATTAAAAACAATATGCCTTCGGCCAATCGCTTTACCGCTGACGGCAGCACCATTCAGATTGTCCAGTCTGTTGCCGGTGCCGAACTGACCATTGACGCCAGCAAAACGCTGGCCTGTGTTCAGAGCGCGTCCAATCCGGCGCAGGATACCGGCATTCCGACAGGTGTCTTTACCATTCAGGCGATTGACAACGATATCAAGAACACCGCCCGTATCGACTTTAATTCGGACAAGGCGACGGATTATCTCAACAAGACCATCGTTCTTGACGGCAAAACCTATCACTTTGTCAATACCGATACGGCGGATGATCCTGGTGCCGGCGACTATTATGTTAACATTGCCGATGCCATCAGCGCCGACGATGTTGACGTTGCCAAGATGATGAGCATTTTCGGCGCCAAGCTGAATACGACGGCAACCGAGCCTTCCCGTTTTGTTATCAGCGGTTCTTCGCTCGAAATTCTGCCTTCTTCTACCGGTGGCGACATTACTATTGATACGACCAATCTCGGCACGGCAATCTCCGGCGTCGTCAGAGATTCGGTAACCAACAGCTGGAAATCGATTCGGAATACGACCGCCACGCTGGCCAACCAGTTTACGGTTAACGGTACCGAAGTTGAGCAGGGCGCTGTTGTTCCGGCCGTCAGATTTAATGCCGACGGTACGCCGAAATACTTCTACGTTGACGAAATGGCCATTGAATGGGCCAACGGCGCGCAGAATATGGACGGCGATCCGGACAACGGAACCAGAATTACCCTGGATATGGGCAATGTCGGAACCAACGACGGTTTGACCAACCTGTCCGGCGATTTCCTGACCAACTATATTAATCAGGATGGTGCCAAGTTCGGCAGCTATACCGGCGTCAGCATCAGCGAAGACGGTGTCGTTACGGCCCTGTTTGACAACGGTGAAACCCGTCCGATTGCCATTCTGCCTCTGGCAACTTTTGCCAATGCCAACGGCATGGAGGCTCTGACCGGCAATACCTGGATTGAAACCGACGCTTCCGGTCAGGCGATGCTGCGGCAGGCGGGAACCAACGGTGCCGGCGAGATTACGGCTTACTCCGTGGAATCCTCCAACGTCGACCTGGCGACCGAGTTCTCGAACATGATTGTTACCCAGCGCGCTTATTCGGCGGCCACCAAGATTATTACCACGGCCGACGAAATGCTGGACGAACTCACCCGCATGACCTAGGATTTAGAATAAATCCGTTTGAAATTTCCTCCCCTAAAGTCAAGGCCGCCAAGAATGGCGGCCTTTTCTTCTGCGGGTGTCGGCTGTGAATATATGTTAATTAATCGTTTTAATCTGAATATTTTTAAGCTAATACATAAAGTAAATGGGGAATTTTATGAAAATTTATTTATGGATTGGGGAATCTGGTGAATAATTTTATACAGAGTATCAAGAATCTGTCGCCGGGACGTCTGGCGTCAATCGCTGCGATTGTCATCTTTCTGATAAGCTTTTTCGTTTATCTGGCTACCAAGCTGAACACCGGTGACTACGCCGTGTTGTATACCGATTTGGAAATGGAAGACGCCAAACAGATTGTCCAGCATCTGGAAACAGCCAACATCAAATACCGGTTGACCAAAAACGGCACGGAGATTCTGGTGCCGGAAGAAGACGTCAACAAAATGCGCATTGATACCGCGGATCTGGCCATGGCGTCCAAAGGTTCCAACGTCGGTTATGAGATTTTTGACAATACCGACGCGCTGGGTTCGACCAACTTTGTGCAGAACGTCAATTTGATCCGTGCGCTTGAGGGCGAGCTGGCCAGAACGATTCGTTCGGTGGACCACATCAAGTCGGCGCGGGTGCATCTGGTACTGCCCAAACGCGAAATGTTTTCCCGCGAAGAGCAAATGCCCACTGCTTCGGTTGTCATCAAGACCGACGGCGGCAAACTGAGCCTGGAAAGCATCCATTCCATTCAGCAGCTGATTGCCGCGGCGGTTCCGAAGCTTGACGTCAAAAACGTGTCTATCGTCGACAGCGCCGGCAATCTGCTGACCAACAATTTTGAAGACGAAGAAGCGGTAACCGTTGCCAACAACGAAGCTTTGCGTCTGGAACAGGAGCGCAAAATGTCGCTTCAGGTTCAGAACCTGCTTGAAAAAAGCGTCGGCGAGGGCAAGGTTCGGGCTCAGGTCAATCTGGACATGGATTTTGATCAGATTGTTACCAACGAGGAAATTTACGATCCCGATTCGCAGGTGGTTCGCTCGCAGGCGACCGTCACCGACAACAGCACGACAGACAATGTCGAGCAGCCGGTTTCCGTCGCGCAGAATATTCCGAACGGCGACATGGTTGCCGCCGGTACCGGCAGCGTCAGCCGAAAGTCCCGTACCGAAGAAACGGTAAATTACGAAATTTCCAAAGTCGTCCGCAACAAGGTCAAAAACAGCGGCACGATTAAACGTCTGGGCGTTGCCGTTATCGTTGACGGCATTTATGAACGAAATGCGGAAGGCAAGGTTGTTTACCGTGACCGCACGCCGGAAGAAATGGAGCAGATTCGTTCGCTGGTCAAGTCAGCGGTCGGTTTTGACGCCGAACGCGGCGATATGGTCGAAGTTGCCAATATGAAGTTTGCTTCCAACCAGCCGGAAATCGAAGAGGTCAACGAAGTTCTGATTATGGGCTTTACCAAAGACGAACTGATTCGCATTGCCGAAGGCATAGGCGTTGCAATCGTCGCAATTCTGGTTATCTTATTGGTTATCCGTCCGCTGATTAACAATGCCTTCGAAACCAATACGGCCAACGGCGAGGGCAGGCTTCTGGGCGACAATGCCGAAGAGGACAATCTGCTGCTCTCCAATTTCCTCAATGAGGAAGATGGCGAAATTGACGAACTGATTAACATGAACAAGATTGACGGCAGAATCAAAGTTTCGTCTCTCAAGAAAATTAACGACATTGTCGAAAAGAACCCCGACGCGGCGGTCAATATTATCCGCGGCTGGCTCTATTCCAGCGACGGCAATTAAGATTGGAATGATACCATGAAGCAAAACGTAATAGACGATTATAACTTACTTTCCGGTCAGCAGAAGGCGGCAATCCTGATGATGTCGCTGGACGAGGATAAGTCGGCGCAGATCTTTGCGTTGATGGACGATGAGGAAATCAAGGAGCTTTCGGTTATCATGGCCAGCCTGGGCAAGGTCAATTCCAACGTCGTTGAGCAGCTGTTTCAGGAGTTTGCCGAAAAGTCCTCCAACACCGGCACCCTCATCGGTACTTTCGAGAGTACGGAACGCCTGCTTTCCAAAACGCTGGATAAGGATCGCGTTTCCGCCATTATGGAAGAAATCAGCGGCCCTGCCGGACGTACCATGTGGGATAAGCTCGGCAATGTTAACGAGCACGTTCTGGCCAATTATCTGAAAAACGAATATCCGCAGACGATTGCGGTTATTCTCTCTAAAATTAAGGCAGAACATGCCGCGAAGGTTATCGCCCTGTTGCCGGAGAACTTTGCGATGGAAATTGTCATGCGCATGTTGCGGATGGATTCGGTGCAGAAAGAGGTGTTGGACGGTCTGGAAAAAACTCTGCGCAAGGAGTTCATGTCCAACCTGTCCAAATCGACGCGCCGCGATTCCCACGAGCTTATCGCCGACATTTTCAACTCGTTGGACCGCAATACCGAAGGTCGTTTTATGGAAGCTCTGGAAGAACGCAACCGCGAAAGCGCCGAGCGCGTCAAATCGCTTATGTTTACGTTTGAAGATTTGGTTCGTGTCGATTCTCAGGGCATTCAGGTTCTGTTGCGCAACGTCGACAAGGACAAGCTGGCAATCGCTCTCAAAGGCGCTTCCGAAACCATCAAGGATCTGTTCTTCAACAATATGTCTTCCCGCGCCGGCAAAATCATCAAGGAAGATATGGAAGCCATGGGGCCGGTTCGTCTGCGCGACGTCGAAGAGGCTCAGCAGTATATCGTTACCACGACCAAAGAGCTGTCCAATGCCGGCGAAATAGTCATCAGCGAAGGCAAGGACAACGACGAGTTGATTTATTAACGGACAGGCGTCAATGGCAGAACTCAGAAAATTTCTGTTTGATAATTTTGTTATCGAAGAAAAAAGAAAAAACAAGCCGGAGGCTGTCGAACCCGAACCGGAGATCTTGCCCGCAGTCGAAATGCAGCCGGAGGAAGAGCCTGAGGAAAAGCAGGAAGACGTAAGGGAAGCCGATTTTGAGGAGATTGTTCCCCCCGAGCCTGACGTAAAAACCTTTACCGAGGAGGAAGTCGCGGAAAAAATAAAAATCGCCGAGCAGGACGCTTACGAACGCGGGTTCAAAACCGCTCAGGAAGGTATTGAAAACGCGACGGCCGCTTTGCTTGAAAATATTAACAATCGGCTGATGACTCTGATTGCCGCTTCCGCACAGGCGGAAGAAAACGCCGAGCAAGAGGCTTTTGCGCTGGCCCGTGCCGTCGTGGAAAAACTGGTTCCGAGCCTGACCGAAGAAAATGCGGCCGGTATCGTGAAAAAATTTATCGGCGAGAATTTCAACAATTTTAAAAACGAAGCAAAATTGTCTTTCTATATTCATCCCGATATTATATCATATGCGCAGGAAACGATAGCCAAACTGGCCAACAGTTACGATTTCGAGGGCAAAATCGCCCTGCATAAGGATGCTTCGCTCGGCAAGGCCGACTGCCGCATTGAATGGGAAAACGGCGGCGTGGAAAGAAATTCTGCCGAGCTGGGCAAAAAAATAGAAGACTTGTTGGCTGTCAAGCCTGAAGGGAAGAAAAACGATGAGTGAAAATCTGGAATTGGACGAGTTGAGCGAAAGCGCCGGAATGGATGACGAGCCGGTACTCAAAAAAGACAGTCTTGACGACAATTTCGATATTCCCAGTTCGGCCAGCGACCTGGAAGCCGTTTACGATATTCCGGTCAAGGTCTCGGCCATTCTGGGCAAGACCAAAATGAAGGTCAGCCAGCTGCTCAAGCTGAACAAGGGCGCCATCATCGAGTTGGACCGCAAGGTCGGCGAGGCGATTGACATCTATGTCAACAATAATCTGGTGGCCCGCGGCGAAGTCGTCGTCGTTGACGACAAATTGGGTATTACCATGACTGAAATTGTCAAATCGGTGGCAAAATAAGGTTGAACGAAAATGGAATTGCTTATTGTCGGAACATTAGACGGACAAATCGGAGCGGCGAGCAAAATTGCCATTGCTCAGGGCGGTCACGTTTCTCTGGCTGACAAGATTGAAAGCGCTCTCGAAATATTGCGCTCCGGCAAAACCGTCGAACTGGTAATGATAGACGTCAGGCTGGATGTCCATAAGTTTATCTCCAGCCTTGAAGCCGAACGCATAAACGTTCTGGTCGTTGCCGCCGGCGTTTCGAACGACCCGGCGCTGGCCGTCAATGCCATCAAGGCCGGTGCCAGGGAATATATTCCGCTGCCCCCCGATCCGGAATTGATTGGCGCGGTTCTGGCCGCGGCCACCCGCGAGAACCACGCACTGATTTACGGCGACAAGAAAACCGAACAGGTGCTGAAACTGGCTAAGCAGATTGCGCCTTCCGAAGCCAATGTCCTTTTAACCGGAGAGTCCGGAACCGGTAAGGAAATCTTTTCGCGTTTCATTCATGACAATTCCAAGCGCGCCAACAAAAAGTTTGTCGCGGTCAACTGTGCCGCCATCCCGGAAACGCTGCTGGAATCCGAACTTTTCGGCTATGAAAAAGGCGCGTTTACCGGTGCGGTTGCCCGTCGTATCGGCAAGTTTGAAGAAGCTTCCGGCGGTACACTGCTGCTTGATGAAATTTCCGAAATGGACATTCGTATTCAGGCCAAGCTGCTGCGCGCCATTCAGGAGAAGGAAATCGACCGCATCGGCGGCAAAGCGCCGATAAAAGTGGATACGCGCATTATCGCCACCTCCAACCGCAATCTGGACGAAGCGGTCAAAAACGGCTCTTTCCGTCAGGATTTGTATTATCGTCTGAATGTCGTCAATGTCAACATTCCGCCGCTGCGCGAGCGTCCGGATGATATTATCGTGCTGGCCAAGCATTTTGCCAAAAAATATTCCGAACTGAACGAAATCGATTTGAAGCCGCTTTCCGCCGGCGCCGAACAAAAGCTGTTGAATTACCTCTGGCCGGGCAATGTCCGCGAACTGGAAAATACGTTGCATCGCGCCGTGCTGCTGAGTACCGGAAACGAAATCGGCGAAGATGCGGTTATCCTTGATTCTCAGGACGCCGTTATCAATAGAAACGAAAACGGGATTATGACCGGTGCCGAATTTGTCGGCAATACGGTAGCCAGTGTCGAGCGCAACCTGATTATCGACACGCTGAAACATACCATGGGCAACCGGACGACTGCCGCCAATATTCTCGGCATTTCCATCCGCACGCTGCGCAATAAACTCAAACAGTATCAGAACGAAGGTTTTGATATTCCGGAAATATAGGCAGGTTAAGTAACTCGGATAATGGCTAAAAAACCGCAAAATAACGCCGCAATGTTCGGTGCCAGGTCTTTTAAGGAACTGCTTGTCGCTTCGACCAAGCGGGGCGATATCCTTTTTGCCCTCGGCATTATCCTGATGCTGGTCATTTTGATTCTGCCGATGCCGGCCTGGCTGTTGGATATTGCGCTGGCGCTTTCGATTACCATGGCCTGCATTGTGCTGATGACCGCCATTTTTATTGAAAAACCGACCGAGTTCAGCGCGTTCCCGCTGGTTTTGCTGATTACCACCATGTACAGGCTGTCGCTGAACCTGGCGTCAACCAGGCTGATTTTGTCCCGGGGTTATCTGGGGCCGGATGCTGCCGGTGAAGTTATCGAGGCTTTCGGCGGTTTTATCATGGGCAACAGCTTTGTCATCGGCGTTATCGTTTTTGCCATTCTGGTCATCGTCAACTTCGTGGTCATTACCAAAGGTTCCGGCCGTATTGCCGAAGTTGCCGCACGTTTTGCCTTGGATGCCATGCCCGGCAAGCAGATGGCCATCGACGCCGACCTGTCTTCCGGACTGATTACCGAAGAAGAAGCCCGTGCCCGTCGTGAAGATTTGGCCAGGGAAAGCTCTTTTTACGGCGCTATGGACGGTGCTTCGAAATTTGTCCGCGGCGATGCGATTGCCGGCCTGATTATTACTTTTATCAATATCATTGCCGGTATTATCATCGGTATGGTACAGAACGACCTGACTTTTTCGCAGGCGGCCGAAACTTACACCCGCCTGACCGTCGGTGACGGACTGGTTGCGCAGGTGCCGGCGCTGATTATTTCGGTAGCCGCCGGTATTCTGGTTTCCAAGGCCGGCATGACCGATGCCACTGACAAGGTTCTGTTTGACCAGCTGGCCAATTATCCGAAAGCGCTCGGCATGTCGTCGTTTTTGGCTTTGGCGCTGGGCATGCTGCCGGGGACGCCGGCTTTTCCGTTCGTGCTGCTGGCTGCTTTGACCGGCGGTACCGCCTATTATCTGAATAAACAGCAGCAGGCGGCGGCCGAACAGGCGCAGGCGGTTATGGAACAGGAGAAAAAACAGGGCGCGGCGGCCAAAGCTGCCGATGAGCCTATTGCCAATGCGTTGCGTATTGACCTTATCCGGCTTGAAATAGGTTATGGTTTGCTGCCGTTGATTAATGAGGAAACCAATCGCAAACTGACCGACCAGATTAAGGCGTTGCGCCGTGCGCTGGCTTCGGAGCTTGGTTTTGTCATGCCGTCCATCCGCATTCAGGACAATATGCAGTTGGAAGCCAACGAATATAACATTTACATTAAGGAAGTCAAAGCCGGCAAAGGCGAACTCCGCCCGACCCAGCTGCTGGTTATGGATCCCCGCGGCGAACCGATTACGCTGCCCGGCGAAGCCACTACCGAACCGACTTTCGGTCTCAAAGCCATGTGGGTAGACCAGTCTTATCGGGAGGAGGCCATGTTCCGCGGTTATACGGTCGTAGATCCGGCCACCGTGGTTACCACCCATATTACCGAACTGGTTAAGGATAATATGCCCGAACTGCTGTCCTATGCCGAAACCCAGAAGCTGCTTGACGAGATGGACAAGGAACAGCAGAAACTCGTCAAAGAGCTTATACCGGGCAAAGTCAGCCTGGGCGCGGTTCAGCGCATTTTGCAGAATTTGCTCCAGGAGCGGGTTTCCATCCGCGATTTGCCGACCATTCTCGAAGGAATTTCCGAAGCCATATCCACCACCCGCTCGCTGATGATGATTACCGAACATGTGCGTACCCGTCTGGCGCGTCAGTTGTCTAATGCCAACGCCAATGAGTTCGGCGTTATTCCGCTGGTAACGCTGTCGCCGGAGTGGGAACATGCTTTTGCCGAGTCGATCATCGGCGAAGGCGACGAACGTCAGCTGGCCATGGCACCGACTGCTTTGCAGGGATTCATTACTAAAGTTCGCAATGTTCTTGAGGATTTGGCCGTTAAGGGCGAAACGGCGGTTCTGCTGACCAGCCCGGCCATCAGGCCTTTTGTCCGTTCAATTATCGAGCGCTTCCGGCCGCTGACCGTGGTCATGTCTCAAAACGAGATACATCCCAAGGCCAAAATTAAAACTGTCGGCCAGATTTAGGGAGAACGCCCTTGCGTATAAAAAATTTTACCGCTCCCGACATGCCGACTGCTCTGGCGCAGGTTCGCGAGACGCTGGGCGCCGACGCCGTCATTATTTCACAGGAGAAAAACGCCGCCGGACAAATTGAGCTGACGGCAGCCGTCGAAGACGCCGACGAAATTTCCTTTAATCGCGAGGAGCAGGTGGAGGTCAGGCCGACGCGCTGGAAATATGATGACGAAAAACTGCGGGAAAGTCTGGATTACCATGGCGTTTTGGATGTTGTCAAAGAGCGGGTTCTGGCTCGTTGCCGCAAAATTTCCGCCGAGGAAAACCTGACGGACGAAAAGAAGCTGTTAACCCGTTGTTTTGATGAAATGTTTCGTTTTCAGGACATTTTGGACTGCCGGCAGCCGGCTAAGATGTTTATGGGCGTTCCGGGTTCCGGAAAATCGACGGCAATCGCCAAAGCCGCCACGCAGGCCAAACTTCAAAAGCTGAGCGCCTGCATCGTGTCGACCGACAATGTCCGGGCCGGCGCCAACAGCCAGTTGCAGGCTTTTGCCGATATTCTCGGAACCGATTTTCGCTTTGTCAAAACCCCGCGCGGCCTCTATGATACGGTTGAAGAGGCGCGGCAGAAATATGCGCTGGTACTGATAGATACGCCCGGCATCAATCCTTTTCTGCCGGAAGAGGTCGAAAAGGTCAGCCTGTTGACCGAAGCGGTGCGCGCCGATATGATTCTGACCATGGATGCCGGAAAAAACACTTTTGAGGCGGTTGAAATCGCCGATATTTTTGCCGGAATCGGCGCCCGGTTTCTGTTGCCGACCCGTTTGGACCTGACCCGGCGGATTGGCGCGCTTTTGTCGGTTGCCGCCTGCTGCGAATTTGGTTTCTGTTCGGCAAGCGTCAGTTCAAGCATTGCCAAAGGCTTGTCGCCCGTAGACGGCGAAGCGCTGGCCAAATTGGTGTTGGCCTGAGTTTAAGGAGAAAAGTAGATGGAAGAAAATCAGAGCGAAGAATTGAAGATTATGCCGCGCGGCACTGCACCGCGCAGCCTTCGCAAAGGCCGCAACATGATTGCCGTGGCTTCCGGCAAAGGCGGGGTCGGCAAGACCTGGTTTTCCGTGACGCTGGCGCACGCGTTAAGCGGCCTCCGGCAGAAAACCCTGCTTTTTGACGGCGACCTGGGGCTGGCAAACATCGATATTCAGCTCGGCCTGATGGTTAAAGATGATTTGGGAAGTGTTATTGCCGGCGCCAAAACCCTGAATCAGGTCATTCACCATTGCGACAAAACCCACTTTGACATCATTGCCGGCCGTTCCGGTTCCGCCGGACTGGCATCAATGCCTGTCGGCCGTTTGCAGATTTTGGGCGAAGACTTGTCCCTGCTTGCTTCCAATTACAACAAGGTCATTCTGGACATGGGCGCCGGCGTTGAAAAGCCGGTACGAATTCTTTCCGGCATGGCTGAAAAAATAATTGTGCTGTGTACCGATGAACCGACCTCGTTGACCGACGCTTACGCATTTATCAAAATCATGGCCATGCAGTATCCCAAATGCAATCTGAACGTGGTTATCAACCAGGCCAATTCCATTCGGGAAGGTCAACGGACATATGATACCTTGCTGAAAGCCTGTCGTAATTTCTTGAAAATTTCGCCCGAGTTGTTAGGTATAATCAGGCGCGACACCCGCGTCCGCGATTCCATCCGCAACCAGGCGCCGCTTATCAGCCGCTATCCGACCTCGGAGGCGGCCGAAGACGTTATCGCCATAGCCGGGAAACTGATTAATGGATAATGTTATTCCGCCGCTGAATACGCCGCAGGTCAGCACGCCTTCAGCCGACAAAAATCTGACCGGAACCATCGGCGGCCTGACGGGACAAACCGTCGGCGAAACGATTGTGCCCGGCCAGAGCGCCGTGCTGGAAGTTCTGGCCGATGCCCGCAATACGGCGCTCGGAACTCTGACCGGAACAATAAGCCTGACACTTAACGGACAGTTGTTTAAGCTTCCCGTCGAACTGAAGCTGGATACGCCGCTGAAACTTCCCGACAATACGGCGGCCGCAGACTTGGAATTGAAGTTGCAGCCGCAGAAAGACGGTGCCGTTACGGTCAAAGTTTTGTCCGTCAACGGCGAAAATCCCGAAAAATATATGGTTCGCGCCAACGAAAGTCAGGTTCGTCCGCAGCCGGCTGCTCCTCTCATAAAGGATACCGCCGCCGCGCTTCCGCCGCTCGAAACGGCGCCGCTCAGAGCCGGAACGGTATTGGAAAATCTGGCGGCGGAACTTAACGTTCCGACGGAAAAACTGCAGCCTCTGCTAAAAGAATTCGCCGCATTTTCCAGCCGTATATCCGTTGCCGTAAATCAACCTGCCGTTCTGCCGCAAAATTCGCAGCCGGCGGAGGTTTTTCCGGCTGCCGGCGAAAACGTTCGGAAAGAAACGGCGGCAGTTTCGCGGCCGTTGCAGGATATTCAAAACGTCATTAGAGATTTTGCCGCCGGAAAGCTTCCGCTGCCGGAAGCGGCGCGGCAGATAGGAAAAGAACTGGCGGCGCTGGGCGGTCGGACTTTTCCTGCCGAGATCGCCGTGCGGCCGGACAACGGTCCGGTTTCGATTCGTGCGCCTTTTGCCGAAGTTCTTATTGAAAACCCGGTAAAACTCGGCGGCGGGTTGCCGGTGCTTTTGGAACTGGAAGGCTTTGAACGTAATTTGGCGGTTCCGGACGACATTGCCGAAACCGGAGCAGCTGTCGCGCGGCATACGGGCAGGCTGCCGGCGGCCGATAATATTCTCAAAATTCTGCAGCCGCTGATGAACCGCGGACAGAAGGAACTTGCAGCCGCAGTGCTGAACCGGATTCCCGAACCTTCTTCGCCGCGTATGCTGGCCAACATGGTTGCCTATATTAAGGCTTCCGGCGAGCACAATCTCAGCCGCTGGCTCGGTTCGGACATCGTCGACAGGTTGAGCGCCACGACCGAAGGGCGGGAGGTCGTTTCCAAACTCGGTTCAATGTTCGTGTCTTCCAATCAGGACGGCATCAACTGGCGGATTATGGAAGTTCCGGTGCTTAACGGACAGAGCCTGAGTAAAATCCGTATCGCTGTCAAAAAAATTCTTGACGAAGAAGAAAAGAAAAAAAGCCGCGAAAACCGCCGTTTCGGTACCCGCTTTGTCGTCGACACCAGTTTCAGCAGACTCGGTTCGCTGCAGTTTGACGGTTATGCTTTGGCCAAAGACAAAAGGTTTGATCTGATAATCCGTACCGAACGCGACATCGGTTCCGACTTCTGTGCCAATGTCATGCGGTTGTTTAAGGCCACGCTGCATGAGGAAGGTTATGCCGGTACCGTAAAGATTAACGTTAAAGAAAAGTTTATCAAAATATGCGATGATAGTGCCGAAAGCCAAACTTTAGCAGACGGAATTTATATATGAGCAAGACGGAAAACAGGACCTTTTCTTTCGACCCGCTGGGATATTACGCCATTCTCGGCGTGGCGTATGACGCTTCCGAAACTGAAATCAAGCAGAATTATCGCGAACGCGCCAAGCTTTTGCATCCGGACCGGAATCCGGGCGAAAACGCTCTGGAAAATTTTCAGAAGCTGTCCGTGGCCTATGATGTGCTGAAAGACGAAACTTCACGTCTGATTTACGACCTGATGGCACAGACGCACCCCCGGGAAAGCTTTCCGGATATCAATGCCCTTAAACCGTATAAAAACCGTGCCGGCGAAGAGGACGTTTTTGTCCGGACGCTGAATTTGCGTCTGGTAACCGGAAAAATTATCCGTTTTACCGATGTTGAAAATCAGGAAATCTGCAATTTCGGGGAAGCAAAAGCGGCGGTTTTGCTGGCCTCGGTTTCCAATTGGGCTTTAGGCTGGTGGCATCCGCAGGCTTTTGTCCGCAATATTCGCGCGCTGGTCGGCAATATTCGCGGCATCAATGCCAATCGCCGCGAAAATTTTACGCTGCTGGCTCACAATGCCGTCGCTTATTGGGAAGACGGAAAAAAAGAACAGGCGCTGCTGTCCGCTTTGCAGGCGGGAGCCTATGCCGACGCTGTCCGGAAGAATCTGCTTAACCGGTTTATCGCCATGCTCGGGGTTCGCAGCAGTGTGCGGATTCCGGCCTGGAATTTCGGAATGCTCAAAGGATTGCAGCTGATTATTCCCGGCCTTGCGGTTTTGGCGGTTCTTTTATCTCTGAGCACTAAGGTCATGACCGATTCGGAACTGAGCAAATATTTCTCTCGCAACAACGAAATCAAGTATTTTCAACAGGTACAGTTTCGTACCGGCGGCGAAACGGTTGATGATATGGTTGTCGGCCGGATTATTGATCTTCCCGCCGATCCCGAGGACGTCAATATGCTTTACCATACCACCGGGGAGGTCAGAGCCATGCACGGGCCTTCGGACGATTTCGACGTCTTGGCCGTGCTGAAACCGCGGCAGACGGTTCGTCTGACCGGATACACGCCGGATCAGGTCTGGTATCGCGTCCAGACGGACAACGGAGAAATGGGCTTTGTCCGTTCCGAATTTCTGAAAAAAGGAATTGGCCGTAAAATCCCCGACGGGAGCAAAGTCTATACCGGCCCGGAAATCAAATAGTCCGGACAAGAATAATATCTTATTCACAGTCAAAGCGATATTTTGTCTATTTTGTGTTGACTCATGTCGGCACGGGATTATATTTACAGGAAATAAGCTATTATTGGAGATGAATTTTGGACTCAAAAGTCTTATTTCGGATACCTGTCGGCTGATAAAAAGATTGTTTAACTAAAATAATAAAGCCATGAAGACGAAATTTTATCGTAGCGGTAATCTGATCGCGTCTGTTGATATTGACAGAAACGTATGTTACGCAGCGGCCCGTCACGGCTCGGCTGATGTTTACGGAAGGTATGAACTGGGACGCAGCTATGTTGCTCCGGTTTCTGAGGGAAAGCCTGTCTTCAGCGGATTTTCTGCTGAGGAGATGGAAAAGATTAAAATTGTCAGCAGAGGCGATTTTGATCTTGAAGACGGAAAATATTATACTTTCCGCCTGATAAAAATTGAACTCGGGTTTTGCCGGAAGTTGATTAAAATCAAATTCCGCGTTTTAGAGGAAATTGATTTTGCCTCCCTGAAATAGGAATGTAGAAAAAGCTCTTTGCCTGTGTTTTGTCACATGGCCGGGAGCTTTTTTTGTGCGTGTTGACATGACCCTCAATAAAAATTGACAAAGATTTTATCTATGATAGCTTACAAATAATTGTCTAACAAGTTGTCGGATAAAACATGAAAAATATATTGATAACCGGAGCAAACGGACTGCTGGGAGCGGAGTTCAAAGCCAGGCTGACCGATGAAGAAGCCTGGTTCTGCGGACATGCGGATTTGGATATTACCGATTTTGAAGCCGTGCGCCGTTTCTTGAAAGGCCGGAAAATTCGTTACATCATTAACTGCGCGGCCTGCCGTGACGCCGAATATCTCGAGGATCATCCCGAACAGGCCGTCCCGGTCAGCGTAGACGGTCCGCGGAATTTAGCCGTTGCTGCCAAAGAAAACGGCGCGGTTCTGATTCATGTGTCGACCGACTATGTTTTTGACGGCCGAAAATCGTCGCCTTATCTGGAAACCGACGCGGTCAATCCGTTGAATGTTTATGGTGTTGCCAAAGAGCAGGGCGAACGTGCCGTGCTTGAAAACGCCGAGACTTGTCTGGTGTTGCGGACGGCATGGCTGTTTTCTTCCTTTGGCGAAGACTTTGTTAAGAAAATTCGGGACTTGGCGCTCAAACGGCCGGAACTGAAAGTCATTTTCGATCAGGTCGGCAGCCCCTGCTATGCCGGAGATTTCGCCGAATGCGTTCTTGAGCTTCTGCCGCGGATAAAACCCGGCACTCGGGAAATCTATCATCTGACCAATGAAGGCGTCTGTTCTTGGTATGATTTGGCCTATGCCGCAGTCAAAGGCTTTGGCCTTGACTGCCGCGTTACGCCGATTCACACGGACGAGTTTCCGCAGAAGGCGCTTCGCCCGAAGTATTCGGTCCTCGACAAAAGCAAAATCAAAAGAGACTTCGGACTTGCGATTCGTCATTACAGCGAAGGCCTGAGCGATTGTATCCGCAAAATAAAAGGCATCTGAACATGAATTTGAAAAAGATTTTTTCCGCGTTAAAAAAATCCTCGAATGCTTATGCTGTTCCTAACGAATTTCGTCTGACGGACATTCTCGGCGAAGATGATTTGTTGGCCAACCGGAAGCTGACGGAGGCCTCTTATTCTCTGACATGGAAGAATCCGCCGCAAAGCGCTTTAGTCTTTATGGCTTTTCCTTACGGATTGAACGGCGGCGGTCTGCGGACGATTATCACGCAGATGGAATCCATGTCCGCCCGCTGGGGACTGAAAAATTATATTTGCTTTTATCCCCGCTACAAGCAGTCGCCTAAAAACTTAAAGTTTCAGGAAACTCTGAAAGAGAACATGCGCCGGGAGTTTCCTTTACTGAACTTTGAAATTATTCCCTATTCGGATAATTTTGATGATTATCCCGAAGTCGATATCGCGTTGTGCAACTGGTGGCTGACTGCTTTTCCTCTGGCCAAGTTCAGAAAATGCCGGCAGAAATACTATCTTCTTCAGGATTTTGAACCCTGTTTCAGCCAGGCCGGATCAACTTATGCCGTTACGGAAGAAAGCTACAGATTCGGTTTTATCGGCTTGGCCAATTCCTCGGCTTTGGCCGGACTGTATCGTTCTTACGGGAACCGGGCCGTTTACCGCTACCAGGCCGGCGTCAATCATCGGCTTTATTACCCGCGGCCGGACAAAACATATCGGAAAGACGTTTACAAAATTGTTTTTTACGGGCGGCCGTCAACGCCCCGCAACGATTTTGAACTTCTGGCGGAAATATTTAAGAAGGTAAAAGCGGAGCTTGGAAAACGTGTGGAAATTTATTCCGTCGGCGAAGATTATGAACCGTCACGGTATGCTTTGGACGGTGTCGTTGTCAATTTGGGCATCTTCAGTGATATGAACCGCCTGGCCGAAATCTATCGTGACGCGGATATCGGCGTCGCTTTCATCAGTACGCCGACTTATACCTATCAGCATCTTGAATACATGGCTTCTGGCCTTGGTCTGGTTGCAAACAATCAGCCCGGCGTGTCCGATTTCCTCAAAGACGGAGAAAACGCAGTTCTTTGTCCGGCGTTTCCGTCGCTTGCCGCGGCAAAGATTGTCGAATTGATAAACAATCCCGATAAGCTTGAGAAAATCAGCAAAGCCGGATTGGCGACCGTTCGGGAGTTTACCTGGGAAAAATGTTTTGACGGCATCTGCGATTACATTGCCGGCCCTAAATCCTGATTTGTTCGATTGTTTTTGCCAAACCCGTAGCGTCGTCGGTTTCAACGGCAATGCCGAACAGCGTGCCCGGGCCTTTGGACGGTACCAGTCTGCCGCCCGTATAGCGGCGGTTTAGCCGGTTGACCGGTTCCTCAACCTCAAAACCAAGTACCGATTCATAATCGCCGCACATGCCGACATCGGTAATATAGGCGGTGCCTTTGGGCAGAATTCTGGCATCGGCGGTCGGCACATGCGTATGCGTTCCGGCAACGGCGGAAACCCTGCCGTCCAGAAAATAGCCCATCGCCAGTTTTTCGGAAGTTGCTTCGGCATGCATGTCGACCAGAATGGCAGAGACGTTCCGGCCCAGCGTGTAGTTTTTCAAAAGTTTTTCAATCGCCTGTGCCGGACAGTCGACGGCTTCCATAAACAACCGCCCCAGCAGCTGAACCACCAGAAGCTTTTTGCCGCTCGGAAGTTCGATTTCCGCCGCGCCGCGCCCGGGCAGAGCTTCCGGATAGTTAAGCGGCCGGACGATTTGTTTGCTTTCGTTCAGAAAGGGAATAAGCTCGCGTTGCTGCCAGACGTGATTGCCGGTAACCAGCATGTTGACGCCATTGTTTAAAAAGTCGCGGCAGATTCCCGGAGTAACGCCGAAACCGTGCGCCGCGTTTTCGACATTGACGACGATAACGTCCGGTTTGTAGGTTTCCCGTAATTTTTCCAGATTGTTCAAGACCGCTTCGCGGCCGGATCTGCCGACCACGTCGCCGCAATAAATGATTTTCACTGACCCGGCTTCCTCAAATATTTAAAACATAAAAACCCCGGTCGGGGATTTCAGAAAATGGAGGGGCCGTCTCAGCCGTATGGGACATTCTTATCGAACCGCTTCTCACAAAGTGGGCACCATATAATTAAACCACGGTTTAGTCAGTGACAGTTCCCTTAATAAAAATGTTGGCTCGGAAGATCTGCGGAAACTACGTACCGGACAGCTCGCCTCCTATGCGAATAGCTTACAATGATTCGATTTGTTTTGCAACAGAATTTATTTCGGCGGCAATCTTATCCAGAGCCTCGGCTGTAACCCTGTCGATTTCAAGGATTCGCTGTCTGTTGTCCGCATTTGGCGTCGCAGCGGCCGGATTTCCTTTGCGCAGTTCGGTCAGTTCGTCGGCCAGCAGCAGTCCGACCATGGCCAGCAGCATATTTTCATTAACCTGACCGCTGGCTTGGGTCAGCATTTTTGCCTTTTCGTCCAGCATGCGGGCCAGCTGCAGTATGCGTACTTCCTGTCCGTCTTCGCAGGCGACGGCATATTCGCGGGAATTAATTGTTATCGTTACCTGAGCCATTGTTTTCCAGTATGTTGTCTAGTTTGCCGATGATGCCGTCAATCTGTCCGATGACTTTGGCCGAACTGTCTTTAAGCAGGGCAAGTTTTGTTTCTTTTTTTGCGATTTCCGCTGCCTGCTGTTTCGCTGTCGCGGCGAGCTTTTCCTTTTTTGCCTCAACGGCTGCGCCGAGCGCGGCAAGCGCTTCGGTCAGGGCGGCAATCGCGTCGGCAGTTTTGGTCATTTCGGAATTCTTGGCGTCCATGTTCAAAATTTCTCTTTCTTTTCAAAGATTCTTTAAGTATAGTGACTGCATATTATAGTCTTAAAAAATAATTACAAGCGGCAAACCGAATTATGCAAAAGTTTATTGTCGAGATTACCGAAGAAAATGAAGCGCTGATTCAAGATCCTGCGCTCGAATGTTATCTCATAACCTCAAGTCTGGACCGTGGTTTTGCGGCCGGTTTCGCCCGTCGGGCGGCTGCGGCCGGCAAGCTGGTTCTGGCCGGTGGCGGAGATGCGCCGGCGCTGTGCCATGATTTGGGGCTGGACGGTTTTGTGCTGGACGTTTCCGCATCGGAAAAAATCAAAGCCGATTTTGACCGTGCCGTCAAAACGGCCGGCAAAGACAAGGTTTCCGGACTGATTGTCAGGGGCCGTCGTCATGAGGCGATGCTGGCCGGCGAATGCGAGCCGGACTTCATCATCTTTCAGGCCTGGCGGGACGGTTTGGAAAAAATTCGCGAATTGGTGCAGTGGTATTCCGAGCTTTTTCTGATTCAGTCGGCGGTTTTCTGCCGGGAGGAAGGGGTGGATTTTCGCTCTATTGCCGCCGACATTGTCATTTTAAATGACAGATTCTATAAGATTCTTGTTGCTAAAAAGCAAAGTTTAGATTAACTTGCCCTTAATCATTTTGAAAATTGTAAATACGGAGAAAAAATATGAAACAGTTAGCAGGAGCAATCAGAATTGGCTGGGTAATCGAGTACAAGGGCAAACCCTGGACCGTCGTCAAAGCCATGCACATCAAACCGGGCAAGGGCGGCGCCTTTATGCAGGTCGAGTTGAAGTCGGTTGAAGAGGGAACCAAAACCAACGAACGTTTCAGAACCGAAGACAGCGTCGAAAAGCTGATGGTCGAGGAAAGAGACTGCCAGTTTCTGTTTGAAGACCACAACGGTCTGACTTTCATGGAAAGCGAAACTTTTGATCAGTTTACCATGCCTGCCGACATTCTGGGCGATTCCCGCCCGTTTATGACCGATGGCATGGCTGTTCATGTCGATTTCATTGAAGGCAAGCCGATTTCGGTCGAGTTGCCGTTGCAGGTAACCTGTGAAGTTGTGGAAACCGAACCGGTCGTCAAAGGCCAGACGGCGGCTTCTTCCTACAAGCCTGCCATTTTGGACAACGGTGTCCGCTGCATGGTTCCGCCGTTTATCAACACCGGTGACAAAATCGTTGTCGGCACTGCCGAAGCCACCTATGTAGAGAGAGCAAAATAGCATGTCTTACCTTTCCCCTTTCATGACCCTGCTGATTAATGCCGTCAAAAAGGCGGCCAGCCCGCTCAATCGGGATTTCAGCGAGATTGAACGGCTTCAGTCTTCGGTCAAAAGCTACAAGGATTTTGTCGTTTCGGCTTACGGAAAAGTAGACCGTGCCCTGCGTACCGAACTGGGACGCATTAAGCCCGATTTTCCGATTGCCGTTGACGGACAGCCCAAGCCGAAAGGCTCATGTTTTGTTGTTGTGCCGATTGACGGCTTGAACAATTTTGCCCACGGCATTCCGCAGTTTGCCATTTCGGTCGCCGTTTTCGAAAACGGCGCCGTTACCGCCGCAATCGTTTACAACCCGGCTTCGGATGAACTGTTTTTTGCCGAGAAAGGCAAAGGCGCCTATAAGGAAGGTTTCCGCAATCACGAAAGGCTGCGCGTTTCTGCCCGCCGGGAACTTTCGGAAGCGCTTATTTCGACTTTGGTCAGTTACAAATCCGACGTTGCGGAATATATTAAGCTCCATGACTCCGTTGTCAGAGCCGTTGACAATGTCCGGGTTCTGGGCGCCGTGTCTTTGGATTTGGCTTGTGTTGCCGCCGGAAGGCTTGATGCAACCGTCAGCCTTGGCAACAAGTTTTCGGAAATTGCCGCCGGTCTGCTTCTGGTTAAGGAAGCCGGCGGATACGTGTTGGATATGAATCAGAAGGATATCCGCACCGAGAACCTCAGTCTGGTGCTCGAAAGCGGCAATCTGATTGCCACCAATGCCGAACTGTCCAAAAAGGTCTATGAGTTGGTACACAAATAATTTTGATATGGGGAAGAGCAATGCGTAAGATTATGGTTCTGGCTTTATGCGGTTTGTTCTGCGGCTGGTCCGCGGAAAAAGCCTGCGCAGCCGATGATGTTTATGTCGACCTTTCGGTATTAAACGAAATCGGAGGCGGCAGCGTCCCTTCGGCTTACGGCCGTCCTGAACCTCTCTTTCCCGTAATCAGAAACACGCCGCAATTCCCCGTGGTTAAGAAAAGTGCACCCAAAGCGCCCAAAGCCGAGACGTCGGCTCGAAAAAACAAACAGAAACTGAAGATTAAGCAGGTTAAGGTTGTTGAAAAAGAGGAAAAGATAGCCATTCCCGCCAAGCCGGCCGACATTCAGCCCGTTCGGGAAAAGGCAAATCCCGCCGTTGAAAACAAACCGGCCGTCGCCGAACCGGCCAAAGATACGCCGGTCGGAAACAAAACCGTAAAGAACGAAGCTAAGGAAAAGGCTGCGGCTCCTGCCGTAGAACTGACGTCCGCGCCGGCCAGGCGTGAGTTTGTCGCCGACGTTCCCTCTGCCGGCAAAGCGCCTTTCAAAACCGAAGAGCCTGCGCCGGCCGAAAAGGTTTCTCCCGCGCCGGTTGTTCCCGTAAAGGCCGAATCTGATGAAAATCAGCCCGTCGGCGAAGTGCCGGCTGCTGCCGAAAAAAAGGCTGAACCTCTGGTGCCGGTAAGCGGTGCGTTTGCAGCCAAGCCTGTGGCCGATGCCGAAAAAGTCAAAAGAGAGATTGTTTTTGCCGAAGGTTCTTCCGAATTGGACGAACTCAGCAAGAAAAAAATCGACGCGATTATCGCTTCTTTTGACAATGCCGGCGCCAACAAAATCGCCATCATGGCCTATAATTATGACAACGGTCAGGATGTTTTCCGCAAAAAAAGACAGAGCCTGAACCGTGCGATTGAAATTCGCTCGTATCTTTTGGCCAAAGGATATAAGAATTTCAGCATCAAGGTCATTAACATTACCGATGACGCCGCCCGCGGCAATGTTGTTGAAATTGACGAAATCAAATAAAAAAATTAAAATTATGTAAATTAATGCTTGCCTAATTCGTAACTCTAATGTATAAGAGCACTAAATTTACATGTCATAAATTAAGTTTTTGGAGAAAATAAGATGAAAAAAGGTATTCATCCTGATTATCACGAGATTACATATGTGATGACAGATGGCACAGAATTCAAAACCAGATCGACCTGGGGCAAGGCCGGTGACAAGATGACTCTGGAACTTGACCCGAAATCCCACCCGGCTTGGACCGGCGTTCACCGTATGGTAGACAGCGGCGGACAGGTTTCCAAGTTCAACAGCAAGTTTGGTGCTTTTGGTCTGAAACCCGATACTTCTGTAAAATAATTTCGCAAAGGTTTAATCTTTGTTAACCTGCATTTTCTATACTGAATGCAGGTTTTTTTATGTCTTGATGAGATGGTTTAATGGTCAAAATATCGCATTACGAAGTTTATACGGACCGGGGCGACGGCTGGAAACTTGAAGATCGTTTTTCCAGCGACCAGCGTTATGATGCCATGCGTATAGCCAAAGAACGCGAAGCCGAAAAAATTGCCGTCAAAATTCTTAAGGAAGACTTTGACGTGCAGGATAATTCCTACGTTGAAACGGTGGAATATGTCAGTTTGGCGAGCAAAAAGGACAAGAGCGGTTCCGACTATTCGCTGAAAGGCGGTTTGGCGCCGACGCGCGGCGAATATAACATTGAAACCCAGGAACCGGCTGGCGCTTCTAACGGCCAGAATGTGATTACCGCCGTTTTCAAACTGGTTGCCATTATTGTTTTCTGCCTGATTTCGGCCAATATTCTGGTAACGTTGCTGATTCCGGTTATTGAAATAACCGTTCCCGAAGAACTGACGCATACCGTTATGTTTGTCACGTTTTTTGCATTGTTCCTGCTGCTGGCTGTGCCGCTGGTCTTGCGTAAGGTGCCTTGGTACGTCTTTTCGTCCCGCAAGGTTCGCCGCAAAAAAATCATTCATGAGAAGAAGTTTTTTGACAAGGCCGACGCCATTATCCAGAACTATAACCTTAATGACAGCTATGAACCGACATTGGCGCCCGCTTTTCCCGAGGCGCCTGCCGAATTCAAGCGCAGTATTGTAGATTATATGAGCCAGATAATTTCTAATCTGGATGGCGAAATCAACATTGCCGACAACTTCAATCGCCTGGGCGTCAAACTGATAATTTACGGCGGCGTGCTGGAACTTTCGCGTTACAACGGCCTGAGCATAACCCACGCCAATTCGATGCTGCACGAAGCGTTCAGCATTCTTGACGGCGACGTCGGCGACGTCGAAGCCTTTTATGAAGCCAAAAAGACATATAAGGATAACAAAGTCGCGGTTTTTCTGACCGGCGTCGGCGCTTATCTGATGGCGCAGCTGCTGGCGGAACGTCCGTTGGATACGCACATTTTGAAAAAAACGTTCAGCAAGTGGGAGGCGTTGAACAAATATGCGGCGGCCGACAACCGGAAACTGGAAGCGAAAGAAGAGGCGCATGAGCCGGATATTATGCTCAAATGTATTGTCAGTATTGAAAACCGGGTGCGTTTTTATGAAAATGACCAGCCCGGCGACCGGGACGATTTTACCCGCGTCAAAAGCGAAGTGCGGAACATCATCGCCAATCTGTCGGCCAAGTTCGACGGTGAAAATGTTATTGAAGACAACTATATTACCTCGATAGAGTTTCCCAAACTGAACCATGCCGCGCGTTTTGCCGTTGAATTTTTCAAAGACGTGTCCATTTATGAAGAACAGCTTAACAATACCAACCTGATTATTGCCGACAAATGCAGCATCTTGTCGCTTTCTTCCGAACAGGAGCCGAATTTGTCGCCGTTTATTCAGGACGTTTTTGAACAAACATACGATAATGAGATTATTGTCAACGAACCGATAAAGGAACGCCTTGAAGGCGAGAAATACGGATTTGAGTTTCTGGGCGAAAAGACCCTGAACAAAACCGGCTGGTCGACGGCCCTGTATAAGATGACGGAACTGTAAACCGACTGATTAAATATATTGTGATAAAAAAAATTTTATGATAAAATATATAATGTAGGTTTAAAGGAGTATGCTATGGCGACGACAGTAAGCACGACGATACCGGCAGACAACAGCAGTCTTGGCTATTGGGAAAAGACCGTAACGGACGTTAACAACGTTGACGAGAGCTTTGCCAATGCCCGCGACCTCGGTTACACGCGCTTGAACTATGCCCGTGTCAGCGTTGTCGGCAAACTTTCCGAATATTATGACAGTTCCGACATGTATAAGATTCAGCTGCAGTCAAACGGCACTGTTTCCCTGTCGATAAAGGGCGGCGACAGCAGCAACGAGAAAGTTCTGGACCTTTCCGCCTATGAGCAGAAACTTGACGAACTGAAGAGAATTACCGATCCGGAAGGCTGGGCCAAGGAACAGGAAGAAAAAAAACTTGCCGAGCAGAACAAGGACTGGATGGCGGAATTGGCTCCCGGTCTCAAGGTCGAGGTTTATACCATCAACAAAAACGGCAAGGAAACGCTCATCGGCGACAGTTCGGCCGAGAAGGGCACCGAAACCCGCGACAATATTGACGCCATGTTCAGCGGCGAATATAAAGCCAAAAAAGATACCATGCTTTATATTAAAATTACCCGTGACGACACGGTCAGCAAAAATGAAGAGCTGGCCTATGTTCTGCAAATTCAGCAGGGTGAAAAATATAAGCATGACTATGTTTCGAAAGAAGGTCTGTCGGATGATTCGAAAAACAAGACCGAAACCAGAATCCCGCTGACCCAGACCAGCGCCAGCGGCAGTCTCTCCAGCGTCAACGCGCTGCAGATTCAGGCCTCGAAATACGAAGCGACGGCCCAAATGCTTCAGGTCGGCTATCTGAATATGGCTAACATCCTGAACAGCAGAAAATAAATTTAATTTAGCAAAAAAAATCTTGTATAATCGGCAAACATTCTCTATTCTCTGGAATAGAGAATGTTTTTTTAGATAAGAATAGAATTTAAGAAAGGATATTGAAATGACAGCCCCTTTAATGCCCAGAGCTACTGCTGTATGGCTGGTTGAGAATACGACCCTGACTTTTCGTCAGATTGCCGAATTCTGTGAACTTCACGAACTTGAAATTCAGGCTATTGCCGACGGCGACGTGGCTTTCAATATTTTGGGCGTAAGTCCGGTTGAAAACGGCCAGTTGACCGTCGAAGAAATCAGAAGATGCGAAGCTGACCGCAGAGCCTCCCTTCAGGCGAACGAATTGGAGCGCAACGTCAAGGCCAAAAACGCCAAAGCCAAGAAAATGCTTTCGCCCTCGCAGCGCAGCGACAAACCCAGCGCCGTTCTGTGGATTTTGAAAAATTGTCCGGAAATCATCGATTCGCAGATTTGCAAACTGGTCGGAACCACCAAGCCGACGATTGAAGCGATCCGTACCGGCACGCATAAGGATATGGCCAATATCCGGGCTAAAAATCCGGTAGCTGTCGGTCTTTGCACGGAAAAGGATTTGGACAATGCCATCAGCATTTCCAAGGCTCGTGCCGCCAAAAAGGAAAAAACGGTCAAGGTTAAGGAAAAAAAGGCAAAAGAACCCAAAGCCAAAGAAAAGAAAGCCAAAGCTGAAAAGAAGTCTTCTCCCAAGAAAGAAAAGAAAGCGGCTCCCAAAAAGGAAAAGGCCGCAAAAGAAAAAAAGGCGCCGGCCAAAAAGGCTAAAACCGCCAAGAAGACCAAAGCAGCCTGATAACCTGCAAAAAAGCCCCTCAACCGAGGGGTTTTTTGTCGAGTGTTTTCGGGTAAAACAAATAATAAAGCCTCCCGAATGAGGAGGCTTTGTTGCATTTTCTGAAATAAAAAGGACAGGCTCCGAAAGGTTGTTAGTGTGTATGTATGACCTTGCCGTAAACTGTATTAAACAATTCAGACGTTAAACGGAGCCTGCGGGCGTTTGTTGCCGAACCTTGACTTTCGGGGGGATTACACCGAAAAGGTTCAAACAAACGCCTTGAAAATAAGCTTATACTTATTTATAAAAAATGTCAACCTTAGGTATTTTATATTTTTATATGTCAACCATTAATGGATGTGTAATTTTTTTTGTAGAATTTTAGTCCCCTGAAACTTTTGCATAAACCTTACAGTCGCGGTATCTGCCGTAACCGAATACCTTTCCTGCGGCAATGCCTTCAAAAACATAGCCGTTGCGTTCGGCAACCGCCGCCGATGCAATATTGTCGGTCTCGCATTCAATGACCAAACGGTGTAACCCGGCTGCAAAAAATATTTTTTCGACATACGGAAGAATTTCCGAAATATAGCCTTTGCCGGTTTCGCCGTCTTTCAGCCAATAGCCAAGTTCGGCAAAATGATTGCCGTACGAAATGTTGTGAACGTCGATGGTGCCGACGATTTTTTCGTCTGTATTATACAAAACATATGCGAAGATTTCGCCTTTTTCCCATCCTTCGGCAAAATCAGACAGTGTTTTGCGTTCGTCTTCCACTTTTTGCACATTGTCAACCCAGAAGAGAAACTCGCGCAGTCTGTTGCGCGATATGTCAATGGCGTGGAAAAGCCCGTCAGTCATTGCGGTTGTCGCCGCGTGTGCCGTCAGTCGCGGCGTTTTGATTTCCGAAATGATTTTAAGCGGTTTATCCATATTTTCTCCTTATTGTGCAGCTGTAGGTTCAACCGGTTTCAGACCGAATTTGTCGGTAACGACCAGACGTTCGTTGGTACTCATTTTGGTCAGATCAAAAACGACGCGGGGATTTTCCGGCACTTGCCCCGTTTCGGCAATGACTTTCAGGTCGTTGATATAATCGGCGTATTTCTGCTTGTACTCGGGAATTTGCGCCAGTTCGTCCTTATTGTATTCAATATATTCGCTTTTGATTTCCGCCGTATCTGAGGATATGTCAGGCACGTTTTCCGGCAGCGGTAGTGCTGCCGGTGCGTCCGCTGTTTGCCGAACCTCTGTCACGGCCGGGATTTCCTGCGGCGCTTTGATTATCTTGATAACCTGCTCCTGCTGCGGCTGCCTGCCCTTGTTCTCTTCTTCGCCGGGATAATAGTTGAACTCAGGCAGCTTTTCCGTATGGTCAAGCTCTTTGGGAGGAATAAAAAAATTCGGCTTCAGCTGTTTGCGCACATAACGCCCCGGAGATTCGGCGCCGGCAAGGGTGCTGAAGAGGATTGCCGCACTCAAAAACGAAAACAAAAACGATTTTTGCATAATCTCAACTCTATGTTAAGAAATCTTATGTATGCTATTTTACATGAAAAAACTTTTTTTTATATTAACTTTTTGCATTTTTCTGGGGCTCGGCAATTTTGTGTCTGTTGCCGAGGAAACCGATGTCTGTGCAACGCTGAAGGCTGAACCGGAAATCGAATTTACCACTTCTTACGGAAAACTGAAATATGATTTCGGGTACAATCAGCAGGGACTGACGCGGCTTGGTCAGCAATACGGTATTGTCGAGCAGGGGCTTTTTGCTTCCGGTCTGGCGGTTGTCGGCGTCAATTGGGAGGTTTCGCTGAATACCATCAGCCGGGTTGTCAACGATACGGACATTTGTGTTGTGCCGACCAGCTTGAACGTTTTTATCGGCTATCAGGATCCGACCATTTTCATTTCCAATCAGCTGCAGCCCGGTTCCTGTGAATACAATGTCGTTGTCCGCCATGAACAGACGCATCATCAGATAAACACTGCCGCACTTGAATATTTTATTCCTTCTCTGCGCCGTTCCGTGCAGAAAATTGCCCGCGATATCAGACCATATCGGATAGATTCGCCGTCAAAAATCGACGAAGCGACCAATACGCTGACCGAAATGTATATTGCTGAAATCGAACCGCTGATACGCCACTTCAAGAGCGAACTCATGCAAGAGCAAAGCAAGCTCGACAATCAGACCAATTATCAGATGGAAAGCGATCTCTGTCGCCGCTTTAAGGGCCTGAGCAACTAACCTGCCGCTTGGCATTTTCCTTGCATGATGGAATCCAAAAAGCTGTCAATTCCCCGATACGCATAATCAATATAGGTCTTGTCTTTTGCGGAATTGTTTTTGTAATAGATTCTAACGGTTGTCATGCCGGCTTGCTTGGCAAATTCAAGATTTGAGTAACTATCGTCGACAAAAACGCAGTCAGAGGGCTCAACGCCGATTTTTTTGCACAAATCGCGATAAACTTGGTCGCTTTTGTTCTTCCGATAAACGCCAAAATCTTCAACAGAGTAGTAACGATTTTTGAAAAAGTCATGTAACCCGAGGTGCTTGAGCAGCTTGTCTGTTGCATAGTGGTCGTTTGCCGTAAAAATGTATTGTTGAGCCGGTATCTGCTCAAGACGTTCGAGCAAATTTTCGCAAGGGATAATTTTCTCAACCGGTTTTCTTTTGTGGTAAGCAAAAAACAAATCTTTGGGTTCAACGCCGTATTCATTATAAAAAATTTCGCCGCCGTCGCGATAAACACGGTAGGATTCGGTCACAATCTCCTTAACTTTGGGGAGCTCCATCGGAACTTTGAGGTCATAAACCAATGCTTCGGCCATGGTCTGGTCAGACAAATCGGCAAATTCGTCAGTTCTGTAATAAAGCGTATCGTCCAAGTCCCAAATGATTACATTTTTACCAAAAATCACAGTCGTCTCCATTATTTGTTCTTCATCAAACTTAACAAGTTTAGCATATCAAATCCTTTCGTCAACACCAAAAATAAGGCTTTCGATATAGTGCTTTCCCCGCGGAAATTAAAGCTTTGGAATTAAATCGTTTGGCAAAATCCGCGGCGTATTGAATAAAAAGCATCAGTGCTTATATAAAAAGTGAGGAACGTCGTAAATTCAAACAATAAGGGGAAATCAGATGAAAAAAACTTTAGCAATGTTAGGTGTTTCGGCTCTGGCTCTGATGGGCTGTGATTCCCGCGACGCCAATGCCCAGTCGCAGGTTTCGGCTGATGTCGGTAATGCCGATTCGGCCAATATGCTGATTGTCGAAGAAGGCTATGAAGTCGTAACACCCGCCGCCTCCGGCAATGCGGTTCCGGCAAATGCGGCGCCGGCCGGCGGCAATATGAACGGCAACGCCGCGGTCAGCACGCCGGATAATATGTCCGGCGGCAGCCAGGCAACTCCGGCGCAGGGAAACGGCACGGTTGTCAACGAAACCGTGACCGAAGCCGTTTCACCGGACGGTGTCGCTTATGAAGTTGACCAGACGGTCAATTAATTTTGAAAAAATCCCCGGATGTCTGCCGGGGATTTTTTTTGTTGGCTCTCGGTTTTACCACTTCAGCGGATAGGTGCTGCAGTTGGTGGTTACCGTACCCGAAACCGTACCCGATTTTACAATCGAACCGTTCCATTGTGTGTATATGCAGGCCGGTTTGCTTAAAGTCAGCTTGGCGCCGGAGTTAACCTGCAGCACGCCGCGGACGATGCCGTAGGCGTAAGTGTTGTGTCCGCGGGCCCAAACACTGTGTTTGCTGTTGCCGCTGATGCTGTTGGTACCCTCAAACTTGATGGTTTTGTCATAATGGGCGCCGCCGCCGATTTGAGCGGCAATCTGCGGGCTGCCGTTAACGGTAATGTTGACGTTTTTGAGCGTGCCTTCATAGTAGTATCTGGTGCTGCTCTTACCATTGTTGGTATAGGTTTCGGTGCGTATCTGTTTGTTCGGATCCAATTTTACGCCCACTGACGGCGAATTTGTATTGGTGCAGTAGCTGTCGTAGTTGTTGGCGACTTCGCACAGGTCCATATGGCTGCTGCCGTTGACCATGGCGTCATAGTAATTCATGCACTCGATGCTGTAGTCCCGGCAGCTGGAATTGGACATACAGCTGCTGCGGCAATAGCAGTCGTAAGAGGAACAGCTGCTGGTACAGAATGAAGAATATCTGTATTGTGAGGCTGCCGAACAGTAATCGGGCTGCGTCCATGCTTTGAAATTGACGACAAAGTCAATGTTCTCAATCCGGTTGGTGCTGATGGAAGCCGCATAGCCGTTGCTTGCCGTCAGGGTTATGGTCGGCTTTGACAGGGCTGCGCATTCGGAATACTGCGGAAAATTGACGTTTGAATAAACTGTACTGCCGTATGGGAGATAAGAGCCGCTCTTGGTAACGACAACCACGCCGCCGGAGTTTCCTTCGTCAATCTTATAGGACGGATTGTCATCGACAATGCGCGAGCCGCAGGTCGGAGTACATTTGATATAGCTGCTGTCTTTGGAGCAGACTTCCTTGTTGTAATATTTGTTTGGACAACTGCTTTTCTGTTCGTATCCGGGGCAGGGATTGTCGGCAATGCAGCTGCTGCCTTCCTGAGTGTACCCGCTGTTGCAGCTCCAGCTCTGAATTTTGGAAGAGCAGTCGGAGAAGTAGGAGCAGGTCGCGTTCGCCGGACAGCTGGAAATGACCGCAGTCCGGTTTCGGCAGTTGTCGTTGTATTTAGTTTTGCATTTGCTGGAACAGTCGGCCCAGTATTCGGCGCAGCCGTAAGGTGTCGATACGGCCG